>Ga0182024_10004079_pt1 | contig 33999 bp, 36 predicted proteins | sample P32metaG_FD_120480 | JGI IMG/M metagenome (GOLD analysis project Ga0182024, IMG submission 120480) | Permafrost microbial communities from Stordalen Mire, Sweden - P3-2 metaG (Illumina Assembly) | ecosystem: Environmental > Terrestrial > Soil > Wetlands > Permafrost | place: Sweden: Stordalen... | reverse complement strand
GCGCGGCCGCGCGGCGTCGTCCGTGCTTCGCGCATTCGCTTGGATTTGATGAATGTCCTTGATGGCCTTCTCCAGAGTGGCGGCCATGAGTTGGTGCATCGTTTCGGGATCATCGCCTTCAACGAAGTAAGGCGTCCAGCCGCAGCCTCGGAAGAATTGCTCCAATTCTTCATGCTCGATGCGAGCCAGAAGGGTCGGGTTGCTGATCTTGTAGCCATTGAGGTGCAGGATAGGCAGCACGGCGCCGTCGCTGATTGGGTTGAGCAGCTTGTTGGACTGCCAGGCGGTTGCCAATGGCCCCGTTTCCGCTTCACCGTCGCCGACGATGCAGGCTACGATCAAATCCGGATTATCTAATGCGGCCCCGAAAGCATGGCTGAGCGAATAGCCCAGCTCGCCACCTTCGTGAATCGATCCGGGTGTGGTCGGCGCAACATGGCTGGAAATACCGCCGGGGAACGAGAACTGCGTGAACAGCTTTTTCATACCCTCTTCATCCTGGCTGATGTTCGGATAAATCTCAGTGTACGTGCCTTCGAGGTACACATTGCCCACCAGCGCCGGGCCACCATGACCGGGCCCGGCAATGTAGAACATATCAAGGTCATACTTATTGATGACCCGGTTCAAATGCACATAGATAAAGTTCTGTCCTGGTGTTGTGCCCCAGTGTCCAACCACCAGTGGCTTCACATGCTCCAGTTTTAGCGGCTCCTTCAATAACGGATTGTCGTAAAGATAAATCTGTCCGACCGAAAGATAATTGGCGGCCCGCCAATAGGCATTCATCTTGTTGAGCAATTCCGGTCTGAGCGTCTTTTCTTTTACGGTTGAATCTTCTTGCGAACTCTGCTGCAAAACCTTCATGCACTTGCTCCTCTTCTTATTGAGTACGAACTGAAACTGATTGCAGAGTCGAAAGCTCCGCGCGTGTAGCAATGTAGTAAATTACCCGCGACAGTCCTGCTTCAGTTTGGACGGTGCACCCATCAACAAGTTCCCTAAAGTATTGGCGCATTACGAGGCACCCGCTACAATGTCTCTCCATCTCTGATGTTTTGTACTAGTGCCCAGTAGAGCTGAGACCGTTGCTGTTATCTTCGAATGAGATGGTACCGCTGGTAGTGTCTTACGGTTGCAGCCACACCGCAGGGTCTTCCCGAAGTATGGCGTGTTTTTGCCTTTCTTTTTCTCGCCTACCGCAAGCTCCTCATAGCGTTCTGGAGCCTGCGGTAGGTCTTCTGTCGAGATCTTGCTGCGTTGGCGGTCTGAACTGTTCAGTTCGGTTGATGATATTCAGATGTACATATTTGCCGATCAAAATACTCACGGAATCTCTCAAGAGCGGGCACTCTCATAGACAGAGCGTGGAACTTTACATCATCCCCTCCGTCGCACAAGCTACGCAATAAGAAGAGGGAATGTCATGAACAAGAAACTATTCGTAGGTGTAAGCACGGTGCTTGTATACACGTGTTGGGGCTCCATCCCAGCATTAGCCGACTCTGAATGCAGTTCTATGGCAGGTAATTATAATGAGGGCAGTCATACCTCTTCTGCTGTTGAGCGACTTGGGGGTGGCACATTAACTGGTATGAACAGCGCCAGCGGGGGGGTCTATGGAACGCAGGGATCCTCTAGCAGCGGTTGGACAACCGGAAATGACCAGAGTACAGAGTCCGGTGGCCCACGAAGGTCAGGCGGGCAGTCTGAATCTGGAGGACCATTGATGAACGGAGGCGTGTCGGAATCGAATATGCACCGGCTGTGGAAGGCTGATGACTATACGAACCGCGGTTCACGCTCGACCTCTTCCCCTGTCAGTAACTCACTCGAAAAACAGGTCACTAAGATCGAAGCACACGTGCCAGTGATGGCTGTGAAGACATATCATTGGAACAATCATCGACGCCAAGATCGCAGCTTTGCCTCTCGACCAGCCGCCAGAGTTATGTAATATCGCTTGATCTTCATGGCTGGCAGACAACAAAAAACAAACAGAAGGGCGACTATGGTGACCATCCAGAATACCAACATGGTATGTGACAGTGCGCGGCTATTTCAACTACGACACGAACAGCATTAGCGTTGTCAGCCTGCAACCAGTGGTGCTAGCGCGTGATACCGTGCATAACACCAAAGAAAGTCAAAAACAGTGATAAAGTGAAAATCAATTCGAAAGATTTCCGAGTGCGGGCGGGAGAAAAGGTCAAACTCGAAGACTGGGCGACAACTGTGGAGCCCATTTGCCAGTCGAAGAAGGAATATAAGAAACTTCTTGAAAAACACGTGCATGCCTTGAGCCTGCAACAACAGCTTCACTACGCCTGCAACAACCATGCATTGCTGTTGATTTTTCAGGCCATGGATGCTGCCGGCAAGGACGGCGCCATCCGCCACGTGATGTCCGGCGTTAATCCACAAGGCTGCGAGGTGTTTGCCTTCAAACAGCCGAGCGCCGAAGAACTGGAACATGACTTTCTCTGGCGCACTAATTGCCGGCTTCCCGAACGCGGGCGGATAGGTATATTCAATCGATCGTATTACGAAGAAGTGCTCATTGTAAAAGTGCATCCGGAGATTCTCCACAGCCAGGGTCTTGCTGAAGAGTTGGGCGCAGACAAGAATTTCTGGAAGGAGCGCTATTGCTCCATTGTCGACCTTGAGAGCCACCTTTATCGTTGCGGCACGCGGATGATAAAAATATTCCTCCATCTTTCTAAGGATGAACAGCAACGGCGATTTATCGCGCGCATTGATGAACCAGAAAAGAACTGGAAGTTCAGCCTGGCAGACATTCATGAAAGGGGTTACTGGAAGCAGTACATGATCGCTTTTGAAGATTGCCTGAACGCAACGACCACCGATGAGGCACCCTGGTACGTCGTTCCTGCTGATGACAAAGAGAATGCCCGCTTGATAGTTTCCCAGATTGTCCTTGATACTTTCGATGATCTGAAAATGACATATCCCAAGACCAACAGCAAACGTAGACAGGAATTGGAAGTTTTACGCAAGCAGTTGTTGAAGGAATGAGGTAGCGCCATGTATCGAGTCGTTTTAATTTCAATTGCCCTGTTTGCCACGGCTTCAGCCGGCGCCTGGGGCGCAGATGACATCGACAATCTCATAGAAGCTGGAAACTCGGCCTATGAGCACCACGATTGGAGCAAGGCGCAAGCAAGTTTTGCGGCAGCGAAGAAGTCTCAACTTTTCCTGAACTCGAAAGACGCTCGTGTCGGCTCCATTCTCAACGGACTGGCGTTGGTTGAAGAGGCGCAGGGCAAACTTGACGATGCGCGGGGCACATACCAAGAAGCGCTTACTGCCAAAGAAGCGGCCGTTGGTCTGAGCGATGCCGCTCTGGTTCCCATAATTGACAATCTTGCACAGCTGGATATGTCTGAGGGAATGGTGGCTGAATCGGAGAGGTTGTACAAACGCGCTCTGGCAATAAGAGAGCAAGCATTTGGATCGCAAAGTAAGCAAGCGGCGCTGGGGTTGAATAATCTGGCCACCCTATACAGCCATCAACGGCGCAGTGCTGATGCCGAGTCTGCGCTAAGGCGAGCGCTATCGATTGGCGAAATAGCTTATGGTCCGCAAAACCAAGAGATAGTGACCGTGATTAACAACCTGGCCGGCATCTTATGCCAAGAGGGCAAATCTGAAGCAGCCGAGAGGCTTTACAAGCGTGCTTTGCTGATTCGCTCAAAATCGTTCGGAGAAAGCAGCCCCGAGGCAGCCGACACTATGGATACTCTGGCCATGCTCTACCGAGATGAGAAGCGTTTCGAAGAAGCGGAGTCTTTAATGAGGAAAGTATCGGCAATTGAAGCAAACGGATCAGATAAACGCGGATATCTCACTTCCACAATCAACTTATGCCTAGTTCTCAGGGATGAAGCCAAATTCACCGATGCCGCCTCGATTTATCAAAACTCACTGCCTGTGGTGGCGACTGCCTATGGAAAGAACAGCTTGGAGTATGTAAAAGTGATCGTCAACCTGGCTGCGGTTTATGTTGTACAAGAAAAACCCGCCGACGCCCTGGTTCTGCTCCAGCAAGCGGTAGACATCACTGAAAAACTGCCTGCAACTAACGGCCACGGCATGGAGTTAGCAACAGTTCTCAATAGTATGCAAGAGCTTTTCAGAGCAACAAATCGGTTTGATGATGCGGAAAAAATCATGGAGCGAAGTTTGAATATTCGCATCAAGACTGAGGGCGCGAATAGTCCGGATGTCGCCACTGCCTACAACAATTTAGGAGTGCTTTATAAACAGGCCGGCAAGGCAGCCCAAGCCGATAAAGCTCTGCAGCTTTCTGTCGCCACGTTTTCGAAATCAGATTCTGTCGATGAAGGTGCGCAGGCCAACAGCATGAACAATCTAGCCAAGCTTGACCGCGAACAGGGTAAGTATGCCGAGTCAGAAGAGTTGTACAAGCGCTCGCTGGCGTTAAGAGAGAAAGCTTTCGGCGCCAACGACGTCAGGGTGTCTGCCAGCTTGAGAAACTACGCCATCTTGTTGCGCAAGATGGGACGAGACGCGCAAGCAAAAACGCTTGATGAAAGAGCGGAAAGCATAGAAAATCATTTGCCTGAGTAGCACAATTGCAGAACTACTGGCGACAAACATGGCAAGCAAGAAAACAAATTTACGAGAACTCGTTTGCATGATTAGCGCGGATGCTCTTGCCCGATCACTGTGCATTCGATATAGCCTATGCCGGCCTGGAAAATTCCAGTCTTCATAGCGGCCTCGCGAGAAAGGTCAAGGATGCGTCGTTTGGTGAAGGGGCCTCGGTCGTTGACCCGGACGATCGCTGATTTGCCACTTTCCGGATTTTCCACCAGCAACTTTGTGACCAGATGAAGAGTGCGATGAGCAGCCGTGCATTGATTGGCGTGGAATATTTCACCGGAGGCTGTCTTTCTGCCATTTAATCCCTTTCCATACCAGGAGGCCATCCCGTGAAAGGTAACGTCCCTGCTGGCAGCCGCCGTATGGCTGCCCGGAACCGAAGCCCAGGCTGCACTCATGCTTAGCAGTCCTACGAAGAGAGAAAGGAGCAAATTTGTGCTTTTGATCATCAATCGAGAACAACTTTTCTTTCCGTTTGGCTCAATGACAGCCTTCATTGCCGCTGTCGTTGTCAACCATCCAATCATAAGAGCCTCTCAATCGGTCCACCTAGACCAACACTTTAATGCCAGGACGGGAACAAGGCGTAGTTGGTTCCATTGGTGCTGGCATCCTGGGCCCAAATGCCTACCTCAAAGATGCAGCCTGGCGCAGTTGTTCACCACTGGTGGTGGCACTCTTTTGATCCTTATCCTAAACTGTCACCTATCCACGCAAATCCAGGCAAGACTTTCCAGCTACCGAAAAAAATTAGCATCAGGCAAAACGCCATGCCAAATTCTCGGTGGCACCTTGTTTATCATCTGGCTTTGTGAGAGGTCGATGACATCGGCATGCGAAGCTATTCGCTTGATGGCGTCGATACCCCTTTCTGCTGATTGCTTGGTCGTATACCCCTGAGAGGCAGCGATTATCTCGCCATTCTCAGCCTTCAAATGAAAGTAGAAGTGTGTATCAGCACCGGTGAAAATCTCGAATTTTCCTGGAAGGGAGACGGCGTTGTCGTCAAAATCTCCATGTGTTACGTTCATTAAAATACCTACCTTTTTGCCGTTGCCGTTTGGCAGCGTCTCTGTTTCGCTCTTGCTTTGCTCAATATCGTGCGTGGAGAGCAAGTTTATGTGACGACGGGCAAGTTCCTTCGATGTTCCAGATCACACTTTACGAACATAAGCGTGCTGCAGACGGACCTTTTAGCGCCGAAGCGCGTCATTGTCTTTGAGGGAAGAATCGGGAATATCCCTGATTCGATTTTAACGACGATCACGCGGCGTCCCTCGGAACTTCTAAACGGAGGCGAAAGGCCGTTTTCGGTGGTTTTGACGCTTGCCCGCGAAGGAGAATTGATGACCAATAGTAAAAAGCAAATGAAGACTGACACCGCTATGAAAGCCATTGTAGAGGCGAATGTTGTGCGAGTCTACCAAAGGAAGGAAAAGGAAGTGCCCAATGCATGGGAGCAAACCATAATTGCTGAGACGCAGTATTGCGACCGTAGGTGGCACGTAAACGATCAAGGATATGTGACGTTCAGTGCATCAAGTGAGTGAGTACTTGCCCTGAATTTCTGTACCTGATTACTTGATCTCCATCTGTAAGACCGACAATTGTGATCTAATTGACGATGCCATATTGTTAACAACCTGGCAGAATGAAAGTGTGGTTCAGTGACTGGACTTTTGCTGTGAAGATGTGTACACCCATGAAAACAATTCCTGGAACCTTTAATGATGCATGTGGCACTTCTGCCTCAAACCAAGGTGATCAGCAGTGTGACATAAACAAAGAGCCAGAGAGATCAATCAAACCGATCAAACTTACAAAATCAAAATCATTTGCGGCATTGCTCAGCGGTGTGATTCTAGTTATCGGTGCCTTACTAATGGGCGTCATGTATCACGGACCAGGTAGCATTTTGGCCTTGTGGATATTAGGAGCAAGTGGCCTCGTCCTTGCCTTCCTCGTGTATTTCAGTTGTGTGAAATAGGCACTTGCCAGAAGTAGCATTAGTCTTCTCCAATCCAGAAACTAATCCGCGCTTCGTCGCTCTCGGAGACGATTTCACTGAGGGCAACATGGCCTATGAGTTGCTCCGGTTCACCAATTTCGAGGGAGAGACCGGCTATATCGCCGCCTAAAAAGCGATATAGCCGATCCGAAGGGGTCGTGATGAAAAACAGTGAACTGCAATTGATCTGCTAAAATCTCCCCCCTTTTTCAGCAGACCAGCTTTGGAATTGCGCTCACTTTGCAGGAAGGAGGCCTGCGTATTTGAACTTACCAGCGTAATGTGATGGCAATGTGATCGTGCAAAAGTCCGGCGATGAATATCGACTGAATATCAACAGAGAAGATTGCAGTTGAGCTAAGTTGAGATATTGACGGATATCTTGCTAATCTTGCTTGAAGTTGGTTTTAATAAGGGGCAGACTAGTTGGGTGCACAGACGAGCACTCCAGAATTCCCTACATCACAAACGAGCAAATGGGCAAAATCCTTTTAGTTGAAGACGAGCATGACCTTGCTAAGTTGGTTCATGATTGGTTGGAAGCTGAATTACATTTGGTAGAAATCGTGGACAATGGTCTAGATGCAATACACTGCCTGGACGTCAATTCGTACGACCTGATGATCTTAGATTTGATGTTACCAGGATTGGATGGAATGGAAGTTTGCCAGCGATATCGCGCAAAAAAGGGGGCGATGCCTATTCTCATGATCACCGCTAAGAGTTCTGTAGATGAAAAAGAAGCGGGGTTGAATGTCGGTGCCGATGATTATTTGACCAAACCGTTTCACTTGAAAGAGCTGGCTGCTCGGGTGCGTGTTCTCTTGCGCCGTCCGCCAACTTTGGTGACGACGATCTTGGAGTACGGCGACCTGGTATTGGACACGATGGAATGCAAGGTCCTCAAAAGTGGCAAAGAGATACATCTTTTGCCAAAAGAATATCGCCTGCTGGAGTTTTTTATGCGCCATCCGCACCAGGTGTTTAGCGCCGAATCACTCTTCAATCATGTCTGGGAATCTGATACGAATGCCTCGCTGGACACGGTGCGCGGGCACATAATGAGGCTGCGCAGCAAAGTAGATAGCTCGGGAGAAAATTCAATCATAGATACGGTGCGCAGATTAGGCTACAAATTGCATAATCACGATGCTTGAACAACTTCGCTGGCAGCTCACTCTCTGGTTTGTTGGTCTATCTAGCCTGCTCTATGTCGCCCTCAGTGTTTCAGTAATTGTTATTGTAGACGCAGGATTGACAAGACTCCTTGATGACGAGCTGCGCGTCGTCTCCCGAGAGGTGCGCCCGACAATTGATTATTCCGGAAACTACCCGAGTCTGAAAACCTGGGCCAAGAAGGCAAAGGAGCTAGACGTCGAATTGTTAGCGACAGTGCAACTTTACGATGAGAAGGGGCAGCTGATTGAGGCCTATGGCCCTGCCGGTGTGCGCAGATTAATTGACGGGTATGCCGATCAGAGAGATCCATCCACCCATGTTATGTTCAGATCGCGGGCAATTAAGCTGGATCTGCCTGCTCACAGTTATCTGCAGGTGGAACTTTCCAAGAAAGCCAAAGATGCATCGATGCAACAGCTGATTGGCACGCTTGCCTTGCTCGCACCGTTCCTGGTGGCAGCGCTGGGGATAAGCGGTTACTTGTTCGCTGGGCAAGCTCTTGGGCCCACGAAAGCAAGTTTGGGAGTCTTGCGCCGATTTGTTGCCGACGCGGGGCACGAATTTACTACACCTGTAGCCGTGATCCTGGCCAGCATCGAAACGCTAGAACGGAAGCTGCCAACCGGAGGTGCTGAAACGGAGATTTTGGCAGTGATAGCTAGAGCGGCTGATCGCATGGCCAGTCTGGCCAAAGACCTTGTCTTCCTTGCCAGGATGGAGAGTCCTCATATACATCCCCGATCCAAAGTACGGGTCAATGAGATCATACTCGCCGTCGTGGAGGAATTTTCACCGCTTGCCGCCGCCAAGAACGTCAAGCTGATTGTTCAAGACCTGCAACCGTCCTACATAATGGGGCACGAGGAATCAGTGCGCACGCTTGTCTCCAATCTCATCAAAAATGCTATTAGCTACACCGACAGTGGTGGCGCTATCTCTGTTTCGCTGGAAAAATTGGGCAACCAGATACAAATCATTGTTGATGATACTGGCATAGGTATTCCAGCCGAGTGCTTATCCCGAATCTTCGAGCGCTTCTATCGTGTCGACAAATCCAGATCTCGCGCCGGTGGCGGATCGGGATTGGGCCTAGCGATAGTGAAAGCGATCGTCGATGGGCACAACGGTTCGATAAAGGTAGAGAGCTCCCCGATCAGGGGCACCAGATTCACCGTAACGCTGCCAGTGAGAGCGCGTCTTTCGGCCCAGTCAGTTCAAACGCTCTCAGACAAAGCAATGCGATAGAAACACTCGAATCTCGTTATGTTCATGGGTGTCAACTGGACAGGGGCGCATTTTTGCGGTACTCTGGTTTGTAATACAAAGTGCTACATACCTAAAAGAGATGTCTAATGCGCCGTTTGGAGTCATCGTTCAACGAGGACAACGTAACCGATGCCGAAATCGAAGAGGTGTACTTCGGCTCGGTTGCTCAGAACGCAGAGGTATGTCTCAAACCGAGGGATCATGGTGAACGAGTAATGATTGTTGGATTTACGTCTACACGGTTGCACCTAGTCGAAATCGGAATAGAAGATCAAGATGACGAGCTTGTTGTTTTTCATGCCAGAAAGGCAACGAAAGAGTTTATAAAAAAGTACGAGGAGCAGACTCATGGAAGACTTTAGTAAAGACATTATCGAGGGGAAGTCTGTTTCACCGAAAATGCGTGAGCTGCTCAACAAAGAAAAGGCCGAAGCCCGAAAACGGATCGTTGAAAGAGGAATCGTCCATTTTCGAGCCGACGAGCAATTTATGGAAGCTCTTCTGAGTGCAGCTGAAGAGCAGAAAATTGCTCCGGGGACTTTATGTCGGAATATTGTTTGGAAGTGTCTGAATTCGCAAGCAGCTTCAGTTGAGCCGGTTAATCTGCCCGAACCGTATACGTTGACTGTGAACGAACACAGGGAGGTGTATGGAGCGCCTAGTGTTGACGATTTTGCAAAATTGGTGGCTGAGATAAGCGAAATCAAGCAATTGTTATTGCCAAAATCGACAACACAGCAGCCCGCCAAATCACAAGAGCGGAAAAAAGGCAAGTTCCCGATTCCCTAAAATTACAGCCCAGAATCCTTGTCACATAATCTGCTACTCTGATCAGGCCCTTCACAGAGGATAAAGGTGTGATGCTTGCAAATCGTTCCAGTGCAATAGTCTTAGCTGCCACGCTTATGGCAGGCACGGCGTTTTCGCCTTGTTATTCTGTCGCGCCCAGTTCTAAAGCGCCACTGTTGACCCTGGAGGAGATAAGAGCCAAACGCCAGTCTGTGAGAGACGATTTGATGGTGCCGTCTCTTCAGGGCATCAGAGGCCTGGCGTATGTGGTGGTAGGCACGGAAGACGGCGGACAGAAATTGGACCCCGTGGCGGGCAGCAAGCTCGCTCAGCTGAAGATTCCCATCGCTGCGATGCGATCGATGTCGAAAGGATTCAAGCCGATAGACGCGATTCTGGAAATAAAAGTGCTGAAAAGCACAGAGAATCACGATATGGTCCATTTGACCGTTACGCAATGGTGCACTCTGATGCGAGCACCACAACTTAAAGTCCGAGCCGTAACCTATGCCGACAGTCTTTCTGCTAAGCCTGACAATGTGAAGGCTGTGATTAGCGAGCTGACCAGCCAATTTGTCATAAACTTTCTGCGGGCAAACAAGAAGTAAGTTCGAATAAGTTCCAACTACTGAGATGTGGTTGCCTCAAGCGATTTGACCACGCTGCCATAGCCGACCCACGACGTTTGTAGGTTCGAGAATCCTTGCGCTGCCCTATTGGAAGCGACGGGAGCATTGCCACCAGGCAGCGGTGGAAGTTTTTCCGCCAACTCCTTAGCTTGAGCGTATCCATGTGATGCTGCTTCTTGCAACCAGGCACGTCCTTCTTTCAGAGCCTTTGAGCTGCGTTCCGTGACATCCAGCTTGCCGAGCTCATACTGCGCCTCCACTTCTCCGTGACGGGCTGCCTTTTCCAACCATTGCGCAGCCACATCAGTGTCACGTGCTACATCCTGTCCATCCAGATGGATTTTTCCCAGCCTGTGTTCCGCATCTGGAAAGCCCTGTGCGGCTGATTTTTCAAACCAGCGCATCGCCTCTTGAGCGTCCTTCTTTACCCCAATACCTTTCTGGTACATTATGCCGACAATACATTGTGAATAAGGACAGCCATGCTGAGCCATTCTCAAGAAATGTTTGTAGGCAGTGGCGTAATTTCCGTTGTTGACGTGGGCAGTCGCTGCGCTCAGACCTCGCTCGTTGACAGCGCTGACAGCTGCAAGAGCAGTGCCTTGACTGGAGAAAAGCAGCAAAATCGTGGCACAGGTAAGTAGGTTTTGCCGCGCCTTCATTTTCGTTGCGCACCTTATAAGCACAGCTTTGGTAGCAGATTTGATTATAACCCGATCAGAATATCTGTCTTCACTCAAACCAATGTTATGCATTCTACGCATATCTGCAATAAGAACTATGCATTGGACAAATAGTGATGACTGCCATAAGCTACCACTCAATGAACGCGTTGTTGCGCAAAGCTGCTAATAAATGGCTCTCGCAAGACCGTCACAGTCAACATACACGTGAAGAGTCAACTTACAGCAGAGGAACACATGATTACCGCTCTCGATCGAACAACCTACAGCCGCGAAACTTTCTGGGAACTCAGCGACATCACCAAAACCAGCGAGAGTTTTAGGATTGACCAAAATCTCAAATCTCTAAAGTACATGCCACTGGAAACGCTGAAAAAGGTTTTGATCCAATATCGGTTTTTCACGCATTATTACATCGCCGATCTGGCGATACTGATAAGCAAACTGCCCTTTGGTCCACTGCGCAGTATCATGGCTGACATCCTCAATGAAGAGTTGGGCGAAAGCAATGCCAACGATTCTCACCCCGCGTTGTACGATGACTTTCTTCTGAGCATCGGCGTCTCCCCACAAGAGTTGGAAATGGCCGACTCATACTGCATTTTCAATTTAGGCGAAATTCAACAATCGTTGCAAGACAACTCTTGGGCTTATGCCGTTGGCTTGCGGGGAATGGGCGGCGAATGTCTGTGCCAGATCTATCTCAGCACTTTGTACGAATATCTTTCTCAGAATCCTGCCATCATCGAAATGAAAGACTCGATCGCCTGGAAATTTTGGGAAATTCACATCGGTGAAGTCGACCAGCATCACCAGAGAATCGTACGCGCCGCCATTGATGATGTGCTGAAGTCAGAACCATATCTTGCTGACGAGTTGATTCAAGGTTACAAGGAAAGCCAGGGCGCCTGGGATCGGTTTTGGCAGCAAATCTTCAACGCCGCGCGAAAGGAAGAAATTGCCGATCGTCCATTCGGCAATGAAGCGCCGTTGGCAGGCAACTACAACATGGCAGTGGCAGTTTAGGTGAGGGTTTTATGCAGACATTAGATCGACTTGAGACAATATTCGCTTCCCAGCAATTGAGACAAGATGTTGTATCGGCGTGCCAAATCGTAGTGAAGCTAAAACTGGATTCTGGACCGTTCGGCAACATCAGCATACGCATTCCCAACAGCGAAACTTTTTGGGTCAATCCTGAAGGAATAACGTTTGACCAGCTGACGCCTGATGATATCGTGCGCGTTGATGTTGATGGAAATGTGCTTGAGGGGAACCTCAAACCTCACCCTGGCACATTCATTCACCGTGAAATCTTTCGCTTGCGTATTGATGTGGGCGCCATTGTTCACACTCACTCCGAAAATTCCGTGCTCATCAGTTTGCTGGGCACCGAAATCGAACCGTACACACAACTGGGCGCCTCGATTCACAACGACCAGGGAATCTATCATGGCTTCACCGGTCCGGTGAGAACCAGTGATGAGGGTGCGGCAATTGCGCAAGCACTTGGCAGCAAATCTATTGTGATTGCCAAAAATCACGGGCTCTTCGCCGCCAACTCGACTATCCAAGCTGCACTCTGGGATATGGTAGTAGCCGACACAGCCGCTAAGATTCATCTGTGCGCCAGGCAGATGGGACTGCAGTCAGCAGATGTTTTGTCGGATCAGTATCTGCAAAAAAGCAAAGTCGAAGTGCGACAAAGACAATGCGATTATATGTGGCAATCCTTTTTGAATAAGCAGTCATGATCACGGTTCTCTTAACTTACTTGGTCTGCGGAACACTGGTTGGTCTGCTCAGCGGCTTGTTCGGTATCGGCGGCGGTATTATAGGCATTCCCGTAGTGCTGCAGTGCTTGAGCAAGCAAGGTGTGTCGCAGTCATCGTCCATGCACATGGCTATCGGCACTATGTTGGCGGTTGCGGCGGTCACCACTCTTACTGCAGTGCGCAGTCACCATAAAAGCAAGATGATTCTCGTGCCGTTATTCAAAAAGATAGCACCTTATTTGGTGACAGGCAGTTTCATCGGCACCATGATTTCGAGTCAATTGAACTCGATCTACTTGCAACGGATGTTTGCCATCTTCTTGTTGTTCGCTGCATGGCGGATGGTAGTTCGGACAAGAACAAGGGCTGGCAAAGAAGTTGCTGCGATTCAAGATGGCGGTATGGACCACGATCGCAACTCGGATGATGATCGCGAGAAAGTCGCTCCCGTCACTACATTTGCCATCGGCATCTTGAGTGGCTTGTTAGGACTGGGCGGTGGCGTGCTGTTAGTGCCATATTTGCACTGGCGCGGAATTCCGATGAAGAGCGCGATTGCCACGGCCACGGCATGTATATTGCCGGCAGCTATGGTTGGCGCGGTAAGCAGCATGATGATGAGCATAAACGCAGACCATTCCATCACCTTCAGCACAGGCTATATCTATTGGCCCGCCTTCCTGGGCATCAGTATGATGAGCATGTTATTCGCACCAATAGGTGCCAGACTGACGCACAAAGCGGCAGCCCCAGTACTGAAAACTGCCTTTTCAATATTATTGATTGCTGTCGCATTTCATCTGGCAAAATAAGGATTGGAAACAGTATTTCGCCCGGTCACTGAAACAAGCGTCTGCTTGAAATTGCTCTTAAATCTCAACGACTCTTTGTAAAATGCAAGTTCAAGTTCGGGTTCAACGCTAATGAAAATGAGACTTTGGCATCCGATAGCATTCTCCATTGTGATTTCCTTGTCTTGTGCACAGGGAGCGTGGTCGCATGTAGACGTTTTTTGCGATTACTCGCTTGATCAAGCAAAGCAGTATGGCGCCTACCTCGGTGCAGGTCGAGAAGCAGAAGCGCAAAAGATTGCTGCCGAATGTTTGCGTTTGGATGACACTGCGGCTATGCGTGAAGCTCTAAACAATATGGCAAAAGGTATGCATCAAGCACGCGCGGCCCAAAGCAAAGCCGCTAAGTGAATGCAACCATTAATCGAAAGCGGATCAAGCGTGTGCATCTGCCGCATCTTTCTCCAGTGGGAAACTGTTTCTGATCCAGGTGTGCATTGGATTAGTGTGGTTGCGAACATTCCAATAAAGGAAGATTGAAAAATCGCGCACCTTGAAAGGCAACTTCAAGGCTGCCAATCCTTCTTGCTGAGCAAGTATAAGGCCAAGTCGGCGCGGCACTGTGACAACCAGATCTGTGTGTGCCACCACCGACGATGCGGCAACATTGAAGTATGGAACTCGCACCACCACATTGCGTTTATAACCCTGTTGCGCCAGATACGAGTCGACAATTCCCGGGCGGAAGTCCGTAATCGTAACCAGGCAATGCCTCATGGCCAGGTACTTTTCCAGTGTCAGTTTCTTGCCCGCTGCCGGGTTGTCTTTTGCCACCAGACAAATGAAGTTGTCCTTAAGCAGCGGGCGCCGGCGCAAAGTGGCAGATGTGCGATCGGTACCTGCCACCACAAAGTCGACTTCGTTTCGCTCCAGAGGCGCCAGGTCATCTCCGACCATTGGCACAACCCTTATCTTCAGACCTGGTGCCTGCGCGATCACCCGCTCAATCACAACAGGCAAAATCGCAGCCAGCTCATAATCACGGGTGGCAATAATTACTTCTCCACTCATCTGAGCCGGTTCAATCGTGGGTGCCGTAATAATGTGGCTGATCTCACCGAGGATGCTTTGCAATGGTTGATAAAGATCACTGGCTCGCGCGGTGAGAGACATTCCCCCTTTACCTTGCACCAATAATGGATCTTTGAACATCACCCTGAGGCGCTGCAGAGCGCGGCTCATTGCCGGCTGGCTAAGCCCGACTTTCTCAGCCGCACGTGTGACGTGTCGCTCATCCAGTAAGGCTTTCAGCGACACCAGAAGGTTCAAATCAAGAGCTGAGATATTCACTTCACGCATAGCAGAAATATAAACCATGCGCTGCCAGAATGCGAGATTCAGGTGATGTTCTAATGGGGCCGAAGCTTGCGAATGAAATGCCACTCAACGAAAGAATCATCATTAAATTCTTCGCTTGGGTACCAGACTGCATATATTTTGCAGTGGCGTTTGATATCGTTGAAATATTCAAGAACGAGATTGAGTCATGCAGCTGTTTTAGACGAGTGATGCATTGGCCAATGCTTTGGTGCAACAACTTTTAAATCTCTAGGCTTCTCCGCGGTGAGGCCGGAGTGCGCGGCGGCGAGGCCGCCGCGTGCTCCGACCCCCGCCAGGGGTGCTGGCAAATTTTAGCTGTCCAAAGTCCGAAGAGAATTTCTTCGTCTATCCTCGGAAATTGCAGCCGCATCCCAGTCCAGCTACTTTGAACCGCCAGCTCTTTCACCGGAGTTCCATCGCTCCATTTGCCCATGTGCAGTAAGGCAATCAGCCTCAATCCTGGCTCCGCAGCTTCTTATTGCAATCGTGGCTACGCCTACTCCAAATTGAGGAATTACACCAAAGCCATCGATGACTACAGCATGGCAATCCCCGCCGAATTTTTCGAAGACCGAGCTTGGGCTAATGGCCATATGGGGCAATTTCAAAAGGAAATTGATGACAGCTGCAGGTGCATAAAGATCAATCCGAAAAATGCGAATGGACATGCTGCGTTGGCCCAAGGCTATTTGGGCAAGTTCAACACAGCCATCGGCCTCGCGGCGCAAGCCATTTATCAATTTGTGAGCAGGCTTGTGGGCAGGCACAAGCTGTAGCGGAATCGTAATGTCGCAGCGCTACAGACTTATCGATCGCCTACATCAAACGGCACCATATAGAGTATCAGTAATTGCTATAGCCAAAGCGCGGTTCCACGACCCTGGTAATGCTACCCCGGCTCCGCACTGCCACCACAAACGGCGACAAAGATGATCCCTAAACAAGCAGTCATGGATTCGTCTACGTTTGTGGCGAGTACTTTCAACATAATAGGAGAGTCCAATGCTACACATAAAACCAACACCACCAATGCCAAGTAGCCGGCAAGGGCAAAGTATCTCCCCGCTTGCAAGGCGCATGACCAGGTTCCCACAAACAAACATCCGATCGTTGCCAACAGAGCAAATCGCTCCGGGCTGGTCAAATCGATAAAACCTGGTTTGAAAAGAGCCAACAAATGCAACAGAAAGAAGATGAAAACCAGAGCAGAAATTGCTCTGTCGCCCTGCATGTGGTTGCGCAATGTCGCTCCTGTTCTCATGCGACAACTTTGTCACATGTCGTACTAAGGACAGGTTAAGACTGCAGACTTAACCTACCAAAATGCGATGAGCTCACTTAAGATAATAGGTGCGTAGTCCGATTCCGGCTTCGAGCGTTTGGGAGTTAAGTGATGCCGACATCAGTGCAAACAATTGAGACACTCGAGCAAGCATTGGCAAACATCGATAGATTCAAAACAACAGCCTATGTGTTGCAAAACGACGTAGTCAAAGAAGCACAACTGACAAGCGACCAGCGTGGCGGCCATATTCGCGTGTACTGGCTGGAAACGCCGGGACGAGTTCCATTTAAGCACATCGGCTGTGACAATCTCAGCGCGGCGTTCTCGCAACTTTCCATCTGGTTTAACGACGCGGTCATCTATTCTCACAGTGTGATCATAGAGGAACAGACTGATGACAAACTTTACAACTGCGTACAGCAAGCGTGGTGTGAATGCATTACCAATGCGCCGCAAGAAGATTTTGGCACCACAACACCGCACAATTTTAGAAATGCTCTCTTGATGGCCAAATTGCTTCCGCTGTTGACTGGCGGTCCATCAGGAATACAAAAATGGAACCAGCAACTGCAGACCGCTAGAAACGTAAACTGGGATCAGTGTCAGCTTAGCGGTAAAGTGCTCAAGCAGGCAGATTTGTACAATTTACAGTTCAACAGCAGCAACTTTGATGGCGCCAATCTAGACCAAGCAATTCTCAGTCTGACAAGATTGTATGGTGCCACCTTCTGTGGTGCAAAGATGAACAAAGCCCAGTTGATTCGTGTGGAGGCAAACGGAGCGAAGTTTACCGGCGCCTCCATGAAACAGTGCAAGATGGAGCACGCCAGGCTAAACCACTGCGATTTCACTGATGCGGATTTGACCAAGGCCGACATGCGCAACAGCGCTCTGCAAGGAGCTGATCTTTCAATGGCGAAGCTCACTGGCACGCGAATGGAAGGCGCTGAGTATGACGAAAGAACAAAACTGCCGCAACCGCTTGAACAATGGCCGTCTCTTTACTGGACAGGTAGTGATCCAGATCCTTTTAAGAAATCCGTGCGCGACGCTTTTGAAAGGGATGGATGCAAGACATTCGATGAATTCAAAACTCATGTGAGCATGAACTTTGACGGCGCCCGCCTCACTAATGCCTTCAAAATGCTGAAGAAGGAGCGTTTTCAGCTATTCACGCAAGTGCAAAAAACACATCTTCTCGGCGTTGTGAAAAGCCAGACCAATCCGGATCTGGTTTATTCCTGCTCGTTAACATCAGACGGAGATTTCTATTGCGGTACCCAGAATTTGAAGCCCTGCGGAGGCTTGTCTGGAGCGCTTTGCAAACATATTTTGGTGCTAATAATCGGTCTTGCTCGGTCCGATCAAATCAATCTCACCGACGCCACAAAATGGATTATTGCCAGCACAGACAAGAAACCAGCTATGAACAAGCCGATGATGACCGAAGTATTTCTAAAATACAAAGGTGCGGAAGCTGGTGAGGTCGACTGGCGTCCAACCGAGACGATTCCAGAAGACTATTATGCTTATTGATCAAAATGACTTCCCCGAAATCTGCGGTTATTTAATATGTCAACACCAATGCGAACCAATGTTGAGCGCCTAAACGATACAGTTGCTGCCTGCCAGTCTTTTTCTACTTCAATTTATGCAGAAGTTGACGACTCCATCCTGGAAGCCAGAATAACTTTAGACAAACAAACAAGATTGGTGCGCAGCTTGCTTGAGGGATGGGCAGTTAGTTACAGGTCGACAGTGAAGGAGTTCGAATCTGACACAATCGCCGGGGCGTTCTCGCAGATAGGCAAATGGCTCTCTGCCGCCGCGCCTTTTCCTGAGACGGTGATCATGGAGCATGCCGGATCTAGCTTGGCTTTGGAAGACCTCTACAACCTGGCTCATGCGGCATGGTGCGAAGCCCTCAAGTGTCCACCATCAAGTACACCAATCGACTCGGAGAGTGGCAGAAAGCATCGTGAGGAAATCATGCGGGCCAAACTCTGGCCGAAACTGATTGGCGGAGAAAGTGGCATCGCTGCCTGGAATAATGTTGCACATGCAGCTACGGAAGTAGACTGGAAGGGCAGTCAGCTTACCGGTTTGCAGCTGCAACGAGTACAATTGGGTCGCCTGGATTTCTCGAATTCGACATTCGAAGGCGCTAATTTGGATCGTGCTCGCCTTGGCATGGCGCAACTCAACCATGCCACCTTCCGTGGTGCAAGCATGGTGGCAGCAAGTCTGCCTTACGCGAAGCTCTGCAACGCGATCTTGGTCGATACGAACTTGTCTGATTCAGACTGCACGCTGACTGATTTGAGAGGAGCTGACCTTTCCGGTGCAGTGGTCACAGGTGCGAAGTTCGCGGGTGCTCAGTATGATGAAACGACAGTGCTGCCAGCCAACTTTCCTCAGTGGTCCGACTTGTCTTGGGTCGGTTCCGGTCCTGACGCCTATATGCTGGCGCAAAAACAGGGACTCTCACAGAGAAGCATCAACAACTTCGATCAATTCATGGCACTACTGTTGGCGACATTTGGCCGCACCCGCATGGAAAACGCGCGCAAGATGTTAGTTAAGGATCGCTGCCTGGTGTTCGCGGAGGTAACGGAGAATGGTGTGATTGGCGTGGTTCGCAGTCATCTTGAACCTGATGTAGCATATGGATGCCACCTGGGAATAGCAGGACAGTACAGCTGCATCACACAAAAGCTGACCCCCTGCAAGAATCTCAAAGATACACAATGGCACGCAAAGCGAGCGAAGGAGACGGGTGAGCTTGGAGTCGGTTTGCGGGTCGCTCCATGCAAACATCTTATGGTGCTCTTCATTACACTGGCGCAAACCAACAAAATGGACTTGCCATTGCTATCCAAAGCTGTTCTCGATACCATAGACCGCAAGCCGGTTTTAGCAAAAGCTCTGGTAACAAAAATCTTGTTGAAATACCAGAGCGCTCAAACTGGTGCTCTTGATTGGCGCCCACCAGAAAGTGTGCCGGAGGACTATTATTCCGTCTAACAGCTTGTCGGTACTCCGACATGCTGCTACGTCAAATCGATCGGCGGGAACGGGAAGTATGCTTCGATCATGCAGAAAAATCGGCTCCACCAACTATACAGCCAGTCGTTAACGTGGAGCGATCAGAAACTTCATCGCTATCTTGTTCTACGCAAGTCTCCGACCGATGTGCAACTGACGCTGGCACTCGCCCTAGCACTGCTCTCACATCGACTTCCTTTCTATGGCAAGGATGCAACCGTATTGGAAAACCCAGAGGGAATCGCAGAATACTTGATCCAATCGTGTAAAGATGCTTCTGAATCGTTCAGGAACAATTTCCAGCCAGCGCGAATTGGTGATCGTGTCTATGTGAAACCGGCGCAAGACGACCTGACTTGACGAGAAATTGGTTGAAGTAGGCGTATGGGCACAGCTTGGCATATGCCACTATTTGTGGTGCATAACAATTAGTCGTGCGGTATGATTAAACGTCACAGCTTGAAATTCCTGTTCGTCTGCATCTGCTTACGCAAGAGTTCGGACTCCGCACTGTTCGGCTCGAGCAGCTGGGCTCGGTCGCAACTTTTTAGCCCTTGAGCGATATACCCAAGCTCAAAGTAACAACGTGCCAGTTGCAAGTATAAATATGTAGACGGTCTTGAAAAAGCGATTTCGCGGTAATTTGTTAGGGCATCCTGAAACTTCCCTGCCTTGAATGACGTTTCCGCCCTTTTCAAGAAATTGTCCCAATAAGGAGTTTTCTGGCGGTAGATTTGGTGCACCGTAGTCTCCAGGAACTCCAGCGAACGAATGTACTGAAGCTCGCCAGGCTTCATGCTTGTGTTATACACTTGCAGTTCGATCAAATTATGAAACCGACCAACCGCTTTCAAACTTCCTGGTGGCATATCGACCCAGGCAAAATCAAGCCTTTCGAGATTTGGTGCTTGAAGAGTTTCCAGAAACCTATGATCAATTCGACAGTAATTGACGCTCAAGAACTGTAGCCTCGGAAAGTCTGCGAGTGGATACTCTTCTTCGATCCGCAAATATTCAAGAGTTTTAGGGAGTGTGCTGGCAAGCAATACCGGATCAGCAGCCGGACACTCGAGTTGCAAAAATTTGAGTTTTCGAAAGGCGGCGAGCTGCCTAATTGATTCACATGACAGAGGTGCACGCTGACTAATAAACAATGAATGCAGCTCCGGGCAACTGCGGGCAAGCTCCTTTATAGAGCGTTCACAACCGTTGGAGTTGAGCCAAACTTCCCGCAGATGGCCAAAGAAATTCTGGTCCTCAAACACATTCTCACTGACATCACCAGAGATGGAGACACTTCTGATTCCTCTTTGGAGTGCATTGTGCAGGTCTCTAGCGCCGACTGAATTGTTCAAAGAAAACGTTTCGGACGGAGTGGCGTTTGAAAAAAAATTCCCCTGAAGTCTCTGAAGATTCTCTTGCGTTCTGGCTCAATGCGAAGATAGTCGGTCGGTTCAGCAGCAGACATAGTTGAGTTCCAGAAGAACACAGCTAGGAATGTAAGAAGCGCCGAGTATATTCTAAGTGTCATTTGGAAAACCGCATTTCAACTGCTCCGATTGTATTTCCGGTTACAGGCAGTATCGCTTATCATGTTGCAATCTATCCTGCAGCGTTGACCTTGCAGAAGCGGAAACCACAGTTCATCTAGTGTATGAAGCAATATTCGTGCCAGCTGTCCCGGGACCAGAATTTGCTGCCATGTCGGACCTATTAAGCGGCGTTGCCATCAGGATCAATCTTACAACCGCAGCTGTGACAGTCTCTTCCACCCTTAAGAAGTTGATGAAACGAAGGGCTCCGCCGGCTCGGGGGCCGTTCGCCGCACTGAGGGCAAGCTTTCCAAGTAAAGACATTTTTGCGAACCAGACCTAACATCACGAAAAAGGCAACCAGTAACAGAATCGGTAGCCAAAAGGCTAATACCAAATTGAGAGCGAAATCCAAAACCTTTCACCTCAAGCTACCGTACTATCCGGTCCTGGCTGCTGATGAAGCAAAAATTGCTCCATTGGATTGATTTTGCCCAGAATCGCGTATATTGTGTTGCAGCGGCGAAACAGGGTGCATAGATGGATCGAAAAGAATCATTCCCAATAGCCAAAGAGGCTGAGGAAAAGCTTGATCGAGCTCGAACGCTAGTAGAAGAAGGCAAGCATGAAGAAGCCCTTGCCTGCTACTTGTTCGCCTTTGACAATCGCAATCAGGTGTCTGGATGGGGCGGCGTTGGCTTGTCTTTGATTCCAAATGAGATTGCCGACTTGGGCAAAGTGTATCCAGCGGCGCGACAGGCACTGATTGAACGCCGTGACTCCGTTGAAGAAAAGGTTTTGAGCGGCGATACGGCGCATGTCGTTTTGTCGACCTGGACCAGCTTGAATAAATACCTGGGTGAGAGCGCGCGCGAGCTCAAAATACTTAAAACTCTTGAGGAAGCGGGCCAAGCGGCGGCAGAGACGCGACAACAAATAATTCACTCAAATTACGGTCGTTACCTACATGAAAAACGATATGACGAAATTGGTGAATTTCTAAATCACTTTGGCTGGCTGCTATGGGCCGCGATTTGCGCCTATGAGGCAGACAGAGATTTCCCCAGGATCGTATCAACGACAGATTCTGATTTAGACGAGATGCTTGTTTCGCAACGTCTGCGTTGCAGAAAGCGGGCGATCCATTTATATGAAGTGGCGCTTGGTAGCCGTCATGATGGACAAGCTGACCTGATCCGCAATCGGGTCTTGGTTATTTGTCCAGAGGAGAAGACGCATGTGGGGCTGGTGCTGGCTGCCATCAGGACTGGTCGCAAAGACGCGGCTCAGACGGGTCTGACAAAGAGCATAAGCATGCTAAAACCGAGAGTCAAGGCACGTTTGCAGCGACTCATAGAGCGCAATTGTAAGTGAGCTGCTAGGCAGGATATCAGGCATCCTTCACCACCAACAATCGATTCCTCTGCACATTCGCTCCAGTATCGAAGTTGGCCAAGATCGAATCTCGATGCTATCATTGATAGCAATGGTTGGAGGTGCTTCACGGTGGCGGATCTAGTAGTGCGAAATCTAAATCCTGCGTTGGTTCGCTCGTTGAAGAAGCGTGCCGCAAGCAATGGCCGAAGCGCAGAAGCCGAGCACCGGGCGATTCTGGAATCAACTCTAGCTCCCACTAAGCGTCAAACATTTGCTCAGGCATTGGCATCGATGCCCAATATAGGTCTCGATGATGACTTTCGGCGCCTTGAGGACACAACTGAGCACCACTGATCCCCGTGTTTCTAATTGACACCAATATAGTCAGCGAGGCGCGCAAGGGAATACTTGCCAATCAAGGTGTTCGCGACTTCTTTGAGCGTGTTGCCGTCGATGGCACTCCAGTTTTCGTATCCGTGGTGACAATTGGAGAGATACGCCGAGGCGTTGAGTTGGTTCGTTATCGCGGTGACATGGCACAAGCAGAAGTTCTTGAATTGTGGCTTTCACAGCTCCTTGCAAATCACCAAGATTTCATTCTTGAGATTGATTCAGACATAGCGCAACTCTGGGGCCGGATGCGCGTTCCGAATCACGAGAACGCGCTGGACAAGCTAATCGCCGCAACAGCATTAATCCATAGCCTGTGCGTTGTTACACGAAATCATGACGATTTTCACAAAACAGGAGTGACTGTACTCAATCCGTTTGTTTAATGAATACAGCTCAAGTAGATAGGAATTGAAATTGGCATGTATTCATGACCCCCCAGCTGCTGGGCCTTCTGGAAAAACATGCCCAAGATCGATTCGTCCTTTTCCGTGTGGCCGAAAGATGTTTCTGATTCGTCATAAAAGCATCCATCATGCAAGGCTGCTGCAAAGGCTCTGATGCGCCCTAGAGTGATCGCCACGTTGCTGTGTTCATTTGTGTTCACTGGTAAGTTCTCCGCCAAGTTCTCCGTCATCGACATCACCAAAGTACTCGCCGCGTCTTACCAAGTTATTACCAAAAGGTTCGTTGCAGCCACAGACGAAAATTCGTCCGCAAAGATCGATTCTGTTTCACTCTCCGGGTTTTCCCTGTTCAATTGTTTTCGCCAGGTCGTCATAATCGAATATTAGTTGGCAAAACAGCCTCCGAATCAGAGAGGTCTGCACCCGCCTGCGCGGAAAAGTGAGCATATGGCAAACGAGCCGACACCTTTTCTAGACAATGTTTACGTGGCCAGCCCCTGCAATGTCGACTGGAACAGTATGTCAGGCGACGATCGGGTTCGGTTTTGCGGTAGCTGCTGCAAACATGTCTACAACATCTCAGATCTGAGTCGAGCTGAGGCTGAAGCATTTTTGCGAGATAACGGAGTGTCTAAATGTGTCAAGTTCTATCGCAAGAAGGACGGCACCATTATCACTGACGACTGCCCTATCGGTCTTCGCAAAATTCGTGATCGCGCTCGGGCTGTTGCTCGTCTGGTTGCTTCAATCATTGCTGTCTGTCTTTCTTTTGCTGCCGCATCTGCTCGGGAGCCTTTTCGAACAAAGTTTCCCAAAGAAATTGTCATTGTTAACGACTCACCAGTCAGTTATCCCGGCCGACTGGCTTTCAGAGCTAATGTCCAGTTGCCACCTTATGCGGTGCTCACAGCCGGAAAGAATGCCCTTGGTGACGAAATTTTCAAAACGGATGTGGACGGAGTAGAACAGATCTACTTGCGGGAACGAGAAGTGGGCGCAGAAAACACAGATGTCAGAAAGGCGAAGTCATTGTCGGGTGGTGTGTCTGCAACAGATTTGCCCTCGACTCTTTTAGCACACGAAGTTTTCGAGAAAGGGACTAAGTATGAGCATGAGGGAAAGTTGCTCACTGCCGAATCAATGTACAAGATCACCTTGAAATATTTTGAGCAGTATCCGAATGACTACGACCAGAATTTCAAAACTTCGGTGGTCTTAAGATATGCGCAACTTCTGAGACAGCTGCATCGCGACGAAGAGGTTGGGAGGCTGCTGAAGGACTTTACTGCAGAATCTACGACTTCACCATAGCGACTGCTCCGCAGCGACTTCGCCATAGCGACTGCTCCGTAGCGACTTCGCCATAGCGACTGCTCCGTAGCGACTTCGCCATAGCGACTTACGCCATAGCGACTGACGCATCGACTTCTACGCGGCGCCTTTCCGTCGAACGACTTCCTAGTTCGCTGGGCGTGGCCAGCTCTTTCCTTTCAAGACCGAGAAGAGTAATTTTTCCTGTTGCGGCGGCGTATCTGCCACGCAAAACAAACTTCCTTCGCGTGATCCGCTATTTTTATTTCTTGCGCGTTGCAATTTCCGCTTCAACTTCTGCTGGAGTGATCTTATTCACCTCCATCACTCCGTCACAAACTTGACGCCAGGCAACACCGGCTAATGCTTGCTTCACAATAATGTCCAAGACTAGTTTCCGATTCTCTGGGGTGGGCTCAAACGGGGCTTTGCTCCGTTCATCGAGGCGCACTCGAGCCTTGTGCATCAATACCAACTTGTCGTCCGATGTCAGCTTTTGAGACTCCAGCAGATGGGCGCCAATGCAGTGTGACAGGTCCAAAGACCACTGATTCGCCAGCCGCCACGTCTGCAGAGCCAAGAATGAGGCAATCAGCTCATCTTTTGGTTTTTCTAGTTTCGCGATCTCGATATCAAAATCACTCTGCATCGTCGAATGTTTTATGAATGCGGTCGCTTCGCAACGATATTGACACTTAGACGTGCAGGGACCACAAGTTTTCAGGGGTCCATAGCCTTGCTTATTGAGTTGGGTGAATTTATTTATCCACGCATCAAGAGCGGACTTCTCCAGGCTTCTAGGGGAAGCGGTCGGCACAAATGCCAGCGCCAGAAACTCGAACCATTGAAGCTTCAGCTCCTTCTCATCTTCTGCACTCCATGAGTGGTGAAGCGCCTTTTCTTTGAAATATTTCTCCGTAGAAAGGCTCAGAGCGCACCACATTATTTCGGTCGTCTTCGAACTCTTCCCGCGCAAAACCTGGACCGCCCTGCTTGTCAAGTGTGGTCTAAATTGCACCAGCTGGCGTACATCCAGCGTCACCAACAGCAAGTACTGAACATAAAGCTTGTAAAACTGATCGTCATCAGCAAGGATGCTGCCATGCTCAGATGATTCGCCCTCGAACGCAGACGGACAAAATTTGATACCACCGCTGGGGCGCTTTCTGCTATCAGTCGGCTCCATGCGCCTGACTTTTTCCACCACAGAATCTACAAATACTTTCTGGCGACCGGTGGCATCGATAAGTGGATCTCCACGACGCAACCTTTCGAGATCATCAATCAATTCAGAGGTTGACTGGTATCGCTCTACGACGTCTTTCGCCATTGCTCGTCCGAGCACATAGTCCAATCCCTGTGGGACATCCGTCCGGCTATCAGCAATAGCCTTTGGTGCCTCGTGCAGATGCTTCATTGCGGTGGCAAGGGCATTTTCACCAAGGTGGGGAGCAGAGCCGCTCAGCATTTCATAAAGTACGCATCCAAGAGAGTAAATGTCGCTTCGAGCGTCCACCTTGCCGCCTGAAATCTGCTCAGGACTCATATAGAGCGGACTTCCAAAGATCTCTCCGGTCTCAGTCAACGACTGCCCTTCAACTGTCATGATTTTGGCCAAGCCAAAGTCAACTAGCTTGATGCACAGCTCTTCTTGCCCTTGATCATCCGGGAGAACCATAATATTGCCGGGCTTGATGTCGCGATGGATGATGTCCTTGCTGTGGGCATATTTCAGTGCCTTGGCGCATTCCAGTGCTATGCACAGACATTCGTCAACCGAGTGCGTGCGCCTTGTCAATGCCTGCGACAGTGGCAGACCCTCGATATAATCCATGACCAGGTAGGGCTGGCGCTCTTCAGACATGGCGAATTCGTACACGGTGACGATGCCCGGGTGGCTCAAGCTGGCGGCTGCTCTTGCCTCTTGTTGAAATCGCTGCAGTGATTTGTCATTGAGGCTTTTCGCAGCAAGGATTTTCAGCGCTACAAATCTTTTCAGCGCAAAATCCTTCGCCTTGAATACTGCACCGACTCCACCCGCTCCCAGCTTTGCCACAATCTGGTACTTGCCGGCAAACATCTCTCCCGGCTGAAGATCCCCGGTTGTCTGGCTCTGCTTATCCGGCTCTTGCTGGCTCATATGGAAACCGCCTCGATTCTCAACCATAATACATGAAAATTGCATGAGCTCATTTCTCAATGAGCCACGCTAAAACAGCCAGGGATGAGCTTGCACACGGGAAATTCCTTGAATTAGATTTCCGTTGCTCGCCTGGCAAAATCCTGATCGAGCGTCTTGCCCTTGTCCAGACGCATCTAAAGCTAAAGTGATTGCCAACTTTAGATGCAGGCGGTGTAGCTGCAGCCGGGACGCCTGCGTTCCCGGGTTAGAAAAGCGTCGCATATTCTCTCAAAACCTTAGCTCCGTTTTCGTCGTGCTTTTCAATCTTCTGGGCGAATGCGCCAAATAGTTTCTTTACTTCATCACGACTCAGAAACACCTCATAAAAATTCGGTCGGTGCGCAGAGCCAACATCGAGAAGGGAAAGTGAATGAGACACCACTGCTTCCGTACCTTTTCTATCCTCGGCGGCGCCGACCAAATCGGATTTGTTCAATAGGATTACCAGGTCCCTCAAATCAGCGTCGGACAAGGACAGATGCCACAATATATGCCCATCGTCGTTGCCGTAAGAAACGCCTTTCGTTCTGTGAGTCTTGAATTCGGCGATGTCGGGAAACCGATGGAACGATGTAAAAAGAAACCCGGGATAAGGCTCTTCTTGCGCTCCTACGTAGGTGAATTTCATCATTACATTTGCGAATTCAGTGGGTCCATACTTGTTGCCATAAATTGCCAGAGGCCCACTTTCCATTCGAAATCCCTTGCCGTTCCAGGCGATGTAGTGGCTGTCGTCCAGACAAAGCACCGTACCGTTCCAGCTGCGAATTGAATCAGAATGGATGCGAACAAAACCGATGCGCTTGAACCCAGTTTGTGCTTTCTGCGCAATTACGACGTAATTTTGGGCACCATCTGCGATGACCAGGGCTGAATCTGATTTCCCATCCTTGCAGAAATCTCCTTCGAACAAATGACCTTCTGCCGGCATCTTCAGTTGATTCTTGCTCCAGAGCTCATAGCCGGCTGGTGCCAACCCTGCCAGCCGCGCATCCTTAATTTCCGGGCAAAGTGCCGCAAATTGCCGAAACTGATCGCAGGTTAAATATTTGCCACCGGATGCGGTTGCGCCACCGCACGCAGTGGCAAGTAACGCGGCGATGGTGATGAGCAAACGAGCTATACGCATTTCATGACAGACGACTTTTGCGGGATATTTTATCATCCTCACTCCAGCAACTGGACAGAATCCGAACGAACTTCAAGGGCGGATTCGTTGATTACGCGCACTTGCTTTGATATAACTGGCTGCGCCAGGCCTGTCTGTTCACAAAAAATGCAATGTCTGAAGATCTGATGCAGGCAGACACCTGCGCTCCCGGAGAGCAACACAAATGCCTTTCTCTGCCCCATCCATAATCATCGACCTGATTGTCGTCGCCCTCTACTTTTTTGTTGTCGTCTATGTCGGGCTCAAATTTGGTGAAAGAGAAAACACGCTCGAGTCTTTCGCACTCGGAGGCAGAGCCATTCCCTGGCTGGCGGTTCTGGCGTCTATAATTGCCGCCGAGACCAGCGCAGCAACCTTTCTCGGTACTCCGGGAGAAGGATATCAACAAGTCAATTACACCTTTTTGCAATTGGTCCTTGGTTACATAATTGGCCGCCTGATTGTGGCATTTTTATTCATAAAGCCCTTCTACGATAACCACGTCTATTCCATCTATGAATTTTTGGAGAAGCGGTTTGGGCGCGGAACTCGCTTGGCAGCATCGGGAATTTTTCTGGTCACCAGAGTCTTGGCATCAGGGGCCCGTCTATATGTCGCGGCTATCGTGCTGGCGGTCGGTTACTCTCTTTTCACGGGCCACCAGCTGGCAGCCAACGAGCAGTTGGTTACATATATCTTGTCCATCCTGGCGATCACATTGATTACCGCTTTGTACACGTCTGCAGGAGGCATCAAAGCAGTTGTGTGGACTGATTGCATCCAATCGTCCGTGATGATTGGTGGCGCTATTGGTGCAATCGTTCTTCTAGCAAGTCTGATCTTGCATGCGCCCGATGGTTTAGCCGCTGTGCAGCACTTAGTGCAGCATGACGGTCTTCCCATGATTACCTTCGGCACCGTTCCTGGTGCCTCCATCGGCACAAATATCTTGCGCGTTCTTACTTCCGACTACACAATCTGGGCCGGAGTTATTGGTATGACATTTACCACGCTGGCAACGCACGGCACTGATCAAGATATGGTGCAGCGCATGCTCACAGCCAGTGACTACAAGAAAAGCCGGCTTTCCCTGGTTCTTTCGGGGCTGGCCGATCTTCCCATTGGCTTTATATTCCTCACAATCGGCATTCTTCTTCACATCTACTATGCGCTCAATCATGATCCTTCGTTGCCTGTTAAAACCAACGAGATCTTCGTCTATTTCATTTTGAAGCAAATGCCTGCAGGCTTGCGAGGGCTCTTAGTTGCCGGAATCTTCGCTACCTCGATGGGCTCCTTAAGCGCTGCCCTAAATGCTCTGGCTACAAGTTTTACGCGTGACTGGTATCAAACTTCGCACTCTACTTCTGAACTGGAATCGGTGGATGCCGTGCGCCGCTTCACCTATATCTTCGCCCTGCTCATCACTGTTGTTGCTAGCGCCACGGCCTTTTTTGTCATCGAGCATCCAGACTCGCGCATCATCCCAATTGTACTCGGCATCTTTGGCTACACTTACGGCTCGCTTCTGGGAGTTTTCTTGCTCGGTTTGCTGACCAGGGCTCGTGGCACTGACCTGGGCAACTACATCGGCATGTCGGCGGGATTCATTGTTGTTGCACTGTTGACAGGATTGCCAAATCAAATGCTTGAGTTTGTTGGATTGCCCCAGATAAAAGCTCTGGCGCAGATTCCCCTGATCGCCTTTCCCTGGCGGATAATGTTTGGGGCATGCGTTACTTTTGTAATCGGAGCGCTGTTCAAGGGTTCCGCAGCAGGCGAAGGAACTGCTGAATTGTCAACAACTACAACCATCTGACTCTGGTTCATAATGTGAACCTGATCTGCAAAAAATGCTTTTAGTTAGGGAATCTGACGGGCATAACTAGGGGAAACATTAGGACTATCTATGCTAAATCAAGGCGGAATCACGGCACAGTCGAATCGGACAAACCCTCCCGACATGGCAGAACTTCACACGCTCCTTTCACAGGCGATGGGAAGACGCGGGACGCATATTCAGACTTCGTGGCATTCCGGCGGCTCTCAGTTCTCGCTTGATGTTATCAGTAATACCGGTGGCGGTGACCCTAAATGGCGCTTAGTGCGCGATGACCGGGGCACCAGGCAGTTGTTGTTCGATTACCCGAGTTGTGACGTATTGCTTGTGAACAACTTTATTGCTTCCTCTTGCGCTGCAGTGCAAGCCAACAGCCAGGCGGCGGCAAAGGCAAAGCCGGTTGTGGTGCCGGAGGCGCCTCCTTCTTCCGTCAAGGTCGATCAAGCGGTGAGCGAGGCACAAGCCGCCGTGCCTCACAGCGGTGAAGTGAGTAAATATCCGCTCGATCAGTTATTGAAGTCAATCAAGAATGCGCAGATGACAGGCAAGTTGGAAGTGCGCAATGGCGGAGCTACGGCCTTGCTGTATGTACAGGACGGCGTGCCTTTTGATGCCACCACATCTGAATCCGAAGGCGAGGATGCGATCATAGAATTTTTGACCTGGACAACGGGACAATTTGCCTTTGAGCCTCGGGTCTTGAGAAACAGTCATACGGTCCATCAACCTATTGATTCTCTGGTGGCACAAAGTAAGCAATTGTCGGAGCGCCTTGCTTATTTGCGCGGCGCGGGCATTCAACACACGTCAAGTCTGATGCCCAAGACGAATCTTACCGATGGCGAATTCGACCAGCGCGCAGCAAGAGGGGCACCGGCGAATGTAGAAGATATCCGCAAATTTTATCGCAGTCTGGACGGCAGCAAAACGATGGACGAGATCTTGCGTTCGATGTATTTTCCGCGAGTGCAGTTGATCAATGTCCTCTACCACCTGGTCATAAATGATCTGGTGAGAATCTCAAGTGCGATAGTGACCGAAAAAGTGGAGCAGCTACATCCACGAGCAATCGACTCGGTCGCTATTCAAGGAGTGATGATGAACTTGCGCCGGCTGGAGACCGGAATGTTTATCTATCCTGCGTTTCTCTATTTCCTGGAGCAGGAATATTTTCGCTGCCATAGATCCAACACACCTCTGTCTGTAATTGTTTTTGAGATTCGCGTGCTTGGCGCCGGCGCTGTTCTGGAAATGTTGCCGGCACCTGCGGTATTAGATGCGGTGCTGCGGATCAGCCAACTGAAGCGGCACGTCGATCTTATCGCTCACTACGATCAATTCGATTATGCTCTCTTGCTGCCGAATACAAAATCAAACGGCGCCCAAATATTCGCTAAGCGAATTGTCAAAGCTCTGACTGACACTCCTCTTGCGGGTAATGTCGACGCCAGCAAGTTGTGCATTTCTCTTGGTTGCGCCTCCATGCCGGAAGATTTCTCTGAGCTCAGCGAATTGCTTGGCGCTGCCGACCTGGCCATGGCAAAATCTCGCACAACACAAAAGCAGGTCGTGATGTATCGGGACATTAAAGCGTAGGATGAAACGCATAACTCTTCAGACAATCTCTCTTTTGTTGGTTGCTGTCTTCAGTGTCTTGGTTCCGACCGGCGCCTCGGCTCAAAACACTTCGACCGCCACTTTACCTGCTGAGCATCCAAACACCTCCTCAGTGGCACAGGCTGAAAGCAAAACAATAGCTGACCGCTTTGAGAACACCAAGATTGATATCCAACGTCGAATTAAGCGTGCCTACTTTCCTCCCAAAAGCAACGAATCACATCACATTGTCGTACAATTCCACGTGCATCGACATGGCGAGCTTAGCAACTTGCACGTGGTGCTGTCGTCTGGAATTTTCATTTGCGATCAAGCCGCTCTGAAGGCAGTGGAGAATGCGGCACCATTTCGACCATTGCCTGAAGGCGCCAAAGATGAAGAGGCTTTTGAAATGACGTTTGATTACAACGTGTTTGCCGACCCGCAGGGTCAAGCAATCAAACATCTCCCCTCCCCCTAATTTTCACATTGTCCAATTCCCGGACCCCTTGTATGCTCGCTCCATACCCCACTCCGGCACCCCGTGTGTGATACCACACTGAGCTCGCATCTGCGTTGGCGATCTGACGTCAGCGAGAACGCACCGCATTTGGTATCTACATAGCTGTGGAACCAGGAATCACAGTGTCCTTGCCATTCGTCGATGCCGGCACAGTGTTGTTCGCCGAGACGGGCAGAATTACTTAACAGCTGCGATCGCTCCTGTGTTTTGGTTTAGATAGAGCGTAGCACCGTTTTGCTTATCGGTAAACGCGCTTATGGGCCACTTTTTATCGAACGTCGTATCATAGGCGAACGTGTAGTGCACTGCATCGTCCGCAAGAGCTTTTCCCGCCTGACCACTGACAATGAGACCAGCGCAAAAGCACAAGACGCCGAAAAATGCTGCCGGTGCATAAGTTTTGATTACTGCGTGCATAACTTCCCCTTCTATAGTAGAGATTCCTTTTACACTTGCTTGTTGCCTCAGGCATTTGAGCTGGTGCATTGTACGATCTGTGACTGGCGCTGTAAACTTGCGGTGCGGACATCTCCCGCCGAATGCTATGTTTATCTGAAGAGTGTGCCTCGGAAAAGAGCGCGTAATGGACAAAGACAAATTCGAAGAAGTGAAGGAAGCGACTTTGGAAGCCGTCGAGTGCTGTAGTGTCTGCGGCAAGCGGATTGAAGCGCCGGCCAACGGCACGCAGGGACTGAATTTGGTCTCACCTGAGAGCTGTTGTTCCTGCAGCGTCGAATCTCAGTCCGCCCCCGCCGATCCAAATAAGCAGTCCGCATCGGCTAATGCCGATTTCCCGGACCTGGGCGAACGCTACGAAGTGCTCAGCCAGGTTGGGCAAGGCGGCATGGGCGCAGTCTACAAAGTGAGAGACAAGGCTCTGGGCAAGGAGTTTGCAGTCAAAGTGATGAATTCCAACCTTGTGCAAGACAAGGTTTCGGTCAAGCGCTTTGAGCAAGAGGCAAAAGCCGCAATTTCACTGACCCATGCGAACTTAGCCGCTGTCTATGGTTTTGGCGTCTCCAAAGCAGGCAGTCCCTACCTGGTGATGGACTATTTGGACGGTGATACGCTTGAGCAGACGCTTAAACAAGAGGGTTTTCTGGACGCATCTCGGGCATTAGACATTTTCATTCAGGCGGCCGAAGCAATCGCTGATGCCCACATGAAAGGAGTCATTCACCGCGATATCAAGCCGAGCAACATCATCCTTGAAAAGCGTGAGCAGGGCACTGATTTCGTCAAGGCGATTGATTTTGTAAAACTGGTTGACTTTGGCATTGCCAAAGTACTGCCAAGCCAGCAGAAGGCCTACGAGAACCTGACTCAAACCGGAGACATTTTTGGCAGCCCCCTGTACATGTCGCCTGAACAGTGTCAGGGCAACATGCAAGACCGCCGTTCAGACATTTACTCTTTGGGTTGTGTAATGTATGAAACGCTCACAGGAATGCAACCTTACGCTGCTGAAAATCCAGTCAAAATAATCCTCAAACACATTCATGAGGATCCACAATCAATCAACACTTTAAAAAACGATTACAAGATTCCTGTTGATTTAGACAAAGCGATCATCCATTGCCTGGAGCGCGAACCGGAAAATCGTTACCAGTCGGCTGACGATCTGGTGCGAGATTTGCGCAAGATCAGAGACGGCGTCAAAATTCAAATTAAGAGTCATGCGGTGCAAAAGCAGTCTGCACCCAGTGTCAAAAAGAAACGTCTTGTCCTGGTCGGGCTATCTGCTGCAGCAACTGCGATGGCAACCCTTTGCGCTCTGGTCCTATTTCACGGCGGCACAGTAGTGGGCTTGAATTCGTACTCCGACGCACAAGACTTCGACAGTAAATCGTTCTCTTACTTTAGCAATGGTGAATATGATAAAGCAGCGCCGTTGCTTGAATTTGGTGTACCTACATACAAAGAGCACATCGCTCAAGATCTGGCTCGTGGTGACACACAGGCCGCCTTGAAAGACCAGACTTTGTTGACTGAGAACTGGCAGCACATCGGCAAATGTCATCTCATGGAAGCAAAAGAAGCATCCGCAGCAAACGACAAGGTAACGGCCGCACAAGAGCTTGCAAACGCTCTGCATGCCTATCAACAGGCGATGCCATTCTATTATGAACATGGCAACTGGCGAGGCAGCTTGGCACCAGATGCGGTGCAAGGTTATGGCGAGGTTTTGAAGTCTCTGAACATGACAAAAGAGCT
>Ga0182024_10004078_pt1 | contig 34009 bp, 37 predicted proteins | sample P32metaG_FD_120480 | JGI IMG/M metagenome (GOLD analysis project Ga0182024, IMG submission 120480) | Permafrost microbial communities from Stordalen Mire, Sweden - P3-2 metaG (Illumina Assembly) | ecosystem: Environmental > Terrestrial > Soil > Wetlands > Permafrost | place: Sweden: Stordalen... | reverse complement strand
TGCGCCCCCGTGGGCACGGTCTCCGGAGGCGGCACCGGCACCGGCACCACCGGTGGCGGCGGCGGCACCGGCGGGACCGGAGGCACCGGAGGGACTGGTGGCACCGGAGGCACCGGAGGCACTGGCGGCACCGGCACCGGAGGCACCGGAGGCACCGGAGGCACCGGCGGTACCGGCGGTACCGGCGGTACCGGCAGCGCGCCGGTGAACACGACGGCGCCGGCTCTGACCGGGACGGCCAAGCAGGGCGATCGGCTCAAGGTCTCCACCGGCTCCTGGTCGGGTTCGCCGACCTCGTTCACGTACTCGTGGGAGCGTTGCGCCTCCACGTGCACGGTGGTCGCCAACGCGACCAAGACGAGCTACTCGCTGGGCTCCGGCGATGTCGGGTACCGGCTGATGGCTGTGGTCAAGGCCAAGAACGCGACCGGGTCGACGACGGCAGCAAGTGGACGTTCGGCCGTGGTGACCTCGACGCAGAAGCAGGCCCGCGCAGCTCGCGCGGCCCGCGCGCTTGCGCTCAAGAGCCCGCACGCCCGCAAGAAGGGGCACGCGCGCAAGCACCCGCGCACGCGCCATCACCGGAAGGCGCACCCCAAAGCTCACGCTCGAAGCTGAGCGCCTAACCCCCCAACCAAAAGGCGGCAAGTCCTGGATCTCATGAGAATGAGATCCAGGACTTTCCCGCGTGTAGGGGCGCCCCGGCCATCGCTTCGGGAATCAGCTCGACTGAACGGAAGCGGTGCAGTCCCGCCTGAGGGCTCAAGATGGTTTCGCAGGCTGCCGATGAAGGCAAGGTCCCGGGAGATCGTGGACCCAGATGGCGTCAGCACCGGCGTCGCGGCGATCTCCTCGAGAGCCCAAGGAAGGGTGGTTTCTCATGCCCGCGATCAATCGGTTGCCCCTGCTCAATTGCCTCCGTGTCGGTATTGCCGGCCTGGGGGCAGTGCTGGCGGTACTCGCGTTCACCGCGTCGGCACAGGCGAGTACCTACAGGCTGCCTCCCACCGGCCAGGACCAGTGGTACTGGGAGATCGCCCCCTCGAGCCCGGGTCTGGCCGGACTCCCTTCACCGGCTGCGGCCGCATATCCCGCGCCGGGCTCGGCCAACATCTGGGACACCGACCTCTTCCAGGACTCCAACACCGACGGTGGTGTGCCGACCGGCGCCAGCCCCGTGGTGAGCGCTCTGCACGCCGCGGGCAAGTACTCGATCTGTTACGTGGAGGCGGGCGCCTACCAGGTGGGCTTTCCCGATGACTCCAACTTCGCCACCGCCGACTACGGCGGCGTCGGTGATACGGCCACCCAGATGCAGGGCTACCCGGACGAGTTCTGGTTCGACCTGACCGGCTTCAAGGACTATGTGGCGGGAAACCCGAACACGCTCACCGGCGCCGCGGCGAACATCGCCGCGGGCCTGAACCAGCGCTTCGCCGAGTGCAAGCTCGAAGGTCAGGACGCGGTCGAGCCCGACGACCTCGACGGATATACGAACCAGGCGCAGTCCGGCGTCACGCCCTGGGGAATGAACCAGGCTGACAGCGCCGGGTTCGAGCGCTGGCTGGCCTACGACATCCACGCCAACGGCCTCGCCGCCTTCCAGAAGAATGATCCGGCCAACGCGGCGGTCGACGAGCCGCTCTTCGACGGAATGATCATCGAGCAGTGCAACGCGGAAAACGATCCATGCGCGGGCTCCGGCGGAGACGCGACGCCCTACCTGAACGCGGGCAAGCCCGTGCTGAACGCCGAGTACACCGAAGACGGCGAGAGCACCGGCTCGTTCTGCAGCAACGACGTCGCCGCCGGCATCACCGGGGCGCTCTTCAACGTCGACCTCAACGGCGCCACCTACGAGCCCTGTGCTCCCGTGGGCAACGTGCGCCCGGGCGGCATCGGCGGTACCGGCGGGGCCGCCGGGTCGGGCTCTGCAGTCGCCGGCGCGGTCGTCACGGGGACCGGTCGAGGCAAAAAGCGGCGCACGGGTCGGGGCACGCCCGTGAACACGAAGGCGCCGGTTTTGATCGGTGCACTCAGGCGGGGCGCTCGACTCAAGGTGTCGAAAGGGTCGTGGGCCGGTTCGCCGACCAAGTTCTCCTACGCCTGGAAGCGCTGCGCGAAGGCATGCACGGTGATCAAGGGCGCGAACCGGCGGACCTATGCGATCCGCGCTCGGGACGTCGGCTACAGGCTCATAGCCGTCGTCAGGGCCAAGAACGCGCACGGATGGGCAAGCGCCGTCACCGCCCGGTCGCGCCGGGTCGCCTCCCGGTCAGAGGCCGCAGTCCAGCGGCGTGACAGGCGAAGTCACCGCCACGCCTCCCACGTCAAGAAGAAGAAGAAGAAGGTCGACAAGCACCGCGCGACCCACAAGCACCGCGCCGGAGGCAAGCGGTAGGCGTTCAGGTGCCGCGATCGTCTGCGGGTCGCGTGCGCGCCGGCTCACGTCGCGTCGCTGGCTGAGCTGGCGCGCCGCTTGCGCAGGCGACGAGCGATGTAGGCGAGGATGAGGACGCCGACGGCGATGGCCAGGTAGGTGTCATAGCGGGTCGCGTCGTTGTAGATCGTGTCGATGTGGCTACCCGAGAAGTAGCCGACGCTGGTCCAGACGGCGACCCAGAGCGCCGCCCCGAGCGCGTTGAAGGCGAGGAACCTCGCCCAGTGCATCCCGGTGACGCCGGCGATGATCCCGTTGGCCTGGCGCAGTCCTTCGACGAACCGGGCGACGGTGACGATCTTGCCGCCGTGACGGTCAAAGAAGCCGGTGGCCTTGTCCAGCCGCTCCGGGGTGAGCAGGATGTAGCGGCCGAAGCGCTCAACGAGCGGACGGCCGCCGAAATGGCCGATCGCGAAGCCGACGTTGTCGCCCATGACCGCTGCGATGAAGCCGATCAGCCCAACCAGCAGGATGTTGAGGCGACCGGTGGCCGCATAGACCGCGCCCACGATCAGAATCGTCTCGCCGGGGACCGGCACGCCGAAGTCCTCCAGCAGCACCAACCCGCCCACCGCGAGATAACCGTAGTTGTCCAGAGTCGGCTCGAGGGTGTGCAGGACACCGGGGAGATGCGAGGGAAGCACTCCCCCATCATCCTGGTCGTCGCCCACGTCACGGGCTGACCCGCCTCGACCATCTGGAGGGCTTCCCCGCGGCTGCGGCGCGCGGGGCGGTCAGCAGGCGGCGGTGAGCAGGCTGCGCTGGGCGGCGCCCTCAGGCGATAGGCTCGCGCGTCGTGAAGGTCAGCGTCACGGGAGCGACGGGGTTCGTGGGTGCACACGTCACGCGTGCCCTGGCCGAGACCGGGGACGAGGTGCGCGTCATCTATCGCAACCCCGACCGCCTGCGCGCGCTCTCGGGCGTCGGCTATCGCCGCGCCAAGGCCGACGTGCTCGACTACCAGGCGATGCGCCGCGCGGTGCGTGGCTCGGAGGTCCTGTTTCACATCGCCGGGTTCGTGGGCTCCAGCCCGTCCGAGCAGGTGTGGCGGCTCAACGCCCACGCCCCCGTGGTGGCGGTCGAGGCGGCGGCCGCCGAGGGTCTGCGGCGCGTCGTCATCACCTCGACGATCTCGGCGATCGGCGTCGCCCAGAACGGCAAGCCGGCCGACGAGGAGACCGAGTACCCCGCTGACTGGCTCGGCCTCGTCTACCCCGACTCAAAGCATCAGGGCGAGCGGGGAGCGCTCGACGCCGGCGAGCGCCATTCGATGGAGGTCGTCGTCGTCAACCCCGCCTACGTGCTGGGGGTGCCCGTCAACCGTGACCAGCCGGGGGAGACCTCGACGCGCACGATCGGCAACTACCTGCTCGGGCGGCTGCCGGCGGTCATCGGAGCCCCCATGAACTTCGTCGACGTGGACGATGTCGCGACCGGCCACCTGCTGGCCGCCGAGCGCGGTCAGCCGGGGGAGCGCTACATCCTCGGGGGCGAGAACCTCACCTGGCCGGGGCTTATCGACCGCGTGGCCGAGCTCTCGGGCGCGCACTTCCCGGTGCTGGTGCTCCCGCCCGCGATCGCCCGGGTCGCGCGCATGCGCGAGGCCGCGGGATTGAAGGGGCCGCTGCCGGCCGAGGCCTCGGACCTCATGGGCCGCGACTGGCGCTTCAGCTCGGACAAGGCCGAGCGCGAGCTCGGGTATACGTCGCGGCCCCTGGACGAGACGTTGCGGGCGACCATCGGCTGGTATCAGGAGCTGATCGAGAACGGCGCCTTCGGAGACATCTCCGGGTCGTCGCTGTCGCGCATGGCAGGCGGCGTGCGCGCCGCCTCGCGCTTCGGGATGCTGACGCCGCTGCGGGTCGGTCAGCGGGTGTCGGGGCGGCGGATGATCGTCGGGCTCTGAGGCGACTCGCCGACGAGCTCTCAGCGCACGATGGTTCTGGGCCTGAACCCCGGCCGGCGCCACCGTGCTCGGATCCTCGGCGAGGCCCGCGATGCGCCCGATCGAGGCCAGCCCCGCCTCGCGTCCCTCGACGCTCGGGGGAAAGAACAGGTACAGCAGGTCCTCGCTGTCGTTGACCGGCATGCCGGCGACCTTCCCGACCTCGGGATCCGGCATGGGCGCCCCCGGCACCAGACCCGGCTTTGATCCGGCCACGATCAGCCGCCGGACGAGGGACGGCTGGATCAGCGCCACCGCCTGAACGACGAAGCCGCCCATCGACCACCCGAGGAGGTCGGCCTCGTCGAGCCCCAGGAGCGACAGGAGCTCCACGGCGTCGTCGGCCATTCCCGAGACCGTCGACGGGACCTCACCGGAGCTCAGGCCCACCCCGAGGTTGTCGAAGACGATCACGTCGCGGTGGGTGGCCAGGATGTCCAGGAGCGCCGGGTCCCAGTCATCCATGACTCCGCGAAAGCGCTGGAACAGCACCAGCGGAGTGCCGTACTGCGGGCCCGCCCGGCGGTAGGCAAAGCGTCCCGAAGGGCCGTCGAGGAACTGCGTGGCCGCCGGGCCGAACGGATGGGCGCCGTTCACGGCCGGCCTGGCTCCTGGGTTTCGAGCGTGTCGGCGTAGGCCTTCAGCGCGAGCAGGGTGCGGGCGCTCTCGTGGCGAAACGAGGCCACGATCAGCGGCTGGAGGAGCCTCAACGACCGCGGGATCCCGAGCGTCACGGTTCGGCTCACCAGCGTCGACCCCGCTCGAGCAGTCAGCCCGTAACGCATGACCACGTCGATGGTTCCGGCGCCCACGATCAGCGTCATCGGCTGGTGGAAGGTGATCTTCGCTGGGCGCTCGAGCTCGGTCACCGTGCCGTTGCGCACCCCGAGCGGCCCGGGCTCGCGGTACGTGGTTCCGAGGGTTACGGGATTCGACGAGAGCTCGCTCGTGCCGCGGAACGCGGCGGACTTTGAGAGCCAGCGATCCTGCCCGCGGAAGTCGATGATCACGTCGAAGATCTGCTCCGCTGAACAGTGGATCTCGGCTTCGGAACGGACCTCGGGCATCGTGGGTGCGGAGCATGTCATGACCTGAAGGCCTCCGTGGCTTTGATCGCCTATGTAGGCAAAAGCCACGGAGGCCGGTCTCTGGTGTCATCCAAGCTCGGGCTGAGCAGCGGCCCGACAAGCGTGGAGGAGACGAGGCCTAGCCTAGAATCTCGCTCATGGAACACGAAGAGGGCAAGTCCCAGGGCTTGATCGCCCGCGTCCCCTACCACGACCTCAAGCCCACCGCAGACGGCTAGTTACTCGTTGACTGAGACCAGGCGTCTGTTTCTGTTGCGCCACGCGAAGTCGAGCTGGGACGATCCGTCGCTCGCGGATTACGATCGTCCGCTCTCGCCGCGGGGGCGCAAAGCGGCCAAGCGGATCGGGGCGTACCTACGCCGCGAGCAGATCCACGTCGCTCTGGTGCTGTGCTCGTCGGCCAGGCGGGCGCACGAGACGCTCGACCTGGTCGCGCCGCCCGGCGAGATCCGGATCGAACGGGAGCTTTATGGCGCACCGGCCGAAGAGCTGCTGGAGCGTTTGCGTCGCGTGTCTGACGAGGTCGACGCGGTGATGCTGATCGGACACGAGCCGGCGATCCGTGACCTGGCCGTGGGTCTCATCGGGGGTGGCAGCGAGCTTGCCGAGCGTAAGTTCCCCACCGCCGCGCTCGCCACGTTGACGTTCACGGGGTCCTGGAGCACGCTGGAGCCCGAGCACGCGGAGCTTGCCGCGTTTATCACGCCGAGAGAGCTCGGCTAACGGCTCGGACGCGCTCATAGAGCGCCTCGGGCGGATGGGCGTGGGCTGCCTAGGATCTGGGAGCGTCGGGAAGCATCAGCCGCCACGCCTGGGCTTGGAGCTCACGCCATCACATTTCTACTTCACGGAGGTCGTAGCTGATGCCAGACACTGGATCTCACCGGCGATATTGCCGCTGCCATTGATGGCGCAGCGTTGCGCGGGGCGGCGCTCGCGCTCGCCTACGTGCGTGAGAATGGGAGTCCTTCGGTCTCGTTTCGCGGTAGCACTCAGGTGCACGGCCCCGGCGAGCTCGCGCTGTGGGCTCGCAAGCGCGATAGCGGCCTGGCGCTGGCCATCGCCAAGGAGCCCCGCGTCTCGTTGGTGTACTACGGCCCTGACGGCCCCGGGCCGATGTTTCTCTCGATCGAAGGACGCGCGCGGGTCGCGCCCGAGATCAACGAGGAGGTCTGGACGGCCATGATCGACGGTGAGCGCCAGCAGGACCCCGAGCGACACGGTGTCGCGGTTCTGATCGAAGTCGACAGCGTCGCCGGCGCTGGAGCAGAGGGGTATTTTCAGCAGAGCCGCTCTTGAACGCGGCCGGTTGGCTCGTTCGCGGCCTGATCGCGCAGCCGAGCCTATGTGAGGCCAGATGTCGCCGGGATGGCGGATCGGTTGGCGGCGGGCTCATCCGATCGACTGGCGCGACCGTGCGCGCTCGCGTCCCGGGCCACCTGAGCGACGCGTTCGCCTCTGCGCTTGGCGCGCTGGCCGTAGACCGCCATCCCAGGTCAGCGAAATCTCGTCCCTTGGGTGCGCGGCGATGTCGAACACCGCGATGGGGACCAGCGACTGCACCCAGCCGCGGTTGACGACGGTAGGCGCCCGCTCGGCGATCCGGCTCCGCGCAACCGGTGGGTTGGCGCGACCCTCGTCCAGAGCAGCCTGAGAGCTGACAAAACGGTCTTTCGCGGTAGCCATGGCCAACCGCCTCTCTGCCCTTCTGACGCAGGTACCGCCCGGAAAGCGAGAAGGGCCAAGCGGCTCGCTGAGCACCAACGACCGTACCACGAAATTCCGACTGTGACACTCGGAGTTTGCGTGCGCGCGCGTCGCCTACGCGAGCAACGACGGAGACATCCGCAGTTTGTTATCAGGCGGTCACGTACTCATCGCGCTTGCGCGGCCAGCCGTCGAAGTTCTCGCCCCGGCCCCTCGGCACGCGGTCGAGCAGCTGCCAGGTCGCGTTGAGAGCCTCGGTGCCGCGGTCGTAGGTCGAGTAGGTGTGGTAGACGACGCCGCCATCCAGCGCGAAGACGCTTACCGCCATCAGCTCCATCACGTCAAGCATGTTGCCCGGCCGGCGCGGCGTCGGCACGTGCATGATCTCGTGGAAGTCGCTGTCAAAGGCGTCCTCGGAGGACACCCATTCAATCTCCCAGCCCATGCGGGCCTTATACGCGTTGAGCACCTCCAGCGGCGAACGCGAGGCCAGGACGAAGGTCACGTCGCGGTGCGCGAGATGGACGACCGCACCGACCAGGTTGTCGGTCTCGAACGTGCAACCTGGACAACCCTCAGGCGTCTTGGGGCCGTGCATGAAGTGGCGCACGATCAGCTGTGAGCGCCCGTCGAACAGCTCCGCAAGCGTCTTCGTGCCGTCGTTGGTTTCGAAGCGGTAATCCTTCTCAACCGGTACCCACGGCAACGCCTGGCGCTTCCGCGCGAGCGCCGCGTTGCGGCGGGTAAGGTCCTTCTCTTCGGCGCGCAGTTCGGCGTATGCGACCGCCCACTGCCCACGCGTGTCAAGCTGCTGTGATGCCATGGATGACTCCTGTCTGCCTCGCGATCGGGTAATCAGGATTGAGGACTTGGCGGGTAACCAAAACTCATCGCCCGGACCAGACAGTCTCCCATCCGGGGCGATATTCGAAAGGGAACGGTCAACCGACGCGCGTGCCGCCGGCGATTTGGATGTGGGCATCACTCGTCGAACCGGGCGAGCGACGGCCGTAGAGTTCGCCCTATGGATCTCGAGCTGACCGGCCGCCGCGCTGTGGTGACCGGAGGGAGTAGAGGCATCGGAAAGGCGATCGCTCGGGCGCTGGCGGCTGAGGGCTGTGATGTCGGGCTCGTCGCGCGGGACTCGGTGGCCACGGAGGCAACGGCCGTCGAGCTGGCCGACGACTCGGGACGCCGGATCGTGGCGGCGCTGGCAGCGCTTGGCGGCGTCGACATTCTCGTCAACGCGGCGGCGACGCCAAACACCGGTGCGCCGCTGCGCGAGGCCGATCTCGAGCGTGAGGTCAACGTCAAGGTTCGTGGCTACCTGAGGTGTGCTCGTGCGTTCGCGCCGGGGATGGTCGAGCTCGGCTGGGGAAGGATCATCAACATTTCCGGGCTGGCCGCGCGTCAGGCCGGCACGATCGTTGGCTCCGTGCGCAATGCCGCGGTGGCTGCGATGACCAAGAACCTCGCCGACGAGCTCGGGCCGTCGGGCATCAATGTGACCGTCGTGCACCCGGGAATGACGCGGACCGAGCGCACGCCCCAGAGCTTGGCGGCGATGGCGGCGGCCCGGGGCGTGAGCGTCAGTGACGCCGAGGCCGCGCTGACGGCCGGGATCGCGATCGGGCGCCTGGTCACCGCCGAGGAGGTCGCTGCTGTCGTGACGTTCTTGGCCAGTCCGCTGAGTGTCGCGATTACCGGCGACGCTATCGCCGCCGGTGGAGGCGCCCGCGGCCCCATCCACTACTGATACGGATCGAGACCAGGGCGGCCAGGTGCTACTCGGGTCCCCCAGGGTCAGATGCCCGCCGCCTAGCGAGCTCAGCTGAGCGCTGGGATCACCTCGGCGGAGAGCCGCTCAAGCTGTTGTGCGTCGTCGACGAGCGGGTTGAGCAGGATCAGCTCCGCACCGGCGTTCGCGACCGCGCGGATGCCGGCGGTGCACGCCTCGGCCGGGCCCGCGAGGATGTGTTGCGACCAGCCGCCCTGACCGTAGTGTTGCGTGAGCGCGTCTTCGAGTTGCTGGCGTGCCCGCGCCGCATCGTCCTCGACGTGGACGTATACGCGCTTGCCGATCCGGAACGTGTCGGGCTCGCGGCGCTGCGCGCTCAGCTCCTCCCTCACCACCTTGACCTGTTCGGCGAACTGAGCGGTTGTCTGGGAGCCGGCGCCCATGAACCCGTCTCCGTGCCGGACCGCGCGCCGCATCCCCGCTGGCGCACTGCCACCGAACCAGACTGGCGGGTAGGGCTTCTGCACCGGTTTGGGCTCCATCGAGGCGTCCTGGAGCTTCCATAACCGGCCATCAAAGTTGATCTCACGCTCGGTCCAGCACGCCTTCATCAGCGCCAGGGCCTCGTTGAAGCGGGCAACGGGCCTGTCCGCGTCGACGCCAAAGGCCTCGAACGGGCGCCCCCGGCCCCCGGTCACGACACCCACTTCCACTCGGCCATGGCTGAGGCAGTCAAGCGAGCTGATCGCCTTGGCCAAGTGCAAGGGGTTGTGCAACGGGAGCACGAACACTGCACAACCCAGCCGCAGCTGCTCGGTGCACGCCGCGGCGTAGGTCAGCGTCTGGAGCGGCGCGAGGCTGCCGGCCGCGCCAATCACCTGCTCCTGCGTCCAGACACTCTCGAACCGCCCGAGCTCCTCGACGCGGCGCAGATACGCGCGGAAAGCGTGATCGTCGAAGCGGCTGTCGCGGGCGTACTGCGGGATGGAAATCGCGAATCGCATGGGCTAAGCAGATAACTGACGTTCAGGCTAACGTGGCGGCGCCTCTGCGGCACGCTCCGTCCGGATGCGACCCCTAAAACGTCGCCAACGCCATCGCGCGGCGCGTGCCAGGCCGCGTGCAACGCATTCGTGGGATGCGACATGCTTGGCGAGTCAGACCGTCCTAACGACTACCCATCCAAAGGGGGCTCCTCATATGGCAACGATCACCCAGCGCGAAACCCAGCAGATCGATCAGGCCAACGATTCGGGGCGTGTACCAGTCGTCTTCATCCACGGCCTGTGGCTACTGCCCAGCAGCTGGGACCGGTGGACCGCGGTCTTCGATGAGGCGGGATTTACGACCTTGACCCCTTCCTGGCCTGATGACCCCGAGACCGTCGAAGAGGCACGGGCCAACCCTCAGGTGTTCGCTGGCAAGACGGTCGGGGAGGTGGCCGATCACGTGGCCGACATCATCGGGAAGCTTGAAAAGACACCGGCGGTCATCGGGCATTCCTTCGGGGGGCTGCTCGCCCAGATCATCGCGGGCCGTGGACTGTCAGCCGTCTCGGTCGCCATCGATCCCGCGCCATTCCGCGGAGTGCTGCCGTTGCCGGTCTCCTCTCTCAGAGCGGCCTTCCCGGTGCTCGGCAACCCAGCCAACCGGAGTCGCGCGGTGACCCTCAGCTTCAACCAGTTCCGCTATGGGTGGGCCAACGCCGTGAGCGCAGAAGAAGCGAAGGAGCTTTACGAAACCTTTCACGTCGCGGCCCCGGGTGCGCCGCTATTTCAAGCGGCGACGGCGAACCTGAACCCCCGAACCGAGGCCAAGGTCGACACCACGAACCCCGACCGAGGACCTCTGCTGATCATCGACGGAGCCAAGGACCACACGGTCCCCTGGGCAATCGCCAGCGCCTCTTTCAAGAAGCAGCGGCACAACCCCCAGGTCACCGAGATCACCTCGGTCCCCAACCGCGGTCACGCGCTTACCATCGACAGCGGCTGGCGGGAAGTCGCCAACAGGGCACTTGCCTTCGTACAACGATTTGCGTCGTCCGCCCCTTGACCAACCCATCGAGGCTGACCGCGGCTCTGGGCGGAGGACGCCACCGGCGTCGGGAGCGAGCCCGATGTTAGGGTCGCGGGTATGACCACTATCGCAATCGTTGGCGCCGGGCCTGGCCTTGGCGCGGCCGTCGCCCGGCGCTTTGGCGCGGACGGCTTTGCCGTCGGCCTCATCTCACGTAATCAGGACCGCGCCGACGGGCTGGCCGCCCAGCTGGTCGGCGACGGGGTGCAGGCCAAGGGGTTTCAGGCCGACGTCCGCGATCCGGCCGGGCTCGCCAAGACGCTCGAGTCGGTGACTGAGAACCTGGGGCCGATCGAGGTCCTGCAGTACAGCCCGCTGCCCCAGAAGGACTTCATGCGCCCGCTCATGGAGACGACCCCGGCCGACCTCGTGGGACCGGTCGAGTTCTCCATCTACGGGCCGGTGGCCGCGGTGCACCAGGTGGTGCCCGGGATGCGGTTTCTCGGTAAGAACCGCGGCACGATCCTGTTCGTCAACGGCGGGACCGCTCTGGTTCCCCGCGCCCATCTGACCGGCACGAGCATCGCCTTCGCCGGACAGGCCGCCTACGCTCAGCTCCTCCACGACATGCTGGGCGAGGAGGGCATCCACGTCTCCCAGCTCGTGATCGGCGGCTCGATCGCCGCCGGCGACAAGGAGAAGGATCCCGAGATCCTGGCCGGCATCCTCTGGGACCTGCACGCCAAGCGCGACCGCTTCCGCGCCGAGGTCGCGACCGGCTGATCACCGAGGTCGCGACCGGCTGATCGGCGTCGGCGTGGTGCCGGCGTGACCCGGGGTTCAGGCCTCCTCGTAATCGACGGCCGGCGGCCGGTCGGCGAGGGGGGAGGCTCGCCGCAGCCATTCGGCGAACAGCGGGTCGACCATGTACCAGCTGCCGTGGCGCTGGTCGACGAGGCCGCGGCGCTGCAGGCGCGCAAGCGCCGCGGGAACCCGGGAGTGACTCGAGAATCCGTAGCGCGTGGCCGTCGGGCGGCTGGTCACGTTGTCGCCGCCGCGATCGGCGAGCAGCTGGAGCGCGCGCACCTCGTTGATCTCGCCCTCGTCGCCGCTCATCAGCGTGTTGAGCACGGCCGCGAACTCGGAGCGCTCGATCGTCTGCACGAGCCGGTCGTGGGCTCGGATCACCGTCGCCAGCGTCACCCGCCGCCCGGGCGAGGTGTCGCCCCAGCACTCCCAGGCGAGCTGCTGCGTGCTCCGGGGATGAGCCCGGGTGGCACTGAGCAGGTAGTTCAGCGCCTCCTCGTCGGCTGGCTTGCCGGTGGCCTCGAACTGGAAGTCCAGGTACTCGAGGAAGTCGATCCGGCTGATCACCGGCAGCTGCATCTCCGCCGCCTCGCCGAAGATCGGCTGCTCGGAGTTCTCGAGCATCATCTGCAGGGCGTTACGGATCGATCCCGTGAACAGCAACGAGACGTGATTGGCGCCGGAGCTCATCAGGGCCGAGCGGATGATGGCCAGCGGATCGCCCGCGCAATGACGCAGCCGCTGGAATTCATCGAACACGACGACCAGGTGGTCTGACAGCGAACGCAGGGCGATGAGCTGCGCGTGGAGGGTCTCGCCGTCCTGGGCAGGGCTCACCGGTGGGCGCTTGACCATGCCCTTGACGACCTTGATGTCGAAGCCGATCTCCTTCTCCAGGGCACCGATCTGGCGCTGGGCGGCGCGGCGCACGCGCTTGACGGGGTGAGCGTTCATCGCATCGTGCACGCAGCCGATGAAGCCGGGAAGGCTGACGACCCGCTGGAGGTTGATCTTGATCACGTCGAACGCGGGGGCGTCCTCGCCGTGGGACTTGGCCAGCTCGAGCCCCAGCTGATTGGTGAACGTCGTCTTGCCGGTGTCCCGGGGACCGAACAGCGCGACGTTGGTCTGGGCCTTGAGGATCAGGGCGACCTTGTGAGCAAACGCCTCCATGCCGATGATCTTCGACGGGTCATCCAGGGGGCGATCCCAGATGAAGGGGTTCAAGGCGCCGGTCACGGTGTTTCACGATTGTATCGAGTCATAGGTACAGATCTGTACCGATGAGGCGGTACAAAAATGCTACGAGGACTGTACAAAACGCGCTCCTACACACGTCTTAGGTGCATCTTCGGACCGACTTCGCCGGCTGGCCCAACCTGGGCTGCGCTTCCACTCCGCTTTTCCGTCTCAAGGAGACCGCCGACATGCCGATTCTGCTCCGCTCCATATCTGGACTCGCCTTGGTGGCCGCCGGCCTGGTCGTGGCCGCGGGCGTCTACACGGAGTCACACCACGCCCCTGACCAATCGTGAACAAGTCTCTTAGCCTTCTTTCACGATCGCTGCGCATCCTGGGCCGATGAGCTCGGACTCGGTCTCCTACCGCGAGCCCCTGCGCGCGCCGCGGCTCACGCGCCCGGTCAGCGCCGTTGCCCACCGGATCCGCACGCGTCCCGAGCTCTTCGGCGTGCTCGGGATCGCCGCCATCCTCAACCTGTGGGGCCTGAGCACCAACGGTTGGGCCAACACCTTCTACTCGGCAGCGGTCCGCTCGATGGCCGGCAGCTGGCACGACTTCCTGTTCGCGTCGCTGGACAAGACCGGTCTGATGACGGTCGACAAGCCGCCCCTGGCGCTCTGGGTGCAGGCGCTGTCGGTACGGATCTTCGGCTTTCACTCGCTGAGCATCCTGGTACCCGAGGCGGTCATGGGGGTGGCCTCGGCGGGCCTCGTGTATGACCTGGTGCGCCGGTACTTCGGCCGTCCGGCCGGCTTCGCGGCGGGCATCGTCCTGGCGCTGACCCCGATCACGGTGGCCATCTCGCGCCACAACAACCCCGATCAGCTGCTCATCCTGTGCTGCGTCGCCGCCCTGTGGTTCGCCGTGCGCGCGCTCCAGGACGGTCGCACCCGCTGGCTGGTGTGGTGCGGGTTGTGCGTGGGTCTGGGCTTCGAGACCAAGATGGCGGTGGCCCTGTTCGTGGTCCCAGGTATCGCCCTGGCCTATCTGTGGGTGGCCCCCCGGGGACGCCTGGCGGCGCTGCGCCAGCTGAGCATCGGCGGCGCGGTCATGGCGGTCGTGGGCCTGGCGTGGCCGGTGCTGGTCACCCTCACCCCGGCGGCCGACCGACCGTGGATCTCCGGCACCACCGACAACAGCATCTGGTCGCTGATCTTCAATTACAACGGTCTCGGCCGGGTCACCGGACAGGCGGGCGCGCCCGGGGCCATCGGCGGCGGGGGCGGCGGGGGTAGCGCCTTTGGCGGCGCGACCGGGGTCTTCCGGCTGCTGCAGTCCGGACTGGGAGACCAGGCGGGCTGGCTGATCGGCTTTGCCATCGTCGCCGGCGTGGGCCTGCTGGTCGTCTCCCGGCTGCGTCGCACCGACCCGCGGACCGGCTGGCTGATCGCGGTCGGCGGTGCCTTTGGGGTCAGCGCCATCGTGTTCAGCTTTGCCTCAGGGATCTTCCATCCCTACTACGTCTCCTTCCTGGCCCCCTTCACCGCCGCCCTGGCGGGCGCGGGCGTGGGCATGATCCTGCGCGGCGGCCTGACCGCCCGGATCCTCGCCCCGTGCGCGCTGGCCGCCGGGATCGCGTGCGAGCTGGTGGTGCTCGGGAACCTCGGCGGGGCGCTGTCGTGGGCCAAGCCGCTGGTGATCGCGCTGGCCGGGGTCGCCGCCGTGGTGCTCGCGATCGGACTCTCGCGCCGGGTGCGCGCGATCGCCTTGGCAGTCGGACTGGCCGCCCTGTTGGCGGCGCCGGCCACGTGGGCGGCTGAGACGCTGGGTCACCCGACGAGCAGCACGTTCCCCTCGGGCGGGCCGGCGAGCGCTTCGATGGGTGGGTTCGGTGGCGCGGGCGGTGGCTCTGGCGGGGGCGGTGGCGGTCACCGAGGCTTCCGGTTCGGCGGGGGTGCGGCCGGTGGCCCTCCCGGAGCCGGAGCCGGAACCGGAGCGGGAGCGGGGGCCGCGTCGTCTTCGGGTGGAGCCGGTGTGGGCGGCCAGGTGCAGAGCCTGTTCGGCCCCGGGTCCTCGAGCACCGGCTCGACGGCGGGCGCCGGTCGCGGCGGCTTCGCCGGTCGCGGCGGCTTCGGCGGGGCGGGCGGGGCCGGCGGGGCCGGCGGGGCCGGCGGGGCCGGCGGCATGTTCGGCGGGGACACCGCGAGCCTGAACGCCGCGGTCGCCTACGCCAAGGCCCACGGCGGCGGGACGATCGGCGTCGAGAGTCAGAGCAGCGCCGCCGCGGCGATCGTGTCCTCCGATGCCAACGTGGCGGGACTGGGCGGCTTCTCGGGCCGGGAGAGCTCGGTCACCGCTTCCTGGATTGCCATGGAGGTCAAGGCCGGGCGCTTGCGCTGGGTGATGACCGACGGCAGCGCTCAGGGCGGAGCCGGGGGCGGCTTCGCCGGGCCGGGCGACAGCCGCCAGGGCAGCGCCGCCGCGCTCGCTGTGGTGGCCAAGGCCTGCAAGGCGGTGACCTTCACCTCCTCGGGGTCTAAGGTGACCATGTATGACTGCCAGGGAAAGTCCTCGGCGATCCTGGCCACGGCGGCCAAGTCGTGAGCGTGGGCGCTTGAGGGGGGGCCGGCTTGGTCTGATTGTGGGGGCGGTTTCGGCTGTGGCCCTGATCGGCGCCCCGGCGGCGTTTGCCGACAGCAGCCAGAGCACCAATTGGGCGGGCTACGCGATCCATCGCGGCGGGGTGCGCTTCAAGAAGGTGGTCGGCTCCTGGACCCAGCCCAAGGCCACGTGTACGCCGGGCACACCCACCTACTCGGCGGTCTGGGTCGGCCTCGGCGGCTATTCCAGGACGTCGCAGGCGCTGGAGCAGATCGGGACCGAGCTCGACTGCAACGCGCGTGGCCGGGCGGTGTCGAGCGCCTGGTATGAGCTGGTGCCGGCGGCGTCGCACACCACGCAGCTGATCATCAGGCCGGGCGATCGCCTTCGGGCCAGCGTCGCCGCCTCCGCCAACCAGGTGCACCTATCGCTTTATGACCTGACCCGCCACCGGTCCTTCACCAGGACGGTGACGACCTCGGTGCTGGACACCAGCTCGGCGGAGTGGATCGTCGAGGCCCCATCGGTCTGCACCACCGACGTCTCCTGCCAGACGCTCCCGCTGGCCAACTTCACGGCCGCGACCATCAACGCGGCCTCCGCCGAGTCCAAGTCCGGTCACACCGGCGGTATCGAGGACCGCCACTGGGGCGTGAGCGAGATCAGCCTGGTCACCCCGGAGCCCCGGTTCATCGCCAACGGCGGCGCCTCCGGAGCCTCGGCGGTCCCCTCGATGATCTCCAGCAAGGGAAACTCGTTCACGGTCACCTACCGTCCCGGCACGGCGGCCACGCCGACCGAGCAACCCGCGCGGGTCACCGACGCGCGGCTGGTTCACCCGCGACGCTGACCCGGGGCGCGGTCACCGCGGCCAGTTCGGGCGCGTGCCGGTCCGCCCAATCGCGCGCGAAGTCACCGAAGGACTCGAGCTCGCTCTCGAGCACGAATAGTCCGCGCGCGGGCACGCTGGCCCCGAGCTCGAGCAGGAGGGGAGTGAAGTGCACGTCGACGGCCAGCCGGTGGTCGGGTGCGCCGCCGAGCAGGATCGGGACGGCCGCGGTCCCCTTGAGTGAACCCGTGCCCAGACGATCCAGGAACGCCTTGATCAGACCCGAATAGGTCGCCTTGTAGGTGGGGCTGGCCAGCACCAGCACGTCGGCCGTCGCCACCTGATGGGTGGCCGACTTGGCCTGCTCATCATCGGGGACCAGCGCGCGGGCTCCGAGCCGCGCGAGGTCGACCTCGGGCCCCGGCGCACTGTCAAGCGCCCTGCCCAGCTCCCGGGCCATCGTGCGCGCGAGCCCGTGGGTCCGCGACTCCTGACGGGGGTTGCCGATGACCGAGACGATGCGCCGGCTCATGGCTCGACGTCAAGCCCGCAGGCCCGCAGGGCGTCCGCTCGCCAGCGGGCGGGAGCCGAGAGCCGGAGCGTGCTCGCTCCCGCCGCCCGCAGGAGGCCGGCGCCCAGCGAGGCGTCGATTCCCTGATCGCGTGAGCAGCTGTCCAGGGTTGGCTGGGCGGGCTTGGCGTAGATGATCACTCCGGCGCCCTCCCGAACCATCGTCGCGGTTGCTTCCTCGAGCTCGGCTCGGCAGTCGCACAGCAGCGATCCGAACGCGTCGCCGAACAGGCAGGCGACGTGGACGTGAACCAGAGTGGGCGCGGCGGTGGCTGGGTCTCCGTGGACGAGGGCCACGGTCGCGGGCTCGCCGGCGGCCGAGCCGTAACCGATCGCGCGAAAGCTTCCGTGGCGGGTGGGAAGCTCGCAGCTGATCGCCTGCTCGGCGGCCCGTCGCGAGATCGAGAGACTGCGTAGCTCGGCGGTGGAGACGAGTGGCAGCCGGGCGAGCCCCGGCGCCGTCCGGGCGTCTCGCAACCTGACCGCGGCGCCGCGCCCGTCTACCACGGCGCACAGGGTGACCGCGTGCGCCCGCCGGCTGATCCGGGTCAGCTCCAGAGCCGCTGTGGCCGCGTCGCAGCCCCGCTCGTCGATGCGCGCCGGATGCACGTGACCGGGGACGGCCAGATCACGGGGTTCGGTCTCCGCGGCGGCGGCCACGCGCATTGTCAGGGCTTGGTCGCGCAGCGACCAGCCGCCGCTGATCCCGGTGGCGGCATCGATCGGCGTGGTCAGGCTCAGGTCGAGCTTCTGGCGAGCTTCGGGGATGAGGTCGGCGAGCTCGAGTCGCCGCGCGATCGAGTCCGACAGCCCCAGCACGGTCATGCCGCCGCCCAGCTCCTGGAGGCGTTCGAGCAGATGGGCGTCGACCCGGTCGGCCGCGGCGGCGACGAAAATCGTCTCGTCCTCCTGATCGCCCACCAGCACGGGCCGGCCGTCGGCAAAGCGCTCGGCCGCGCCCGCCAGCTCGCTCACGGCGAGCCCAGCGAGGCGTAGGCGCCCCGGTAGTGCAGGAGGGGCCCGCCCCGGTCGGAGTTGACGTCGAGCTCTGAGACCCGTCCGACCACGATCTCGTGGTCGCCGCCCTCGAGCCGCTGCTCGAGCGTGCACCGCAGCAGGGCCAGCGCGCCATCGAGGAGGGGACTTCCGTCAGCACCGGGGCGGTGCTCGACAACGCTCCAGTCAGCCGACGCCCCGCTCTGCGCGAAGTTGTCAGACAGCGGCCGCTGGTCCTCGGCGAGCACGTTGATGACAAACCGGCCGCTGGCCTGGATCGCGGCCAGCGTGTGACTGCCTCGGTCCAGGCACACGAGCACCAGGGGTGGATCAAGCGAGACGGCGCTGACCGCGGAGGCGGTCGTGCCGGCCGGCTCGCCGCGCTCCGAAACCGAGGTGACCACGGTCACCCCGGTCGCGAAGTGACCCAGGGCGTGGCGCAGGTGCGCGGCGGGGATCGATTCCGAGGTCGCGTTCACAGCTGACCGTGGTTGGGGGGCAGGGCGCCGTTGAGCAGGAAGTTACCGGTGTGGTGGTATTTCCAGTCGGCCGGGTCGTGGCTGGCGTGGGTGCGGGCGTTGCGCCAGTGGCGGCTGAGGTCGTGGCGCTCGTCGGCGGCGCTGGCGCCGCTGAGCGAGAACAGGTCGCTGGCGATCTCCACTGCGACCTCGCTGGCGAACGCCTTGGCCTGGGCCACGGCGACCGACCCGCGGGCCGCCGCCTCGGCGTCCCGGGGGCGGCGCCCGATCTCCTGCTGCACGGCGGCCGCGTCGGCGAGCAGCGTCTCGGCGGCTCGGAGCTTGGTGGCCAGGCGTCCGAAGCGCAGGATCGTGTGCGGGTCGGTGCCCGCGCTCTCGGCCCAGCCTTCGCGGGCCGCCTCGAAGAAGGGACGCGCCCGGGTGCGCACGAACTCGCCGGCATCCCGGAGCGCGCCGCCGGCGATGCCCACCTGGATGGCGGCGTGGACGAGCTGGGCGCGAGCCCCCAGCTGCTGGGGGACGGCAAACGCCTCGTGGTAGGGGATGACGAGCTCCGGATCGACCTCGACGCCGACGAACTGGGCGCCGCCGCTCACGGTGGCCCGCTGGCCCATCACGTTCCAATCCACGTCGAGCACAACGCCGTCGGCGTCCCGGCGCACGAAGGCCAGGACCAGCCGATCCTGCTCATCGAGCGCGCTGACTGCGACCCAGCGCGACGTGATCGCCCCCGTGCAGTAGTACTTGCGACCGTCCAGCATCAGTCCGTCCGGCGTGCTGCGCAGCCGGGTCTTCAAGTCCTGGGCGTGGGCGCCGCCGCGCTCGGCGAGCGCGTTGCCGATCCGCCCACCGGCCAGGACCTCGCCGAACAGGGCGCGGCGCTGAGCCTCGCTGCCCCACACCGCGAGCACATCGACCATCAGGAAGTGAGCCTGGGGCGCCTGGGCGATCGCCGGATCGACGATCGCGATCTGCCGGATCACCTCGGTGAGCGTCTCCACGGAGAGGTCGGGTCCACCGTCCTGCCCGGGGATCGTGATCGCCAGCAGCCCCGAGCTGTCCAGGCGCGCCAGCTCGGACACCGGCCTAGGTGATCTCCGAAGCGGCGCTGCTCGTTGTCGTCGCCCCCGGTCACGACATTGAGCAAGAGCCTTCCGCCGGAGACGCGCTGGAAGGTGGCCGCCATCTGGGCCGCCAGGGTCGGGGAGGTGAAGCCGGGCCGGAAAGCCACCAGGAACCGGAACCGCTCGGTCACCTGGGTGAGCGCCGCAGTCATCACCCAGGCGTCCTCACACCAGCTGCTGGTCGGGGTGAGCGCGGCATCGAACCCGAGCTGCTCGGCGGAGCGGGCGATCTGGCCGATGTAGCCGACGTCGGGCACGCGCTCGCCACCCCCCTCGCGGGCGCGGCTGCCGACCACGCCGACGGCGTTGCCGAGACTGAGGTCAGAACGAGAGTCTCCGTTCGTGGGCAGAAACCAATGGAGCTTTACGGACATGAGATCAGGATGCTGGGGTAGTGGGGCACGGTCAAATAGGCATTCCGGAAGCCATGATAGGCAATCCCTACTAAGTCGATTGAAAAAGCTTCTATATCGATCGCCCGGCGGACGAGGGCCGGGTCGGACATTCGCTTAGCGGGTGCTTGTGCAGCTTCACAGGCGGGTATCTATCTACCTAGCCTCCTGTGAAGTCGCACGTTGAGGCCAGGGCGAGGGCACGAGGCGTCGCTTGGCCACGGGGGGGAATCGAGTCTGGAGGCGGGGATGGAATCCATAGCGTCGCAACCTCAAGCGCACGGCGATCCCGAAGAAAAGCTTCAGGGCGGCCCGCTGCTCTCGGCGATCTCGACGGCCAGCACCCAGCTGATGCGAGCGAGCTACGGCCGGGGCCCGATCAAGGCCAAGACCTACGCGCTCGACGACATGATCGTGTGCGTGTTGCGTGGCACCGGGTTCACCCCCTTGGAGAGGACGATGCTCGACGCCGGCCACCCGGAGCGGGTGGTCGCCCTGCGCGAGCACTTCCAGATCACGATCGCCGAGCGCTACAAGGCGATGATCGAGGAGCTCACGGATCGCAAGGTGGCGGCCTTCCTCAGCCAGGCCCATCTGGAGCCTGACATCTCGCTCGAGGTGTTCTTCATCGACCGTCCCCTCGAGGGTTTCGGGACGGTCGAGGTGGTCGACGACGGGAAAGTCTGAGCCGGCAGCCGGCGATGTCGCGACGGGCAGGCCCGCTCGCCCCCGCGAGCGACGTGACCCAGTAGTCAACGCCGCAGCCACGGCGCGACCGATGAGCTTCGGGCTCGGCTGCAGTCAAAGCTGGTGAACCGAGACCAGTCAGGAGGCTGCCGATGACCGAGTACGGCCCAGCTATCGCCGACGCCCCATGCAATGCACCCGCGGTGACCGACGAGCGCCGGCGGGCTCGCGCTCTACGTCCTGTGCACGGGGATGCTGATGATCGTGCTCGACGTGACGGTCGTCAACGTGGCGTTGCCCTCGATCCAGACCGATCTGGGCTTCTCCGGCTCGAGCCTGGCCTGGGTGGTCAACGCCTACCTGATCTCCTTCGGCGGGTTGCTGCTGCTGGCCGGCCGCCTTGGCGACCTGCTGGGTCACCGGCGAATGTTCCTGGGCGGATTGGTCGTGTTCACGTCGGCGTCGATGGTGTGCGGGCTGGCCGGCTCGCAGGAGGTGCTGGTCGGCGCCCGCTTCGTTCAGGGCGTGGGCGGCGCGATGACGTCGGCGGTGATTCTGGGGATGATCGTGACCATGTTCCCCGAGCCGCGCGAGCGGGCCAAGGCGATCGGGGTCTACGGCTTTGTCGCCTCGGCCGGCGGCACCATCGGCTTGCTGGCAGGCGGGGTGCTGACCCAGGCGATCGACTGGCACTGGATATTCTTCATCAACGTGCCGGTCGGCATCGCCACCGCGACGCTGGCGCAGCGCCTCCTGGAGCCGGGCCGGGGCCTCGGATTGGACCAGGGCGCCGATATCCCAGGAGCGCTGTTGCTGGTGACCGCGTTGATGCTCGGCGTGTACACGATCGTGGTCCCGGCGGCCCGTCACGGCTGGGGGGCAGGGGAGACGCTCGGCCTGGGGGCGGCGTCGCTGGGGCTGCTGGTGGGCTTCCTGGCGCGTGAGGCCACGGCAGCGCGGCCCCTCATCCCGCCGCGGGTGTTCCGCTCCCGAGATCTGGCCGGCGGCAACCTGCTCCAGGCGCTGCTGGTGGCCGGGATGTTCGGGACGTTCTTCCTGGGTGCGCTGTACCTGCAGCGGGTTCTGCATTACGACGCGCTGGAGATCGGGCTCGCGTTCCTACCCACCACGTTGGTGATGGGGACGATGTCGCTGCGCTACTCAGAGCGGCTGGTGACGCGCTTCGGGGCGCGCCGGGTGCTGATCGTTGGCATGTCGCTGGCCGCCCTGGGCCTGGGCTGGTTTGCTCAGGTCCCCGTGCACGACGCCTACGTGGTGCACGTGCTGCCCGCGCTGCTCCTCCTCGGCGTCGGCATCGGCGGGTCGTTCCCCGCGCTGATGGCGGTGGCGATGGCCGGCGCTGGACCCGAGGACGCGGGGCTGGCCTCCGGCCTCGCCAACACCACCGCCCAGGTGGGTGGGGCGATCGGGCTGGCGGTGCTGGCCACGGTGGCCTCTACCCACAGCCACGGGCTCATCGCCCGCGGCACGCCGACCGCGGCGGCCCTGACCTCGGGCTATCACGTGGCGTTCTGGATCGGGGCCGGGCTGATCGCGGTGGCCGTGCTGGTGGCGGTGTTCGTGCTCGGGCGCGGGACCGCGCCTGATGCCGGGCCCGCGTCCGGTGCGGTGCCGGTGCGCCACGCGCGAGTATGGGCGGATGGCGATTGAAGCGGTGATCTTCGATATCGGCGGTGTCCTCGAGGCGACGCCGTCGACGGGTTGGCGGGAGCGATGGGCCGCTCACCTTGGCCTTGCGCCCGAGGAGATGGCCCGCCGGCTGGACCCGACCTTCACCGAGGGCTCGATCGGCGCCATCGACCTCTCGCAGGTCGAGCGCCGGGTCGCCGAGGTCTTGGGGCTCGAGCCGGCGAGCCTGGAGGCATTCATGGGAGATCTTTGGGCCGAGTATCTGGGAACTCTCAATGAGGAGCTGGCCGCGTACTTCGGCGGCCTCAGGCCGCGCTATCGAACGGGCATCCTCAGCAACAGCTTCGCGGGTGCGCGTGAGCGTGAGCAGGCGGCCTACGGGTTCGAGGATCTCTGCGACGTCGTCGTGTATTCACACGAGGAGGGGTGCAGGAAGCCGGATCCCCGCTTCTACCGGATCGTCTGCGAACGCCTCGATGTGGCGCCCGATGAGGCGGTCTTCCTCGATGACCGCGAGATGTGCGTCGGGGGAGCGCGGGCGCTGGGGATGAAGGCGATCCGGTTCAGCGACAACGAGCAGGCGATCCGCGAGCTCGAAGCCCACCTCAATCCGGAATCGAAGGCAGGCTAGTACTGGGCGCCACTCGAGGCGGCCAAGCCTCGGGCCGGACCGCTGTTCAGCCAGGCGCGAGGCGCTCGCCGGCCCGCACGGGCACCCCGAGTCGATTCGCCGGAGGGGGAAGCGGGCAGGTCCAGCGCGGATCGTAGGCGCACGAGGGTGGGTAGGCGAAGTTGAAGTCCAGCACCAGACGACCATCCGGCTGGCCGAGGTCAGCGCCCTTGACGGTGTCCAGCAGGTAGCGCCCGGCGCCGTAGGTCTGCTCGCCGCTGGTCGCGTCTGCGAACGGAACGAAGAGCCCACCTCCGTAGCCCTCGAGCCAGTAGAGCTCGAGGCTCATCTCGGTCCCGGCGTGGACGAAGCGGGCGAGGCCGAAGCGACTGAAGGCCATGACCTCGAGGTTGCTCGTCGGGAGCTCGAAATGGCTGACCTCGGCCGGCTCCACGGTGCCCGCCACACGCCACGCGGGGTCGTAGTCGTACACGTGCGGTCCCTGGTAACCGTGACGCTGGGACGCAGGAATCGGAGACTGCGGATGCTCGCGAAACAGACGAGCGCGCGTCTGCAGCCAATGCTTCCAGGCCTCGTGCTCGTCCGAGTTCGCCCTGATCTCGGCGTACAGCTGAGCGATCCGGCGCCTCCAATCCAGGAGGGACAGAGCGTCGGCGACGGGATCGGCGTTCATGGTCCTTGATGACGAGCATATGCCCGTGAGCGCCCGATCAGGTTGCCGTTGAGATCGCCCTTGCGTGGATGAGCTCGCATTCGCGCTGGCGCTCAGCGCTCTTTACATGCGCCCAGAAGTCTCGTTCGAACCCAGCCCAGTCGAACCTGATGCCTCCGGGACCTCCGTCTGGACCGCGCGGGGAGTCGCGATCCCACCCGCGCCGCCAGTCCTGATCGTCATCGTCGGGCCCGGGAAGCGTCCGCAACAGCATGATCACCTTCGACCAGCAGGGGACGGTCAAGGTCAGCGCGAGCGCGGCGAGCGGCCACAAAAGCGCGACCGGAGGCCCCTGCCCGGTCAGGCTCGCCAGCAGAAAGCCCAGCGTGAGCGGCAGGGAGACAGTTGGAACCAGGGCCAAACGCACAGTTGCGAGAAGGGCCCGCTCCGGATCGTCGCCGCCTCGATCCGAGGATCCGGGCTGGTACGCCATCACACTCCTTCGGGTCGCCTGAAATCGGTGACGCTCGAAGCTAGCCAGGGGAACGGCCGTTCGCACTATCCGGGTGGAACAAGAACACTCACCACCTGGACAAGGGGGGATCGCCGGTCGGGCCCGCGATTCTTACGGACTTGTGAGCTTTCTCCCGGGTTGCTCTTCACCGGCTCGGTCATCCTGGTGTGACCGAGTCAAAAGGAGCTCACCATGACCACGATCCTCATCACCAACGCAGTTTCACTGGTTCTCGCCAGCGCCGGCATCGGCGCCTTCCTCGCGCGCCGGAATCGCCGCGCCGAGGTTGCGGTCCTCTACGTGACGCCGGAGCAGAATCCGGCGGACAGCTGACCCCGTCCCCGTCTGACGCTCACCCATGCCATGCTGGCTCGGCGTCGATGTCGGTGGGAAACGCAAGGGCTTCGACGTCGCCGTCGTCGACGATCGCCGGCTTCTGACACTTGCGCCGCGACTGGACAGAGACGCGGTGATCGCACTCGTCCAGCGCGACACGCCGATGGTCGTCGCCATCGATGGTCCGCGGTCCTGCGCGCCGGACGGTCACACCGCCCGCGCCGGTGAGCGCCTGACGGGCTCGTGGACCCGCTGGTCCGGCAGCCGGGGCGCCGCCAGCCGGGCTCGCTGGAGCACATCGGGCCTCCCCCCGCTCGGACTCCAGGGTCTGATCGGTATGACACGTACTGCTAGTACGTTGAGCAACGGTGCCCAACGCTGTGATGTTCGATCTGGATGGCGTGCTCGTCGACTCCGAGCGACTTTGGAACGAGGCCAAGGAGGCGCTGGTCCGCGAGGCCGGGGGCCGGTGGCGTGAGGACGCGCCACGGGCCATGATGGGCATGAGCTCGCCGGAGTGGTCGGCCTACATGCACGATGAGCTGGGCGTGGACCGTGACGTCGACGAGATCAACCGGGACGTGGTTGCCCGGATCGAGCGGCTGTACCGGACGAACCTGCCGCTGATGCCCGGAGCCGTCGAAGCTGTCCGCGCGCTCCAGGGGCGCTGGCCACTCGGCCTGGCGTCCTCGTCAAACCGTGAGCTCATCGATCTGGTCCTCGACCAGGCGGGGCTCGCTGACGCGTTCGTGGCCACGGTCTCCTCCGAGGAGGTCGCCCACGGCAAGCCGGCGCCCGACGTCTATCTGGAGGTGGCGCGGCGGGTCGGGGTGAACCCAGATGGCTGCGTGGCCATCGAGGACTCGAGCAACGGGATCCGGGCGGCGGTCGCGGCGAGGATGTCGGTGATCGCCGTCCCCAACCATCACTATCCGCCCGACGAGGACGCACTGGCGTTCGTCGCCGCGAGCGTGGAGACGACGGGAGAGGTCACGCCCGAACTCGTTGCGCGGGTCGGCTCGAGGTCCAATTAGCGCACCTCCTTGGAGGGCACCCCAGGCTGCTCGGAACCGTCAGGTTTCGCGCGGGATCACGCGATCTGATTCAACTGCCGCGCCGGAGCGGGTGTCCTCATAGACGACCATGACGGTGGGTGCTCCTCCGAACCAGGCACTCGACTCACCCTCACCGACGTACTCGGCGGCCCGCTGTGACCCATCCTCCTGCATGACCCAGACGCGCTGGCCCTGATGAAACAGGCCGTCGCCCACGCCGGTCATGGGCGGCACGCGCCGGGCTGGCTACGTCGGAGCACGCCGACAAATTAGCGCGGGCGGCGAAGCGGGGTGAGAACCACCGCGCCCCGGCGTTCGCCCTGTGGAAGGCTATGAGGGTGAGCGTGGTCGCGGTGGCGGAGATGTTCGGGATCATCGGACGGCGGCCCGAGCTCGTCTCGCTGCTCGAGGACTCTGAGCGCCGGGCAGTCTCCGACCCCGGCTGCCGGCGCTACACATTCGCCGCCACGCTGAGCGATCCCGATCGGTTCATCCTGATCAGCGAGTGGGACAGCCAGCAGGCGCTCGACGCGCATTACGCCTCCGAAGCTTTCGCCAGCTTTCAGTTCGGGCTCGACGGGCTGCTCGCGCGCCCGAGCGAGATGACCGTCTACCGGGTCGATGAGGCCGTCCGGCCGCTGAACACCCGGCCGATGGACCCGCGCGACGCGGACTAGCCGCGGGCTAGCCTGGACGGCTAGAGCCCCGGCGGGTGACGGACCACGAAGCCGTCGAACTCGCCGCCGCCCCGGGCCCAGCGGGTGCCGTCCTCGGCCAGGGCGACCGTGTCAAAGCGCCAGCCCGCCACCGTCATCCAGACGTGGCCGGCGTTGGCGTAGATGGTGATCCACTTGCCGGGACCGGGATCGCCCCAGTCCTCGAAGTCGCCTGAGACCATCGGCGAGCTGACCAGCCCGGCCGCGGCCAGCGCGTAGCTGACCGAGCCCGAGCAGTCATAGCCGTCGGCGTGGAAGGAGGCGTGACCGCCGCCGTAGATGTAGGGCAGGGTGGCAATCGCGTTGCCCGCCGCGATCACCTGGTCGACGGCCTGGGGGGCGCCCGGCGGCGGCTGGACCATGCCCCCGGTGTCGATGGCGACCCCGCTCACGTTGGCGTTGCCGGTGGCTTCCGCCGCGGTGGCCTGCTGCGCGGCGCGCCGCTCCAGGGCTCGCTCCTGGGCTTCGGCCCGTGCCTCCAGGGAGCCCAGGTGACTGGAGAGCGCGTGGTAACGGGCGTTGGCACGCGCTCGGCTGGCGAGCTCGGAGGCCTGCTCGTGCAGGAGCGCCGACTGCAGAGCGGCCACCTGGTTTCGCTGGCCGATGATCTGGTCGGCCAGGGCCCGATCGCGGGTCTCGAGATGCTCGAGGTTGGTCGCCTCGTGCGAGACCTGCGCCCGGGCCGTGCGCGTCAGGCCCACCACCGTCGAGTCCTGGGTGGCGATCCGGCGCAGGAAGGCGACCTGCTCGAGCAGCTCGCCGAAGCCGTGGGAATTGAGGATCACCGACACCAGATCCGGCTGGCCGCCCTCATAGCCGGCCACCAGGTTGGCGGCCAGCGCCGTGGTGGCGAGGTGGAGCCGGTTCTCGAGATCGACCAGGTGGTCGCGGGCGGCGAGCAGCGACCCCTGGACCGAGCGCAGCTCGTCGACTCGCTGGTTGAGTTGGCCCTGAATCGCGTTCAGGCGGTCACGCGCGTTCTGGAGCCCGTTGCCGGTGTGCGCGATCTGCGCCGAATCGGCGGCCACCTGCTGCTGGATCGATCCCTCGGCCGAGCGCGTCGCCGTGATCTGGCTCTGCAGATCGCCGGCACTGCGCGCGGTCAGGTGGCTGCCCAGGAGGGCACCGGCCACCGTCGCCAGGGCGAGCAGGCGCAGGATCCAGGAATGCGAACGGGTTCTTGACATCGACGGGATCAGGGCAGGGTCCAGCAGGCCGGGTGCTCGCGAACGCGCGCGTCCAGGCTCAAGCAGGCAAGTCAGAAAAGGGGGGCCTGTCGCCGCATTCGCCGGGGGCACAGCGGTGCGGCGTTGAGCACCCTAACATGGCCCGTCGCGTCTGTGCCCGAACGTCCTGGTGTTGCAATAAATCCTGCAAAATGAGGGTTTGAGAGGCTTCGTGGAAACGCCTCGGCGGGCGCTGCACCGGGGTGGGTTTCCGGTCGTCATACTCGGGGCGTGCTCAGCGCCCGCCACGTCGCGACCTGTCTGCTGGTGCTCGGCGCGATCGCTCTGGCGGCGCCCGCAGTTACCGTGGCCGCGGGCGGTGGATCGGCCGGGGATCAGCAATACACCGATCCCTTTGCCTCGTCGACCAAGTCCTCGACGCCCACGCCGGCTCCCTCGCCCACGACCACGAGCGCTCCCGCGGCACCCGCCACAGCGCCGGCGAGCACCACCACGCCGACGGCCACGATCGCAACGCCGACCCCCGCCACGGCGTCGACGACCTCCCAGGGCAGCACGGGCAGGCTCCCCTACACCGGTTATGACAGCTGGATGGCCGGAGCCCTCGGAGGCGCCCTGGTCGGCGGCGGGCTCGGGCTCAGGCGCCGAGCTCGGCGCGCCTGAACGGCCTCGAGCTCGCCCGCAACTGCCTCGCGTGCTGAGACCTTGCTGATGGGCTGGTGCTTACACTGCCCGGCGATGTTGCCTCCGCGATCGTCTCGGTTGGTTCTGCGCGCGCTGATCGCGGGTGCTCTGCTGGCCGCGGGTGCGCTGCTGGCCGCTTCTCCGGTGGCGACGGCCAAATCGCGAACCAAGCCTCACCAGGCCCACGGCGCCAGCCAAACGGCGGTGCCCCAGGGCTTCGTGGGGGTGGACATCGACGGTCCGCTCTACGGGCCGTATACGCCGGTCGACATCAACAGCCAGCTCGGCCGGATGGTGGCCAGTGGCGTGCAGAGCATTCGCGTCGCCTTTGACTGGGAGACCGCCCAGCCCTACCGGAGCTGGTCTCAGGTCCCCAGTTACCAGCGTGAGGAGTTCACCAGGGAGGGCGGGGTTCCAACCGACTTCCAGGTGACCGATCAGATCGTCGGCGACGCCGCTCGCCGGGGCGTGGCCGTCCTCCCGACCGTCATGTACGCCGCGGACTGGGATGCCAAGCACAGTCCCAAGGTTCACTTCGCGACGCCCAGTCGCCCGGCTCCCTACGCGGCCTACCTGACCGCGCTGATCGGCCGCTACGGACCCCAGGGCAGCTTCTGGAAGCAGAACCCCGACATCCCGAAGCTTCCGATCCGCAGCTGGCAGATCTGGAATGAGCCCAACATCTGGCACTACTGGCCGCAGCCGTTCGCCGCCAGCTACGCGTCGCTGTTGCGCAGTGCCCACGCCGCCGTCAAGCGTGCCGATCCGGGCGCCCAGGTCGTGCTGGGCGCGCTCACCAACTTCTCCTGGGATTCATGGGTGCAGCTCAACCGGATCAAAGGCTCCAGCCGGCTCTATGACGCCGTCTCGATCAACGCTTTCACCAAGGAACCGGCCAATGTCATCCGCGAACTGCGCCTGGTGCGCAACGCCATGAACCGGGCCAAGGTGCGCCAGCCGTTGCTGCTCACCGAGTGGAGCTGGCCGTCGGCGCTGGGCAGGACGCCTCAGCACTACGACTGGAACACCACGGAGGCCGGTCAGGCGCGCAACATTGCCACGCTGCTGCCCATGCTCGGTCGCGCGCGGCGCACCCTGGGACTGATCGGCTTCGATTACTACACGTGGATGAGCGAGATCGACCCAGGCTCGCCGGCCTTCGACTTCGCCGGCCTGCTCAGCTTCCAGGGCGGCAACGTGGTCGCCAAGCCCGCGCTGCCCGCGTTCACCAAGGGCGTGCTGGCGCTCGAGCACTGCGCTCGAAAAGGCGCCCTGGCCACCACCTGCATCACGTAGCCGTCGGCCGCCCGCTCGGGCTAAACGTCGCCGCGCTCGCTCCTCGTCGGGTGGGGCAAGCCAACGACCGGTCGCGCTGCAGCGCGCGTAAGGTTGATCGCTGAGTGCTTCTCTGACAGCCCGGCGACGCGTCCCGCTCAATCGCTGTTGGTTGCCATCCGTCGATGCCTCCTCCGTTCGGTTTGTTTCCGCTACGACAACGGCGATTGGAACGGGGAGAGCCTTCAGCTACCTCGCGGTGTCCAAATCGACTGGCGTGTAGCGACGTAGGGGTAGTGGCCGCGTATCGTGCGGCCGTACCGATAGGAGGCGATCGTGCCGGAGTTCATGTTGTTGCTTTACGGGTCCGAGTCTGCTGATGAGGCTGAGCGCGCGCAGCGGTGGGCGGAGATGCCGTTGTGGGATCAGGTGAACGCGAGTCTGCGCGACGCGGGTGTGTTGGTCGCGCACGCGCCGCTTCATTCGGTCGAGAGCGCCACGACGGTGCGCGTTCGGGGTGATGAGACCGAGTTGACCGATGGTCCGTTCGCGGTGACGAAGGAGGTGCTGGCTGGCTTTTACTTGCTGGATTGCGCCGATCTGGATGAGGCGATCAGGCACGCTGCGAGGCTGCCGTGGGCGCGCTACGGGTCGGTCGAGGTGCGGCCGATCGTGGGCGATGACGAGATCCCGCGGCCCGATCGGAACGCCAGCGCGTCTTGAGCTCTGCCGAGCCGCCACGCCGCGGGGGCCCGGATCCGGTCGCCGCCGCGATCGCGGCGGCGTTCCGCGCGGAGCGCGCGGCGGTGCTGGCGACGTTGATCAGACATGTGGGCGACTTTCAGCTGGCGGAGGACGCTGTCCAGGACGCGTTCGCTGAGGCGCTCAGCGCGTGGCGGAGCGACGGCGTCCCCGTCCGGCCGGGCGCGTGGCTTATGGTCGCCGCGCGGCGGCGGGCGATCGATCGGATGCGCCGCAACCGGTCGGTGGCGGATCGAGCGGATCGGTTGGCGGAGCTGATGCGGCTCGATCGCCAGGAGCATCCCGACGAGGACGAGGACAGCGCGATCGCCGATGACCGCCTGCGGCTGATCTTCACCTGCTGCCATCCGGCGCTCGACCTGCCAGCGCGGGTGGGGTTGACGCTGCGCGCCCTCGGCGGGCTCACGACCGGCGAGATTGCGCGCGCGTTCCTGGTCGCTGAGCCGACGATGGGCAAGCGAATCGTCCGCGCCAAGCGCAAGATCGCCGACGCACGCATCCCGTACCGGGTGCCCGACGATGAGGAGCTGCCCGATCGGCTGCGTGGCGTTCTCCGAGTGCTGTATCTGGTCTTCAACGAGGGCTACTCGGCGACCGAGGGCGAGCGGCTCGTGCGCTCTGAGCTGTGCGGCGAGGCGCTCCGCCTCGCCCGGCTGCTGTGCGAGCTGATGCCCGACGAGGCCGAGGTTTGGGGGCTGCTGGCCCTGATGCTCCTGCACGACGCTCGTCGCGATGCGCGCGTCGGGCCTGACGGACGCTACCTCGCGCTCGACCAGCAGGACCGCTCGCGGTGGGATCATGAGCGGCTCGGCGACGGGCTCGAGGCGCTGGACCGGGCGATGCGGTTCCGGCGCCCGGGCCAGTACCAGCTGCAAGCCGCGATCACAGCCTTGCACGTCCGCGGGGCGGACACCGGCACAACGGACTGGGTGCAGATCACGGAGCTGTACGACGCGCTCGGCGAGATCGCGCCCTCGCCGGTCGTCGAGCTGAACCGCGCGGCGGCCGTCGGGTTCGCCGTCGGACCGCAGGCCGGGCTCGAGCTGCTCGAGCCGCTGCTCGCCGACCCTGCACTCGAGCGCTACCAGCCGCTGCACGCAGCGCACGCCGACCTGCTCCGTCGAGCCGGCGACCCAGTGGCCGCCGCGCGCGCGTACGAGCGAGCGATCGCGCTCAGCGCCAACGAGGTCGAGCGGGCCGAGCTGCACCGGCGCCTGTCGACGCTCGACGCCGACTGACGGCTGCGGCTCGCGAGCGGACGGTTACCGGTTTCTCGCCGGGCTGTCCAAATCGGGCGCGGTGCTGCGACGGCCTCTGTGAAGCCGCCAAAACGGGCGGCGCAACCGAAGACCACTGGAGGTCTAATGAGGTCCCAGTCACCACATATCAATCGTTGGCGCGCGTTTGCGCTGCTGGCAGTGTCGTTCTTCATGACGGTCATCGATCTGACGATCGTCAACGTCTCGCTGCCGACAATCGGCCGCGACCTGCACTTCTCCCAGACCAACCTGCAATGGGTCGTGACCGCGTACGCGCTCACGTTCGGCGGATTCTTGCTGCTCGCCGGCCGGGCCGCCGATCTGCTCGGCCGCCGCCGCATCCTGATGCTTGGGCTCGGGCTGTTCAGCGCCGCGTCGCTGGCCGCTGGGCTGGCAACCGCTGCCGGCTTCATGGTCGGAGCCCGGGCGGTCCAGGGAATCGGTGCAGCGATCATGCTGCCCGCCGCTCTTTCGATCGTGATGAACATGTTCGGGGAGGGCGCCGAGCGCAACAAGGCCCTCGGGATCTGGGGCGGGCTCGGCGCCGGCGGCGCGACGGTCGGAGTGATCGCCGGGGGCCTGTTGACCCGGTACGCCGGCTGGCAGTACATCTTCTACCTCAACGTCCCGATCGGCGCGGTCGCGCTGCTGTTGGCGCCGCGCATCGTGCCCGAAAGCCGGCTAGACGCGGTGCGGCGCAAGTTTGACGCTGCCGGCGCGCTCGCCGGCACCGGCGGGCTGGTGCTCCTCGTGGACGCTATCTCCCAGGCACCGCAGTACGGCTGGGGCGCCACGCGGACGATCGGCGTGCTCGCTGCGGCAGCCGTGCTGCTCGCCGCGTTTTTGCTGATCGAGCGCCGGGTCACCGATCCGATCCTGCCGCTTCAGATCTTCCGGCTGCGCACGCTCGCCGGAGCGAATACCGCAGGCCTGCTGCTGGGCGGCAGCTTCTACGCGTTCATCTTCATCGGCACGCTGTACATGCAGCAGGTGCTGCACTACAGCGCGCTCCAGTCCGGGCTCGCCTGGCTGGCCGCGTCGCTGACCTCGATCGCGCTCGCCGGCCTCTCCCAGGCGCTGGTGACCCGCGGCGGGACCAAGATCGTGATGGCGGCAGGGATGAGCATGATCGGCGGCGGGGCGATCTGGGCCACCCAGGTGCCCGTCCACGGACACTTTCTGGCCAACCTCGCCGGCCCGATGGTCGTAGCCGGCGCGGGAACCGCGTTCGCGTTCATCCCGATCTCGATCGCCGCGCTCGCCGGCGTGAAGGAGCAGCAGGCCGGGCTCGCGTCCGGACTGCTGAACACCAGCCAGCAGCTCGGCGGCGCAGTCGGGATCGCGATCGCCTCGAGCGTCGCCGCCAGCCACACCCAAACGCTGCTTCACGCCGGCCAGGCCGCCCCCGCGGCACTCACCGGCGGGTTCCAACAGGCGCTCTGGGTGCTCGGCGGGATCGGCCTGCTCGCCATTCCGGCGATCTTCGCGCTCGTCCGCCACGAAGCGGTCTCGACCCCCGTGGCCCAAACGAGCGGCCGCGACCTCCAGCCGGCGCTCGCCGCCACCAACTAACCACCACACAACCCAAGAAGGAACAACCCATGCGCAAGCTCATCGAATCCACCCTGGTCTCCCTCGACGGAGTAATGGGATCGCCGGAACGCTGGTCCCCGTTCGACGAGGAGTCCAGGCAACTGTCCATGGACGAACTGGAAAAGTACGACGCGTTCGTCCTGGGCCGGGTCACCTACGAGATGGTCCGAGAGTTCTGGGCTCCCCGCACCGGCGACCCCTACGTCGACCGGATCAACGCGATGCCCAAATACGTCGCCTCCCGGACGCTCAGCGAGGTCACCTGGAACGCCACCCTGCTCGGACCGGACATCGAGGGAGCGATCGAGCGGCTGAAGGCCGAGCCGGGCAAGGACCTGATCAAGTACGGCACCAGCCGCGTCGATGACACGCTCCTGCGCGCAGGTCTCGTCGACGAGCTGCGCCTGTGGGTCATGCCAGTCGTGGTCGGCACCGGCCAGCGCCTGTTCGAAGACATCGACACCTCGTCCCTGCAGCTCACGCTCACGGACGTCCGCAAGCTCGCCAACGGCTCGGCCATCCTCACCTACACGCCCAGTGACCGAACTTGAGCCACACGGCGAAGCACGTGCGGGTCCTCGACGACTTGAGACGGTTCTGCGATCCGCCGCCTTGGGCGGCCAACACATCAACCAGCGAAGGAGCCATCAATGAAGCGCGTAGTCATCCAATACAAGGTCAAGCCCGAACATGCCGAGCGCAACGTCGAGCTGCTACAGGCGGTCTACGACGAGCTCGAACGGACCCAACCCGAAGGTCTGGGCCACGCCGTCCTGCGGCTCGCCGACGGCCTCACCTTCATCCACATCGCCGAAGAGACCGAAGAGGCTGCCGGCCGAATCTTTGGACTCGAAAGCTTCCAGCGCTTCGAGGCCGGGATCGGAGATCGCTGCGAGGTCCCGCCCGCCGTGCAGCCCGCCAGCGAAGTCGGATCGTTTCGGTAGGCCTCGGGAGCCGCGAGATCCTGGTGGTACGTGTCGTCGAGGCCGCTACACGATCCGCTTCCGCCCCGAGGGCGCCTGACGCGGCCGTGCTGCGGTTTGACCTGGCGCCGGACGCGTACCTGCGGCTGCTCGGTCGGGTATGCCCGC
>Ga0182024_10004077_pt1 | contig 34013 bp, 37 predicted proteins | sample P32metaG_FD_120480 | JGI IMG/M metagenome (GOLD analysis project Ga0182024, IMG submission 120480) | Permafrost microbial communities from Stordalen Mire, Sweden - P3-2 metaG (Illumina Assembly) | ecosystem: Environmental > Terrestrial > Soil > Wetlands > Permafrost | place: Sweden: Stordalen... | reverse complement strand
GCCGCGGCACCGGGCGCCGGGGCTCCGATCGCCGCAATCGGATATTCCACCTTGACCGTGCCCGCCTGATCGAATTTCAGCTCGGCCTCGACCGACTTGCCCTGCTCCAGCGGATGTTTGAGGCCGACGAACATCATGTGGTAGCTGCCCGGTTTCAGCGTGACGGTTTCGCCCGGCTTGATTTCCAGGCCACCTTCGACCGGGCGCATTTTCATGACGCCACCTTCCATGGTCATGCTGTGAATCTGGCATTGCTTGCTGACGTCAGCGGATACACAGCTCACGCGGTCCGGCATCGACCCCTTATTGGTGATCGTCATGTAGCCGGCGCCATCATCCGCGCCCTTCGGCGTGGCCCGCGCCCAGGGCTGCGAAATATGCATCGAACCGACATCGTAGTCGGCGGCCGCCGCGGGACTTGTCGAAAATTGCGCCAGCAAGAGCGCCGCGCCGAACAGGCCACCCATCGCGGCAAAACCGCCCGAGATGGACCGCAAAGAGGAATTCGTCATGGATCTGCTCCGTGTTTGAAGGCTTGCCGAAGCGGCAAAAGGTTTTGCCGCCGCTGAGAACGTCGTCAGGCAAGCGGCGGCGCACGGGAGCGATGTGCGGCGAGCGTGCCGACGCGAACCGGTGGCCGCGCAATCAAGGTGACGGTGACGATTTGCGCCGGCGCGGGGCCATGAGTCATTGCTGGGCCGGGAAGATGGCACGTGGCGGGCCCGCAGCAGCAGCCGAGGCAGGTCCCAGGGCAGTCTCCGGTATGTCCCAAGGGTGCTGAGCCGGACCCCGCCGGATGGCCGGAACCAAGGCCGGAGCAAATCGGCAGGCCGCCGAATTCCGCTCCCCAGGCGCCAAGCGGCGCGCCGACGGCGAGCAGTATCGCCTGTAGCGCGAGCGCATAGGCTGCCGCCAGCGCCACCAAAGTGCGCATATCGTGCCGCAGACTCATTGGATTGAATCTAGAGGAATCGGCATTCGGTTGGAATGCCACGACTCGTTTCGGGCCCACGACCAGTTTTGGGCCATTGAGTTATCCGATCGGTTCATCAATTCCCTAGTTAGTAAATTAGCCACAGGAGGGGTATTCTGGTCTCATGAATCGAAGTGGCTCTCAGGCGGCGAAAAACCAGCCGGACCCACGCGACGTGGGCGGGCTCGGCCAAGTGCTGCCATTTCGGCGTCCGGGTCAGCCGCCGCTCTCCGCCCCGCCGCTGCGATTGATGGATGGCGCTATCGAACGATCCGACATCCTGCCCGACGATTTTGCCCAATACGAGCAGGATCAGGACGAAATCGTCGACTATCGGCAGCGCGCGCTGATGAACGTCATCGCGCTCGTGGTCGTGGCGTTCCTGGTAAGCGCCGGCGTCTGGCTTGCCGACACGATCGCCGACATGGAGCGCGACCAGGATTGCATGATGCAGGGGCGCGCCAATTGCGTCCCGATCGAATTGCCGATACCCCCGCCGCAGTGACCTATTGCGAAGCTGCAGCCGGTTTCGCCGACGCGGGCGGATCCGCGCTCACCGGTCTGCCGGTTCTTTCCGGCGCCGCGATCACCGGCGTACCGCCCTCGGCAACAGGTCTCGCCGCACCGTCGCCGGTCACGTCGCCCGTTTTGGCCGGCACGGCCACGGGCTGTGCGGTCTCCGGCTTGATCGCCTCACCGCCGATGGCGCCGGTTTTCAGGCTCGTCGGTAGCGGTCTTGTGGCGGCAGCCGGCGCCTCGTTCCGATGCGAGCCGACAATGGCGAGCACTTCGGCAATCACGCGCGCATGCAGCCGCGGCGATTTGTCGATGTTAAGGTGATCGATGTTCGGATCGGACCGCAGATCGACATTGATCAGCGAGCCGTGGAAGCCCGGCCCGCGGCTCATCCAATAATGCTGGCTCAAATTGAGGACTCGCGCGACATTGGACGAGGCGGGAAATGACGCCGTGCCATCGAACGGCACCACCAGCGCCACCGGAACGTCGCGCCGGCCCAGATAGGCGGCCATTTCCATCACCGCATCGGCGCCGAGCGAATGGCCGATGAGGATGATCGGTCCTTCCTTGCCGGCCTTGTAGTTCGCCGCCGCACTATCGGCCAGCGACTCCCAATCAGCATGATTGTCGACGGTGGCATAGACGCCCCGCCTGTTAAGCTCCTCGGCGAGCGTGTCCATGCCGAGGGAGAAAATGTTCAGGAGCCCGCGCAGCAGGTAAACGTGCGCGCGGGGCGCCGCCATGCTCGGACTTGAGCCGAGCGCCAGGATCAAACCTGCCGCCAGCACGCCAATTACACTAAGCCGCCACCAGTTTCTCATGACCTCCTCACGGCTTGCCGCACAGGCTCGGCCCGAGCCATCCGAGCCGGCGCATTCTAAGCAATTCACACTGCACTGCCAGATTTCGCGGAGAATATCCCCCCCGATTCATCAATGCCTTACAATCCAACGCCAACCTGTAGCAAAAATGCCACGTATCCTACGGCGTCAATACAGCCAGGGCACGACGCGCGCTGTCCGGCGCATATAGGCGCGATATTCATCGCCAAATGACGCGATCATCATCTCCTCTTCGCGCCTCACCCGGCCAAAAAACAGGATGCCAAAGCCGATGAGCCCGGCCGGCCCTGCAATCCAGTTGGGCAACAGCAAGGCTTGGGCCACCGCCATAAGCCAAAAGCCCGTATACATCGGATGCCGAACCGTGGCGTAGATGCCGGTTGTGACCAGCGTGTGGCGTTCGCGAAGATCGAGGCTGACCGACCAATTGTGGCCGAGATCGTGGTGGGTCCGATAGAACAGCCACAGCGCGGCGATATCGACCGCGATGCCAAGGTAGCTTGCTACCGGCACGAACGGATAATCGGCGAACCGCAGGATATGAGTCGCAACGTAAATGCAGGGCACGATGCCGAGACCGGTGAGCGAAACCGCCAGCAGCACGAATTCGCGCCAATCGCGGCCCGAATGACGTACCGCCGTCCTGCGTGCGCGACGATTCGGAGTAAGCCGCAACAGCGACCAGCCGACGCCGAAGGCGAGCCAGATGATTTTCGCAAGCGTCGCCGTCACGCCCTACTCCGTTGCACTTAAGGCCGCCGCGGCGACGCCGTCCGCGGTTGGAGCCTCAATCAGCGCGCCATCGGCGCCAAACGCCGAAACTGCTCGCTCCGCCGACTCGACCCATTCGCGAAGCGGCAAGGGGCCGCAGCACAGCATGTAATAGTCGTAGAAGTAGCGCCGCTCATTGCCCATTACGGCCTGGCGATGGATGCGGAGAAAATTAAGGTGGAAGCGCCGATAGGTGTGTTCGTCGACCATCATGCGGATGCGGAATATTTTGACGATCGGCTTGCCGGTCGCCGGCAATCCCAAGGCGACCACCGGATCGACCTTATACACGTTGATGATGTCGACCAGCGCCTGATACTCGACCCAATAGATCGCCGGCGCATTGGCCACGCGGCCGACGGCCTCGCGCAGCCAGCCGGCTGCCGGATGCAGCGCCACTTTGAGCAGCGACGAGCCGGTCGAGACGACATGCAGCGGCTTGCCGCGCGCGCCGAGTTGCGGATCGAGCTGCAAGGCGCGGTCGATGACGCAAAGCGACAGGGGCGCGCCAAGACTGTGGCCGTGGACGATGATTTCGTCGGCGTCGGTCTCACGGACGAGCCGCACCAGTTCGGCGGCGAGGCGATCGAGCCGCGCGTCGACATCCGGCCGCGCGTGATGGATGAAGTCGCGGGCAAAATGCCAGTCGTCGAGCGCATAGCCGATGTGAATGAAACGCCCGAACGTCCATCGCAAGACGACAAAGATCGCGAGCCAGAGCGCAGGCGCGAGCACCATTGGATACGGCAGGCCGAGATGGCCGACGACATAACGCGTCAGGCCGATCGACAACCACGCCATGCCGACGACGTAGATGAGCGGGAACAGGAAGAAGCCGCCATAACGCCAGGCGACGATGAAATATTTCACCACCGTTCCGCTGAGGATGAATTCCATCAATGCGGCGATGCCGAGCGGAAACCGCAGCCAGTCGCTTCTCGCGCCGTCGGCCCGCACGAAGTCGTCCCAGCGGAACCAGTGAAAATCGGTCGTGACCCGCCAGTTTGGTCCAAAGGTATCGACCGTCCAGCTTGCCACCGCGTCACCGGCCGCCAGTTGCGGCGGTGAAACCTTGCCCTGAACGCTCCAGGCTTTGTGAAACCGCGCCATTTCGCGGATGAAACGGCGATGCTGGTGTTCCGCGCCGACCGGCTCGTAGCCTGTCATCTGCACGAAACAACGCTTGCGCACTTGCGCCGGCGGCATTGCAGACTCCTGGCTGGCCTCTCGGGGCTTCCTTAGGTGCTACGGCTTGGCCGATCAAGCACGCCCGCATGTCCCCAGGGCCGGGGCTTTTCGGATAAGCTGTTGGCGACAAGCGCGAATCCACTCCTTCCGCTCCGGTAAAAATGCGATCTTTACCGTGACTGCCGCCGTTGAACTTGACCCCATCCTTCGCTATACGAAGCGTTCACATTGAGGAGCCCGGACCGACGGGCTTGCTCGCGCCGGGCTGGGCCGGCGCTTATTCCCTGCTGACCAAAGAGCACGCCCGATGTCCACTACGTTCGATAAAGTGGCTGAAATCATTGCGGAAACTTGCGATATCCCGCGTGAAAATATCAAGCCGGAAAGCCACGCCATCAACGATCTCGAGATCGACAGTCTGGATTTTCTCGACATCGCCTTCGCCATCGACAAGGCGTTCGGCATAAAGCTTCCGCTCGAGCAGTGGACCCAGGAAGTCAATGACGGCAAAGCGACGACCGACCAATATTTCGTGCTTAAGAACCTGTGCGAGCGGATCGACGAGCTGATCGCTGCCAAGGGCGCCTGAGCGCCGCCGATGCGTCTTGAATATTTTCAGATGATCGACCGCTTCGTCGCCGTCGACGTCGCCGGACGCGTGGCGCGCGCGGTCTGCACCGTGCCGAAACAGAGCCCGGTATTCGAAGGCCATTTTCCCGGCTACCCGCTGATGCCGGGCGTGTTGTTGATCGAATGCATGGCGCAGACGACCGGCTGGCTGGTAAGCGCGGTGACGGGGTTTACCGGATTGCCGGCGCTCGCCGGCGTCAAGGAAGCCAAGATCCGCAGCGCCGTGTTTCCGGGCGATGATCTCGAATTCGAGGGCAGAGTCGTGCACGATGGATCGGGCTATGCCATCGGCGAAGCCAAGGGCTGGTGCAAGGGCGCGGCGGTCTGCGACGCCACGCTGACCTACCGCATCATTCCCTACCCCAGCCCGGAATTACGCGCCGGATTGTGGGAATGGGCCGAGCGCATCAACTTTCCGGCCAAGGAGTTCGCGAAGTGAGCGAACGCCGCGAGGTGTGGATCACCGGCGTCGGTCTGCTCACCTGCCTGGGCGAGGGCCTGGAGGCGGCCTGGAGCCGTCTCGAGCGCGGCGACCCGGCCGCCTACGACGACAAGAGCTTCGCACCCTATATCGTGCATCAGCTCCCGCCGATGAGCTTCGACAAGCACATCCCGAAGAAAAGCGACCAACGGCAGATGGAGACCTGGCAGCGGGTCGGGGTCTATACCGCGGGCATGGCGCTGACCGATGCCGGCATCGCCGGCAACGCCGAACTGCTCGACCGCGCCGACATGATCGTCGCGGCCGGTGGCGGCGAGCGCGATACGGCGGTCGATACCGCGATCATGGCCGGCATGCGCAAGACCAATACGCGCGGCGCTTTCCTCAACGAGCGGCTGATGAGCGACCTGCGCCCGACATTGTTTCTGGCGCAGCTGCCGAACCTCCTCGCCGGCAATATCTCGCTGGTGCACGGCGTCGTCGGTTCCTCGCGCACGTTCATGGGCGAGGAAGCAGCCGGCGTCGATGCGGTGCGCGTGGCACAGGCGCGCATTGCGGCGGGGCAAAGCGAACTCACGCTGGTCGGCGGCGCCTATAACGGCACACGCTGGGATGTGCTCCTGGCATTCGAGCTCGGCGGCGTCGTGCTCAAGGATAGATTTTCTCCGGTCTGGGATCGCGGCCCAAGCGGCGGCATCGCCTTTGCCACGATGGGCGCGTTCCTCGTTTTCGAGAGTAGCGAGCACGCCAGGGCGCGTGGCGCCAAACCCCGGGCGCGGATTTCGCAGGTATTTTCCGACCGCAATGAGCGAAAGGCGGGCGACGCCGAAGCTTCGCTGCGCCGCCAGTGGGACGCCATCGCCCCGCAAGTCGACCGCAGCCATGCGGCGGTCATTTCCGGCGCTTCCGGATTTGAACCCGCGACGTCCTCGGAGCTGGCCGCCCTTAAGGGCATTGGCCTTCCCGTCCGCAATACCGGTACGTATATCGGGCATGGCGTCGATACCCAGTTCATGGCCAATCTGGGAATCGGCTGCGCGGCGATCGAGCATCGCAAGCTATTCGTCCCGACGGGGACTGGGGATTTCGGCGACAGTCCGGCCGATCTGTCCCAAATCGTTGTCACCAGTGTCGGCAACTGGCGTGGCGAAGGGTTGGCGCTCCTCGAGCGGGTGAATTGAAGGAGGGCATCATGGCGGCATCTTCGGCAAACCCTAGCGCGAAACGCGACAATGCCGGCCGCCCGGTCATCGCCATTACCGGCATGGGCCTCGTCACCTCGCTTGGCGTCGGCAAAGAGGACAATTGGGCAAAACTGACGGCCGGGAAATCCGGCATTCGGCGCATTTCGCGTTTCCCGCTCGATTCGCTGCGCACCACCATTGCTGGCACCGTGGACGACGTTTACAAGGACTACATGCCGCCGGCGGAACTGTCGGAGCGCATCGCGTTCCTCGCCTGCGAGGAAGCCATCGCGCAAGCCGCCATCGGCATCAAAGGCCACTTCCCGGGCCCGCTGTTTCTGGCGCTGCCGCCGCTTGAAATCGAGTGGCCCTATCGCGTCCGGCTCGCCGAAGAGGCCGCGCCGGACCGCGATGCCGCCTACCCCGACCTGATGCGGGTGGCGCACGAGCCGCAATTCGCGCCAATCTACGAAACGATCAAGTACGGCATCATCGGCGAAAATCTCGCCGCGCATTTCGGCACCGAAGGCTCGCCGATCTCGCTGACCACGGCTTGCGCCTCCGGCGGCACCGCGATCCAGCTCGGCGTCGAAGCGATCCGCCGCGGCGAATGCCAGGCGGTGCTCGCAGTCGGCGCCGACGGCTCGCTCACGCCGGAATCGCTCGTTCGCTTCTCGCTGCTTTCGGCGCTGTCGACGCAGAACGACCCACCGGGCCAGGCGTCAAAGCCGTTCTCCAAGAACCGCGATGGCTTCGTGCTCGCCGAGGGCGGCGCGGCGCTGGTGCTGGAAGACTACGATCACGCGATCGCGCGCGGCGCCAAGGTGCTCGCCATTCTCGAGGGCTGCGGCGAGAAGTCGGATTCATTCCACCGCACCCGGTCGAGCCCGGACGGCAAGCCGGTCATCGCCTGCATGCGCAACGCGCTTGCCGATGCCGGCGTCGGCCCCGAAGACATCGACTACATCAACGCTCACGGCACCTCGACGCCGGAGAACGACAAGATGGAATGTCTGGGCGTCTCCACCGTGTTTGGCGAGCGTATCCACGGCATTCCGATGTCGTCGAACAAATCGATGATCGGCCATACGCTCACCGCGGCCGGAGCGGTGGAAGCGGTGTTCACTGCGCTCACGCTCGAGCACCAGCGCATCCCGCCGACCATCAATTATCGCGTGCCCGACCCCGCGATCCCGCTCGACGTGGTGCCGAACGAGGCCCGCGATGCGCACATCGAGCGCGCGATTTCCAATTCGTTCGGTTTCGGCGGCCAGAACATTTCGCTAGTGCTGGCGCGGGAGCCGGCGTGACCGGCGCCTCGGCAGACACCTTGAACAAGCGGGGGGACGCCGCCCCGGCGCGCACTATGCGCGCGCTCACGCTCGTCGCCGACCGCAAGATCGAGCTCCTTGAAGTCGCCGCACCGGCGGCGCCGGCGGCCGGCGAGGTGCAGATTCACATCAAGGCGATCGGTCTTAATCACATCGACGTCTGGGGCTGGCGCGGCATGGCCTTTGCCAAGCGCAAGCTGCCGTTGGTCGTCGGCGTCGAGGCAGCGGGAGAAATCGCCGCCATCGGGCCCGACGTAACGTCATCAAAAGTCGGCGACCCCGTCGTCGCTTACGGCGCACTCACCTGCGGCACCTGCAAGGCCTGTCGCGAGGGCCGCGACAATCTCTGCGAAAACGTCGCTTCGATCATGGGCTTTCACGTCGACGGTTTTGCCCGTGACTTGATCAATATGCCGGCACGCCTCGTGGTGCCGATCCCGGCGGGCGTGAGCTTCCGCGACGCCGCCTGCGCGCCGGTTGCCTTCGGCACCGTGCAGCACATGCTGTTCGACAATGCCAAGCTTGAGCCGGGCGAGACCATTTTGGTGCAAGCCGGCGGTTCCGGCATCGGCACCAGCGCGATAAGGATGGCGAAGGCCATCGGCTGCACCGTCATCACCACCGTCGGCGACGATGCCAAGGCGGAGAAGGCCAAGGCGCTCGGCGCCGATCACGTCATCAACTACAAGACCGATCGTTTCGAAAGCATCGTGCGCAAGCTGACCGGCAAGAAGGGCGTCGACGTCGCTTTCGAACATGTCGGTCCCGACACCTTCAACGGCTCGCTGTTATGTTTGAAGCGCGGCGGCCGGCTCGTGACCTGCGGCTCGACCTCGGGCCAATCGATCACCATGAACCTGTTTCAGCTCTATCTGCAGCAGTATCGCATTTTCGGCTCGTTCGGCTGCTCGATGCGCAATATCCGCGAGAGTCTGGCCAAGATGGCCACCGGCCTTACCCCGGTCATCGATACCGAAGTGCCGCTCGCCGAATTCGAGCGCGGCTTGGCGCGGCTCGAAAGCCGTCAGGTGTTCGGCAAGATCATCGTTATTTTCTGACATGAACTTTTCGGAAAACCGGCCGCTCCATTTCCGGATCGCGCTCTGATGACGGCCCGGCGCTTCAAGCCTCTGCTCGATCGGACGGCCGGCGCTTTGACCGTCGGCCTCCTCGGCGCCATCAGGCATACCGACCGGCGCCGCATGGCGAATTTCGCCGGTGCGTTCATGCGCAAGATCGGCCCGCTCTTTAAAGAACACCGCATCGGCCGCGAGCAATTGCGCGCGGCGTTTCCGGAAAAATCCGACACCGAGATCGAGGCCATCCTCGGCGGCGTGTGGGACAATCTCGGACGCATCGCCATCGAGTTCGCCCATCTCGACGACTTCTGCGTCGAAGGGTTCGGCCGGCGGACGCCGGACGTCATCACCTACCCGCCCGAATCCAAGGAGCGCCACGATTGGATCACCAAGAGCGGCAAGGCGACCATCGGCTTTGCCGCGCATCTGGCCAATTGGGAACTGCCAGGCGTCGGCGCCAAGCTTATCGGCGTGAAGTCCGCCGTGCTGTACCGGCGGCCCAATATCGGCGCCGTCAACGATGTCATCGTCAAATTGCGCGAGCCGCTGATGGGCGAACTCATTCCGACCGGGCTCGATGCGCCGGTAAGGCTGGCGCGGCTGCTGCAATCAGGTATCCATGTCGGCATGCTCGCCGACCAGCACTACAGCAAGGGTGTCGAGGTCACCTTCTTCGGACGGCGTTGCCTTGCCAATCCGCTGATCGCAATGCTGGCGCGGCAGACCGAGCTGCCGATTTACGGCATGCGCGTGGTGCGCAAGGAAGACGGCAATAGTTTCTGGGGCGAGGTTTCCGAGCCGGTCGAACCGGTGCGCGACGCCGACGGTCGCGTCGATATCAAAGGCACCATGCAAGCGATCACCACTGTGATCGAGGGCTGGATTCGCCAATATCCCGAGCAGTGGCTTTGGCTGCACCGCCGATGGCGATGAACGCGGCTACATCAGATGCGCCGGCACAATATCCAGCGTGCTGAGAATCGTCGAAGCCAAGGTCGGCAAGGAGGCAATCGCCAGCGCCACGATGGCGCTGCCGATCATATAGCCGCTTGCGGTGAGCACTCGATGATATGCTTCGTTGTGCATCGCTGCCACCCGTGACGATGAGTTGCTGGCCGTCCTCATGGCAATCACTTGCCGCGAAGGGCGTCTTTGACGCCGCCGACGGCGTTCTGCACCTTGCCCTTCACCTGATCGGCGTTGCCTTCAGCCTCGGTTTTCGAATCGCCGGTTGCCTTGCCGGCCCATTCCTTGACCTTGCCTGCGGCCTGATTGGCCGAGCCCTTGATGCGGTCCTTATCGACCATCTGACGCTCCCGAGGTTCGTTTGGTTCTCTGCCAAGAGAACCCGATCGAAGCTTGGGAGTTCCTTCACCCGGGGCCTTCGGCAGCTTTTAGGGCATGTCGGCAAACCGCCGCCGATCCCGCGATTTATCGCCCGGCGGCCTGTACCCCAGCATGTCCCTGACAGAAAAGCGATATTCGCCGGCTCGCGGCCACAGCCGGCGCGCTGTTCGATAGCCAGTACGGCGAGATCGGAAGGCGGCTACATCTTCTTGATGCCAGCCTGCTCGATGATCTGCTTGAACATGCCGATTTCCTTGGTGACGCGCGCCCAGGCTGCGTCGGCGCCTTCTGGCCGCACCAGAAAGCCGGCCTTGTAGAGCTTGTCTTTCATCTCCGGCGTCTTGAGGACCTTGAGCGTCCCCGCCTCCAGCCATTTGACGTTGGCGGGCGGCGTCTTGGCCGGCGCGAGCAGCACCATGTCGGTGGCGAAGACAAAATCATTGAAGCCGGACTGCTCCATCGTCGGCACATCCGGCAGATCGGGCCAGCGGGTGGTACCGCAGACGGCGAGACAGCGCATGGCGCCGGCCTTGATATGCGGCAGCGCCGGGCCGAGCGAGCCGGAGCTCAACTGTACGGTGCCGCTGAGCAGTGCCGTGATGGCGTCGCCGCCGCCGTTAAACACCACGTCTGCAAGATTCGGCAGGTTTTCGCGAATCTTCAGAACCTCGAGCTGGATTTCCGGCGTGGTGCCGATCGGTGGCGTCGCGCAGTTGAACTTGTCGGGCGTGGCATGCGCGAGAGCGATGAACTCCTTCATGGTCTTCGCCGGAAGCTCGGATTTGACCACGAATGTGTTGGGCGACGATGCAAGCTCGCTGACGCCGACAAAATCCTTGTACGGGTCGTAGGGCAGATGATTGTACAAACCGTAATTCACCGAATAGGCATTGGTCGCCAACAGCATCGTGTAGCCATCGGGCTCGGCATGCGCGGCATATTCCATGCCGATATTGCCGCCGGCGCCGCCGCGATTTTCGACAATAAAGGTCTTGCCGGTCGACTGCTGCAGCGCCGCGGTGACGATGCGGGCGACGATGTCGGAGGGTCCGCCGGGCGTGTTGGCCACCACGAACTTGATCGGGCGGTCGGGATAATCGGCATAGGCCGAGCGCACCCCAATAAGCGCCGGCGTTGCGATACCGGCCGCGGCCGCGCCTGCGACCTTGAGCAGGCTGCGCCGTGACGGCGTCGATGCGGCGGTGAATTTGGTCATCCCCTCCCCCTCTTTTGTGCGAATTGCCATCGCTTTGGCTCTTGATATTAGAACGGTCGAGCGCTTACGGGCTATTCCCTGCGCCGCGCCATCGCGTTCGTGCCGGCGCTTTATTGTCGCAGTCACTCCCCGGTCTTAACGCGGGTCCACAGCCGATTGATCAGCCGCTGCGTCTTCGCGTCATGGGCGATGATGGTGTAGAAATTCGCCATGGTCGCGGCGTCCGGATAGATGGTGCGGTCGTTGAGGATCGAAGGGTCGATCAACTGGCTCGGCCGGTCGCCGTTGGCATACCATACGTAGTTGGTGTTCTTCGCCGCGACCTCGGGCTTGATCAGGTAATTGATCAGTTCAAGCGCTTCTTGCGGATGCGGCGCGTCCTTCGGAATGGCGAAATTGTCGAACCACAGCTGCGCGCCCTCCTTGGGGATCGAGTAACCGATCTCGATGCCACTCTTGGCCTCCGCCGCGCGGCGCTGGGCCTGCTTGACGTCGCCGGACCAGCCGACCGCGAAACAGATCTCGCCGGTGGCGAGCGCATTGAGATATTCCGAGGAATGGAATTTCCGTACGTAAGGCCGAATGCGCATCAAAAGGTCCGTGACCTTTTGCAGATCGCCGGGGTCGCTGGTGTTCGGGTCGAGATGCAGATAGTGCAGGCCCGCCGACATGATGTCGTCGGATGAATCGAGCATATGTATGCCGCAATCCTTGAATTTTTTGATCTTGTCGGGATCGAACACGTAGTCCCACGAATCGATCTTGGCGTCGGGACCCAAAATCTGCTTCACGTCCTTGACGTTGTAACCGATGCCCGTGGTGCCCCACATGTAGTCGACGGCGTATTGATTGCCGGGATCGTAAAACGCGAGCGCTTTGGCGATCTCCGGCCAGACATAAGCCAGATTCGGCAATTTCGATTTGTCGAGCTTCTGAAAAATCCCGGCCTTGATCTGGCGCGCGAGGAAATAGGCGGTGGGCACGACGACATCGTAGCCGGATTGACCGGCCAGCAGTTTCGCTTCGAGCGTATCATTGGAATCGAACGTGTCGTAGCGAACGGCGATGCCTGTCGCCTTGGTGAACTCATCGAGCACCGTCGGATCCTGATAGTCCGACCAGTTGTAATAGTTGACGACGCGCTGCGCCGGCAGCGCCGGCCCCGCGATCAGAAAGATGGCAAGCCCGAGCCCGAAAATAATCCTGCTTGAATTCATCACGTTTCGATCGGCAGCCCGGCGGCCTTCCAGGCCAATATGCCACCTGCCAGATGGCTGCCATAGGCGAAGCCCCGCTCCTGCGCCGCCAACGAAGCGGTCACGGAGCGGCGGCCGGACCGGCAGCTGAAGACCACATCGCGGCCTTCCGGCTCTGGAATGTCGGCCGGGTCGAAAGTCGATAGCGGAACCAGAACTGAGCCGGGAATCCGCTCCAGCGCGGTCTCGTTCGGCTCGCGGACATCGACCAGGATGAGGCGGCCTTCCTGCAGCCCGCGCGCCACCTCTTGCGGCGTCAGATCGCGCACGCCGGGATTTTGGTCGGGCATCGCGGCCTCCTTGAGAGCGTAAGACGCAGCTTACGTCCTCTCGCGCCGAAGGTGAAGGCGCGAAACCTCAGACCGTGACTTGCGTGCCGACCTCGACGACGCGATCGGTGGGAATCTGGAAATAGTCGGTTGCGTCATTGGCCGACCGCGCCAGCGTAATGAACAGCCGGTCCTGCCAGCGCGGCATGCCGGAATGCGGCGCCGGCCGGAGCGAGCGGCGCGACAAAAAGAAAGACGTCGACATGATGTCGAACTGCCAGCCGAGCTTGCGCGCGATCGCGAGCGCCTTGGGAATGTTCGGCGTCTCCATATAGCCGAAGCGCAATTGCACGCGCATGAAGGTCGAGCCGACCGGCTCGATGCGCACGCGTTTATCGGCTTCGACGCGCGGGGTATGCATGGTTTCGACGGACAGGATGACGTTCTTCTCGTGCAGCACTTTGTAGTGCTTGAGGCTGTGCATGAGCGCGGTGGGGGCGCTTCTCGGGTCGCTGGTGAGAAACACCGCCGTGCCCGGCACGCGCTGCGGCGGCTTCTTTTCCAGAATGCGCACCAGATCGTCGAGCGGGGTCTCGAGCCGGCGGGTCTTGGCGAACAGGATACGGCTGCCGCGGCGCCAAGTGTACATCACCAGCATCACCACGCCGCCGAGCGCCAACGGCACCCAGCCGCCCTGTACGACCTTGAGCATATTGGCCGAAAGAAACGTCAAGTCGATCACCAGGAACGGCACCATCAGTCCCGCCGCCGCGAGCGCCGACCAGCGCCACAGTCGCCAGATCACGACAAACGCCATCAAGCCGGTGACCACCATGGTTCCGGTGACGGCGATGCCGTAGGCCGAGGCGAGCGCGCTCGACGAGCGAAACAGCGCGACGAGAAGCAGGACGCCGAGCAAAAGCAGTCCATTGACCCGCGGCATGTAGATTTGGCCGGCCTGCGAGGCCGAGGTGTGGCGCACTTCAAACCGCGGCAACAGCCCGAGCTGGATCGCCTGGCTGGTGAGCGAATAAGCCCCGGTGATCACGGCCTGACTGGCGATCACCGTCGCCACGGTCGCCAGCACGACGACGGGGATCAGCGCCCAATCCGGAAACATCAGGAAGAAGGGATTTTGGACCGTCTTCGGATTGGCGAAGACCAGCGCGCCTTGGCCCAGATAGTTGATCGCCAGCGAGGGCAGCACGATGAACAGCCACGCCACCTGGATCGGGCGGCGCCCGAAATGACCGAGGTCGGCATAAAGCGCCTCGGCGCCGGTGACGGCGAGAAACACCATGCCAAGCGTAACCAGTCCGATGACCCCGTGCCGCAGCAGGAAATTGATGCCGTAAAATGGATTGAGCGCCCAAAGCACGTCCGGATCGTGAGCAATCCAGCCCAGGCCGGGCAACGCGATGACGATGAACCAGACCAGCATGATCGGACCGAACAGGGCAGCGACCTTCGCCGTGCCGCTTGACTGCACAGCGAAGAGAATGAGCAGGACGACCACCGTTATCGGTACGACATATTCGTGGAACGCCGGCGTCGCGATATCGATACCTTCGACGGCGGACAGTACCGACAAGGCTGGCGTGATCACGGCATCGCCATAGAACAGGGCGGCGCTGATAATGCCGAGGAGCACGACGACACCGGCCGCCTGACTGGTACGGCCGACGGCGCGCGAAGCGAGCGCCATCAAGGTGAGCGTGCCGCCCTCGCCGTTATTGTCGGCGCGCAACAGGATGACAACATATTTGAGCGTGACAGTGATGAAGAGCGCCCAAAGAATGAGCGATGTCACGCCCAGCACCGCAGAGCGGACGAGCTCGGCGTTCTGCGCACCCGAGGACGCGGCAATGATGGCTTCGCGAAAGGCGTAAAGCGGGCTGGTGCCGATGTCGCCGTAAACGACACCGATACTGCCAAGGGCTAGGCCCCATATGCCGGCATGAGAACGAGCAACGCCGATGCCGTTCGCCGACATTTCGCTCCCGGCCGCGGGAGCGCTCACACTATCTGTCATGAATTCTAAGACAGGACGTCGCCCTGTTCCTGGTGCCGCATCGAGACCGATGCAGGGCCGCGCCTATACACCCTTCATTCCGGAGAGTCATGAGCGGCTAAGCCAAAAAATTCGCGCGCCAACAAAGGCGCAGTTTGCTTTCGGGCAAATAATAGCGGCGAGTTGTGAAGGCTATACAGGCCCGCAAGCGCCATTTATCTATTAATAGATCAGTAGCTTAGACCGTCAGGGCACAAGATCCGGTGGCACCGGCGGCGCTTCATGCATCAAAGTGATGGTCACGCGCCGGTTGGCTGCCATATACGGATCGTCCGGGAACAACGGGTCGGTATCGGCCTTTCCGGCCACTTCGAAGATATTGGACGACGGATATCCCTGTTCCTCCAGAATTTGCCGCACCGCATTGGCGCGATCGATCGAGAGGTTCCACGGGCCATAGTCGGGCCGCGGCGCCTCCTGCGACGCCGAAGTGTGACCGGTGATTGAAATCCGGTACGGCACTCCCTTCAGGGGGACGGCAATCTTCTCGATAATCGCGCGCGTACGCTCATACGGTTCCTTGGAGCCTTCGGGGAACATCGAACGGCCGTCCTGGTCGACGATGTTGATGTTGAGCCCCTCTTTGGTCTCCTCGAACACGATGTGCTTGCTGGCTTCGGTGAGGTCCGGCATGTCTTCCAGCGCCTGGCGCAGCGACGCCGCGGCCATCGCAAAAGCCTGATCCTTCTCGAACTTGCCGCCGAACTGGCGGTCGTGCGCGTTCTGATCGGGCGTCGGCGTGGCGGAAGCGTCTTCGGGCGTGATGTGCGCCGCGTTCTTCAATTTGGGACGTGTCGGCAGGCCGTCGACCTCGATGATGCCGGAATAGCGCACACTGTTCTGGGTGCCGAAGGCGTCGCGCATCGAGCCGGCGACGATCTGCAGCTTCTGCTGGTCCTGATTGGAGAACGCGACCAGCATGACGAAGAAGCTGACCAACAGCCCCATCAGATCGGCGAAGGTGACAAACCAGCCGTGGCCGCCGCCGTGTGCTTCTTTGCGCCGTGCCATGGTTTTGTTCTGCTGCTAGGCCGGAACCGGCTCCGGCTCCATGTTCCGGTGTTTTTCCGGCAGGTACGCGATCAGCATTTCGCGCACCAGCGTCGGACTTTTCGACTCGCGGATCATGAGGATGCCGTCGATGATCAGCGTGCGGTTGATCTCTTCGTCGACCAATTTGAGATGCAATTTATCGGCGATCGGCAAAGTCAGGATGTTCGCCACCACCGCGCCATAGAGCGTCGCCAACAGCGCGGTTGCCATGAACGGACCGAGCTTGGACGGGTCGGTCATATTGGCGAACATTTGCACCATGCCGATAAGCGTTCCGATCATCCCGAATGCCGGCGCGCAGTCGCCGATCGCGCGGTAAATCTTCTGTCCCTCGTCGAGGTGCTGGAGGAAATTATCGCGATCGCGTTCCAGATTGTCGCGGATGAACTCGGCCTCGTAGCCGTCGGCGACGAAACGGATGCCCTTGGCGAGAAAGGGGTCTTCGATCTCGACCTTCTCCAGGCCGATCGGACCCTGCTTGCGGGCGATCTCGGCGAGGCCTGCGATCTCGTCGACCAGCTCGCGCTGCGAAATACGGCGCATGCTGAAGACAAATCTCATGCCGAGCGGCAGGCCGTGAAAGATCGACGACAGCGGGAAGCGGATCAGGGTCGCCGCGAAAGACCCGCCAAAAATAACGATGACGGCATGGTCGCTGTAGAACATGCCGAGGCCGCCGCCCATGAGCATGACGGTGAGGACGACGGCAGCGCCGGCGAGCAGGCCGAGACCCGTTGCAATATCCATAAAACCGCACCCACCCGCGACGCAGGGCCCTTGGCAATGGCGCTATAGGTACGATCATTGCGCTTAAGGGACGGTTACTGTTAGGCACGCCCTGGATAGAGCCAAGTGAACATCTTTTCCCTTGCTTTAGCGGGCGACATTCGCGGCCAAGCATGGGGATGACCGGCACGGAAAAAAGCCGCAAGATAGGGCCGGAAATCGAGCGGCTGGGGCACCGCTCGCCTAGGGAGAACACAGATGCGGGAGATTGGTCATTTTATCGGCGGCAAAGAGGTCAAAGGCGGGTCAAGCCGTTTCGCCGACGTTTTCAACCCCAACACCGGCGAAGTGCAGGCCAAGGTCGCGCTGGCGACAAAATCCGAGGTCGAGACGGCCATCGCCAACGCCGAGGCCGCTTTCCCCGGCTGGGCCGCCACCAATCCGCAGCGCCGCGCCCGCGTCATGTTCAAGTTCTTGGAATTGATCCAGAGCCAGTACGACGATCTAGCCCGGCTTTTGTCCTCCGAACATGGCAAGACCTTTGGCGACTCCAAGGGCGACATCCAGCGCGGGCTGGAAGTGGTCGAGTTCGCCTGCGGCATCCCGCATTTAATGAAGGGCGAATTTTCCGAAGGCGCCGGCCCGGGCATCGACCTCTATTCGGTCCACCAGCCGCTCGGTGTCGTGGCCGGTATCACACCGTTCAATTTCCCCGCGATGATCCCGCTATGGAAATGCGCCCCGGCCATTGCCTGCGGCAATGCCTTCATCCTCAAGCCGTCGGAGCGCGATCCCTCGGTGCCGATGCGCATCGCCGAACTGTTCGTCAAGGCGGGACTGCCGGAGGGCGTGCTCAATGTCGTCAATGGCGACAAGGAAGCCGTCGACACGCTCCTCACCGACACCCGCGTCAAGGCGATCGGTTTTGTCGGCTCGTCCTCGATCGCCGAATACATTTACGCAACCGGCACCGCTCACGGCAAACGCGTGCAATGCTTCGGCGGCGCCAAGAACCACATGATCGTGATGCCGGACGCCGACATGGATCAGGCGGTCGACGCACTGATCGGCGCCGGCTACGGCTCGGCCGGCGAACGCTGCATGGCGGTGTCGGTCGCGGTTCCGGTCGGCAAGAAGACCGCCGATGCGCTGGTGCAAAAACTCATTCCGCGCATCGAGGGGCTCAAGATCGGCCTATCGACCGATCAGCAGGCCGATTACGGTCCGATGGTGACGCGCGAATTGCTCAACAAGGTGCGTGGCTACATCGATACCGGCGTCAAGGAAGGCGCCAAGCTCGTCGTTGATGGCCGCAACTTCAAGCTCCAAGGCTACGAGAACGGTAATTTCATCGGCGGCTGCCTGTTCGACGAGGTGAAGCCGGATATGAAGATCTACAAGGAAGAGATTTTCGGTCCGGTGCTCTCGGTGGTGCGCGCCAAGGACTATGAGGAGGCGGTGCGGCTGCCGTCGGAGCACGAATACGGCAACGGTGTCGCCATCTTCACGCGCGACGGCGACACTGCGCGCGATTTCACCAGCCGCGTGCAGGTCGGCATGGTCGGCGTCAACTTCGCCATTCCGGTGCCGCTCGCCTATCATACCTTCGGCGGCTGGAAGCGTTCCGGCTTCGGCGATCTCAACCAGCACGGTCCCGACTCGATCCGCTTCTACACCAAAACCAAGACCGTAACCGCGCGCTGGCCCTCCGGCACGAAGGAAGGCGCCGAGTTCGTCATTCCGACGATGCGGTGAAATGCTTACCGGTGAAACGCATGATGCGCATCAAGCATCGGTCGGCGGCTGGTTTCAAAGTCGTGGCGTTGTTGTGCGCCTTGGCAGCGCTTGGCGCCTGCACCAATACGGCTCGTTTCGGCGGCGCACCGGAAACGGCGGCGGCTCCGCCACCGGCTCCTGCAACCGCGCCGGAACCGGCGCTGGCTCAACCACCCCCCGTCGATCTCGCCGGTAAATGGAAACTGTCCGGGGCCGGCGGCGCCTGCCTGATGACACTCACCGATGAGCCGGGTTCAACGGACGGCAAGATCGCACCCGCCGGCGGCTGCCCAGGCAATTTCTTCACGAGCCGGAAGTGGTCCTATGACCACAACATGCTAATCATTCGCGATTTTAAGGGACAAGCTTTGGCGGAATTGTCATTTGCCGCCGGTCATTTCGAAGGCCAAGCTTCCGGCAGCGGCGCCATGACGCTGGCCAGACCTTGATCGTATTTTTCGGTCTCATCGACTGGAGATCTCATGCCGGAATATCAGCTCTATTGCTTTGCCCAATCCGGCAATGCTTATCGTGCGGCGCTGATGCTCAATCTGATCGGCGCCGACTGGCAGCCGATCTATGTCGACTTCTTCAAGGGCGGCGAGACGCGAACGCCGAAATACCGCGCCGAGGTCAACGAGATGGGCGAGGTGCCGGTGCTGGTGCATGGCGACAAGAAGCTCAGCCAATCCGGGGTGATGCTGACTTATCTCGCCGAGCGCAGCGGGCGGTTCAAGCCGGAAGGCGAGGACGAGCGGCTCGAAGCGTTGCGCTGGATCATCTTCGACAATCAGAAGGTCAACGGCTTTCTCGGTCCCTACCGTTTTTTGCGAAACTTCGCCCGGCCGCCCGGCGATCCGGCGGTGATGGCGTTCCTCAAGGGCCGCATCGACGGCAGCCTCGCGATCCTCGATAAGCGGCTGGCCAAGGCGCCGTTTGTGCTCGGCGACAGTCCCACCATCGCCGATATTTCGCTTTGTGCTTATCTCTATTACCCGGCCGAAGAATTCGGCTTCGACATTGCCGCCGCGCGTAAGAACATTGCCGCGTGGCTCGACCGTATCAAGTCGCTGCCCGGGTGGGCGCACCCTTACGACCTGATGCCCGGCTACCCGCCGCAGCTATAGCCGGCAGTCATTAGAGTGGAATATTCAGAGTCTTCGGCGGCGGCGCAGGTGCGGGTGCCGGCGGGGAAACGGGTTTCACGATCGGCGTCGCGGACACGGTGGGCACCGGCTGGGGCACGGGCTGCGCGACCGGCGCTGTTGGCGCCGGCGGGGGCGCCGGCGTCGCAGCGTGAGCAGGCGGCGCATGAATGGGCTTTATGGCCGGTAGCGCTGCGGGAGTGGGCGGCGCGGGCTTGGCGATGGGCCCCGGCAGCGCCGGTGTCTGGGTCGCCATATGCGGCGCAGCCGCCGGAGCGGGCTTCACAACGGGCGCCGGCGCCGCAACCTGCGCAGGCGGCGCAGCCGCATTGGGGATCGTCGTGGTGACGCCGGCCGAACGCGGCTGCTGCGGCTCGGTCACAGCCTCCTGCTGGGGCGGCGGCGCTTGCGGCGGCTGCGGCTCCGGCAAAATCGCGTATTTCGCCAGCAGCGTATGGGCGCTGGCGATCATTTTGCCGCCGTCGAGCTTGGCTTCTTTCATATCTTTCAGCCAGGCCGTGACGACGGGCTCGGTGGCTTTGCGCCAATGCGCGACCGCTTCCGGCAACAGCGTGACGATCACGTCGCCGCTCTCTGCGACATTGTCGGCGACGGCACGGGCTTGAAGATCCCACATCGTGCCGGCCATGCCGGCCGCAAGCTCATTCGAATTATTGTCGAGCACGGTTTTGAGGTCGCGCGGCAGCCGCTCGTAAGCCGGCTTGTTCATCGCCAAGACATAGGTCCGGCTCGACAGCGACAGGTCGGAGAATTCCGTATGCGCCTTGAGAAGATCGTTGAGCCGGAACGGGGGCACCATGTGCCAGGGATCGACACAGCCGTCGATGACCCGTTCGGTCAACGCCGTCGGCAGTTCCTCGCTCGGCATCGGCACGGGATGGGCGCCGAGCTCCCGCATCGCCTCGCCGGCGAGCCGCGTCTGCACATGCAGCTTTAGCTCCTTGATATCCTCGATCGAGCGCACTGGGGTATAGCCGTGGATGACCCCGCGATCCGAGCACGAAAAGCACAGCGGACGGACCTCGTCGAATTCGTCGTTCAGATAGATCGCGGCGAAATCCTGTAGCGCCCGGGAACTGACCAGCGCGCGCCGCGACGGCAGAAACGGCAATTCGAACGTCTCGATCTTGGGGAAGCGGCCGGGAGTCAGGCCGGGCGCCGTCCACACGATATCGGCATCGCCGTCGCGCGCATGGTCGAAGAGCTGCGCCGGGGCGCCGCCCAATTCCATCGACGGAAAAATATCGATGTGAATCCGCCCATTCGCCTCCGCCTCGACCTTGCGCGCCCACGGCGCAAGGAATTTTTCGTGCACGCTCGACACCGCCGAGAAGGCGTGATGCAGCTTGAACGCGATCGGCGCCGTGTCGGCCCGCGCCAGCCGAATTACGGCCGGAGCCGCCAGCGACACCAGCGTGGAGGCTACGAAGCTGCGCCGGGCAACACGCATCGACAAAATCTCTCGCCGCCGCCCCGCCGGCGCGGCGATTCAATTCAAACGCGATGGACGTTCGTCATCGTCGGGCGACCGTGCCAGACCGGGAACTATCGTCGGTGACGAGGGCAGCGGCGCGGGCGCGGCTTCCGCCCTTCCCTCGCGCGATCGCCGCTCGTAGCCGCGATAGGACAGCCAGCCGAACGGCAGGCTGCCGAGATAAGCGAGCGTGCCCGCCGTCAGCAAGACCCACGGATAGGCGATCAAAAGCGCGATCGCCAGCACCACCAGCACGATCAGCGGGCCGACCATTTCCGGCGGCACCCGGGTGCCGACGCGCTTGCCAGAAAATACCGGTAGCCGCGACACCATCAGCGAGGCGACGCCGAGCGTGTAGAACAGCGTCAGCCAGGTGAGAAATGCCGAGCGCGGCAAGCCAAGAAACGCCGCATAGATCGGCAGCAGCACCGTGATGGCGCCGGCCGGCGCCGGCATGCCGATAAAGAAATTTCCGGTCCAGGCCGGCCGATCCGGATCGTCGATCATGACGTTGAAGCGGGCGAGCCGCAGCGCCGCGCAAATCGCGAAAGTCATGGCGGCAATCCAGCCGGCCGATTTCAGATCGTGCAAGCCCCAGAAATAAAGCACCAGCGCCGGCGCCACGCCGAAATTGACGAAGTCGGAGAGGCTGTCGAGCTCGGCGCCAAAGCGCGAGGTGCCTTTAAGGAACCGCGCCAGGCGGCCGTCGATGCCGTCGAGGATCGCCGCGAACACGATGGCCGCGAGCGCCAGCACGTAGCGGTCCTCGAATGCCATCCGGATCGCGGTCAAACCGGCGCACAGCGCCAAGAGCGTGATGAGATTTGGCGCGAGTGTGCGCACGGGAATGCGGCGGAAGCGCCGCCGCCGGGTGTCGCTAAAATGAGGGGGTTGCATGGCCATTATCCGACTATAGCCCGTTCCGACCGCGCCCGCCACGCGGCGTGTTGTTCTCGTTAACACTCTCTCAGGCCACGCGAAACGTCCGTCCGGTCTCGATCGCCTTGAAATCGGCGAGCACGGTCTCTCCGGCGATGGCGGTCTGGCCTTCGGCCGCCAGCGCGCGCGTGCCTTCGGGCAGATAAACGTCGACCCGCGAGCCGAACCGGATCATGCCGATGCGCTGGCCGGCGCCAACCGTTTCGCCTTCACGCGTGAATGGCACGATGCGGCGCGCCACGAGGCCGGCGATTTGGACCACGACGATGCGCTGGCCGGTCGGGGTGGCGATCAGCAAGGCGTTGCGTTCATTATCTTCGCTTGCTTTGTCGAGATCGGCGGACATGAATTTCCCGGCGCGATAGACGATCTTCTCGACGCGTCCGGCGGCGGGACTGCGATTGACGTGGCAGTCGAACACGCTCATGGAAATCGAGATGCGCGGCAACGGCCGGTCGCCGAGACCGAGCTCCGCCGGCGGCACCGCATTGACGATCTGGCTGACGCGGCCATCCGCCGGCGCCACCACGAGACCGTCGCGCACCGGCGTCACCCGCGGCGGATCACGGAAGAAGTAGGCGCACCACAGCGTCGCCACGGTCGCCAGCCAGCCAAGCGGCGCCCACAGCCAGAACAAGATGAGGCTTGCAAGCGCGAAGCCGCCGATGAAGGGATAGCCCTCCGGATGGATCGGCGTGAATTGCTTGCGGATGGAATCGATGATGGACATTTTTATTCTGCTGCGTCTGCGGCAGGCAGCAGCGCGGCCGCCGGCTCATTAATGACTTCCGGCGGATTGCGATTGGGGGCGTCCGTGTCGTCGCCCACTGTAGCCAGAATCTCGCGCGCCATCTGCGCTTCGCGCTGCCGGTTCCACATGCTGGCATAGAGCCCGCCATGTCCCAGCAATTCGCGATGCGTGCCGCGCTCGACGATCGCGCCGTGATCGAGCACCAGAATCTCGTCGGCGCCGACGATGGTCGAAAGCCGGTGCGCGATGACGAGCGTGGTGCGGTTCTTCGAGACCCGGTCGAGCTCGTCCTGAATGTCCCTTTCGGTGTGGCTGTCGAGCGCCGAAGTCGCTTCGTCGAGCAGCAGGATCGGCGGTGCTTTGAGGATGGTCCGCGCAATCGCGACTCGCTGCTTCTCGCCGCCGGAAAGTTTCAAGCCGCGCTCGCCGACTTCGGTCTCGTAGCCCCTTGGCGCGCGCCGGATGAAGCCGTCGATCTGCGCCTGCCGCGCCGCCTCCTCGACCTCAGCGTCGGTAGAGTCCCAACGCCCGTAGCGGATGTTGTAACGGATGGTGTCGTTGAACAGCACGGTATCCTGCGGCACCATGCCGATCGAGGCGCGCAGCGACGCCTGTGTCACGTCGCGGATATCCTGGCCGTCGATGAGGATGCGGCCGCCGCTGACTTCGTAAAAACGGAACAATAGCCGCGAGATCGTCGACTTGCCGGCGCCGGACGGACCGACGATGGCGACGGTGTGGCCAGCCGCGACGTCAAAGCTCAGGCCTTTGAGGATCTGCCGCGCCGGCTCGTAGGCGAAGGAAACATTCTCGAAGCGGATCGTGCCGGCGCGAACTTGCAGCGGCGGCGCGCCAGGCCGGTCTTCGATCTCGGGCGGACGCGACAACAGCGAAAATAGATTCTCGATGTCGATCACCGCTTGCTTGATCTCGCGATACACCATGCCCATGAAATTCAGCGGCGTGTAAAGCTGGATCATCATGGCGTTGATCATGACGAAATCGCCGACGGTATTGGTGCCGTGCTCGATGCCGTAGGCGCACAGCACCATGGCGCCGCAAAGTCCGATGGTGAAAATCACCGCCTGTCCGGCATTGAGCACGGCGAGCGACACGTAGGCCTTGACGCTGGCGTCCTCGTAGCGCGCCATCGAGCGGTCGTAGCGCTGGGCTTCGCGAGTCTCGGCGGAGAAATATTTGACGGTCTCGTAATTGAGCAGCGAATCGATCGCCTTGGCGTTGGCGTCGTTGTCGCTCTCGTTCATCTTGCGGCGGATGCCGATGCGCCACCGCGTTGCGGAATAGGTGAACCACATATAGACCGCCACCGTGGCGCCGATGATGGCGACGTAGCGCCAGTCGAAATGCACGAGCAGAACGGCGACGATCAGAACCAGTTCGACGACGGTCGGCGCGATCTGTAAGAGCACCATGCGCACGATGGTCTCGATGGCGTTGCGGCCGCGTTCCAACACGCGCGTCAGGCCGCCTGTCTTGCGCTCGAGATGAAAGCGCAGCGACAAAAGATGCACGTGCTCGAAGGTGAGCTTGGCTAGCCGCCGCACCGCGTTCATCGCCACTTTGGCGAAAATGCCGTCGCGCCATTGCGTGAGCAGTCCCATCACGATGCGCGTGCCGCCATAAGCGAGCGTCATCACTACCGGCGCTGCGAATGCCCAGGCAAGCCAATTGTTCGGCGCGACGGGACCGGTGCCGTGGCCGGCCAGCGCGTCGGTCGCCCATTTGAACGTATAGGGCACCGCGATGGTGGCGAACTTGGCGAGAAACAGGAGCACGGTCGCAAACACGACACGCAGTTTCAAATCGCTGCGGTCGGCCGGCCAAATATAGGGCCACAATCGCGTGAGCGTCGGCAGCAACGCCGCGCCGTCGGCGCTGGCCTCACGCTTAAGGTGCTCGGTCGGTCGCTGAATATCGCTCATGGCAGCCCAGCAAGACGGAGCGAACCGGGCTGCAACGCGCCGGCGGCGTCCCTCATTATGTGTTTTCCGTCATATAGAGCTTTTTTCCGCACTCCGCACGGCACGTGTTAGGGGCGGCTTTGAACCCGCCCCTACGGTCTCAAACCGCTTGCGGCGCGTGCGAATCGACGCCACATCTACGTTCAATGAGAATGACTCCATGAGCAAAATCAATGCGATCTGCGTCTATTGCGGATCGAGCCCGGGGACCGAGCCGGCTTTTATCGAAGCGGCGCGAAAATTCGGCAAAATCCTCGCCGAAAACGGCGTGCGACTCATCTATGGCGGCGGTTCGGTCGGCCTGATGGGAGCGCTTGCCGAATCCGTGCTCGAGCACGGCGGCCATGTGACCGGCATCATCCCTGAATTTCTGACCAAGCGGGAGCGGCCGCGGCGGCTGGCACAGGAACTGATCGTTACCGGCGACATGCATGAGCGCAAGCGCACGATGTTCGAACGCGCCGACGCCTTTGTCGCCTTGCCGGGCGGGCTCGGGACGCTGGAAGAACTGGTCGAGCAATTGACCTGGGTCCAGCTCGGCCGCCACAAGAAGCCGATCCTGATCGCCAATATCAGCGGTTATTGGGGTCCGCTGCTGGCGCTGATCGATCACATGCGCGCCGTCAAATTCATGCCATCGTCGCTGCGCGTCGATTTCCTCGTCGCCAAGCGCGTCGAAGAAATTCTGCCGCTGTTGCAGGAAGCCGCGCGCAAGGTCGCCGAAGCGGACAAGGTCATGGCGGTGCCGGCGGAGCGGTTGTGAACGTCATTCCGTTGCGCTCTTCAAAAACGTCACCGCTTCGACGCGGTTACCGTCGGGATCGCGGATGAAGGCGGCGTAATAGCCGCCGTGATATTCCGGCCGCAGCCCCGGCGCGCCGTCGGAAGCACCGCCGGCATGTAGCGCCGCGGCGTGAAAAGCATCGACCGCCGCCGCGTCGGGCGCGCGCAGGCAGATATGCACGCCGCTGTCGGAGGTGATGCTGTTCATTGCGGCGCGTTTATTGATCCAAAACTCCGGATATTTCTTGCCGAAGCCGATCGCCGCATCCGGCCATTCGCGCAATTTGATCAGGCCGAGCGGTGCCAGCAGCACGGCGTAAAAGGCTTCGGCATTTTTGAGATCGCGTACCGCGATGGAGATGTGGTCGATCATAGCGCTCCCTCACGCCGGCGCGCCGGATTTCACCAGCTTGTAGACAATGGAATCCATCAGCGCCTGGAACGAGGCGTCGATGATGTTCGGCGAGACGCCGATCGTGGTCCAATGGTCCCCGGTCTCGTCGGCGCTTTCGATCAGCACGCGGGTCACGGCCCCCGTGCCGCCATTGAGGATGCGCACCCGATAATCGGTGAGCTCAAGTCCAGTGATAAAACTCTGATACTTGCCGAGGTCCTTGCGTAGCGCGAGATCGAGCGCATTGACCGGACCGCTGCCTTCGGCGACCGAGATCAGTTCCTCATTGCCGACCTTGATCTTGACCACCGCCTGACTGACGGAGACGGGCACTCCCTTCGCGTTGATGCGCTGTTCGACGTTGACGTCGAATTTTTCCACGTCGAAATAATGCGGGACCGTGCCGAGGAGCCGCCGCGCCAAGAGCTCGAACGAAGCGTCGGCCGCTTCATAGGCATAGCCGATCGCCTCGCGATCCTTGACCTCGTCGAGGAGGCGGGTGACGCGTGGATCGCTCTTGTCGACCACAAGTCCGATACGGTCGAGCTCGGCGAGTACGTTGGAGCGGCCCGACTGATCGGACACCAGGAGCTTTCTCTTATTGCCAACGCGCTCCGGCGCGATGTGCTCGTAGGTCGCCGGCTCCTTGACGATGGCGGAAGCGTGGATGCCGGCTTTGGTGGCGAATGCGCTTTCGCCGACGTAAGGCGCATGGCGATCCGCGGCACGGTTGAGCAATTCGTCGAGCGCGTGCGACACGCGCGCCAGATGCGACAACGCTTCGTCCGACACGCCAGTATCAAACCGATCGGCATATTCTTTCTTCAGCTTCAGCGTCGGGATGATGGAGACGAGATTGGCGTTGCCGCAGCGTTCGCCGAGGCCGTTGAGCGTGCCTTGGATCTGGCGCGCGCCGGCCCGCACCGCGGCGAACGAATTCGCCACCGCTTGCTCGGTGTCGTTATGAGCGTGGATGCCGACATGATCGCCTAGAATTTGCGCGCAGACCTCGCCGACGATGTACTCAACCTCGTGCGGCAGCGTGCCGCCGTTGGTGTCGCACAACACCACCCAGCGCGCGCCCTCCTCATAAGCCGCCTTGGCGCAGGCGAGCGCGAAAGCGGGCTTGGCCTTGTAGCCGTCGAAGAAATGCTCGCAGTCGAGCAACACTTCGCGGCCCTTGGCCTTGGCGGCGCGCACGGAATCGCGGATCGAGGCGATGTTCTCCTCTTCGGTCGTCTCCAGCGCCACGCGCACGTGATAGTCCCAGGATTTGGCGACGAAGCAGATAGCGTCGGCTTTGGCGTCGAGCAGCGTGACGAGTCCGGGGTCGTTCGACGCCGAGCGGCCGGGCCGCCGCGTCATACCGAAGGCGGTGACCTTTGCCCGCAGCGGCCGCTTCTCGGAAAAAAATTCGGTGTCGATTGGGTTGGCGCCGGGATAGCCGCCTTCGACATAGTCGATGCCGAGCTCGTCAAGCAGGCGCGCGATGGCGAGCTTATCGGCAAGCGTGAAATCGACGCCGTTGGTCTGCGCGCCGTCGCGCAGCGTGGTGTCGAAGAGATAAAGCCGTTCGCGCGCCATGACGGGTCTCACCAAAGGTAATGGTTTGAAGCCAAGGCCACGGCAATCACGATCGCGATCAGCGCAATCACCACGTGATGCGTCCGGAGTCCGAAAAAGGTCGAGCGCGGCTCGGTCATGGCGCTATTCATCCGCGATAGAGGCGATAGACGGTGTAGAGCGCGACCAAGACCGCCGCGGCAATCACCGCGTATTTTAAGACCAGATAATAAAGCCAATGACGCTGGAACGGCGAGTCGGTGCGTTTCATGGCGCAGTCTCCTTGGCGACGAGCGGCTTGGTCATTGTCGTATTGGCGAGCCATTCGCCGCCGATCGTCACGGTGTTGCGGGTTCTTGCGGTAAAGCCGCGCTTCTCGAAAAAGCCGCTCGCCGTGTCGCTTGAATCGACCGTCAATTCCTTGGCGCCGCGCGCGGCGGCGAGCTTTTCCAGCGCGTCGCACAGCAGGGCGGCAGCGCCCTGCCCGGCGGCGGCCGGATGCACGTAGAGCATGTCGATCTTGGTGTTGCCGGCGAGCGAGGCGAAGGCGACGGCGGAGCCGCCATAGGTCGCGACCAGCGTCAACTCGCCGGCGAGCCGTCTGCCGAATTCTTCTTCGTCGGCAGTCGAGGCCCACGCCTCCCGCTGCGTCTCGCTGTAGTCCTCGGCGGCAAGCTCCTCGATGGCGGCGCGGAAAATCTCCGCCAAAAACGGCGCGTCGGTCGGCAGCATCGGGCGTAGCGCGAGTTGCGGCAAGGCACGGGCGTTCATGACCACTCCTTCACACGTAGCGCGCCAGCAAGTACCGTCATGACGCCTTCCAAATTCGACAACACTTCATTGTTCCAAAAACGCATCACACGAAATCCATTCGCCGCAAACCAGCGATCGCGTCTTTGATCGGTAGCAGATTCCGCGTGCTGACCGCCGTCCACTTCGATGACGAGACGCCGTTCAAAACATACAAAGTCAGCAATGAAGTGTCCGATCGGAACCTGACGACGAAACTTAAATCCGGCAAATCGCCTATCGCGCAACGCGAACCATAATTTGCGTTCTGCATCAGTCATGCGGACACGCAAACTGCGCGCCCGGTGCCGCATTTCGCGGTCGACGCCGCCCTTACCCTCTCCCTTTACGGGAGAGGTCGGACGTGAGCGCAGCGAACGTCCGGGTGAGGGTCCGTGGATGCAAGCCGAACCGCTGCCCAAAACCGCACTGCCCAGGCCCTCACCCGCCTCGCTTCGCGAGGCGTCCTCTCCCGTAAAGGGAGAGGGAATTTTTGCGCGATCGACGTTCATCGCGCGATCTCCCAGGTGGTGCCGTCTTTACTGTCTTTCAGCACGACGCCCATTTTAGCGAGTTCGTCGCGGATGCGGTCAGATTCTGGAAAATTTCTGGTACTCCGGGCAACGTTTCGCATAGCAATTAGAGACTCAATTTTTTTTCTTTGCTCCTCAACTTCCTGCGAGGTTACAACGGTTGCATTAACTTCCATTCGCGCTCTAATCTTCATTTCAATCGACACGTTAAAAATAAGTCCGACGCCTAGAAATGAAATCGACGCCCGGAGGGAAGCGGGGTCCCCTGACTTTCTTAGTGCGTGCAATTCCGAAATTGCTTTCGGAGTATTGAGATCGTCCGCAAGCGCGGCCAGCACGGCTTGACTCACTTTACCATCAGTTGGCGCATTGCTACAAAACTCCGACCAATCAGCGTGCACTCTTTCCGCTTCTTGAAGCGCACCTAGTGTCCAATCCATTGGCTGACGATAGTGCGTTGCTAGCATCGCTAGGCGAACCACTTGACCGGGGCGCTTTCGCCCCTTCCAACCGCTCAACAATTCATGGATCGTCACGAAATTCCCCAACGACTTCGACATCTTCTCGCCTTCGACCTGCAAGAAGCCGTTGTGCATCCAATAGTTCGCCATCACCGGCGTATGGAAGGCGCAGCGCGATTGGGCGATTTCGTCCTCATGATGCGGAAACACGAGATCGATGCCGCCGCCGTGAATGTCGAACATCTCGCCGAGATATTTCCACGACATCGCCGAGCATTCGATGTGCCAGCCGGGCCGGCCCGGCGCCTTGATGCCTGCGGGTGACGGCCACGCCGGTTCGCCCGGCTTTGAAGGCTTCCACAGCACGAAGTCGCGCGGATCCTTTTTGTAGGGCGCGACTTCGACGCGCGCGCCGGCGATCATTTCGTCGAGCGGCCGTTTGGACAACTGGCCGTAATCGGGATCCGACGGCACCGAAAACAGCACGTTATCTTCGGCGACATAGGCATTGCCGGAGGCGATCAGCCGCTCGATCAGCGTGCGCATCTCGGCGATGTGCTCGGTGGCGCGCGGCTCGACGGTCGGCGGCAGGCAGCCGAGCGCGGCAACGTCCTCGTGGAACTGTCGGTCGGTGGTCTCGGTGACCTTGCGGATCGCTTCGTTGAGCGGCAGGCCGGGAAAATCCTGCGCCGCGCGTGCGTTGATCTTGTCATCGACGTCGGTGATGTTGCGGACATAAGTGACGTGGTCGGGGCCGTAGAGATGGCGCAGCAGCCGGAACAGCACGTCGAACACGATCACCGGCCGCGCATTGCCGATATGGGCGAAATCGTAGACCGTCGGCCCGCACACATACATGCGCACGTTCGCCGGATCGAGCGGGGTGAAAACCCGCTTCTCGCGCGTCAGCGTATCGTAGAGTCTCAGGTCCATCGTCGAATCAAACCATGCGAAATAGAAGATTACGCCATCGGCCTGCTGGCCGGGCGTGTCCAAAATCTCGACGGTGAGAAAAGACGGCCGCAGCCAGCGTATGACGCTAGCGAATAATCTCGCGGCAAATGCCGAAAGTTTGAGCGTGGCCGTTCATGGGGCGCAGAATGGTCGAGGCGGCGCATGGCGTCAAGCTCTCCATTGGTCGTCATAAGCTGTCGGCGCCATGCCACGCTCGCTCGGAACGGCGCGTTCCGGCCTATGGAAACGGCAGCATCGCACCGCGCCCGCATTGCCCCGCCCCGCAAGCCATTTCCGGATGCGAATTTAACACCCTTAACGAACGCTTAACCGCGCGGCCGCATTCTTAAAGGATGTCGGGATCGAAGGTCGTTCGGGCCTTTGGCGCGCCAGCGTCGGGTGGGGGAATCATGCGTTTCGTGATTGCGGCGATTGCCGCCGCGGCCGTGCTTCTTGCCGGCGCCACGGCCCAGGCCGAAAAGCGGATGTTCATCATCGCCAATGACGGCGACGGCTACGGTGTCGATCGCTGTCTTGCTTCGGGTGCGCCGTGCGGCGCGCCGGTGGCGAGCGCTTATTGCAAATCGCGGCAGTTCGCGCAGGCGCTGTCATATCGCAAGGTCGACCGCGACGACATCACCGGCGCCATCCCGACCAGCGATCCGACCACCTGCAAGGGCGGCAATTGCGAGAACTTCGTCGCCATCGAGTGCTCGCGCTAATTCCGCCGCGAAGGCGCGCTGCGCCTTAGCTTTTCCGCACAGCATCCCATCGGCACAGTAGCCCCGGCACCGGGCACCCCGCCCACGGTGCCGTTGCGTGGGTCACTAAGTTCGTTCATCTTCGTGGCAAGGCGTCCCCTCCTCATGCGGGACCCTCGGGGGTGGGATCACGCCGGGAACTGGCCCGTGCACCGATGCAATCCTTGGCCGGAAGTGACGCGGTGACGAATGGCGGTTCAACGCGCGATGGAAAGAGATAGCCAGGAGGCCTCTCCGGCGGCTGCCGAACAGGCGCCGCTGAAACTCGAACAGTTCCTGCCCTATCGGCTCAACGTCGTGGCAAGCCTCGTCTCACAAGCGTTGTCGCGCGTCTATGCGCGGCGTTACCGGATCGGTGTCCCGGAATGGCGGGTCCTGGTCACCCTCGGTCAGTACGGCGTGATGACCGGCAAGGCGATCGGCACGCATACCCATATGCACAAGACAAAGGTATCGCGCGCAGTCGCGCTTCTGGAAAAGCGCAAGCTCGTGGCCCGAAGGACCAACCGCGCCGATATGCGGGAGTCGTTTCTTTCGCTGACCGCACCCGGCCGGGCGATCTATGAGGAGCTCGCGCCGCACGCGCTCGATTTCGCGCAGCGGCTTACCGACATTCTCACCCCGAGCGACCGCGAGGCGTTTAATCGCGCACTGCAGCAGATCATCGATCGATCCGCGCAGCTCGTTGCCGAGACGATCGAGCGCGACGGACCGATGGAGGAGACGTGAAGCTTTATTCCTATTTCCGCTCTTCGGCCGCCTATCGCGTCCGCATCGCGCTCAATCTCAAGGGCATCGCCTACGAGACGGCATCCGTCCATCTGATCAAGAATGGCGGCCACAACAAGCGGCCGGAGTTTCGTGCCGTCAATCCGCAGATGCGGGTGCCGGTTCTGGTCACGCCGGCCGGCAATGTGCTGATCCAGTCGCTCGCCATCATGGAATATCTTGAAGAAACCCATCCCGAGACGGCGCTGCTGCCAAAAAATCCGATCGCCCGCGCCAAGGTGCGTGCGCTCGCCGAGCTGATCGCCTGCGACATCCACCCGCTCAACAATACCAGTCCGCTGCGCTACCTGAAGAACGAATTGCACCAGGGCCAAAGCGCGATCGACGCCTGGTATCATCACTGGGTCATTACCGGCTTCGAGGCGCTCGAGGCGCTGCTTGAGCCCTGCCCCTATGCCTGCGGCGACAAGGTCACGCTGGCCGATCTCTGCCTGGTGCCGCAGGTCGCCAATGCCCGGCGGCTGAAGGTGCCGCTGGACAAATTTCCCAAAATCGTCGGCGTCGATGCTGCCTGTCTGGCGCTCCCCGCCTTCGACCGCGCCCGGCCCGAAAATCAGCCCGATGCGGAGTGACAACGGAGCTTTCACACTTTAGTCACCATTGCGGGGCCTTATCCGCCGCCCATTTGAGGGAAGGTTCGGCCGAACCGGCTTTGGGACGCGACAATGCTCGATAAATTCTGGAGCCCAGGCAGGGCCGGGCCGCAAACGATGCTTGGCGCCATGCTTGGCGCCATGCTCGGCATCGTGGTCTTGTCCGCGCCGGCTCTGGCGCAGGGCTATCCCGTTCCGCCGGGGTCCATTCCTCAGGCGCCGAACTCGCCGGCGTATCCTCAGCCGGCCTATCAGCAAGCGCCCTATCAGCCGCCGGCCGGTCAAGCAGCGCCGAATCAGACGCCGCTCAACCCGGCGACCAGCAATCCGGTTTGCGTGCGGCTCGAGGGTCAACTCGCCGCGTTCGACCGCGGCACCGCCGACCCCGGCCGCGCCGAGCAGATCAAGCAAGCCGAAGACGCCATCGCCAAGAAGCAGGCCGACATCGACCGCGCCACCGCGCAAGCGCACAAGTCCGGCTGCGCCGGCTCTGGCTTCTTTGCCTTGTTCTCGGCGCTATCACCGCAATGCGGGCCGATCACCTCGCAGATCCAGCAAATGCGCGGCGATCTCGACCGCATGACGAGCGATCTGCAACAGCTGCAGAGCGGCACCTCCGGTCAGGCCGATCAGCGCCGCGCGCTGATCGGGCAATTGGCGCAAAACAGCTGCGGCGCGCAGTACACCGCCGCGGCCAATTCACAAGGCGGCCCGCAAGGCTTTTTCGACGCGCTGTTCGGCGGCGGTACCATCGTGAACCCGAACGGCGACGGCGCGCCGAGCGGGACCTATCACACCGTCTGCGTACGAAGCTGCGACGGTTATTATTTCCCGGTCTCGTATTCGACGCTGCCGTCGCACTTTGCCGAGGACCAACTCACCTGCCAGCGCGAATGCCCCGCCGCCGATGTCGCGCTCTATTCCTATCGCAATCCCGGTGAGAGCATGGATCAAGCGGTGTCGACCGCCGGGCAGCTCTACACCGCACTGCCGACCGCATTTCGGTATCGCACGCAGCTTGTCTCCGGCTGTTCGTGCCGCAGGCCGGGCGAGAGCTGGCAAGACGCGCTCAAGAACGCCGACGATTCCTCGACGCTCGTGAGCGGCGATATCGTGGTGACCGACCAGAATGCGAAAGCGCTGTCGCAGCCGCCGAAAGCCTTCGGCAAGCAACCGGCAGCGGCTACAGCCGTGCCGGGCAAGCCCGTCGCCAATGCGACACCAGCGCCTACGACGGCGAGCGCGGCCTCGCCCGACGATGCCAAGCGCCCGGTGCGGGTCGTCGGGCCGCCGTTCATGTCATCGTCGCAAGTACAGTCCGAGCCGTCGTCGCACTAGAGCACGTTACGGCCCGATTGAATCGGAGGGATTCAAAGGGGCGAGTAGATGAGCGAGTCTATCGGCATTG
>Ga0182024_10004075_pt1 | contig 34014 bp, 22 predicted proteins | sample P32metaG_FD_120480 | JGI IMG/M metagenome (GOLD analysis project Ga0182024, IMG submission 120480) | Permafrost microbial communities from Stordalen Mire, Sweden - P3-2 metaG (Illumina Assembly) | ecosystem: Environmental > Terrestrial > Soil > Wetlands > Permafrost | place: Sweden: Stordalen... | reverse complement strand
GGTCAGGAATTCGCGGCCTTGAAGCGATTCTTGTCGATCCTGAGCGACCTGATCTTTGAGTCCAGGGTAGAACCTGGAATCCCCAGCTTGACTGCCGCGCCTGAGGGTCCTGACACCCTGCCTCTGCTTTCACGCAGCGCATTCTCAATCATCTCTATCTCCCGAGTAGCAAGCTCTCGAGTTAGTTCGGGCTGGCCTTTCGGCTCGTTAGAAAGAGGCTGGCGCGAAAGCCAACTCTCATCCACGGAGAAATCCTCTGTGTCACATACGATGACCGATCGCTCGATGACGTTCTGCAATTCGCGAATGTTGCCCGGCCAGGGATATGACTGAAGCGACTCCAGGCTCCTCTTGTTCATGCTGCGGATGCATTTTCCCGCTTTTCTCGCAAAACGGTCGATGAAGTACTCAACCAGCATCGGAATGTCTTCTCGACGTTCCCGCAGAGCAGGCATTTCGATCGGAAAAACGTTCAGCCGGTAAAAGAGGTCGCTCCGGAATGTATTTCCAGCGATGGCCGCCTGCAAGTCACGATTCGTGGCAGCAATCACCCGCACATTGGCTCGGATGGAACCTGTTCCTCCGACACGCTCAAACTCGCGCTCCTGCAGAACTCGCAACAGCGCGATTTGAGTCTCGGCAGGAAGCTCCCCGATTTCATCGAGGAAGATCGTGCCTCCTTCAGCTAACTCAAAGCGCCCTAAACGCCGTTGCATTGCCCCGGTAAAGGCGCCCTTTTCATGGCCGAATAATTCCGACGCGATCAGGTCACGAGGGATGGCAGCGCAGTTCACGCTGACAAAAGCCCGTGAGGAACGTTGCGACCGTTTGTGGATCGCACGAGCGATCAGTTCTTTGCCCGTTCCAGTTTCACCAGTGATCAGAACACTGGAGTCTGTGGGAGCTACCCTGGATACACGAGAGAGTACCGCACGGAGAGCGGGAGAAGTGCCGACGATCTCCTCGAACATCGACGCCTGGTCGACTTCTGCCTTCAGAGCTATATTCTCTCGGTAGAGCTGATCCCTTAAGCCTTTGATCTCCCCAAAAGCTTTTCGCAAGTCCTCTTCGGCCTGCGCGCGTTCGGTGACATCGCGGACGGCGCCAGAGACGAGTGTACCCTCCTCCGTCTCCAGCGGACCGAGACTGATCTCCACGGGAAACTCCGTTCCGTCTTTCCGCCGTCCGTACAACTGTAGACCTTCACCCATCGGCCGCACCCGAGGCTGCGCGAAGAACCCATTGCGGTGCTGCGGATGCGCGCCCCGAAATCGTTCCGGCACCAGAATCTCAACTTCCCGACCCAGGATTTCTTCACGCTGATACCCGAACAACTTCTCCACCTGGGCATTGACCAGCACAATCGTGCCTTGGCGATTCATCACGATCATGGCATCCGGAGCGGATTCCAGCAGCCCGCGGAATTTCCGCTCGGCCTGCTTGCGTCCGGTGACATCCGTCACGGCGCCCAGGTATTCGGGGTCGCCTGCCGAGGTCTTCAAAGCGCGAGCCACTACGTGAACATACTTGACTTCACCAGCCGGCATCAGCAGGCGATACTCGATGTCAAAATCCTTGTTTTCGTGAATCACGTGGTCGAGAGCCTGATGCACATGATGTCTATCGTCGGGATGAATTCGCCCAAATGCAACCTCCAGCGTGGGCTTAACGGATCGGTCGAGTTCAAAAATCCTGTAGGTCTCGTCCGACCAGTAAACCTCTCCAGTGACAAGGTTCCTGCCAAAGCTTCCAGTGTGGCTTATGCTCTGACCTTGTGTCAGGTATGCCTCGCTGCGTTGAAGATCAGCATAGAGAGTCGCGTTCTCGATCGAAATTGCGGCTTGTGAAGCCAGCATCTCTAGCACTGCGACCCGGTCAGCCGTAAAGGCGCGCGGAGTCAAATTGTTCTCGAGGTAGAGTGCACCCATCAGCTTTGTTTGTTTGACGATGGGCAGGCACAGGACGGATTGGACCCGCTTGGCCCGCACATACTCGTCCTCCGAGTACAAGTTCGCGGCCGAAGCATCATCGAGCACCACGCGCTCCTTTGTCCGGATGACGTAATGAAGCGCGGATTGGGGAAGATCTTTCGATGTGATTGCTGTGTGTCGAACGGTAACCTCCACGGTGCCGGAGCCGGCTGTGGCCTCCGCCTCGATCTGGGGCTCGGCGCCTCTGACAAGGATAAGGAGCCCTCGCTCTGCACCTGCATGCTCTACCGCGATTCGCATGAGCTTCTCGATCAGATTGCGAAGAAAAATCTCGCTCGAAAGTGCCTGTGAGGCCTTGACTACCGTCTCGACGTCCAACTGCCCGACGGGTGTGCCAATTGTGGAAGTAGTCGATATGGGAAGATGTTTCTCGCGCAGGCGCGGATGAGTTTCGTAGAGTTGCTTCACCTTACCGAAAGCGCCCCACTGGTTGTAGCATCGTCGAGCGTTTTGCAGATATGCGTGCGCAACGCTCTCCACGCCGCGCGCTGCGTAGAATCGTGCTGCTACCTCATGGGCCAGGCCCTCATTCTGAACGAAGCCGTTCTCGCGAGCAGTTTGAATGGCCTGCTCGTAAAGACGCATGGCATCGGCGCCTCGGCCTTCGATGCGCGCGAGCTCTGCGGACACCAGAGCGTGCTTGTCGGAAAAGGTTGGGGGATGGTTCTCGGCCCACTCACGCAGTTGTTCCCGATGCGCCGTGAGGAGTTCGCGCCAGCCTGCTTGCTCGTCAGCAGAAGCATCCTCATAGAGCGCCGCCACCGTTAGCGCACCGTAGTAAAAGTAGTCGAGCATCTGTAACGATACGAATGAGATCCAAAGCAGCGCCTTCGCCTTGTCGGCAGCCGCTAGCGCCTCCGTGTATTCGCCTGACAGGTACCGCGCCTTAAGTTTGCGAATCCAGTGTAAACAAATCATGGTCGGCGTCCGTGCGGCCGTCAGTTGTGCTTCGAACGCCGCCTCGTCGAATCGCTTGTCGTTGAAGGTTGAGAATGTCACATCTCGACCCTGCATGCTCGCGATGAAGTGTTGCTGGCTCACGATGAGGTCCACGACATCGCGGAACTTGGCTTTCCGAGCGAAGTCCAGCGCCGTCTCCGATTCATTCCACACCGCATCGAGCGGATCGTTCCGAGTAAGCAAATATGTGATGGATTGGTGCATACCGTAGCAAGCGAAAGTCAGATCGCCGCGCTCGGTGGCGGTGCGAGTGGTCGCCCGACGGAGTTCAATCACGCTCGAGAGCGGCTGGGTCCAGAAGGCAGCTAGTCCCATCGCATGGGAGACCTTTGTGTCATAGGCGGTGAAGCCATGCTTCTCGACCAGGTCGCAGGCAAGCCTGCAGAGGCGGTAGCCTTCGCGGTAACGGTGAAAGTTTGCTCCAAGGACAGACCCGAGGCGAGCATAGGCATATGCGGAAGCTCCGCTCATCCCGTACTGGATGCTAATGTTCACCATGCGGCACGCGAGCAGGCAAGACAACTGAAAGTCGGTAAATGTGGCGGGCCCAGCCAGGACTGAGAGCACCTGCATGGCTGCCAGTATCTTCGGATCGGTCATCAGCGGCAGATCGATCAGACTTTCGATCGTGTGTCCACCGAGGGTTTGCCATACCGTCTCGTATTCGGCTTGGACCTGCTCAGGGGTAGGGTGCGCCGGCAGGTCAATGCCGAATCGATGCAGGCACACGAGCGCGCTGTCGATGGCTAGCGGGTGTTCGCCCGTCAATACATGCAAATTAATCTTCAGGCAGGAGGCGTCCACGAATTCGACATCTGAAGCTGCGCGCTGCAGCAGCTCCACAATCAGCTGCGCGGCTTTTTCCATGCCACCGCAGAGAAGTTCGCACTCAGCATATTCAAGGGACAGGCTGAACATCAATTCGTGCCGAGTCCGCCAGTCCTGCTGATCTAACAGCGCGATACCTGACGCAAAATAGCTACGCGCCGACGCATAGGCAGCCGACGCTTTCGCCTTTCGCCCGGTACGCAGGTTGAGTGTCGCGACCTGTGCCTTCTCGTCCCGGTCGACTACCAGCACGGCGCCCCGATTAAACTGATTTGTGACATCGAATAGATGCTCGGCAAGGTGGTCCTCCGGCATGGTCGTCAGCAGCACACGGCCCGTCCGAAGGTGTGCCCCCGCGCGATCGCCTTCAGGGATGAGGGCGTATGCCGCCTCCTGAATGCGGTCGTGGAGGAAAGCGTAGGAACCCTCTAGGCGAAAGATCAGCCCCGCGCGGGCTGCATCCAGCAGCGCAGTGAGGGTCTGCTCTTCAGACTGCTCGAACACAGCACTCAGTGTCGCAATCTCAGCCGCGTTCCCGAGACAGGCGAGCTGCCGGAGAGCGGTCTGCGCCGTGTGGGACAAGCGCTTTAGTCTTTCGACCATGAGTTCCACGACGTTGTCGGTGTAGCCGTGCGCGCGAATCCGATCTAGTTCCCAAACCCACGCCCCCGAAACCGAGTCGCGCCTGACCAGTCCTTCCTCGGCCAGCGCGGTAAGGAACTGGATCGCAAAGAACGGGTTGCCCGCCGTCTTCTCGTGTACCAATTGTGCCAGGGAGTGCGCGTGCTCAGGCGTGCAATGCAGCGCATCGGAGACGAGCGCGCCAACATCGTCAAGTCCGAGAGGCTGAAGCGCGATCTCCTCGAACCGCGCTCCAGCTTTGCGGATCGCCTCGAGCGTCCGCGTAAGCGGGTGTGCCGCACCGACTTCGTTGTCCCGATACGCGCCGACCAGCAGCAGATGCCGTACGTCAGAGTACGTGAGCAGGTACTCAAGGAGCTCTAAGCTTGCGGCGTCCATCCATTGCAGATCATCGAGAAACAGCGCAAGCGGATGTTCTGGCCGGGTAAAAGAGCCGAGGAATCGCCGGAATACCGTCTTGAAGCGATTCTTGGCGTCTTGTGGGGGAAGGTCTGGAACGGGCGGCTGTTTCCCTATGATGAACTCCAACTCCGGAATGAGGTTAACGATCAGCTGCCCGTTTGGCCCCACCCCCTCTAGAATGGTGCGTCGCCACTGCTCTACCTCCATTTCGCTCTTGACGAGGATCTGACGGATCAGAGTCTGGAGCGCTTGCGCCAGGGTTGCGTACGGGATGTCGCGCTTGTATTGATCGAACTTGCCGGACGCGAAGAGTCCGCGCGGTGAGACGAGCACCTTGTGCAGCTCGTTCACTACGGAGGATTTGCCTATACCGGAATAGCCAGAGACGAGCACAAGTTCCGGTATGCCGTGACTCAATACCCGGTCGAACGCAGCCAGCAGAGCATCGATCTCGCGCTCCCGCCCGTACAGCTTCTCCGGAATCAACAATTGGTCAGACACATCGTTTGCGCCAAGCGGGAATGGGGCGATGTGTCCCTGTGTTTCCCATTCTGTGAGGCAGCGTCGAAGATCGGTTTCAAGTCCCGACGCGGTCTGGTAGCGCTCCTCGGCATTTTTGGCGAGGAGCTTCATCGTGATCGCAGACAGCAATTCGGGGACTGTAACTCGCTCATCTGGCGGTGTCGCCCGGCGCGCAATGTGACAGTGGACCCACTCCAGCGGATCAGCCGCATTAAACGGCAGATGGCCGGTGAGCATCTGGTATAGCGTAACGCCCAATGAGTAGAGATCACTGCGCTTATCAATCGAGCGATTCATGCGGCCGGTTTGTTCAGGCGCCATGTAGGCTAGGGTGCCGGCGATGGTCTCCGGCGGCGCAGGCGCCTGGCGCTCGTGCGGCAACTGGGACGCGATCCCGAAGCCGGTGAGCCACACGTTGCCGGCGTCGTTGACAAGCATATTTCCAGGCTTGATGTCCTTATGTATGAGCCCGTGCCGATGAACCTGGCCGAGTGCCGACGCCAAGCCGACAGCGATATGCAAGACGCGGGTCAGATCGAGCGGTCGTCCCTGGCCTCGCTCAAGAACTAGATCCAGGGGCTGCCCTCCAGGATCCATCAAAATGAGAACCGTCTGCGCTTCGTGGCGAGTAAGCGCCAAAGGCTTGGCTGCCCATGCTGGATCGAGTTCGGCTGCAAGCTGGTATTCATGCTCGATTCGCCAAAGACCTTGAGACGAAGGCTGCTCTGCGGCGAGTGCCAACGCTAAGAGCGGTGATGGGTTGCCATGCTGTCGGGCACGGTAAAGAGTGAAGTCCGCGCCTTCCCGGAGCAGCTCCAGCCTGTAACCGGAAGGCTCTGTCATGGAGGTCATCCTTGTCGCCGCAGCTGCACACCCGGAATACCCATGCTCACAAAAGGCTGTAAGGACGTCAAGACAAATGCCGACTGGTGCTAATACCGCCCAATTCGCAGAGGTCGCTAAATCCTTGCAAGGAAACAACTAAGTTTGCAGATCGAAGCACCTGACGCAGCAAACTAGAACTCCACCTTCAGCGCATATTGCATGATTCGGGGATTCACTGTTAAAGCGCTGATCACGCCAAAGGTGCTCGGTGTGGAAACATCGTTGGATGGATTTGCGAAATTGGGCCTGTTCAGAGCGTTGAAGATCTCCCACCGACTGATCAGCTTTACATGATCCGTCAGAGGAGTGGTCTTGATCGCAGCGATATCGAAATCCTGTTGATCAGGCCCCCTCAGAATATTCCTTCCGAGACCGCCGAAAATCGTCCCTCCTCCGGAAACCGGATATTTGTCATCAATAAGGCCGCCATCTGGAATATACGGCGCCGGAACGAATGCTTTGGCGTCGAAGAATTCGTTGACACGGCTGCTGACGCTTCCACTCCGGCCGGCATCGGCGAGCGTCGCACCAGGAGCCAGGCTTCCTGTGGTGAATATGGTTGCTGGACCAAATAGCGTACCCGCAGCGCTGTCCATGATGCTGAAAGGGAGTCCGGACTGCAGAGTGGCGATACCCGAGATGCTCCAGCCATTTGCGAGTTTTCGAATGGCTCCGCTTGTTGCGTGTTCGGGGCCGGGCACGTTCCACGCGCCGCTAATCACCAACCGGTGAGTTCGATCAAAGTCGGAGACACCGCGCTGAGCAGCGACGTTGTTTTGATCGTTGTAAACCAGTTCCCCAACGATCGGTATTCCGAATGTGCCGGCGATAGCAGCGCCGAGGCTATCACCCGCATCGTCAGTCGATTTGGAAAAAGTGTAGGCTGCAAGGAATTGAAAACCATGACTTATGTCTTTCTTCAGGGTGGCCTGTAGTGAGTTATAGTTTGAATTCCCACTGCTCTCAAGACGGTAGAGCAACGGAGACAACCCGACGAAAGGCGCCCGCTCAGCTGTGTTGGCCGTGGAGTTGGTTGTGAGTCCGTTCACAGGATCGGAAGGGCCGGCGAGGAGAGGCTGATTATTGCTCCGGCCCACCGCCAGGCGTGTGCCCTTCGCGCCGGCATACCCGATTGAGAGAACGTAGCTCTTGTGTTGATACTGGAGGTCGAAGTCATATTGCTGGACAATGGACTCCTTAAAATCAGGATCGGTAATGAATGGAGTTCGGAGGAAGCTGTTCCCCGTAAACGGGGGACCCGGTAGCAGGTTGCCTGTGAAGTTTGGAAATGAAGAATTCGGAGGCAGATCTGGAAGGGGATTCTCGAGGCTGGCGGCGGCATTATCGCCGCCTTTTAGAGAAGCGCTCAACGCGAACGGCGGGTTAAGAGCCAGCTGCAAGCCATTCGCCGCGAAGCTGATGCGGTTCGCGTAGACGCCATATCCTCCACGAAGAACCAGGTTCTTCAAAGAAATGGGCTGCCACGCGAAGCCAACGCGGGGTTCCAGGTGCGTTTGGACGGGGTCATTCAGCAGGGTTGAATTGACACGCGGAAATCCCGTAGGTGCACCGCCGGAAAAGTTGTCTGGTAGAACAAATCCGGAGGTGTCTGGGCTCGTAAAGCCGCCAGCCGGGGGTGCAACGTAGTACTGAGGGAAGAAATTCGAGACACGTCCGTCGACTTCGCTTCCTTGGCCGTTGACCTCGACTCGAAGCCCGGGATTCATGGTGAATGTTCGCGTAACTTTCCAGTCATCCAATGCAAACAAATCCTCGGCGATCGCACGCTGCCCGACGTTGGGAATTCCGGCGACCACACTTGAGAAGAAAATGTTTGAGTACGATGTGCCGTTCCCACCCGCGCCGGCAGGTCCGCCGGGCAACCCAATCAGGAAATCAGCGAACGACAGAAGTGTCATAAAACCGTGCGTCTCATCGCTTTGATGGTTGAATTGGTTTCGGAAGATTTCTGTGCCCACACGAAGATTGTGCTTGCCCCGAGTCAGGAATATGACGTCAGAAATGTAAAAGTTATTACCGGCGGTTTTGCCTCGGTCATTACTGGAATTCCCAAGCTCAAAAGCGCCCAGGACGTCAATCTGGGGCAGTCCCTCCTGGGTACCGTTGGGGCTGTTTATCCCTACATCCTGATCTGTGAGCGTTCCTCCGGCAACGCCTTGACCCGCAAGACGAGAGAATCCAAGTCGGAATTGGTTGATCGCTCGCGATGAAAAAGTGTGAGTCTCGGTTATGGCCAGATTCCGGTTCTCAAAGGAACGGAGCGCTGGAAATCCGCGCACACTGGCGCCGAAGAAAGGAACATTTTGATTCGAGTTTGAAAAGAAGAACTTCACAGATAGTCGATCTGGTGCGCGCAAGTTAGCGTCGAGGTTCGTACTGAACTGGTCTTCGTTGTAGTGGCCAGGCACCACCGCCGTGTAATTGACACCGCTCCCTGAAGTCTGAGGACTTGGGATGACAAATGTTCCATCGGAGTTCTTCGCATTCAGCAGACTAAGCGCTACCGGGTTAATATTCGAGCCATCCGAGGCCACGGCTACACCTCCAAATGCCCCGGCTTGGCCGCCGAACGCCCCCCCCAACGTGGCTGGCGTTCGGACCTGTGGTATCGGAGGAAGGCTTAGAGAGCTGACACTGCTGCTCAGAGATGCCGCATTTACATCCCTGGTGGCTTGATACGAAGCGAAGAAAAAGGCGTGCTTCTTTGACCAAGGCGCCGGCCCCCCAAAAGTCCCCCCTGGTTGCGACCGCCTAAATTCTCCTCTCGGCACTCCGGTTGCATTCGCGAAGGAATTGTTCGCGTCCAGCGCTTCGTTGCGGCCGAAGTAATAGATGTTGCCATGAAGATCCGCGGTGCCCGACTTGGTTTCAACGTCTACGTTCGCACCTGCTCCTCGCCCATACTGCGCGTCGTAGAGCGAAGTCTGAACTTTGAACTCCTGAATAGCATCGGGAGCGGGGATCGCGATCCCCGCTCCACCGAAAGGAGTGACCTCGGTGATATTGGAGCTGTAACTGTTCGCATCCACGCCGTTAAGCATGAAATTATTGTCGCCGCTACGTGCACCATTAGCTCGAATCTCCTGGCTTCCGGCCCCCAGTTGGGTCGCGTCCACGACTTCAGTGTTTGTTCCAGCCGTCAGACCCAGTATCTCGGTGAAGTTGCGATCGACGAGCGGCAATTCGATGATGGCTTCCTGATCGATGACTCGTCCAAGAGTGGCATTCTCTGTTTGAACAAGTGGAGGCTCGGCATTAACCGTGATTTGTTCCGTTGCACCGCCGATTCCGAGCTGAATCTTCAGCCTACTCACCTCGGTGATTTGAACCTGAACAGCATTCAACGTGAATAGTTCGAACCCTGCCGCGCGCACTGTCAGGTCATACTCGCCGGGCGGCAGGAACAGGACCGAAAAATTCCCCTCGTCGTCCGTAACGAAATCGCGCTTTTCTCCGGTGCCCTCGCTGTTGACGACCACTGTAGCCCGAGCTACCAGCGCTCCGCCGGGGTCGATCACGATGCCGGCGATCGCCCCGGTATCGGCTGTCTGGCCGTGCATCGTCAGGGCACAGAGCGCGAGCGCGGCAGCTCGGAGCAAAGTGCGGGATCCATGCATCGCGGTCTTCCGCATCGCCTTGTTCCTCCAACAACCACCACAGCGGGGTGGAAGGACGAATCAGGTTAATTACCGCATGGGTTATTTGGCGCTTCGGTCACCTGCTTCTACGCAGCAGGGCCCGACAACTCGCACCCTTCCAGAACAATGGCACTCGCCGCAGGATCTCCGTCGGATCGACCACGAAGACTCAATTGTGGGCATCGGAGTCGAATCTGACGGCTTCGGGCAAGATTCACAGTGGCGACGTTATCCGAGTGCCTACGGAGAGGGCTAACGTTTCCTAGAGTTTAGCCGCGAGGCACAGTTTTGTGTCAGGAAACTTGGTCAAATTGTGAAAACCGGTGAGGAGAACTTCCAAATTGCTGTCCGCGGTCCGACACTTCGTCTTCGTCGTGACGAAAAATAGACAGCACACCTCTCTGAGATACCCCGTACGAGCACCGGCGAGCCTTCACAACAAGGCACAGGATTGTAGCTTACCGCGCAAATTCATCTGAAATTAGCCAAGGGCAGGTGCTTGGGGCTATTGCTGAAAAGGCAGCAAGGTCGGGGGTTATCGGTCTGCAGGGGGCCACAGGGTATCCACCAGCGTTCGTCAGAAACGACGCTCCGATTATCGTGGCATGTCCCGGGAGCAGACTTAAACGTTCATCAATATCTCATTCTTCAGCAGTAGTGGCAAGCGAATTGCTTTGTAGCCACTACGTATTGATCTCATGATCCAGGTAATTCTCTGACTCGCGGACCGATTATCGGGAGGGTGCTAGTCGTGAGCAAAGCCACCATACGGAAGGTGACGGCTCTCGCAGTCCATTGTTCCGCGACTGCGGTCGCTCTCGCTGACCCCGAGCGTGTGTCAAGCCCGACGAGCATATTCAGCCCTGTCTCAACTCCGGCGCAATCGATCTATGGGCTGTCTCTTTTCGTCCTTGCGATTACAGCAGCAGTGTTTGTGCTCGTATTTGGCTTGCTCACTTACGCAGTTATCAGATTCAGAGCCAGAACTCACGACCATAAGCGGGAACCCCCGCAGGTTTATGGCAGCACCCAGGTCGAAACAGCCTGGACGGTAATCCCGGTTCTGATTGTCCTGGTGTTGTTCCTGGCGACAGCCCGCGTGACTACCAGCGTTGAGGATGCCGCAAAACCTCATGATGCCCTCGAGGTCACCGTGGTCGGCCATCAGTTTTGGTGGGAATATCGTTACCCCAGCCTCAATGTCGTGACCGCGAATGAATTGCATGTACCGGTAAGTGACCCCGCACATCCGACACCTACTTTCCTCACGTTGCTCTCCGCGGATACGGATCACAGCTTCTGGGTCCCGCGTCTTGCAGGGAAGACTGACCTCATACCCAATCATCCAAATAGTATGTGGATCGATCCGCACGAGACCGGCGTTTATCTCGGGCAATGTGCACAATACTGCGGAGTTCAACATGCCAAAATGCTCATCCGCGTTTATGTCCAAACGCGTGCTGACTTCAATCGCTGGATTGAGCAACAACGTCGATCCGCGGTCGTCTCTGACGCTGTGTCTCAGGGGAGAGTCGTCTTCGAGACCAGCCCGTGTCTGGTCTGCCACAGAGTCTCAGGCACAGCCGGGAATGGACAATTCGGACCCGATCTAACGCACCTGATGAGCAGAGATACCATCGCATCCGGAGCGGCGCTTAACACGCCCGAAAACTTGCGCAAGTGGGTTAAGGATCCCAGCTCCATCAAACGTGGAGCACTGATGCCCGCGTTTCAGTTAAGTGACCAACAGATTGATGAACTCACAGCGTACTTGGAAACTCTCCATTAGATCAGGGAGAAGGAGAACGGGCGATGTCGAGCGAATCAAGAGCACTGTCCGCGAAAGTGTCCGCATGCCGTTCACTATTGGACAAGGTCTACGGATGGTTGACCACCGTCGATCATAAACGGCTGGGCATTCTGTATATCTTGCTGGCCCTGTTTTTCCTCGTCATTGGCGGCATTGAAGCGACGATTATGCGCCTCCAGCTTGTCCGGCCGTTGAACGATTTTGCCTCGCCAGAACTCTTCAACCGGATGTTCACCATGCACGGAACTACGATGATTTTCTTCGTGGCTATGCCCCTTGTCTTCGGATTCGCAAATTACATGGTTCCGCTCATGATCGGCGCGAGAGACATGGCTTTCCCTCGCTTGAACGCATTTAGCTTTTGGATGACGGCCTTCGGCGCCTTGGTCCTGTACTCGAGCTTCTTTGGCGGTACCGGGTTTCTCGATGGCGGAAACGCTCCCGACGTCGGATGGTTCGCTTATGCGCCTCTGACGTCGCTTATGTTTTCACCCGGCCACAGCTCGGATTTCTGGACGCTGGGACTGTTGCTTTCCGGGGTTGGGAGCGTCGGAACAGCCCTTAATATCGTGACCACCATTCTGACCATGCGGTGTACGGGGATGACGCTGGGGAGAATGCCGCTCTTCGCCTGGCTCAACCTGATCATGGGGTTCCTGGTTGTCATGGCCATCAGCACCCTCACTGCAGCGCAGTTGATGCTGCTCATCGACCGCTACCTAGGCGGCCACTTCTTTGATATTGCAGCCGGCGGCTCTGCGGTTCTCTGGATGCACTTCTTCTGGGTTTTTGGTCACCCTGAAGTCTATGTGCTGGTCCTCCCCGCCTTTGCGATGGCTTCGGAAATCATTCCGGTCTTTTCCCGCAGAGTGATCTTCGGTTATCCGGTAATGGTTGGGGCAACCATCGCGATCGGATTCGTAAGCATGAGCGTGTGGGCTCACCATATGTTTGCCGTCGGAATGGATTCGAACGCCAATACCTTCTTCGTGTTTACGACGATGGCGATCGCAGTGCCGACTGGAATCAAGATCTTTAACTGGCTCGCGACCATGTGGGGTGGAAAGATCCAGTTCAAAACACCGATGCTCTTCTGCGTCGCGTTTCTGTTCCAGTTTCTGGTTGCAGGATTAACCGGTGTCATGTTGGGCTCGGCGCCGTTCGATTGGCAACTCACCGGTTCGTATTTTGTTGTCGCGCACTTCCACTATGTGATCGTCGGCGGAATTCTCTTCTGCATTTTTGGGGCTTTCTATTACTGGTTTCCCAAAATTTCCGGAAGGATGTTGAACGAGAAACTCGGAAAATGGCACTTTTGGCTCCTCGTAATCGGATTTCATCTCACATTCGATTTCATGCACATACCGGGCATTCTAGGTATGCCTCGCCGAATCTACACGTATGAGCCGGGCCGGGGTTGGGAGATATGGAATCTCATCGTTACAATTGGTGTTTTTTTTCAGGCCGCGGCGATGTTGGTCTTCGTCGTGAACCTGTTGTGGTCCTGGTTCAGGGGAGAAAAGGCCGGAATTGATCCATGGGACGCGTGGACCCTGGAGTGGTCCACCGACTCACCGCCGGCCGTCTACAACTTCGCAGCGATCCCTCAAGTAAACAGCCGCCGGCCGCTTTGGGACCTCAAGCACCCGGAGGATCCGGATTGGAAGTACGAGCCCGCAGGACTAATCGTAGATCTACAACCGGAACCCGAAGCTATCGTGTCGTTACCTGCAAGCACTCCGTGGCCGATTGTTTTCGCGCTCGGAATCGCACTGGCTTTCGCGGGTTTGACCAGCACAGCATTCCTAAGCATCGTTGGAGCAATATTGGCCTTATGCGGCTGTATCGGTTGGGCCCGAGACATCTTCCCCCACGAGAAGCAGGATTTTGTCCCGACAATCATTACGGCTCTTGCCTCCACGGGGCGCTCGGCAATAACTGAATCGGATCAATTGACCGGCCACCAGCATCGATCGCGGCTGCCGCTTGAGATTCACCCAATATCGGCGGGAATTAGAGGAGGCTTGGCGGGAGGCTTCGTCGACATTTGTCTTGGGATGATTTGGGGAGCGTTCAGCCAAAATGGTGTCTGGTATCCCGCGAACCTTCTGGCCGCAGGATTCTTCCCTGCGAGGACGACGATGCCCGAACTCGTCGCCTTTCATTGGGACGCGCTCCTGATAGGAGTATCGATCGTTGCGTGTGCATCGGTGCTCATCGGACTCTTATACGGGGCCGTACTACCCATGTTTCCGCGACACCCGATTTTGCTGGGAGGCATAGCGGTGCCACTCGTTAGCTCGGGGTTTGTCCACAGTATTCTCGAATCAACCAATCCGATGTTGACCTACAGAATCGACTGGTTCTGGTTTCTCGTCATTCATGTAGCAGCTGGCACGGTAGCCGGGATCGTGGTCTCTCGCAGCGAGCGTATACGGACATGGCAGCACGTTCCATTCCTGGATCGAGCTGGCATTGAAATGGATGAGTTGGGCGATATCTCTGGGAGGCCCAATGCCTGAGACCTCCATATTCCGGCGCAAAGCAATCTTGTTGGTTGGCATCGTAATGATGTTCCTGGGGGGCTGCTCTCAAGAACATTCACACATGCAGATGACGGGATTCACTCAGGCTGACGTCAAGCATGGCGAATATGAAGCCAAAATCTTTGCCTGCCAGGACTGCCACACTGTTCGCCAGGCTGACGGCCTTCACTTGGACCCACAATTGATTCTCGCCGGTGGCGTGCCTATGCCTGGCTTCGAAGGAAGCTTCGTTTACAGCGCCAACGTTACGATTTCAGGCCAGTATCCAGCGCAGGTCCTTGACGACACCATTCGCGGGCGCTTGATGTACAAGTTCAGGATGCCGACTGTCCTCTTCAATGGCATGTCTGCCGACGATATGCGTGATCTTGTTGCATACCTCAAGACGCTCCGGCCCATCCTTCATCGCCCATTGCCTGACGACCAACTTCCCCGCGGTTTCGTTATGCCCGCGCCCAACTCTCGCGATCCAATTCCGGAGCACGAACCGCCCGTGGGAACAATCGAACGGGGCAGGTACTTGGCGACAATGTGCAGTTGCGTGGAATGTCATTCGCCGCGGACCCCAGGCGGCGGTTATTTCCAGGGACAGCTGTATCAGGGCGGAGGGTTGCAATGGCCTATGCCTGATGGGCATTTGTTGATTGCCCCGAATATCACGCCGGACCGGGAAACTGGAATCGGCGCATGGTCTGATGACGAAATCATTCGAGCGATTCGGACAGGCATTGCACGGGACGGCAGACAACTGAGTTCCTTGATGCCATATCTGACTGCTTATCACGATATGACCGATCAAGATGCCCTGGATATTGTTCGGTTTTTGCGTACCGTCACACCAGCTAAGCGAACCTGGCCATCGAGTCAATAACAACGGGAGAGACGATGACAAATAATGCGGACAAAATGATTAGTGACTCGACCATTACTTGGGAGTTACCTGAACGCGGACGAGTCGGGATGTTCGGCCTGATCGCGGCAGAGTCCGCAATCTTCACCATCTTCGTTGTCGCGTACATCTTCTATCTGGGAAAGAGTCTGACGGGGCCAACGCCGAAAGAAGTCCTTGACGCACCTGTCTTTTACACCATTTGTTTGCTTTCGAGCAGTCTCACAATCCACATTGCCGTCAGGCGCCTCCGTCAGGGAAACATCTCTGCGTTCGCAATCTTCTGGTTGGCAACAATTGCGTTGGGCGCGGCCTTTCTCTGGGGCACTGCAACCGAATGGCATCACTTGATTTACGAGAAAGGGCTGACCATCCATACGAACCTTTTTGGAACAACTTACTACTCGCTGGTTGGTCTGCATGGTTTTCACGTAACAGTGGGCCTCATCTTTCTTTCGATTGTTATGGTCCTCGCGCTTCTCGGCACCATAAAGCGACAGCACGCGGAGCGATTGGATGTCTTGTCCCTTTATTGGCATTTCGTAGATTCGGTGTGGGTCGTTGTATTCACTGTCGTATACGTGATCGGACGATGAGTACTGATCGAAACCCGGCGAAAGGTATCCCAGATGTCCCCTGACATGCACGCAAGCGCAGCATTATGGTCCGTCTCGATCGAAGCTGCCCTCGTGGTTCTTGCGTTCATTTACTTGCGAGGCTGGTATCGCCTTCGCAAGATCCGCCAAATTGCCGCACCCGCTTGGCGTCCTTCGGCTTTTCTATGCGGACAACTGATGGTGTACGCAGTCATTGCTTCACCTCTCGCGTCTTTAGATCATCAGTGGCTTACTGCCCACATGATTCAGCACCTGGTATTGATGACACTCGCTGCTCCGTTGATCTTGTTGGGGGAGCCAGTCCTCATGTTCCGGAACAGTCTGCCCGCGCACTTTGATACCGCTGAGCCAGGTCGGCTTTTGCAGCATGCGCCGATCCGCAGAATTGGGCGTGTTCTTGCCAATCCCGTTTTCTGCTGGTTCGCCGGCACCGCCTGTATCATCGTTTGGCACTTACCGGTCCCATTCAATCTATCTATGCGATCCAGCGCCTGGCATCACTTTGAGCAGATTAGCTTCTTCGCCGCCGGACTTTTTTTCTGGTGGCCCGTCGTCCAACCCTGGCCGAGTATCGCGAGCCGGGAGCGGTGGTCCATCCCCATGTACCTGTTCCTCGCTACGTTACCGTGCGATGCTCTTTCCGCATTCCTCGCCTTTTGCGGCCGTGTTGTTTATCTCATGTATGTATCGAGTAACCAGCTCTTGAATGACTCGGCATTGAGAGACCAGGAACTCGCCGGCGCCCTGATGTGGACGTGGGTGACCTTCGCCTATCTCATCCCAGCTGTCTTCATCTCCATGCAGATACTTGCTCCCGCGAATACGCCCGGGGGAAGACTCCCCCGAGCTGCCTGGCCCGCGCCCGAAGCGCATTCGCTAAACAGCGGAGCAGCGGAGGACCTTTAAGTCATGGATGCCAAGCCTGTCCTTTTGATCAACGGTCCGCCCGCAGCTGCTATCGATTGTCGGTGCCCATCAGATATTGGAAGGCATTTCTCGCTGTCGGACTATTGGGCGCTCACCAAGCCGGAAGTGAACTTCCTGATTGTCATTGCGACCTTTGTCGGGTTCTATCTGGGTTCTCCGGGCCCTCTCGATCAATTTACGTTGCTGCAAATGGTTCGAACCCTTTTCGGAACATTGCTGGTCGCCAGCGGCAGCGGTGCGCTGAATCAATTTATCGAGCGCGACTTCGATGCGCAGATGCGTCGCACGCGGAGACGGCCACTGACGGCTGGGCGGATGGAGCCGTCAAGAGCCCTGTGGTTTGGCGTCGTTCTATCCATTGCCGGTGTCGTCTCCCTTACGATGGCCGTGAACCTCCTCGCCGGCGTGCTGGCCGCCTTCACACTGCTGAGCTATCTTTTTGTCTACACTCCGCTCAAACGAAAAACGGCAATGTGCGTGCTCGTCGGTGCTGTACCGGGAGCAATGCCCCCGCTGATTGGATATGCGGCGGCGATTGGCAAGCTGAGCATCGAAGCCTGGGTGCTTTTTCTCATCTTGTTTCTTTGGCAATTTCCCCACTTCATGGCAATCGCCTGGATGTACCGCGAAGACTACGATCGCGCAGGTTATCTGGTGCTTCCTCAAACAAGAGCGACGAGATTTCGTATTGTCGCTCTACAAACGATGCTGCCGCTCGCGGCGTTGCTACCTATTAGTCTGGCGCCGACACTGCCCGACAGAGCGGAGACAATTCCCGCAGTGGCGGCTTCGACCCTCAGCCTTGCCTTCTTCTACTTCGGTGCACAGTTCGTGCGGTCCAAATCCGGGAAGGCTGCACGCCGGCTGCTATTCGCATCCATCCTCTATCTCCCAGCCATATTGATAGTGGACGCGAACGCCCTCCGCGAACCTGCGTCGTATCGCGACCCTCATCGGATCCACCCCAGTTCTCTGGGCCCACTTGATCACATTGCGGTGCGGAACTTCGTTCATTCTCTTCTGGCAATACTCCCGTCAAGATTGCTCTTATGCGTCGCTCTGCTGATCGGTCTCCAGTCCATCTCTTTGCACGGCCAAAGCCACGTCTCAGAGCCGGCCGTCAATCTCGGCGATACGAGCTTTCTTGATGGGCCAGCCGGGCCGGGATTCGTCGCCGAGCAGATTGGGGATGCCGCACATGACGGAAAAATTACGAACTCAGCTGGAAACGCTGTGCCAGGCGCGGGCGCGGTCAACAGCATTAGCGGTTTGACGCACATTGCATGGCTTAGCCATAAACGAGTTCTTGGAGCATGGTACGGTGTGGAAATCGTCCTCTCGGCAGCCCACGTGAATGCCGGAACTACGGGAGACGCGGGAGGATTAGGCGCCACAACAGTATCGCCGTTTATTCTGCAATTTCCTGAACATCGACTTTTGGGCATGGCAATCGACCAGCGCGCAGATGTCGATTTCGACCTTCCAACTGGGCAGTACTCGCGCGACTCGAATGTGAGTATCAACAGCAATGCCTTCACTGTTCATCCCTATTACTCCATCACGGCCTTTCCTCGAAAGCGGATCGAGACAAGTTGGCGCGTTCACTATCTATGGAATTCTGTAAACAACGATCCCCCAATAAGCACAGGCGCACAATCCACACAGGCTGGCCAGGTCATTCATTTCAATGCAACCGCCGCCTATAGCTTCTACAAAGGTTTATGGATCGGCCCGAACGGATACTACATCAAGCAGATTACCGATGGAAAGATCGATGGCGTGGCGCTTCACAATTCACCTGAGCAGGTTGGCGCCATAGGACCCGGATTAGTTTGGAACCACAGAAGCTGGTTCTTTTATGCTAACGGGTACCAGGAGTTTGCAGCGCAAAATCGCGCAACGGGCCATAAACTGGTGTTGCGAATCGAGAAGACCTTCTAAAGGCTGCACTGAATTAAGGAGCACCAGATGATGAGAATCGCACAATCGAGTCCATCATCGCCCAAATGGATGCGGAGTGAAGGCACCCTGAGCCGGATGAATACGAAGGTTTGGCTTTTGACGACGGCACTACTCGCGCCCGCAATGCTCCCGGCCGGTCTCATCGCGCAGGGTACTCCACCTGCACCAATTATTGTCTGGCAGCCCAGAGGAGTGCAGGCACTTGAGAAAGAGTCCGCCGTAAAACCAACCGGCCAGATCACCCCTGCCCCCGACAAGACCTACACGCTGGCTGATTTGATCGATCTTGCCGAGCAACACAATCCCGAGACGCGTGTCGCATGGGAAGAAGCAAAGTCGAAAGCCGACGAGTTAGGCATCGCGAGAAGTTCGCTTTATCCCACCTTGACTGCGGTCGCCCTTGCCGTCTCATTGCGCACAGCTACTCTGATCGGCGAGTACTATCATCGCCAAACCGAAGGCATCTTTGAGCCCATACTCCACGTCGAGTATCTGGTATTCGATGTTGGCGGACGCAGTGGAGAGATCGACATTGCCAAGGCAAACCTGCTGGCGTCAGATCTTGCATTCAACGACACGCATCGCCGCATCATTTACCAGGTTGCCGAGTCTTACTACCGGCTTCTCAACGCTCAGGGTCAGCGCGAGGCAGCCGAAACCAGTTTGGAAAATGCCCGAGCCGTTGAGCAGGACGCTAAGGCTCGCCTTGAGAACGGCTTGGCTACCAAGCCCGACGAACTTGAAGCCACCGCCGCCCGCGCCCAGGCAGACTTCGATCTCCAGGCCGCCATTGGCGCCGTCGATATAGCACGTGGCGACCTTGCTACTGCTCTCGGAATCGATCCCGGCACGGTGTTCACAGTTGAAGGCATCGACCAACTCAAACTCCCCTCATCCATCGCAGACTCCGTCGATCAGGAAATCGATCGTGCCTTTAGCCAGCGGCCCGATTTACTTGAGCAGCTGGCGCGCCTGCGCGCTGCCAACGCTGCAATCAAACGGGCGAGATCCGACTATTTCCCGACGCTGAGCTTCACCGGGGATGGCGGAATGGTGCGTGCATACGGACAGCAGGATCTTCTTCCCGGAAGCTACGCAGCCGGCGAGACCTGGTCCGCCCAGCTCGAGCTGCGATGGAACCTCTTCGATGGAGCGCGCCGGGAATACCGCATAGCCCAAGCCAACCGCGACAAGAAGGCCGCGCAGGCGCAGATCGATGCGCTTCGCGACCAGATCGCTGACCAGGTTTGGGCCTCTTACACCAACATGCGAACCGCCCTCAGGCAGCAGCAGGCCGCCACTTCCCTCCTGGCCGCCTCACAGGAATCCTACGAAGCAGCACATGAATCCTACGGTTACGGTGTCCGCAATTTGCTTGACGTGGTTTCGGCGCAGAAAGCCCTGGCGCAGGCACGATCTGAAGATGTTTCGGCGCGAACGCAGTTGCTGCTCACCGTCACCAACCTCGCCTTTCAGACGGCCGACTTCATCCAAACTCAACACTGGAGCCCCTCGCCATGAGAACGAATCTCCGCAAGAGAAGCGATGCGGCTCTATGAGCCGCCTTCAACGATGGTTGATTCTGCCGGCTGTATTCCTGACGATCGACATCGTGGGCTGCAGGCGTGCGCCAACTTTCAACATACTGGGTTCCTTCTTCCCGGCCTGGCTAGTGTGCCTCTTCACGGGCATCATCCTATCCGCCATTGCCTACCGCGTCTTCGCGCGATTTGGGCTCGAGAAGGAAATCCTTTGGCCCATTGTTATCTATTCATGCCTCGCGCTGCTTTTTGCCAGCATCTTATGGCTCATTTTCTTTAGCTGATCGAAGGAGGATCTGTGCCCCATAGCCGTCTTCACATCATTGGCCGCACCATCAGCATCGGGATTATGGCAAGCACCGCAATTGCTGCGCTCCTGGTGATTCACCAAGTGGACGTAAATCCACGCACTGACGATGCCGAGGTTTTTGCCAACTTCATCGGCATGGCTCCTCTGGTCGATGGCCCGGTCACGCATCTTTATGTCTCGGATAATCAACTCGTCAGCGCAGGCGCGTCGCTGTTTGATATCGACGACCGTCCGTACGCGTACGCCTTGGCCCACGCGAGGTCTGATCAAGTTGCCCTTCAAGGTCAGATCGGAGACGAGGGTCGCATTATCGCGGGCAAGTCAAGCGGGGTCGATGTTGCCAGGGCGAGCGTTCTTGGCGCCGACGCCAGTCTCGCTCATGCTGAGGCCGCGGTGCAGGAAGCCCAGGCTGAAATGGCCAACTCGCAGGCGGCCGTGGAGCGCACCAATGCAGAGTTCGAATATGCATCGAACAATCTGCACCGCATTGAGCCGCTTTTGGCGCGGCAGTTTGTCACTGTCGACCAAGTCGATCAGGCGCGGACACTTGAGACGTCCCGGTTGCAAGCCGCGAACCAGGCCAAATCGCAACTTGCCCTCGCTCAAGCAAGTCTTCTCGCGTCGCAGGCACAATTGAGGCAGGCGCAAGCCCTCGTTGAGCAAAGCCATCAACAAGTCGAAGAGGCGTCGCATAATGTAACGACGTTGCTGCCGTTGCAAGGTCAGCTTCCCGGGAAGCAGGCGGCCATCGACACGGCAGAATACAATTTCGTCAATTGTCATGTTGTTGCTCCTTTCGATGCGCGCGTCACGAATCTGACGATCTCGGAGGGTGCCTACGCAAATGCGGGCGAACACATTTTTACTCTCATTGACACGCGCACCTGGTGGGTCATCGCCAACTTCCGCGAAACACAGTTGCACCACATTCAGCCGGGTATGCTCGCCGATGTCTATGCCCTGTCGCGCCCCAGCGTCCGCTACAAAGGCATCGTAGATAGCGTCGGTTTCGGTGTAACTCCTGACACCGATCTCGTCGGACGCCTGACGGCACCGGGCCTTCCCGACGTACAGCGCACTTTGAACTGGGTCCACCTGGCATCCCGATTCCCAGTGCGCATCCGCATTCAGGATCCATCATCCGATGTGTTCCGCCTCGGCGAGTCAGCAGTGGTCGTCATCCGCGGGTACGGGCCATCTGGCCACGGGGGGTAGGAATGGCATCTGAGCCAATTCATCTTCCGCACGCGGAACGCTTTAGTGATTGGTTCCCCGAGTTCATCAAAAATGAGATGGCGCCTTATCCCGGCCGCGGCGCGCTCGTGGCGCGGGTCGTTATCTCGGCCACTCTAACCATGATCATCATAGAAACCTTTCGCATTCCAGGTGGTGTGGTTGGCGCTCTGTCCGCATTCTTGTTTTCACGCGAAAATCTTGTTTCCACCGCTCGTTCGGCATTTCTCATGATGGCGGCATTTCTGATCGGAGCCCTTTTTATACCCATCGGCGCGCGTTTTCTGGCTTCCACTCCCGAGACACACTTTTTCTGGGTTGCCCTCAGCCTGTTCATCGTTTTCTTTTTGCTCCGCTGCCTCGCGAATTATGGCGTCGCAATCGGCCTCGCCCTTGTCGTCAGCAATGTCGTGGGAATCTGGTACCTGCCCGGCCCGCCGGAGCGCAATGTTGAACTGACTCTGTGGAACGTCGAAGCTACCATCATTGGTGCCCTCGTAACATTGGGCGTTGAGGTTGTGTTCAGGGCGCTATATAAGCGCGACGATTTGATCGAGGGAATTGATACACGTCTGGCTCTCATTGAAGATCAAATGGCGTCTTACGGCCAATCCCGCCCCGTTTCGCCGGCAACACAAGCTGGTCTCGCGCAGTTCGCAATTGTGGGCGCGGGCACTCTCCGCCGTCATCTGGCCCGCGGAAACTACGGGCAACTTTACCGCGCCCGCATGAGCACGCTCGTGTCTCTTACTGGGCGCTCGATGGACTTCGCCGCTGCTCTTGCCGGCGCATTTCCGTCTCTGCCGGCCCAGCTCGCCGAGCGCGCGTCTCGCATCGGCCGAAGCATCGCAGATATTCGCCAATGCCTTCGCACACACGGCCAACCGTGCGAGGCAACCTTGGAATCTCAACCCAGTCCTGGGACTCCGCTCCTGTCCGAGATCGAGTCCATGGTTTCGCTGATGCCCGCGATCTTCAGTGAGGAGAATGCCGTCGATCCCGCACTTGAACCGCTTGAAGATGCGCCCGACGCATTTCGCATCTTCGTCCCCGACGCCTTTTCCAATCCTGAGCATCTGCGCTACATCCTCGGCGGAACCATTGCGTCCATGCTCTGCTACATTTTTTACGTCTCGCTTGATTGGCCCAATCTCTCCACATCCGTAACCACCTGCGTGCTCACGGCCCTCACTTCCATCGGCTCCTCCAGACAAAGACAGCTTCTTCGCATCATCGGCTTTGTCCTTGGCGGAGTCATCGCAGGTCTCGGTGCTCAGATTTTCATCTTGCCGTATCTCGACACGATCGGCGGATTCGCGCTGCTTTTCGCCGCGATGACGGCGGTTGCCGCCTGGATCAGTACCTCCAGTTCGCGACTATCCTACCTGGGCGTACAATTTGCCTTCGCGTTTTATCTCATCCACCTGGGCGAGTTTTCCATCCTGACCAACCTCGCCATCGCGCGCGACCGCGTTCTCGGCGTGTTCCTTGGGACCAGCATGATGTGGCTCGTTTTTGAACGCCTCTTTCCTCGCTCCGCCAGCGATGAGATGGTGCGAATCTTCGCTCGAAATATTCGCTCGATGTCAGACTTGCTGTTATTCACTCCTCGCCGTGAAGATCTGAATGCAATCCTCAGTGTTCGGCGCATGAGAGAAGACATTTACCGCCGCTTTGGCGAAGTCAACGCGCAGTCCGATGCGGTTCCCTTCGAAACCGGTCCCATGCGTTCAGGCGATATGGCCGCGAGGGATCGGGTACGCCGCTGGCAAGCATCTTTGCGGAGCTTCTATTTGCTCGAGGCGCCACTGCTCCAGTTTCGTCTTTTCGGAAATTCTGCCTCCAAGTCGACATCCTTCTCTGAATTCGAAGACGATTTTCGACTCAAGTGTTCGCGAATTCTCCTCGAAATTGCCGAGAGTTTCGAGAGTCAGCGTGCAAGCCGCGTTCATATAGGCCGCCAAACCACAAGCCTCTTCCATCATATTGATGCGATTCCGCCCGGAAGCACTTCGGAGTTCTCCGAGCGCGAGCAGGGGCTGGCGCGCCTCGTCCGCGTCATCGCGCAGCTCATTGACCGCTTGCAGCTTGAGGTCGCTTCTGAGGGGCTCTATGATTTGCCTCCGTCTTCAGAGCCGCAGCAGGCAGGATACGAAAGCGCTTAGAAACCTTCGTCAGCTCCGCCGGTTCACAGCCCTATAAAAGAGCTTCGCGAAGTGACCCAATGAGTTCTCAAAGATATCTCAAATAAATCTGAATTTCCTGCAACGTCTGTGTGTTCGTTTTACTCCAAATGGAAGGAGCAGCTGAAATTCAATCCTCATCATGCGAAGGAAAGGAATAGCATATGCCGAATCACATAGCTGCAATAGATCTGGATCAGGCGCCTGCCAAAAAGGCGGGCGAATTTCTCATTGGAGGCGATCTCCGGGTGACCCGATTGGGATTCGGCGCGATGCGAATCACGGGTGCTGGAATTTGGGGCGAGCCTGCGAATCGGGCCGAGGCAGTCCGCGTTCTGCGGCGCGCAGTCGAATTGGGAATCAATTTCATAGACACTGCGGACTCCTACGGTCCCGAAGTGAGTGAAGAGATTATTGCCGAGGCTCTTTACCCGTATCCGGCAGGTTTGGTTATCGCCACCAAGGGTGGTTTTCTGCGCCCAGGTCCGGACAAATGGGTCGAAAACGGCAAGCCAGAGCACCTGAGGTCCGCCTGCGAAGGCAGCCTGCGCCGGTTGCGCTTCGACCGAATTGATCTCTATCAGTTGCATCGGATCGACCCCAAAGTGCCGGCTGAAGATCAACTGGGCACACTGAAGGACTTGCAGGCGCAGGGGAAAATCAAACACATCGGTTTATCGGAAGTAAGCGTAAGCCAGATTCGGCGTGCGCGAACGATTGTTCCGATTGTGAGCGTCCAGAATCGCTATAGCGTCGCTGATCGCGGATCGGAGGACGTTCTGGAGTATTGCGAGCAAGAGAAGCTCGGATTCATTCCGTGGTTTCCGCTGGCAGCCGGTCGAGTCTCTGGAAAAGACAGCCCAATTCGCCACGTAGCTGCGCAACTAAAAGCAACGCCATCTCAAGTCGCTCTGGCGTGGCTGCTCGCGCGATCTCCAGTCATGCTCCCGATTCCTGGAACTTCGCGGGTTGAGCATCTCGAAGAAAACGTGGTGGCGGCCGGCCTGAAGATTGACGCAAAGGAAATGCAGGAACTGGGCAGCATGGCACTCGCCAGATAGGAGAAAGAACCAGGCCTTGAGCTCGATTCGATGCCATCGAAGGACGAGGCAAGGCGCGAAGGATGAACCGCTGCCGGCGTCCCACGAGCGGCAGTTGCGACTAAGGGGAGTAAGTCATGAAAGCAGTGCGATTCGACAAATACGGCGGGATTGACGTTCTGCAGGTCTTGGATGTGCCAGTACCGGAACCGTCTCACGGCGAGGCGCTGGTGAAGGTAAAAGCCGCGTCCATCAACCCCGGCGAGGCGAAGATCCGCGAGGGCTTATTGGATGCGATCTGGCCGGCCACGTTTCCCTCGGGCGAGGGCAGCGACTTCGCCGGCATCGTGACGAGGGTCGGCCCCGGGGTCGAAAACTTCAAGGCCGGCGACGAAGTGATCGGCTTCACCGACCGGCGAGCGAGCCACGCCGAGTTCGTCGTCGCGGAAGCGAAAAATCTTACGATCAAGCCGGCGAAGGTTCCGTGGGAGGTCGCTGGTGCCTTGCCGATTGCCGGTAGCACGGCTTATGCTGCAGTGCGTGCTGTATCCCTGAAGAAGGGTGACACCGTGGCGGTGTCCGCAGCCACGGGTGGGGTCGGGTCGATCGCTGTGCAGATCGCCACTCGCGCGGGCGCGGCAGTGATCGGCGTCGCCAGCCCCGCGAACCACCAATGGCTCTCCGCGCATGGGGTCAAGGCAGAACAGTACGGCGCGGACCTCGCCAACCGGCTGCGCGAGGCGAGACTCGATGCGTTCATCGATTTGCACGGGGCAGGCTACGTGAAGCTGGCGGTCGAACTCGGCGTTCCGCGGGACCGGATCGACACCATCGCCGACTTTGCCGCGGCGAGCCAATATGGAGTGAAGTCAGAAGGCAGCAGCTCCGCGTTGAACGCTTCGGTGCTCGCCGAGTTGGCTACGCTGGTCGCTTCAGGAGCTCTAGAGGTGCCAATCGCCGCGACGTTCCCTCTGGATCAGGTTCGAGCCGCCTTCTCGCGTCTCGCGCAGGGACATATCTGCGGCAAAATTGTGCTGGTGCCCTGAACGCGCGCAGACGAACGCGCCGATCAGCACTTTCGGTTGCCAGATATTGCCGGATCTCTCCTCGGCGAAGGTTCGCGCATCACCAGTTCTGGGCTATGGTCTTATTCTTCCCGAGAATCGATTCCATATTAGATTCTCTCAGTGGAGCCCCATTGTGCCAGAACAGCCGTCACAAGGACGGTAAGTGTCGAAGAATCGACATTCCTTGAGGTTATAGATCTGAGAAATAGACGACTGCACGTGACTTAGAAGGGTTTAGCTTATGGCCCGACACTTGCTATACAAGCGGGTGGAGGAGGATTAAGCGATGAAGAAACTTTACCGGTTCTCTCTAACTGGGCTGCTGCTGCTCGGCAGTCTCCGTGCATTCGGTGCACAATTCACTATCGACTACGATCATTCAACCAACTTTTCTCAGTACAAGACCTACTCGTGGCTGAAGGTGCAGGCCGGCGATTCGCTTTGGGAAGATCGCATCCAGCGAGATATCGACGCCCAGCTTGCTGCGAAAGGATGGACAAGAGTGGACGCCAACGGGAGTACCACAATTGCCGCCTTCCAATCCACGCAGGACCAGCAAACCTTGAACACCTTCTATGACGGCTTCGGTGGCGGCTGGAGATGGCGAGGTCTTGGCGACAGCGAGTCAACTACCACTACGGAAATCACACGAGTTGGGACCCCGGTAGTGGACATCTTCGACGCTCAGACGCAGAAACTCATTTGGCGTGGAAAACAAAGCGACGCCCTCAGTGGCAACCCCCAGAAGAATGAAGGGAAGCTAGCTAAGGATCTTGGCGGCCTGTTCAAGCATTTTCCCCCATCACACTGAAAAACGATGACGGCCGATGCGTGAATTGGAAAAGAGGACGGCGAACAAACGTCGTCCCTCATCCCGTTCCAAGGGTCAGGCAAATCATTGAGCGATTGCCGCTCATATCTATTTGCTGATGCCGATTAGGACACCCTCCCGCGCACACGTGAGGCGTCGGGACGAGACGGCCGCTCAACCCCGATGAAAGCGTTCATGGAGTCACGCAGTGCAAAGTGCGATAGTTCTCCTTATTGTGGACACCGTGATTGCTACTCTTGGCGCCGCCGCGATCGTCGCGTATGCATTTCGGCGAAGGACGCACGAACGATTCCTGCTATGGTTTGGTCTGTTCGCTATCCTCTACGGAACGGTACTCATTGTCAGAAATCGTGTTTTTCGTCTCGCGTTCGGCCAGCCTGACGAAGTCTGGATTCCGATTGAGCGCCTCGTAAGCCTGGCCACGATCGCTCCGGGGCTTTTGCTTTTTGAAGAGTTCTATGGTCGCGGCTGGAAGTCGTCCATTCGTTGGTTGCTTGCGGTTTATTGCGTATTGACAGCGGTCGCAATAGGCGGCATGGCATTTCCTCATCCTTTCAGGATCGTTCCGCCGCCTGGCACCGTGCTGGTAATCATGGTGCCGCTAACTCTCACGATCGGCCGTCTAGCACGATATAGGCCGCCGGTCGTGCCGAATAGCCGCAGTCTGTTCGCTGGGCTGATTGTGTTCTTCGTAGCATTTTCTACCGACCGAGTGCTCCATACCGAATCGACTCATTGGCACACCGGGTTCGAGCCATACGGATTTCTGGTCCTTGTAATCTGTCTCTGGTATGTGATTTCCCAAAGAGTGATTGCGGACGAAAAGTGCCTGGTGTCCCTGACGGATGAGATGCGTGCTGCCAGGAAAATCCAAGAAGCAATTCTTCCCCGGTCCGTACCTTGTGTCGAATCTGTCCGGTTTGCGGCGCGGTACGCGCCCATGACAAGCGTTGCCGGCGATCTCTACGACTTTCCCGTAGCCGGCCCGCATGGAGTTGGTGTTTTGGTGGCCGATGTAATGGGGCACGGAGTAGGGGCTGCACTGGTCGCGTCCATGGTCAAAGTTGCGATTTCCTCAGGCCTGGAACATAATCGCGAACCAGCGGGCATCATTGCCGGATTAAACACTACGCTTTGCAATGCGGCCCGCCAGCAGTATGTCACAGCCGTATACATGTACATTGATGCTGCCAACAGAGTCGGCCGATATGCGTCCGCGGCACAACCGCCTGGTCTCTTATGGCGACGCGGCAGCCAGACATTGGAGAGGCTTGATGGGTCTGGACTTCTTCTTGGCGTGAGGCCGAATGAGAGCTACACCGCGCGCGAAGTTTCCTTCGAGGTTGGGGACCGGCTTCTGCTCTACTCCGATGGCCTCGTGGATGCGGAAAATGCCGCGGGGGAATCCTTTGGAGATGCAGCCCTTCCCGCATTCATTCAAAAGAAGCAGCACCTGGAAGCCGAGCAATTTGTCGATCTGTTATTGAAGAGCGTCCTCGCCTGGTCGCGGAGCGGATCTTCGAAAGGCCAGAAGGACGATATCACGATTGTAGTTATGGATATACAAGATAGTACAAAGCCGCACCGTTAGAGCCACCGGCATGAATACCGGCTCCGTCCTCGTCGCAGAGACAGGCATGCGGAACTTAGCCAGGCAGGCGTTGTGCCTCGGCTAACTGACATGGTTATAGCAGCCGTTGTGGCCTTGACTTTTACGGTTAACGCGGCCATGATAATTACCACGGCCATGATAATTAACGTGGCCAAGGTAAAGCCATGGCCTCTCCGCTTTCCAATCCGAACTCTCAGGGCGCGCGCAGCGAGCGCGACTACCTCGATCTACTCGCCGGTCTCTTTCGCCAACACGGCTGGCGTGTGAAAAAGGGGCCTAAGTTTGCCGACAAGGAAGTGGATCTGGTCGTCGCACGCGACAACCACCGATACATCATAGAACTCAAGGCCGCCTCCGAAGGCCGCCCGGACCGCCTCGTGCCCTTGCTCTCGCAGGCCATCCTGCAAGTCCGGGCCTATGCCCAGGCATTCCCTGAATCTGCAGTGCCGCTCGCCGTCGTCGCCGCTCCTGTAATCTCTTCGAGCGCTGCGAATAGCCTGGTCAGTTTTCTCTCCCATTTTGCGCCCGACGTCGCCATCGGCATCCTCGACCGCGAAGGCTTCCGGCATTTCGTCGGGCCCGGACTCGAAAAGCTCAATGCCGCATCTCCCCGCCGGGCGCACCGGCAGAAGCTCCCTCCTCCCGAGTCGGCGTATCTTTTCTCCGATCTCAGCCAGTGGATGCTCAAGGTCCTGCTCGCGCCCCTGCTCCCCGAAGATCTTCTTCGCGCGCCGCGGAGGGAATACCGCAACGCTTCGGAGCTTGCAGCCGCAGCCGAGGTCTCGGTGATGAGCGCCTTCCGTTTCGTGCGCCAGTTGCGACAGGAGGGATTTCTCGACCGGAACGATGAACCGTTGCGCCTGGTGCGCCGCGAAGAGCTATTGCGCCGCTGGCAGGCCGCCCATCTGCGCGGCGCGCCCGAGCTTCCCCTGCGCTGGATCATTCCGCGCAAGAGCGAGCGCCCACTGCTGGCGGCACTCTACGCCTATAACGCCGAGCCCAACGTAAAGGCCGAACCGGCGCCTCGAGCCTGTATCGGACTGTTTGCCGCAGCCGAATCTCTGGGATTCGGCTTCGTGCACGGTGTACCGCCGTACTTCTATCTCGAAAGCCTGGACCGGGAGGTCCTCAGCCGGATGGGGCTCTCGCCCGAGGGCGCCGAACAAAGACCGGACGTTTATGTGCGCATTCCCGCGTTCCGGGAGTCGGTCTTCCGCGCCGCAGTCGTCCGCAACGGCGTTCTGGTCGCCGACATCCTGCAGGTTTGGCTGGACGTGAGCTCCCATCCGGCACGCGGCGAGGCACAGGCCGAAGAGATCCGCCACCGCGTCCTTGTGCCGATCTTCGAGGAGAAACCGTAATGGCCGTCCAATCGGATGTCGAGTATTTCGCCCGCCTGGTCGACGCCCTCGAACCGTGGCTAGATCAGGTCGTCATCATCGGTGGTTGGGCACACCGCCTCTACCGCCTGCACCCTCTCGCGCAACCGCTCGAATACGAGCCTCTCGGAACCTTCGATACCGACATCGCTGTCCCTCTCGATCTGCCCGCTACCGGCGGACAGATTCGCGCGCGGCTGCTCGAAAGGAACTTCCGTGAAGAGCTGATGGGCGATATGCAGCCTCCGGCCGCGCACTACCGAGTCGAGACGGGAGACAACAGCTTTTACGCGGAGTTTCTGACGCCGCTTGAGGGCAGCGCAGTCAAGCGCGGAGGCAGGCGTGACATAACGGCCCGTATCTCCGGAGTCTCAGTCCAGAAGCTCCGTTACCTCGAACTGTTGCTCCAAAATCCCTGGAATGTGATGATCGCCCCGGCCACGGGCTATCCGACGCCCGGCGTTCGACGCATCCTTCTTCCCAATGCGGCGGCATTCCTGGTGCAGAAGATATTGATTCACGAGAAGCGTGATCGCGACAGGCGCGCCAAGGACATTCTTTATATCCACGACACGATCGAGACCTTTGGCGGCAATCTCGCCGCGATTCGCGAGGAGTGGCAAACAAACGTTCAGCCTGCGCTGCACGCGAAGGCGGCACGTGTGGTCGAGCTTGCCACGGAAGAGTATTTTCGCGAAGTCAATGACACGATCCGCGAGGCCGCGCGCATCGCCACAGGCCGGAGCCTGACGCCGGAAATGGTGCGGGAACTCTGCGCGTTTGGGTGGCAGCAGATTTTTGCGTGAGAAAGCCGCTCGGTCCGATGCGAGGCGACGGCAGGACCATAAAGGACGGAAAAACTGAGATGAGGGAGTACAAGTTTCTCTTCGACAATGACAGCCAAGCGGCAGCGAAATTCTTTCCGGAGAAGCGCGTTATCACGCTCGCTCAGGGCAAGGTCTCTACCGCCGCTTCCGATGCTGAGATCATCGCGCGGGCGCGGGAACTCGGAGCCATCATCGTCACCGCGAACGGCGAAGACTATGAGAAGGAGATCAAACGGTTTTGCAGTTTTCTGCACCGCGTCTAAGTCGTTAAGAAAAAAGGGCACTTCCGCTGGGCGAAGTTCCCAAAAACGGCATTTTTAGCACCCATTTTTCGCTTATTGGCAGCTTAACGGCAGCTAGAATTCCGGTCTCCAGCTCGGCCCATTTCACCGCCGTGTGCTGCATCTCTCCTCCTGCGGCTACCGTCGCTGGATCCGAACTCAAGGCCAGCTGACCAACGGATCATGAATCCATTCCTAAGTTCTGTCAAAAAAGCTGTGCTGCTGCTCGATTGATTTTATCGCTTACTCATAATTCCAGTTTCCCAGGCGGTTCGTGCCACACCGTTCGGTCCAGCAATGCCCAAGTCGGGGCAACGAACGGCTGCCAGCGTCGCACGCCGTGGGCCTGCCTCTGAACTCGGCGCTCTGTCCACGGCTAGTAGAATTTTCTCAAGTGACAAGCCAGGAGTTGCAGAACCTCGTTCGACGAGGCGAATCCGAACAGCTTGAATTCAAGCAGAGCTCGGCTCAGTTTCCCCGGGCCGGCGAGACCCTCTGCGCCTTCATGAATGGCCGCGGCGGACAAGTGCTGGTCGGGGTTCGGCCTGATGGTTCCGTTGTCGGCCAAACAATCGCGGATAAGACTTTTCAGGATCTGGCTCAGGTTCTGCGCCGCTTTGATCCTCCCATTCCAGTTGAGACTGAGCGGATACCGGCGGGGACAGAAGGCCTTGAAGTTTTGGTTTTGAGTGCTACGCCAACAACTGATAGCTTGCCGTGTACCTACGATGGGAGACCATATCAGCGGATTGGGACGACCACATCGGTCATGCCGCAGGAGACCTATCAAAGAATCCTGCTCGAGCGCGCGCATTCGCGGCACCGCTGGGAGAACGAGATTGCAGACGTAACGATCGACGCACTGGACACTCCTGAGATTCGCCGGACAATTCAAACCGGGATCGCAAGCGGCCGGTTGCCCGCCGACACTTCGGCAGACGATCTGACTGACGTTCTGGACCGACTGGGACTGCGGCTTCGCGGAGCTCTCGTCAATGCGGCCGTAGTAGTTTTCGGACGCGATTTCCTGCCTCATTATCCTCAATGCCAATTGAGGCTGGCGAGATTCCGTGGCGTTGATAAGGACGAGTTCCTGGATCAGCGCCAACTTCATGGGCATGCGTTTAGTTTGTTGTCCGAGGCGATGCAGTTTCTGGTGCGGCATCTACCCGTGGCTGGTCGGGTCGAGGCCGGATTGTTCGAGCGCGTGGATGAGCCACTTTTCCCTCCTATCGCGTTGCGTGAAGCGCTGGTCAATGCGTTCTGCCACCGGGAGTACGCCCAGGCTGGAGGAGCCGTCAGTGTGGCAATCTACGATGACCGCCTTGAGATCTGGAGTTCCGGCGGTCTCCCCTCTGGCATCGAGGTAGAGGACCTGAAGCGGGAGCATCTGTCCCGTCCGCGAAACCCGCTGATCGCGGAGGTCTTCTACCGGCGAGGATTGGTTGAGCGCTGGGGACGCGGCACCCAGAAGATCGTTGAATTATGCCTCCGTGCAGGCCATCCCGAACCTCAGTTTTTGGAAGTCGCCGGGGCGGTGGGTGTTCGGTTCCTTCCTAGCGGCTATGTGGCGCCTCTCCGCGTCGCTCACGATCTCTCGGACCGGCAACGCCGGATTCTTCAGGCAATCGCCAGCGGAAAAGAGTCCTCGTTTGCGAATATCCGCACACAAATCAATTCATCTGTGGCTGACCGCACGTTACGCGACGATCTGCTTCATTTGAAAAGACTTGGCTTGATCGACTCTCGCGGACACGGTCGGGGGGCTGTGTGGTTCCTTGCCGCAGCGCCAAAGCCCGAGGACGGGAACCCGAATAAGGCGGAATAAGGCGGTCGAATAAGGCGGAATAAGGCGGATTAAGGCGGCCGACCGCAACCCCGTGAATGAATTGCTCACAGATTTCAACTATCGAGCGACTCGTGCCAGACCATTCGATCAACGAATCTGTGCTCTGAATCCTCTAATCAGGGTTCGGCTATTCGGAGAATGGGGCTCCTGCGACGAGGTCTGCGAAATTAGGAAGGGTGAACCCCTCTACGTAGCGAATACCAAAATCCCGAAGAATGTTGTCAACCGCCGTCATCGGTTTCTGACGAACGACGTCGCAAAGGCATCCCTTAAATTCGTTTTTAAATGCCAGCCGAGGAAATGCCGTTAGTATCGCCCGCTGTTTCTCCTGCGGGATCCGATCAAGACCAGCGCCGAGAACATCCACCGCGATTCCTGAATGGGTCATCACTACTTCGGGCTCTTTGTGGAGAGCGAGCGTTGGGGTCGTGTGGAGAGCAATAGCGTCCCACACGAGCTGCGTCTGCTGAGCCGAGATGCCACGTTCTTCTAAGAATTCGCGAGCCGCATTAGCACCGTCTACCTCGAAGCGATTCTCCGCGGTGTAGCGCTCGGTCAAACCGAGATCGTGCAGGATCGCAGCTACAGCTAGAAGTTCAGCGTCCGGCGCTACCTCAGCGGCCTCTGAAAGCAAGATGCCGAATAACCAAGAGCGCATCACGTGGTTGAAAAGGAATGGCTCTAACAAACTGCGCGACAAGCCAATCGCGTCGCTGACCAGCGCTGTGTCAGGTACTTTGATCCCTGCGAAATCCATGTTCGTCCTTTCTGACCATCAGACCGTTGGGATTTGGCTGCGAAGTCTACTCAGCCGCGGCATCATTGAGCAATTTCTCTACCTTGGCATCCAATTCCCGAGCGACCTTCAAGGCATCCATGTTTTCGTATGGGTCCAGAAAGCTGGCCATTCTGTCGTAGGACAAATGCACGCCATCGGCTCGCTCATCCACGAGAACGGTGACAGGCGCATATGACCCGGCGTCCGGAACATGCTTGGCCATCTCCTTCATGACGAGTGGATTGCCGATAACAAGCCTCACGATCTTCGGTTTTTCGAGACAAGTCTCCTTGCGGACCACCGCGCCATGATCAAATTCCAGGAACAACATGAGCCCGGTTTTACCCATGTTGCGATTGATCACCTGTTCCAACTCGGCGAAGGTGCCCTGCGACTTGGACGCATTCGCAAACGCGGCAAGATCGAGTTGCCCGACACCAGC
>Ga0182024_10004074_pt1 | contig 34016 bp, 24 predicted proteins | sample P32metaG_FD_120480 | JGI IMG/M metagenome (GOLD analysis project Ga0182024, IMG submission 120480) | Permafrost microbial communities from Stordalen Mire, Sweden - P3-2 metaG (Illumina Assembly) | ecosystem: Environmental > Terrestrial > Soil > Wetlands > Permafrost | place: Sweden: Stordalen... | reverse complement strand
TCCAACGCAACTTTTTCCGGTCCTCCCTCGTTTTCACAAATACAAAGCCCGCATCTTCGCCTGCCGATGGTTCTAGCCTGGAACCTGACTGCCGAGCACGGTTTCCGGGCGAACTGGCTGTTGCGCGTCGCCTATGTGGGCAATGAGGCGCACAGGCTCTATGGAACTGGCGACCAGGAGAGCGGCCTGCTGCAGTTGAATCCCGGGATTAACGGGACGCGCGTGAATCCGAATTTTGGATCGGTCGCTTCTATTAATTCCGGAGTGAACAGCAATTACAACGCGCTGCAACTGACACTGGAAAAGCGCTTCGGGCACGGCTTTTCCTTTCTGTCCAGCTTCGCCTGGGCGAAGGCGTTGGATGATTTCGCCCCGCAACCACAAGGTTCCACCGGCTTTACTTTCACCAATAGCTGCCCCTGCGGCCGGGCTTTCGATTACGGTCCGTCGGCGGATGACCTGAACAAGGTTGTCAAAATCAACGGGAATTACGAGGTTCCGCATTTCCACGCCCTGCGAGGCGCCGATGCATTGTTGAACGGCTGGCAGCTCACAACGATTGCCAGTTGGCAAACTGGAACCCCATTCACCATCTACAGCGGTGCTAACAATTCCGGCAGTTTAATCGGCTCTGAACGGGCTGACGTTGTGCCGGGAGTGAACCCCGTCCTCTCGGGCCGCTCGCATGCGGAGAGCATCGCAGAGTGGTTCAATACCGCTGCTTTCGTTCAGAACGCGAATGGAACTTTCGGCGATTCGGGAAAGAACGCTGTGCGCGGCCCACGGTTCTTCAATACTGATCTGGCCGCAATTAAGAAATTCAAGCTGGGCGAGCGAGTCTCACTCATGTTCCGCGCCGAATTTTTCAATGCCTTCAACAATGTTAATTTGGGGTTGCCTGCCAACCAGGTAGCTGCTGGTACCAGTGGCGGGTTTGGCCGTATCGGCGGCACGGCAGGAGCAGGGGCATACGGCGGCCCAACATCCTACGGCACGGCCCAGCCCAGGATCATCCAGTTTGGGTTGAAGGCAAGCTTTTGAAACAGACTGAGAGGCGTTGGTTTCCTGAGCGTTCTGTTGCGTTTCGGGACGCGAAACGTATGGAACCGCCAAGCGCAGAATTATTCAGCTTGCTCTGAAGGCTGTGTTTTCTCCGACCAATAGTATGATGCAGCGTTTACGATATCCCGCTCGCACTGTTTCAGCATACCTTGGTTTGACGCTTGTAAGATACGTTCTTCTGATCGCAGCCTTCACGGCTACGGCTGCCGCGCAGGCGCGCGGTCCCGTGGTGTGGACCGCAAGCGGCATGGAGCGCGTCGGCCAAGAAGCGGCGGCGCGCAAAAAAACGACAGCGGGGTTGTTCGCCGCACGCGGGGAGTGCGAGCCTTTTCAGGTTGTCGTGAGCGCGCCCGAAAGCGGACTCCAGAACGTGACCTTCTGGATCGGGGACCTGAAGGGGCCACACGGCCACGTAATTGGGCGCTCGAACCTGACGGTTTACCGTGAGCATTACGTTCACGTGGAACATGGCAGCCCCGTGCAGAAGAATATGGGACGCCCACCACTCGGCCCGGGCTGGTACGCGGATGCGCTCGTTCCGGAGGTGAGTGACGCAGCAAACGTCCGCTTACGTGCTTTTCCATTTGATTTGGAAGCAGGCAGGAACCAGCCGATCTGGGTTGACATATTCGTTCCGCGAGACACCGTCGCAGGAACGTACACCGGCGCCTTCGAAGTGAGGTCATCGCAAGGAAACGATCGCGGCCGGGTGCGGCTAAAAGTCTGGAATTTCGAACTGCCGGTTAAGCCGTCGCTCATTTCGTCGTTCGGACTGCAGCGCGACCGCAGCGCCGCAGCGTACCAGCTAATCCTTCGCCACAAGCTCATGCCCATTCCAGTTTCTACCGATGAAACGCCCATTCCTATTCCGGCTTCTGCTGAGAACACCGGTCGCTTCGCCAGGGAATTCGACTTGCAATGGTTCGACGTGGGTTTTCCAAGCGGCGCGTCTTGGGATACGGCGAAGATGCGGGAGCCTCCTTCAGTGGACACGATCAAGGCGAGAATCAAGAAGTTTCCGGCCGGAGCAACCCTGTACAACTACACGGCGGATGAGATCGTGAGGTTCCCAGAGTTATACCCACAAATTCGCGAATGGGGCAGCACGCTGCATGCCGCGGGTGTGTTGAACCTGATCACCATGGCCCCCGTGCCCGCCTTGTTTGACGACGGCAATGGCAGGTCGGCAGTGGACATCTGGGTGCTGCAACCGGAGTATTACGAAACCTCGCCCGCCAACGTCCGGGCGGTGCAAGCCAAGGGCGATCTCGTGTGGTCGTATGTTGCGCTCGTGCAGGACAATCATTCGCCATGGTGGGAGATCGATTTCCCTCCGGTAAATTACCGGGTAATGCAAGGGTTTATCAATCAAAGTCTGGGCTTCACGGGCCTCCTCTACTGGGTGGTCGATTTATGGACGGCCAAACCGTGGGAAGACGTGGACACTTATCCCCAACCCGATGCACATTATCCAGGTGAAGGCATGCTCGTGTATCCCGGCGATGCTGTGGGCGTGCCGGGAACGGTCCCGTCGATGCGGTTGAAATGGATCCGGAAGGGAGTGGAGGACTACGAATATGTCGAACTCCTCAAAAAGCGGGGGCGCGGCAAGTGGGCCCTCTCGATAGTTCGGGAGGTGGCGACCGACTTCCAGAACTGGTCCGATGATCCAGTTACGATCGAACGTGCGCGCCGGAAGATGGGCGAAGCTTTGAACCGGCACTGATTGGCACGGCTTGCGAATTCTTGCCCTTGCCCGGCCGCCCGCTTGCCGCACGGCTCAATGGCATAGATGGCATATATCGAGCAAATCATTCGTAAAATGTTCTGACACCGAACCATCCTAGGAAAGCAAGGAATATGAATTCGTTTCGACGAGACTTCTTGAAGCTTGCAGGGGCCGGGCTCGCCGCGGCTGGATCGATTATTAAGCCAGGCGCTCATGCAGAAATTACCTCTCTGCCAAACCCCGATCCAAATGTCACATTCGATGTGAAGACCTACGGCGCAAAGGGCGATGGCGTGACCATTGATACCCCGGCCATTAACAAAGCTATCGCGGCCGCGAATGCCGGAGGCGGCGGTACCGTGCGATTTCCACCCGGTACCTACGTCTGCTACTCGATTCATCTTAAAAGCAATGTGGTGCTCTATCTTGAACCGGGAGCCACGATCCTCGCCGCGAGTGTGCCTGAAGGCGCGACTACCGGCGCCTACGACGCCGCTGAGTCGAACAAACCCTGGGAAGACTATCAGGACTATGGCCATAGCCACTGGCACAACAGCCTCATCTGGGGTGAGGATATCCACGATTTCGCGATCCTCGGCTCAGGACTTATTTGGGGAAAGGGCCTGAGCCGTGGCGGCAGTGACTTGCCACTGGCCGAGACTCCCGGGATGGGAAATAAAGCTATAGGCCTCAAGAACTGCCACAACGTGCTGTTGCGCGATTTCTCCATCCTTGCCGGTGGACACTTCAGCATTTTGGCGACCGGAGTCGACAACCTCACCATCGACAACCTGATGATCGATACCAACCGGGACGGCATCGATATTGACTGTTGCCGCAATGTGCGAGTCTCAAATTGCAGCGTCAACTCGCCGTGGGACGATGCAATCTGTCCTAAAAGCTCCTTTGCGCTTGGTTACGCACGCACAACCGAGAATGTAACTATCAATGACTGCTATGTTACTGGTGCTTATGAAATGGGCACCATGCTTGATGGAACGTGGAAGCGCTGGTCGTCAGATAAGACCCAACAGTCCAGGGTATTGCCCTATTTCCCTGAGGAATTTAATGGAAGTATCAAGCTTGGAACCGAATCCAACGGAGGCTTTAAGAACATTGCAATCTCCGATTGTGTATTCGACGGCAGCAAAGGTTTTGCGCTTGAAAGCTCCGATGGTGCGGTGGTCGAAGGTATTACATTTTCCGGCATTACGATGCGCGACTGCACCAACACGCCACTATTTCTGCGTTTAGGTAGCCGTATGAGGGGGCCGGCGGGCGTTCCAGTTGGCAAGCTGAAGGGAATCGTTATCAGCAACGTTGTAAGTTACAACTCGATCTCGCGGCGGGGCGGCGGAGGGATCATCAGCGGTATTCCCGGTCATGCTATCGAAGACATCAAAATCCACGATGTGTATTTGGAGCATCGTGGCGGCGGAACGAAAGAAATGGCTGCACTCAATCCGCCTGAAGCTGCAGAAGATGATCCATATCCCGATCCCGACATGTTCGGCGATATTCCAGCAAGCGGATTCTTTCTTCGCCACGTCGACAATATCGAGTTCACAAATGTTGAGATTGCATTCAGTCAGCCGGATGCCCGGCCGGTCTTCTGGATGGACCATGTGGACGGTGCCGATTGTTTTCATGTCAAAACGCCCAAAGTGCTTAGCGCCCCGGTGTTCGTGCTCCATGACGTTCGGGATTTTCGTGTTGCAGCTTCGCGTAACGTCGGAGATGTTTTCCTGAAAAAGGTCGAGCAGCAACGGCTTTAAAGTAGCGCTGTAACTGACGGATCCGCAGTCCGCTATTTAGGCTACAGGGAATCCCGCGGTTACCTGGATCACGCGTAAGATGGGCAAAAGGGGAGGGAAGACGCATGAAGAAAGTGGTATGGCCGGTCATTCTGGCGTGTGCATGGTGTGCTTCCTTTGTTGCGAATGACTACAGTCACGCACAGACAACCATGCTTCCCTCCATAGTGGAGACGCTTGGCAGTCCAGTGCAGCCGCCGGTAGTCACACAGGTTCAGCTGGAGGAATATCTAATGGCGCGGATTCCACCGCTGCCGTCGCCGTCTACGCCCGAGCAATGGACGGCTGAGGAGAAGCGGCTGCGCGAGCACATCCTTGACGATCTGGCATTCCATGGCTGGCCCCGTGAGTGGGTCGAGTCCGCACCACGTTTCGAGGAAGTAGGAATTATTGAAACTGGCCATGGCTACCGGATTCGCAAGTTGCGTTATGAGATTGTCCCGAGCTTCATTTCGACTGCGCTCATGTATGAGCCCGAAAAGATTACCAGCCGCGTGCCCGCTGTTCTCAACCTGATCGGCCATGAGCCGGATGGAATTGTGGTCGAATATGAGCAGAAGCGCTGCATCAACTTTGCCAAACGCGGCATTGTGGCGCTGGATCTTGGATGGATGCAATTCGGAGAGCTGTCCCAGCCGGGTAACGATCACGATTATGCAGCGCAACTTGATCTCGTTGGATCAAACGCGTTAGGCCTCTTCTATCTCGCAATGAGGCGCGGACTCGATTACCTGGCAACGTTGCCCGAAGTCGATCCGGCCCGGATTGGAGCGACCGGACTTTCCGGCGGCGGTTGGCAGACAGTCGTGCTGGGTGGTCTGGATCCCCGCGTTGCTGTTTCTGTGGAGGTGGCAGGAATTGGGTCGCGCGAATCCAACCTTATCGCTCCGCAAGACACTTACGAAATAGAAGAGGACGCACCAGATATCATGCAGGGATTTGACTATCCTGAATTCATCGCGATGCGCGCGCCACGCCCAACGCTTCTTGTGCATAATGTCGTAGATAGCTGCTGCTTCCGGGCGCCGCTGGTAAAACCTTATATTTATACCCAGGTGAAGCCGTTTTTTCAGATGTTCGGCGTGCCAGACAATCTCGCCTGGCACGACAACTTCGTTCCCGGCGTACACAACTATCAATTGGACAATAGGATCCAAGCTTACCGTTTTTTCACGGAGCATTTCCATTTGCCGGTCGCTGAAGACGAGATATTCAGCGATAGTGAGATTCGGAATGCCCAGGAGCTTGCCGTCGGTGTGCCGGCCGACAATCTGACCATCCTCGGGTTAGCGAAGAAACTGGCTGCGAAGATTACCCGCGAGCCGATTCCAGTCGCTGGTGCCGAGCGCACTGCGTGGACTCGATCCGAGCGGGAAAAGTTGAAATCAGTGGTTCGCTATAAGCCTGTTTCCATGTCGCGTGCATCGAGAATGGCAAATTCCAAGGGCATGGGTTTCCAGAGCTTGTCCTATCGCTTCGATTTCTCGAACGGACTCAGTGCCACGGGGATATGGTTTAAACAGGATGATTCCCCTCCTGATGAACCAATCACAATCGTGCTCAATGACAAAGGTTATAAAGCTTCAGGGCATACTGTGTTTGATCATCTTACCAGTGGGCATGAGGTGTTCGCGTTAGATATTCTGTTCAATGGTGCTACTGTGCCGGAGGTGCCTGATCCGAGCGATTGGGAAGTTCTAGTAGATAGCAGCGGAGGTCGCTCTTTGGGCTTGGAAGTAGCGCAGTTGCTAGCGTTGACGGAATGGGTACGTTCCACAACGGTGTCCGGTCATGTTCAGGTGGAGACCGACGGAATTCGCAACCAGACCATTGCTCTTATTGCTGCAGCTGTCGAACCGAACGCATTCTCAGATGTGGTAAACCAGAATGCGATGAAGAGTTTTGCATATTTGATCGATAAGCCAGTGCCTCTCCGCTCTGCACCTGAACTCTTCTGCCTGGATCTATATAGAGACTTTGATATCGATTCTATTAGTGCGCTCGCACCTTCTGTGAAGATTACTCAAGTAAGCCTTGTCGAGAGGTAAAGCCTCGCTGCTCCTTGGAAGGGGCGGCCTCACGGCAAATTAGATGACAATCTTTTGGTGAGGGTTCATATCCGCCTAATATAAGAACTGCGGATTGCAGCTCGATGTATGCTCAGTGAAAGGGGTTATATACTCAACTCATCAGATGGTTTCTTCCGCAATGGAACAGGTGTGGCAGGAACTGGGCTCCATAGGAGATGCAGGCCGGCCGTAATGGCCAGGCCGCAGTCCAGCTTATTGGACGCTTTTCGCGTAAAAAAATAGCGTGCCATTGACACCTGTTTGTCCAAATGAGAGTGTACGAGCGAGGCGAGTGTGTGATTTCCGGCAAGGTGTTGTCCAAATGGATGGGTACAGTACAAAATGAGAAAGAAAGCAGTGAAACATCCTGATAAATCAGTTAACACGGGCACGTATTCCGCCGGAGTCTGCTGCGATGGATGGCTCTATGTGAGCGGGCACGCATCCCAGGATTTGAAAACTGGCGAAGTGATCGGCGGAAGCACTGGCGAGGAGACCATCCGAACGCTTGCCTCGATCGGGAAGGTATTGAGAGCAGCGGGCTGCACGTTCGACGATGTCGTCAAATGCACGTGCTATCTGGCGCGCATCGAAGATTTCGATGAATTTGACCAAGCGTACTCCACGTTCTTAAGCGGCATTCCGCCTGCGCGCACGACCATCCAGGCGGTCCTGTGCGGCGGCTTGAAAGTCGAGATCGATGTCATTGCGCGCCTTCGATCCAAAGAGGAGTGAACCGGTCCGCTACTCGTTCGCAATCCCAGGTTGGTTTAGTGCGTGAAGGTGACCCACCGCTAGATCGCCTCATAGTTTCTATTCATGAGGAAGGTCTCGTCTATGTGCTTCAGCAGGCTGCGTGCTCTGTGGGCATGTGCATTTATATCAATTGTTTCCGTTGCCTGCCCTTCGCGAGACGCCCAGTCCCAATCCGGCCGTCTGGCCGACACACCGCCGATGGGCTGGAACAGCTGGAACCACTTTGCCGACAAGGTGACCGATGCCGACCTCCGCGCGGCAGCCGACGCCATGGTCGCAAGCGGAATGAGAGATGCCGGGTACATCTACGTCAACATCGACGATGGCTGGGAAGGCCAGCGCGACGCGCAGGGCAACATTCATTCCAACAGCAAGTTCCCCGACATGAACGCACTCGCAGATTATGTGCATTCAAAAAGGTTGAAGCTAGGGATTTATTCTTCTCCTGGGCCAAAAACCTGTGGAGGGTATGAAGGTAGCTATGGCCATGAACAACAGGATGCCAACACCTTCGCCACGTGGGGAGTGGACTATCTTAAATACGACCTTTGCAGCTATATGTCCATCATGAAACTGCACGATCCCCACCAGGATCCCCAGAAAGCCCTGGCGATGATGCAAGCGGCGTACGAGAAGATGCACCAGGCGCTTGTGAGTACTCACCGGCCTATCGTTTACAGCCTTTGCCAATACGGCGTCGATTCCGTTTGGGAGTGGGGGCCGAAGGTAGGAGGAAACCTGTGGCGCACGACGGATGATATCCGGGATACCTATCGCAGCATGGCGCTGATCGGTTTCTCTCAAGCAGGATTGGAAAAATATGCCGGCCCGGGCCATTGGAATGATCCGGACATGCTGGAGGTGGGCAATGGCGGCATGACAGCGGACCAATACCGCACCCAGATGAGCCTGTGGGCGATACTGGCAGCCCCATTGCTTGCAGGAAATGACCTGAGCAAGATGGACGACCCGACCAAAAACATCCTAATGAACAAGGAAGTGATCGCGGTCGATCAGGACAGGCTGGGAATCCAGGGGACCCGCATCGGACTGCCTCAAATCTGGATGAAGCCGTTGAGCGGCGGCGCCAAGGCGGTAGCGCTCTTCAACTACGTCACCGACGATGAAGCGGAACCGATGACTTTGCGGTTGAAAGATGTGGGCTTCAGTGGTCCAGTTCATGCCCGCGATCTGTGGGCCCACCAGGATCTTGGCATTCTCCACGGCTCCTATACGGTCACAGTGCCCCAAGGTGGCGTGGTCATGCTCCGACTTTGGAAATAGAGTATCGACAATTTCGCGAAGAATGGCGACTCTGGGCTGCTTACAAACAGCTGCACATGAGTAAGTAGTCCAGAGCGCCACAGATCGAGGAATCGCCTTATCTGTTCAGCCAAAAACAAGGCAGGGTGTGCTTGATCATCAAGAAAGATCCACGGAGGTTCACACTGTAAACGCGATGCGTCGTATCTCTTTGGCGTAGCAGACCGAGGAAGTGCGTTATTTGTCCAACAGGGTGAACACCGCATCTCTCTCGAAGCCTTTGTGTATTGACGTCCTCTGCCCGCAACCGTAGCATCGTTCTTAGATGGAAGTTGCCGCCTCTCAGCCCATGAACAACAGAGTCGTTTCAGTCCCCCTCCCAGCTGCTTTGCGCGGAAGCCAATGCTCGCATTTGGTCTCCTGAGCGCCGATGCCCGCACCTAGTGTACGAGGAAAACAGCGCATGCGCAGAATGGATAGCGATGGCCACATTTGAGATTGATGGCGTTCTACCTGTCATTCCGACTCCATTTACTCGCGATGGGGGACTGGACTGGGCGGCCCTCGGCGGTTTGCTGGAGTTTGCAATCAACGCTCGTGTCTGTGGAGTTTGCCTCCCTGCATACGCCAGCGAATTCTACAAACTTCGAGATGTTGAACGCCGAGACCTCGTATCTCAGGCGATTAGCATTCTGAACGGTCGCCTTCCCGTCGTGGCGCAGGTAAATCATGTTTCCACCGCTTATGTAGCGGAAACGGCGCGTGATCTCCAACGTGCCGGAGCCGCCGCAATTTCTGTCGCTGTTCCACGGCTGTTTGGGTTGCCGGAGCGCGACCTGCTCCGCTATTTTGATCGAATTCTACAGGCGATCACAGTTCCGTTGATCATCCAGGACTTCTACCCTGGAGGTACAACGGTGAGTCTGGAGTTCGTAAAATCTCTCCACGGTCAGCATGAGCACTTTCGATATTTGAAGCTCGAAGAACCTATTATGTCCGGGCGGGTTCGGTCAATCAGCGAAGAGACAAACGGTGCTGTCGGCGTGATCGAGGGATGGGGTGGCGCCTACATGCTGGAACTCATTGACGCCGGTATTTGTGGAGTGATGCCGGGACTCGCGGTCTCGGATTTACTTCAGATCGTCTGGCACCGCGCACGCGCCGGGAATAAAGATGCAGCCTATGAATTATTCCAAGGCATCTTGCCGCAGATTACCTACAGTTTGCAGAACCTTGAGTTTTACCACCACGCGGAAAAAGCATTGCTCGTGGCACGCGGCGTCCTCTCGGAGCCCGAGGTTCGCGATGCAACCCTCACGATTCATGAGATAGATCGAGCGCATATTGACTTTCTTAATCGTAAGGTCATCGATCTGGTGCGCAGACAGAAGATCGGGTCCACACTTACGAGTTCGTCCTCACAGGTGCTGACATGAAGCAAACTACAGGTACCATCCTGACGGGCGGCACCATCGTTGACGGCACGGGCGCCCCTCCGATTTCAAGTGAGGTCGTCATTCGGGGTGACCGAATTGTTTCTGTCGGTAGCCCGCAGAGCAGCAGGTCTGTTGCTGTAGAGGATGCGGAGTACAACGTCATTGACTGCAGGGGCTGCATCATTGCGCCAGGATTTATCGATGTGCATAGTCACTCGGACCTTCAGGTGCTGGAAAATCGAACCGAAAAGCTATTGCAGGGAGTGACGACTGAAGTTGTTGGAAACTGTGGTTTCTCCGCGTATCCATTGCCGGAAAACCCGCAAATATTACGGGATTTCGCAAACGGCATCTTTTGTGGAGGGAACAGTTGGGGATGGAATTCTGCCTCTGATTATCTTGCGAGCGCGAGTAAATCCAAGGTTGCAACGGTTGCGTCGCTCGTTGGGCATGGTTCGTTGAGAATCAAGGTTGCTGGAAATACCAGCAGAGCACTCACGAGCCGAGAACTTGACACCATGTCGGGCCTGCTGGATGAGTCGTTGCAGGAAGGGGCCGCGGGTTTCTCCTCGGGGCTCATGTACGCTCCAGGATCCGGTGCATCGCCGCAAGAATTGACGGCTCTCTGCCTCGTGGTCGCCCGGAGAGGCGGCGTGTACGCAACCCACATGCGCAGCTATTCCGGCACGTTGGTCGAAGCGGTCGAAGAACAGATTTCCATTGCCGAGGCCTCGGGATGCCGACTCCAGATCTCTCATCTGCAGGCTGCTGGCCAGGATAACTGGCCCTTGCAGCAACACGCCATTGCGGCGATAGAGCAAGCGTCCGCGCGGGGCGTCGATGTGGCGTTTGACGCGTATCCATGGCTGGCCGGATGCACGGTACTTACGCAAGTGCTACCGCAGACTGCGCTGGATGGGGGGATTTCCCAATTGCTTTCCCGGCTCACTGACCCTGTACAGCGTGAATCCATCCGGACTGAGGTTAAACCCGAGGCGCGCTGGAATGACGTGGTGATAACGTCGGCTGCAAACAATCCAGGCTCGCTGGTGGGCAGGTCAATCCAGGACATTGCAGACGAACGGGGAAGTGAACCAAGCAGCGTGGTGTTAGACATTCTGCTGGAACAACGAGGAAATGTGAATATTGTGGAGCACACCCAGTCGATGGAGAATCTTCATGCACTGCTCACCCATCCCCTGGCGATTGTCATTACGGACGGGGTTTATACCAGTGGACGTTCGCACCCCCGCCTGTACGGAACATTCCCTCTGTTACTTGGGGATGTGGTACGTGAGCGCAAATGGTTAAGCCTTGAAGAAGGCGTCCATAAAGTCACAGGCAAGCCGGCGGCGGCTTTCCATTTGCACGATCGAGGCCGGATTGCGGAAGGTTATATGGCAGATATCACCGTGTTCGATCCAGAAACCGTCCGTACCGATGCCACTTATGACATGCCTGCCGTTGCGCCAGAGGGGATCAAATCAGTGCTCAGGAATGGCAGAGTAGTGTTGAATGCAGGTGTGCTTGTGTAAGCTTGCTCTCATAAAACGTCAATGAACATCCACGACTTAGACACCCCGGCAGTTCTCATCGATGCGGATACGCTCGATCGCAATCTTCGCAAGATGGCGAGTTATTGCGACACGCACAGTCTCACGCTACGGCCACACACGAAGACGCACAAAATGCCGGAGATTGCTCGCCTTCAGCTGCAATATGGCGCGCCTGGCATTACGGTCGCAAAGCTTGCGGAGGCTGAGGTCATGGCAGACGCAGGCGTGGTCGACATTCTGATCGTCTATCCGCTGTGGGGAGAGAAAAAATGGAAGCGCTTGGCGGAACTTGCAAAACGCGTCAGAGTCTCCGTTGCGATGGATTCCTTGCAGGTGGCTGCGGGCATCTCACAGGCCGCAAAAGCAGCAGGTGTTGAAGTTGGAATTCGATTGGAATTCGACACCGGCTTTCGGCGCTGCGGTCTTACCATGGACGACAGATCGACCGACATTGCCAGGAGAGTATTCGCTCTTCCCAGCCTTCGCTGGGAGGGCATCTCCGTCTATCCGGGTCACATTATGGGCAACCGGGCGATTCGAGAGCAAGATATTGTTCTCGAGAATGTTCAGCTTGACCGACTTTTAACACTGCTTGATTCGGCTGGCATTCGCTACCCCGTGGTCAGTGGGGGCAACACACCTGCCGCTTTCCAGAGCCATCGGTTTCATGGTCTCACTGAGATCCGGCCTGGAACCTATGTTTTCAATGATCGAAATACCGTTGATGCGGAATCCGCAAGCTATGCTGATTGTGCCGCAACAGTGCTCGCCACTGTGGTGAGCACCAGTGTCCCGCACCGTGCCATTATCGACGCAGGCAGCAAAACACTAGCAGGCGACACCCTACTTTCGGGGGATCGGAAGTATTTTGGATATATCCAAGAGCATCCAGAATTAATATTGGAAGACCTTTCCGAAGAACACGGCCACCTGATCATTCCGGACAATTCTCCGATAAAAATCGGAGACCAACTTAGGATTATTCCTAACCACGTATGTCCGTGCATCGATTTGCACGATCGCGTCTTCGTCGTTTCTGGAGAGCAAGTCATGGATCAATGGAAGGTTGTCGCTCGCGGAATGGTCACTTAACGGCCTGAACACTGAGTGCGGCTTTGGTATGGATCCTAGATCCGCATCCAAGATGCGCGTCCCAGATCCGCATCCCATCCAATATGTTGGACGCTAATGGAAGATATTAGCGGATCACCCTTGATCTCAGAAAACTGCGGGGGCTAAACTGAGTTGGACTCGCAATTGTTAGATGGTTTGATCTCTCCAATAACTTCGTGTGGCGCCTTGCAAGCGCATCTAGAGTGCGGGGCCCGCATCGCTAGGTTCGAAAGGAATTCAATGCGCGGGATGAAGATCATGGCGTTACTGTTATGCGCGCTGATCGGCTCTCTTGCCTATGCCGACCATAGTCCCTTGCTTCCCCGCCCACAACAGATCCAGTATGGTGTCGGCTCGATTCCACTAAAGGGCATGAGAATTGCGTTTTCGTCCTCTCCAAGCAACGAGGATCGGTTCGCCGCCGAGGAACTCTCCAGTTTCTTAGAAGAACGCGCCGGACTTCGATTGCCAATCCAAAGCTTTGGAGAAGATGTTGGAGAAGGCCCGGTCATCCTCTTGGAACGGGTGGGGCCTGCAGATCCGCTGGCCGTTCCTACGGAACTGCCCGGATCAGGCTCGCGGGAAGCATATGACCTCATCGTGACAACGCAGGGAGTCACGATACATGCGCTTTCAACTGCGGGCGTATTCTATGGGGTCCAAACGCTGAGACAACTCGTCGAAGGAATCGGTTCTGCCGCGGTGTTGCCGCAGGTTGAAGTCCGGGATTGGCCCTCATTAGCGTATCGGGGAACCATGGTCGATATAAGTCACGGGCCATTGCCGACCGAGAAAGAAATTGAACGTCAGCTCGACTTTCTGGCTCGCTGGAAAGCGAACCAATACTACCTTTACACCGAAGACAGCATAGAGTTGTCTGGCTACCCACTCCTGAACCCAGACGGACGCTTGACCAAAGATGAGGTGCGGCGGATTGTAGCTTATGGTCGCCAACGGCACATTGATGTAATTCCTAATCTGGATCTATATGGTCACCAGCACGATCTGTTTCGGATAGAACAATACTCCGAGTTGTCCGATGAGTCACACGGAACCGAATTCGACCCCAGTAATCCAAAGGTGATGCCTCTTCTGACCGATTGGGTCAACCAGTTAGCAGATTTATTTCCCAGTCCTTTCGTCAGCATCGGGTTCGATGAGACGTTTCAAATCGATCAGGCTACTCAGGCGTCTGGTGCGGCCGCAACGCCAGCAGCACTGTTTGTGAAGCAGCTCACGGCTGTCACGCGCCTATTTCAGAAACGTGGGAAGCACGTCATGGCGTACGACGACATCATGGTTAAATATCCCCAGATGATTCCCGATCTTCCTCCGGGGCTGATTGCTGTCGCTTGGTATTACACCTCAGAGGATCCAACATACAAGCGCTGGCTTGCGCCATTAATCGCTAACCATATTCCTCACATCGTACAACCGGGAGTGATGAGCTACGACGATATTGCTCCAGATTTCAATGCGACATTCCAAAATATTGATACTTTCCTCGCTGCCGGTCGGCGTTCGGGCGCGCTGGGCTTGGTCAACTCTGTCTGGGCTGACGATGCGCAATTGCTCTTTCGCATGTCATTGCCCGGTATGGCATACGGCGCGGCGGCGCCATGGCAATCCGCTCCCATGGATCGGACCAATTTTTTCTCTGATTATGCACACGTGATGTACCCAGCAACCATCGCTCCAGACATCGCCTCGGCGCTTAGCAATATGTCCGAGGCCGAAACCGACCTGCAAAGGGTGCTCGGAGATGAGTTTACTATGTTGGCGCTATGGAACGATCCATTCTTCCCTCCCTACTACAAAGAGTTGGCTGCGCACCGGAAGGATCTAGATGAGACCCGGCTAAATGCGGAGCGGGCGGAGACGTCTCTCTTTCATGCCAATAGTCTCGGTGCGGATCCCGCGACCGTGAACAGCCTGATAATAGGAAGCGAGCTTCTCGACTATGCCGGAGAGAAATTCCAGACCTCGTTGGATCTCTCCGGCCTATGGGTAAAGCTCGGCCCTCGACGTCCCAACCCGGACCGTTGGTGGAATGAATGGGAATCTCAGGTTACGCACTATGACCATTCGTATATTGTCGATCTCATGGATCGCATCACCAACTTGCAGCCCGCATACCGAGCTGAGTGGCTGCAAGAATACACACCATACCGCTTAGGTTCAGCTTTGGGCCGATGGGATTCGGAGTATCAATATTGGCGAAGCGTTCACGAAAAATTAAGGGAATTCAACGATAGCTCGCATGAAGGAGATACTCTGCCGCCGCTCCAGGAGGTGATAGAGAGCAGCGGTCCTTCACGGACCCTGGCCAAGTAGAACTGCTATGCTCGCACGGGTATTCTGCGCAGCCCGGCAGTTGCAGGTTGACGTGCACTTCAGTTGTTTGCAAGTGTTAGTGAAATGCTAAGTGGACGTTTCTTTACAATTTGGTGCCCGATGAGTTTGGGCGCGATCATCCGTCGGAACCCTTCTAAAACGGAAAATGACCGTCAACAACAAGCCTTATGTTCGGCGTGACATAGACGGCCGTACCGACGATTTCAATTGCCGCATCCTCGGAAGCCCGAGTCGCTTTCCGAACAAAATTACCCTTAAATGTGTCCGGAAGTGGAACCACGTTCCCCAAGAAAATGCGGCGGGTGCGACGAACCCCTTTCGACGGGACCGCAGTGGAGATTGATAGCTTGACTACTCGCCGCAGATTTCTTCGCCAATCCGCGATTGCTGCTGCGGCCGCAATCGCCCCGCGGGCTTTCTCCCATACCATGCGGCGTGACGCAACGACCGTGATCCCGACCCTCGATCCAAACAGTCTGGCTCGCTTCGTCGATCCGCTGCCCCTTCCGGTGGTCGCTCAGCCGCAGGGCGATCGTGCCGTGCCGGGTAGGCCCGGCGAACGGGTGCCGTTCTACCGGGTACCCATGCGCGCCATCGCCGGCAAACTTCATCGCGATCTGCCGCCGACCAACCTATGGTCCTACGGCGGTTCGGTACCCGGCGTGATGTTCGACACGCAGAGCGATCAGGGGCTGCTCGTCGAGTGGGTCAATGAATTGCCGCCCAACCACTTTCTCCCCATCGATTACTCGGTGCATGGTGCCGAGCGCGGTACCCCTGAAGTGCGTAGCGTCGTGCATCTGCATGGCGGCAAGACCCCTCCCGAAAGCGACGGATATCCCGAAGACTGGTACGTGCCCGGTCAATCGCGCACCTATTACTATCCCAACCAGCAGGACCCAGCGCTACTCTGGTACCACGACCACGCGGTGGGCATCACCCGGCTGAACATCTATGCCGGGCTCCTGGGCCTGCACGTGATTCGCGACCAGGCGGAGCAGCATTTGCAGCTGCCCAACGGCAAATACGAGGTCCCGCTCGTGCTCTACGACCGCCATCTGCACCTCGATGGCCAGCTGAGCTATCCGGTTTCCGCCGATCCCGCGCACCCGTGGATGCCGGAGGTCTTAGGTGAGGTGCCGTTGGTCAACGGCAAGATCTTTCCTTATCTCGAGGTGAAGCCGCGCAAGTATCGATTCCGCGTTCTGAACGCCGCGAATGGCCGTTTGTATCGGCTGTCGTTGCCCCAGGGCGTCGAGGTTCACCAGATCGGCACCGACCAGGGGCTGCTGCCCATGCCGGTCGCGGTAACGCATGTGCTGCTGGCGCCGGCGGAGCGCGCCGATCTGGTAATCGACTTCGCGCCGCATCGCGGCACACGGATTTTGCTATCCGACGATGCCTTCACGCTCATGGAGTTTCGTGTGAGTGCGGCGCCGGTCCCAGACCCGAGCGAGTTGCCGGCCACGCTGCGTCCCGTGCCGCGTATCGCGGAGTCCTCCGCCGTAAAGACTCGATGGCTCACATTGGACGAGCTAAAAAAAGGGGTGGCCGCATCCATGGGGATGTTGTTGAACAAGACGCCGTGGCACATGCCCATCACCGAGAAACCGGTGCTGGGTACCACGGAAATCTGGGAACTCGCGAACCTGACCGACGATGTGCACCCCATTCACCTGCACCTGGTGCGGTTTCAAATTCTCGATCGTCGCCGCTTCGACGCCTTCCAGTACGTGACAACTGGCACACTGCGGTACAGTAGTCCGGCCACGCCTCCCGACCCGAATGAAATGGGCTGGAAGGACACGGCTCGCGTCAACGCCCGGACGGTAACTCGGATCATTGTCCCGTTCAGGGGCTATCCTGGCCGCTACGTTTGGCACTGCCACAACCTCGAGCACGAGGACAACGAAATGATGCGCCCCTACTTGATTTCAAATTGATGTCCCCAATTCGACGAACTTTCACTGCCTGAATCCACGTCGTTGAGAATACTTCTTAACTTGAGCACTAGCGCTCCTGTTCCCGACGAAAATCCGGTCGTGGGATACTTAACGATATCGGCTGCCATTCCGTCGTCGCTTGCAAACACGACCGGAGTGGGGCCTTAAATTCCGCTAGCGAACTGAATCGCGTTTAGTATCCCGTTGACGTCAGACCCTTGTTTGACACTTTTCTTCCATCCTTCGATCAGTTCCTTGGCTGATCCCTACAGCGATGCCGATAACGCCGAGGTTGCAAGGGGAAGACGTAGTAGGCGCTCTGAATCATTCGGCAGAAGAGAGGAACTCCTAAGCTGTTGCTCTGTGACAACGGGTCGGAGTTCGCCAGTCAGATCATGGATCTGTGGGCGTATCACAACCAGGTGCAGATCGACTTCTCGCGACCAGGGAAACCGACCGACAATGCACACGTGGAGTCATTCAACGGCACGCTGCGAGCGGAGTGTTTGGACGTGCATTGGTTCGCGACGCTCAACGAGGCCAAACAAGTCATCGAGGATTGGAGGCGGGAATACAATGAGAGTCGTCCTCACAGGTCTCTGGGAGAACGAACGCCGAGTGAGTTCGCTTGTCAGATCGCTCTCATATGGCGATCTGCCAAGCTCACAAGCTGTCGAAAACGGGACGACATACGAGTACAACCGCACCAACGTTGGATATGCCAACGATGGGTTCAACAAATAGGCGGAATTGCAATCCGGCCTGCCCAACGCTCCCGGCCAACTGATCCGGAATACCTTTGGCGCGACGCTTGGCGGTCCCACCGCAAAGATCGCGTGTTCTTCTTCCTGGGGTACGAGGGTTAGCGAACTAGGAAAACGCCCAGGAAACACGGGTCGTGCCCAGCGACAATCTGCGACACGGCATCATGAGTTATGACTGCACGGGAGATCCTGTTTGTCCAAGTGCAAGTGGCGACATCGAGACGTTTGCAGCCCAGCAATTGGCCAGCATGGACATGACCTGTAGTTTAGCTGGGAAGTGTTCAATGTCACCAATTCAGTGCGTTTTGACAGAGCGGCTTTGCCGCAAACCACCAGCCAACTGGAACAGCCCAGGGAGATTTGGGTACGTACAGTAGTACATTAACCAAACCCAGAATAATACAGTTCGCGTTGCGCTACAGTTTTTGACGGTTGCCAGCGAGGGACCATGGCAAAATTTGCCCGGTATTCCATTTGGTTGCTGAGCACGTTCGTGCTCCTGCGGTCAACCTCCAGCGAGGCTCAGTCAAGCCTGCGGCCGAAGGGCGAAGACTCCAGCCGTATTGAGAGCGCATTGGTTGAGCAACGGGAGAAAGCATCCATGGACAAATCGAGGGATCAAGATCGGGGCAAGGGCGCGACGGAGCAGGACCCGCAGAACCAAGGTGGCAATACTAGCATTCAAGGTCACTTGGGGCACCGTGATGAGGACTCGGAATTGAAGAACGCTGATTCTGATTTGTCCGGGTGAGACCTGCAGTGGTCTAGGCCAACGCTTACTGAAACATCCACGGCTGGTTACTATGGCAAATCCCCATTTCACATGCAATTCTCAATTGGTGTAATTGCAACCGGTACCCTTTTAGGACGTCAAACATCGCTGCGCCAAACCAGCGTTTTTTACCAAAGTACGCGTAGACTGATGTGCACCAAGAAGTCGGGATCCGCGATGATGACCGCCTGTTGAAGATCGGGGCGTTTCGCGACAAGCGCGCCCAAGTCACGGCTGCGACTCATGGGTGGCCCGTTGCGCACCCTCACTGCAGTAAGAATCGCCTTTACGGGAAAGCTGCCTCCACTTCTTCGAGCACCCATTTGTCGGGTGCCTCCAGATGGCAGTCGTATCCATAAAACCGCCCATTGAATATGTGCTGGAACAAGCAGGCGCGCTGCCCACGCATAACTGGATTCCCCAGCACGGGCTGGAAGCCGCCATCTGGCGAGTCCCCGGCAAACACTTTGACCTGCCACTCACCCTCGGGATCGGTTGTGTAGCGGTGGGGATAGACTTCAGTTGCCAGATAATAGATCCCCTTTTTCTTCCCACGATCATTCCAAGCGTTGTTCGCGTAGAGCAAGGTAGGAGCGGCAACCGTGTCAGTCGTCTTCATGAGGATCTTCTCTGGGGCTTTATCGAGGTCCTGAACGTTCGTTGCACTTTTGCTGACGATCTCGAATTGGTCCTGATCGTTGCCGCGATAAAACGTCAGGTAGAAACGACGTGAGCGCGGATCGCGGAAAAGATTTGGATTTTGGTTGCGCTGATTAGGCGCGCCCGGCACCAAAGCTTTCTCCTCTGTGAGATGAATGCCGTCTTTTGACGAGGCCAAGACAATGTGGCTGCTGGGTGTGTCGTAATCGCGGGTGATTGCGAAATATAAGAGACGTTTGTGTTTCGGATCCGCCTTGGCCAAGACAGAAGGCCAGCGCGCATTCGTCCACAGCGGATTCTTTTCGTACTTGGTCCAGTTCACCAGGTCATTGCTTCGGGCAAGCCCAATCCCTCTTCCTTCGTTCAGCCCGTACCAGCCCCAGTAGCGGAATCCGCTTCGCTTGAGTTCGAGAACGCTCAGCGAGTGGGGATACTGGTCGCCCTCCCATGGTTGCGAGTCGGGCATGACGCGTCGCGGTTCCGTCAATTTCAAATAGCGGATCGATATGACCTGGCCGGGCTCCGTTTTCGTCTGCCCCAAGACGTAGCCGGTGACTATTAGAACTAAAAGTGCATCACAGAAAGTCCGATGTAATGCGTTCATGAGCTCTCCTCTACTAAAGGCCTTCATCCAGACTGAACTTCGGCTTTCTTGAAACTGACAGTCGCGTTCGTTATGAGTGGCTTGGCCCGGAAGCCAACAATCAGAACGCACGCGAACGTGACATAGAGGAATGCGACTCCCGCCCGTAGTCCGAAGTGATCCCCGATACGTCCAATGATGACGGGCACCACCGCGCCACCCATAATTCCCGTGCTCAGAATCCGGCAAAGGAGCCGTGGTGCTCCGACACCGAATTGAGTCCTAGCGAGACCAAGATGGGCCACATCACTGATGCGAAAAGACCAATCGCCGGAAAAGCAATCACCGAAACATTCGCCGGGCCGAATAGGGCGGCGGTCAGGCACAGAAGTGCTCCCAGACAAGTGCCGATCAGGACGTAGCGGCTGTCGAAAATCTTCAGGAGCAACATGCCGACAAAGCAGCCCGCCGTGAGCAAGCCCCAGAACCATGAGACTGCGGTTGCGCCCGTGGTGTGCGGATCATAGCCATGGTATTTCGACAAGAACTCAGAGATCCAATTGGCAGTACCTTGTTCCGAGCCGACGTAGGCGAACACGCTGATAAAGAAGAACCAGACAATCGGCTTCCGCAACAGCTCGCGATACATTTGCCACGACCCCGCGCGTCCGTCTTCCTTCCGCTCGACCTTTGCAAATTGGGTGAAGAAAAGCACCACAATCATGAGCAACGTGGATACAGCGAAGATCCAATACATCGACGCCCACGGAAGATTGGGCGGCGTAACCCTGCCCAGCCCGCGTAATAGAGGATTGCTGGCTCTGGACCGATCTCCCAGGTTTTCTACCAAGTAGGAATAGATCCGGGGACTCACAAACGATGCGGAACCGAAGATCAATTGCGCAAACGCAGAGTTGAAAGCGAATTGCTCTTCTCCGCCAGCGACGCGCAACAGCGGGTTGATCGCGACCTGTAACGTCGCCATACCCGCCGCCATCACGAACAACGAGACGATCGCGACGAAATAGGCAGGAAAAAGCGCAAAGCTCAGCGATCCCAGAGTACCCGCCAAAAATGCTGCCATCATCACTGGCTTCTCGGAGTATTTCTCGACCCAGAAGCCAGCCGGAATCGACATCACGCCATAGGCTATGAAGAAGGAGAATGGCAATAGGGCAGCAGCTGTCAAGCCCACCTGGAAGCTATTGATAATGTCAGGGATGATCGGTCCCAAGATGTTGGTCAAAAGCGACATCACAAAGAAGACCAAAAAGACGAGCCCGACCATGTAACGGCTTCGTGCCATGGAAATTTCCTTCTGAATTATTCCGTCGTTGTAACCTTGCTTGCTAGCTCGAACTTTCCGGGCTCGCGTTGCGCGCGAGCCGCTAGGGCAAGCGTAATCATCTGAATGGGCAAGATTTCGAGAATTGCGCGAACGCTGCTGCCGTGGTCCGCGAGCCGGAAACATTCGAGCGTCGCGGTTTCTCCGGCAAGCGCAGCGCATCCACCTTGTTGTTGAATGTCAGCGAGTAGCCGAAGGTTGAGTGCGCGAGTCTTAGCGTCGCCAGAAAACACAAGCACGAATGTTTCCCCGCTCAGCATCTCCAGAGGACCATGCCGGAAGGCGGCGCTGCTCATCCCTTCCGCATAAAAATGGTCAGACTCTTTCACGATAAGTGCGCCGGTGCCGACAGCGGACAAGGACGACCCGCGCCCCACGAAGAACAGGTGACGAATGTCTTTCAGGCTTTGGACCAGACTCAACACGTATTCCTTCCAACCGGCCAAATAAGCAGCCACAGCGGGCGCGGCATGCCTTAATTCTCGACGGGTCTGTTTCACATCACGTTGACACAAAACGTCCCCCAGCCACTTCAGCGCCATCAGGGCCGTGACATAGGTTTTGCACGATACCGAAAACTCGGTGCCAGCCTGGGTGAACAAAGCGGCGGTGGCGTGCTTGACGAGAGGACTTTCTGGCGTATTGGTTACGGCGATCACCGCCGCGCGTTTCCGATTCACTTCGGCCAGCCGCCCCATTTCAGCGCTTTGACCCGACTGCGACGCGGCAATAATAAGTGTCTTAGGATCAAAGAAGCGATGCTTGTAATGGACTAGCTCTGAAGTCTCCACCATGACGGCTGTAAATCCATGACCGATCAGTTGCAAATTTAAGGGATGGAGTGCGTGAAACGAGGAGCCCATGCCGGTTAGAACGATGCGCTGGAACATGCCTTTACGCAGATCCGACGCCAGATCTAGTAATTCTTTAGATCTGTCCAGGGTCTCGAGCGTGTTTTCTAGCGCTTGGGGCTGATGCAGAATATCCCGCAAGTACTCGCCCTCGATTACTTTTAGAGCAGCAGCCAAGTTAATGTCCTTCCCTCGTGAATCGGTGATGCCAGACTCTCGCCGCACCAATGAGGTTGGCATCTTCTCCGAGGGAGGCGAGAGCCAGTTCCACCTTCTCGAAGGGAACAAACCGGCAGCTCGTGCAAATCATTCTCCGGATTCCTTCAAGAAAAAGAACGGCGCTTTTCATAACGCTGCCGCCCAAAACGATCGAGTCTGGAGCAAACAGTGTGATCAAGTTAGCTATGCCGAGGCCCAGGAAGTAAGCCTCCCTATCGACCGCTCGCTTGGCCAACTCGTCCCCCTCGATTGCCAACTCGCAGATCCGTTTGGCACTTAACTTATCGCGAAGCGCATAGTCCGCGGGGGCTTCACTCTCCAGCCAAGCGACCATGGCCGGGCCAGCCGCCAAAGATTCCCAACATCCTCGAAAGCCGCACAGGCAGAGCGGTCCAGAAGGATCGATAGCATGGTGGCCCATTTCCGGATGAGAATGATCTACGCCACGGTAGATCTGTCCATCGAGAACAAGTCCGGTACCGATTCCGGTTCCTACCGTCACGTAAATCAGTCTGTTCTTGTTCTGGCCAGCACCCCAGCCTGCTTCCGCAAGAGCAGCGGCGTCAGCATCGTTCTCCATTGCCACTCTCACCTGAAAGATCCGGCTCAGATCTCTGACCGGATTCTCTCCTTTCCAATGCGGAAAGAAATTGACATCGCCGATCTCGCCCGTCAGCGGATACACCGGTCCGGTAGATCCGATCCCAATACCGGAGATTTGCGTGTTTGCGGTCTGCGCTGTGGCTCGTAGCATTTCCCCAATGCGCCGCAGCGCGTCCGGATAACCGCGATCAGCGTCCGTTTGGGATTCCAGGCGGGCCAGAACTTTGCCATCTCCGTCAATCATCCCAACCGCTATCTTGGTCCCGCCGATATCCACCGCTCCGATCAACGGCTTCTCCTAGGCTGCATATTTGCTTTCCCGGCTACTTCCACTCGAACACCTCGCCTTCATAAGCTCCTATCTCGATCTTGAACGTGGCTCCCGAAATTTGAATTGGTGCCGCCCCATGCTGCGAGATTCGGGTTATGGCATGCAACGAGCCAGCCGCGGTGATGGTCACGCTTTGTGATCCAGAGCCGTGGTTGGTTACGACCACATACCCATGAGTTCCGCCACTCAATGCGCAGACCTCCACCGAGGGCTGGTTGCTGCGGAAGAGTGGTTTGACGCCTGACCATTCGGCGAACGCCTTGTAGATTCGATAGGTGTTCTCTGGTTTGTCAAACGCGGCTGGCAGATTGGCGAGATAGTTCTCCAACGGATATGCGCTCAGCAACGTCTTGCCCAACCCCATGGTATTGGCCACCAAGGCGGGCTTGTTGTCCTGGTCAACCGCAATGATCGTTCCGCCCTTGACGTCAAGAATCGCGCCCCAGGAACGCGCTGTTGCCGAAGGCACCGTGTAATGAAAAGTGTCTCCCACTTGCAGGTCGCCGAACGGGGCGACGATTTTCAGGGTGATGTCGTCTTTCGGGTTGGCGTCGACCAGTCGTGCTCCAAACAACGACTCCATCTCGGGTATTGCAGCGTCCGCCGCGACCGACGCGTATAGCGCGCCTCCCTTGGAAACGTATTGCTTCGCTTTTTCCCAGAAATCCGAGTGCACATGGACTAGAAAGCTATCTGTGCTCGTCAATGGCGAGGGCAGCAGTACCAGAGAGTACTTCTGCCAGTCGGCATATTCCCGCGGGAAATCTGCCTTCATGCCGGCGCGCCGTGCGAGCACAAAAGATGACAACCAGGAGCCGGTGATCCAAAGGTTCTCCTCGCCGAAATTCGGCTGCGATTGTCCAGCGATATTCGCGCCTTCGTCTGTCGAGGTGTAGGGAACAACCTCCGGCCCGGTCAGGCCAAAGTGAGAGAAGTCACCATGTGGTTTTGACCATTCATAGGGAACGATAATCCCGGCATCTGCCGCAGCCGGCTCAATTCCGGTCAGGTCGAGACGTCCAACAATGTCCTCAAACTCTTCAAACATTTTTGCGGAAGGCCGGTCTTTCCCGTCCCATGTGGTCAGGCCAAATTGTGTTTCATGGGGAGAGCGGAGATACGGAACTTTGTGGAACTGTTCCGGTGCGGCATCGGTGTAGCACCACAGAAGAAATCCGTTTGCTCCGGCGCCCAGCCCCGAGTAGAGGCTCGCGCGGAGAAACTTTGCGATCTGATCGGGATCATATTGGGCCGAAGAAGCTCCGATCTCTTGCACCATGACCGGATGTCCAGCACCGCCTGACAGAGCGGTCTCGAAAGCGGATCCGTAGGTGCCGCGCTCGGAAAGCATGGCGTCGGGGAAAAGTTTGGGCGCGTAAATGGAATAAGGATGAACACTGAAAAAGTCGGTCTCTTCGCGGAGATTATCGGGGCGAAACGGACCGTGCCCGACATCCTCCATGCTGGTCCCAACAACTATCGGGTGCAGAGAATCGTGGCGCCGAATCGCCCCGGAAAGCAGACGGGTCCAGTTAATCGCCATTGCATCAGTGGTACTGTCGGCGGCAATCCAGAATGGAGGCTCATCGGTTAAGTCCCAGCCGAGAATCGCAGGCTCTTTTCCATAACGGCGCGCTAGCTCCGCTACATGATCGGTCTCAATTCGCAGCATGTCAGGATCAGAATGAGGGTGCCGGCCCTGGCGGTACGGGACGTCCCAATACGCTTCGCCTACTTCGCCGCCGATTAGAAGACTGGGATGAAGATAGATGTGATAACGGTGAGCGAGAGAGATCAGGAAATCGAGATCGCGAAATGCTTCCGGGTTGTAGTCGCCGGGGCGAGGCTCAATCCAGGCCCAAACAAAATCGAGACGAATCGTGTTGAAGCCCAGTTCGTGCATTCGCGCGAAATCAGCTTCGATCGCTTTCGGATCCCACTGCGTGGGCCATTGCATGGCCGCCTTCGCTGGCACCCAGTTTGCGCCCACAGGGATAAAGCGATGGCCGTCATGTGAGAAGTAGTTGCCGTCAAGATGCACTCCGGAAAGTCCCGTTCCGCTGGAATTCTCGGGGGCGGAGATTTGTTGTGTAGGCTTTGGCTGCTTATCCCCGTTATCGGCGACTGTAAGACGAGTGCACACACAAAATAACGCCACCACAATCGGTAGCAGGTGCTTGCTGAACCATCCGGTATTGTTGGCCATGTTCATCCCGATATTCTTGAGGCAGAGACGATTTCGCGGACTATTCTAGAACGTGAACTTAAGCGCGAGTTGAATCTCCCGTGAAGCATGTACTGTACTCGTGATGGAGCCGGAAAGGCTGGGAACCATCGGTGACCCAGAGCTGGCGGCTGAGCCAGTCTGATCCACGGCGGAGTAGGGGATTCCGAATTCGGGAGTGTTGAACAGGTTGAAAGCTTCCACGCGGAATTGCAGTTTCGAATTCTCGGTGAGGCTGAAATTCTTGAACAGAGAAGCGTCCACGTTGTATTCGGCCGGGCCACGCAGCGAACCACGCCGAGCATCTCCGTAGTCATGGGCAAACGTTTGTCCAGGGGCAAGTTGCGGAATGGCGAAAGCTGCGGGATTATACCAGCACTCGATTGTCCGACTGTTCGATGGGCATCCCGCGCTGGTCGCGTTGGAAAAATCGTAAGGATTCCCCACGATATCTGGACGGGGCGCACCTGAATCAGTGTTGGTGTAATCGGTGGAAAGCAGCGGTGTAAACGCTTCTCCAGAGTGCATGGAGACGATCCCGTTCAGTTGCCAGCCCTGCGCCAGCCAGTGGGTTGGTCCAGTCGCGTTCCAAAACCGTTGCTTTGGGCCGATCGGTAGGATGTACGACCAGGCGGAAGAAAACTGATGGCGAAAGTCGGGAGCGTTGTCGCCGCGCTCCGCCCCCAGGTTGTAGGTGTCTTGTGGTTCCAGATATTCGTTTTCCTCTGTCTGTCCAATCGTGTGCTGCCAGGTGTAGGCGTTCAACATGCTCCAGTTGGCCGAGAATCTCTTCTCAAGCTTGACCTGCAATCCGTGGGAAATGGACCAGGCACCATTATCCAGCGTGCGGATTTCGCCGACATTCGGCACCGTGTTGTAATAAAGCCGCCCAAAATTCGTTGGGGCGTTGGTTGCACATGAAGGATCAGTGGGAGTTGGACAGGATTCAAAATTACTGTCGAGTGGCTGCGTTGGCTGATTCCGATTGCTGAGAAACGCAAGTTTGACACCCCGCGTTCCCACATAGGCAACTTGGAGCGCCATGCTCTTGGAGAGCGCTCGCTCTATGTTCAGGTTCCACTCTTCGATGTAAGTAGTGCGGTTGTTGAACAAAGCCGCGCTCGCGCGTCCTGCGGGATCCTGTAGCGTCGGGTAAGCCACTGCGGGATAGCCAGTCGAGATTCGCATGCTCGGCGTGGTGGCGGGATTGAAGATGTTCTGACTGAAGAACAACCCGTCGGGGTTATAGGCCAACTCGGCATCACTTTGATCGGCTTGAACGTCGTAGAAAATTCCAAATCCTCCGCGCACTACCGTCTTCTCATTCCATGGAGTCCAGGCAAATCCAATCCGCGGACCGAAGTTGTTGTAATCCGTCTTTACGTTGCCCGAAGCGCTGACGCCCGGCAACTGGGGCGAGACAAATTGTCCGGTTGAGAAATCGAAATTGGCCAGGCGATTCTCCTGCTCGACCGGAGGGGTAAAAAGATCGTAGCGCAGACCAAGGTTCAGGGTAAGTTTGGGGGTAGCCCGGAAATCGTCCATCAGGTATGAACTGAATTCCGTCCCGCGCATCCCAAACGAGCCCTTTTGTCCGTCGCGATAGGCGGTTAGCGGATAACCCATCAGGAAACTCGCCAGCGCACTTCCTCCCGTGTCCGTTGTCAGGTCTGAAGTGAATAGCTCATTGAACGACAGGTCCCCCCGGGCATTCTGTGTCTGGAAAAACCCATGCAGACGTCGCCGCACGTCCACGCCCATTTTGAACGAGTGTCGGCCGTGCACGTAGGTGAAGGCGTCCATGTATTGGTAATTGTTCTCGTTCAAGAATTCTGGGAACCAATCCGTACTTCCGAGTGGGCTCAGACTGGAGAACTGAATATTGGGCAGGCCTCCGGTCGCCATCGCGTTGTTGGGATCAAAAATGCCAGGGATGCCGAACTGCTGCGAAAGCGGCTGGCCGGCAAAGTTTTGCACGGCACGTACCACGTACCTGGAATAGCCAATCTTGAATTCGTTGATTTGTTCCGGAGTGAAGGTGTGCACATCGCTGATTCCGGCGGATCTGGCCAAGTTTGTGATGCGCCCAGTAAAGTTTCCGCCGCCGGCCTCTCCGGGAAATGGATCCGGAGCGAAGGCTTGGACATTGTTGAAGCTGAAGGTCAAGGACAGATTGTTCTTGCTACTGAATTGGTGATCTCCTCGAACGTCAAAGGAATCCTGATTGTTGCTAGCCACCGGGTTAGATAAATAGTTGCCAGCAGCAAGTGAGCGATTGGGATTGGGAAAGAGCCCCACCAGGGCCAGCGCAGCCGGATCCAAGCACGCGCCGTCGGTCGCGCTGCTGCAGGCTGGAATCACATTGCCCGGAATGGGTGTTCGAACAGTTACGGTCCCTCCGTTGCTACACGGGACGCTATGGTTTGTGAAGGGATCAAAAATCGTTCCCGTGTTGAATTGCGGATCTGTAGGCGCGGCGCCCGCTCCGCAAGGTGAGAACGTGCTTCCTGGGACCAGCAGATCGCTAAAATCGCCCGCCCTCTCGCCTGAGGTAGATGGAGCGGGCGGGACCACTGAAACGAAGGTCTGCGCCTGCCGGATGCGAGTTCCTTGGTAGTCGACAAAGAAGAACGTCTTGTCTTTGATGATCCGGCCACCCAACGTTCCCCCAAACTGGTTTTGTTTGAAGGGTGCTATCGGCTGGGTGGCACTGTCAAAGTAGTTCTTAGCGTCAAAAGCTGAATTGCGTAGGAACTCAAATAGGCTGCCATGAAATTGGTTGGCGCCGGACTTCAACACCACATTGACCACGGCGCCCCCTCTGCCAATGTCGGCCCCGAAGTTATTGGTCTGCACCTTGAATTCCTGGATAGCATCAATCGAGGGCTGGATGACTTCGATTCCGATTTGCTGTTCGTTGTTGTCGAAGCCGTTCAGAAGAAAATTGTTGTTGGTTGCGGTCAGGCCATTGACTTGAATGGATGCATTGCCCCGCTGGTCTTCGGGTATTCCTCCCTGCTGCACCGTGTAACCCGCGCTCGGCCCTTCGTTGACTCCGGGCGTAAGGTAAGCCAGTTCGATAAAGTCCCGCCCATCGAGTGGCAGATCATGGACCTGGTTCTGTTCGATCACCTGTCCAAGAGAAGATGTTTCAGACTCGATCAACGGCGCTGCTGCAGTCACCACCACTTCCTCGCTGATCGAGCCGACAGCCAGCGCGATATCAACCCGCACTACTTGATTTACGTCCAGCTTGAAAGCGGCTTGTAGAGCTTTCTTGAATCCCTGACGCTCCACCGCTACCGTGTACTCTCCGGCCGTCAACTCGGTTACCACATACTCGCCGCTACCATCTGTTTTCGTTTTTCTCTCGAGGTTGGTTTGTATTTCGGTGACTCTGACGGCCGCATCAGCGACCACAGCCCCAGAAGCATCCTTGACAGTCCCTACAATCTTCCCGGACTCCACTTGGGCTTCGACGCTGAAACAAACGAACAGGAAGAAAATAATCCCGATGAGGCGGGTGATGTTCTGAGAAGAAACGTAGGGTGAACATTCGTGACGCCTGCAGATGCTAGGCTTGGCATTGGCAACCATAAGGCGAATCTCCCTGGAAAAAGCATATGAACCTCGTATGCATATATGGTGTCAAGCAAATTTTGCGACACCCAGGCCAGCAACCATCACTTTTCCGACCGTATGAGTTTATGTAAATAATGGATAATAAATAAGTTAATGCAATCATTGAATCTGCGAAAAACACCCGAATCATGCGCGTAGAATTAGTGATCAAGGATCATGATATCTACGTTGTATACTATGTATCTACCGGAGGGTAGCTTTTGTCACCACGTCGTGGGGCGCTCGATTTCGTTGCAGTCGAGAGATTGGGTCTAACCATCGACACCAACAGCTTCGTCCCCTACTACGTGCAGATTGTGGATCATGTCCGCGAGCTGATCAAGAAGAACAAGTTGAGCCAAGGCCAGACGTTTTGCTCAGAAGGTGAAATTGCCCGTGCCCTTAAGATCAGCAAGATGCCCGTCCGACAGGCATTTCAAAGACTACGATCCGAAGGACTATTGATCATTGCAAAGGGCAAGCGGCCAGTGGTCGGCTCCGGACGGGTACCGTGGAATTTCCAGCAGCTTCGCGGCTTCAGCGAGGAGATGCGAAGGCGAGGGCTCAATCCATCAGCCCGCATGCTCAGTATGGGATTGGAAGATCCTGACCTGGAAGTGGCTCAGGCGCTCAAACTAACCCCGGGAGAGCGCGTATATCGGGCCAGGCGGCTGCGCTCCGTCAATAATGAAGCGGTGGCGGTTGTCACGAGCTACCTTCCCGCGCGCATCTTCGCGGGGATCGACAAACAAGACCTGGAGAAGCAGTCTCTCTACTCCGTTTTTGAGCACAGCTACAAGCGCAAGCTGCAATGGGCGGAAGAGGTGATCGGAGCTGTGATTGCCGGAGAAGAAGAGGCGGAAATACTTCAAACGTCTGTGGGAAACGCACTTCTCATAATCCGAGAGACAACTTATGACGTTCAAAACGTGGCTATTGAATATAGTCTCTCGTTGTTGCGGGGTGATCGCTACACGGCTTCGGTAATCTCGGTGCGTAAAACTGACAAGTGAATCGGCAACGCGAAGGTGCATTTCTGTGCTTGATTCCGAAACTGCTTGTCGGAAGCCAAGGCCCAGTTGTAAACAGCTGCGAAACTTCCAGCCGTGAATGTTCGGTGGCGTGGCACGCAGTGCAAAGCGTGATCAAATTCTGCTCCGAGTCATCACCCGAGTGGCTGCGAGGTTCGCTGCTTGACAGGGGTCCACATTGTCAGAGATGCGAGGTTACGACATCTCTAACGACGTCGGCCGTGTCAAGGTACTTGGGGTTGTTTTTTCATGATTTCGAACACACTTTTCACGTCAGTGCACACGCACTGGTTCGCTTCGAGGGAGTAATGATCTTGCGTCGATGATTTTGTCCAACCAAATGGCTCGGCCCGTTTTCACTTCATCAGCGTCAGGATTGCGACTGCTGTCAGCCCCAGGTTCTTCCGCAACTGACGAAGCGCGTAACGAAAATCTTATACCAAAGATCTTCATTTAAATTTTCCTTTTGAGCCGCACGCTTCCACTTCACCAGAAGCAACCTTGTCGCCAAAAAGATCCCCTGCAACACTTTGAAAATAAACCTGAACTTGGTTTAGGAGTACGTAAAAGTATTCAAATTCGAAAGATGGATGTCCGCAACTGAACACTTTTCACGCAAGGCACCTCCAGAGAGGCGCTAGGGTTCAGAATTGCGACGCACCCCAATATTTTGTTCCACAAACAATTGTTTTTGGAAGATCCGTTTGTCTCTATTCTGATCGTGTCAAGACAGCCACTTGCGATGGTCGAAGTGCAGCGGGTTTTTGGCACAGAGCGACTGGGTTGGTGGAATTGCGAACCCAGCAGGAATTTGTAGCGTTCTGAATTAGCAAAGCATTCCTAATTCTGCTGATGTACTGGCGCCTCCTGAGCAGGGTGACTATTCGTATGTCGCACAGTGAAAAGAAAAACGAACGCCAACACCGTGACGGCCAATATGACAAAACACGTGATGGCTGCACTTCGACTTCCTCTTGGCAATTTGCCTCCGGGGGCTCTCGAGACGACACCATTTATGTATGTATGCAACCTGGCGGCCGGGGTAGCTTCCAAGTCGGTCAAACTGCAAAGGCCCGCTCGGGCTACCGTGTGCAGTCACTCCATTAAGGGACGAGACCGCCAGTATAGAAGCTATCTTACAAATACCCCCACCCGCTAAAATGGTCAAAATTGCACGTCTCACGAACGCTACGGATACGTCTTAGTGTCGATCAGGGTTCTGAGATCGCGGCAGCATCATACTAATAAATTGGGGGATAGAAAATGTCCAGGCGACCCGAGAACAAATGGTAGTAGGGCATTCTGACGAGCCAAAAAAGAAGGGCGCGAGCCCAAGCGGGGGCCCGCGCTGACAATAGTTAAGCTGGTTGCGTCCAGCTACCCCGGATTGCCGCTATAGGGTGACGCTCAGCGCCACGTTCACGCCCGGATACATCGGGTTGCACAGGTAATATACCCCGTCAATGTCGACAACAAAAACGTTCTGCGTGTAGAGCCAATTGCTTGGCCACGGGTCAACAAATCCGAACGAATAGCCCCCGAATTGGAAGCGGTGACTACTGTAGTCGGCTTGGCTAACACGAAATGTGTGTTGTTGTCCAAAATTGGCCTTGAAGCGGTCGTCGGGAATGCGTCCACCACCGTTACCACCGGCGCGCTGCGCCTGCTGTTCAGGCTTGGCCTGCTCTGTGGGTCGCTGCTGTTGCTGCGCGGTTTTCTCTTCCGGCTTGGCGGTGTTCTTGTCTTCCTGCTGCGTGGCTTTCTGTTCCTGCTGCGGCGCGTTTTTTTCCTCTTTAGCGTTCTTGTCCTGCTGCGCGGTTTTCTCCTCTTGCTTTGCGGGTTTATCTGGTTGCGGTTTTTTCCCATCCGGTTGAGCAGTTTTGTCTTTCTGTTCCTCCTGCTGGTCACGCTGTTCTTCCTGCGCATACGCCGGAACGGCGGCGCCGAGGGTCAAAGCCAGAACTGTTGTGCTGATAACTCCAACTAGTTTCATTGGTATTGCCTCCATTATCGATTCGTTACGAACCTAAGAAGAGAGAACTCCAGGTGGACTGACTTAGTTCAGGGAACCTGAAGAGGATTTGGGGGCTATCTCGATATTCGAAACCCTCATAGACGCCACAAGATAGGATCAAGCAGCGTCGCTATCGTTCCTACAGTGATCGGGCTAAGTGCGCCAACGACGGTACCCCCAGCCCCCGCCACCGAGCAAAAACAGCACCACGAGAACAATCAATACGGTTTCCATTTTCTACCTCTGTCTACCTCTATTTGTAAGAGGAAGCTGGACTGGCCTTTGTAACCGTCGTCTCACTTCTTCACTACGCAACATCATAGAACTAGCGAAGACGGATATCTGATCAAATTGGACCACTCTGGCGCTCGATTCTTACGGCGCGCACATCGTCCTTTTTATGCGAGTTAGTCTGTAGCCTTCTCATCTGCCGGACTCGTTCGAAACCGGAATCTCAACCCGCCGAGCAACCGCTGTGGGCCTTTTGCGGAACTAACACATGCACAACATTCAGCAGTCGCGCCGCGAAAGCGGGGTGCTCCAAGGAGAAGACTCATGACGGACGACGTCAAAAAGAATGAGGGCCAGAATCCGGGACAATCCGGACAACAGCAACAGAAAAATCCGCAGGATGTCTCAAAGCAGCCGAGCCCCTCTCAGGATCGGAATAAGGAGCTTAATGAGAAGCACGATCAATAGGAGCAAGGCGGCCAGCGTCGCGCTTCCTAAGGTTTGCTTTTGGGACCCAGTCAGATCGCCGGGTCCTCTTTTCGTGCGCTTACCTGAGGTAACTGACTGTTTTTTCCTTGGCTATTTTGCGTCGGGATAAGCAAACACAGCAGCGCGGGCGAAGCGAAGTTTGGCCCGGACGTCGGGCGCCAGAAGGAACCACTTTATTTGAATATAGTTAAAGTAGGTGTCTCCATACCAATCAATTTTCGCCAGCACGCTCTCAGATGCCTCGTCACCCGGGGGAGGAGCCTATGCAAGAAGTTCTTCGGATCGCCTACACTCTCAAGGGATTTGCCGTTAAAGTCTGTCAACACAATATCCAGCCCCATCATGTCTCCTTACGGACGATCTGACCGCTGAGCCAGCGACGGAAGCAGCTACTCAACCCAACTTGACCAGCCTACTGCTTTTCATGGCAACGAGATTGTAGCCGCGTATGCATTTGCGCTCAGAACCTCGTGGTGAGTGCTGTTGCGATGTTTCGCCAATTATCGGTCGCGGGACATGCATCTTTACTGAGGCACTTACGTAACGTTGACTGCTCTCGAGCCAGTTGTAATCCTGTTAATAATGCCGCGGAAGATTGACAAGCTCGCCAAGCACATCCGGCCGCCTCGAATCCGTGTCCCCAATCAAGAACGAGCAATCTTTACAGTCGATAACCAGAAATTCCTTGGTATTGTCCAGCGCCTCTCGGCGACGGGGGGATCTGTTCTGCTTGCCCAAGGGCCTCTTCCGGAGGGAACTCCCGGTGAAATGACCTTGGGTACAGTTTTCGGAAAGGTGAATGCGCACATTGAATTTCTGCAAACCGGAGCCGATGGTGCACCGCTCGCGCAAGCATTCCGCTTCCTTGCGATGGACAACGTAAGCACAAAACGCTTCAACGCTGCTGCCGACAAAATGCAGAGCGCGGGCTTCGCGGACGCCGAACAGAAACAAACACCAGTCGATATGGCATTCGAGAGCTGGATTAAGTTGTGGAAGCGCGTCCAGAAGATTTCGGAAATACTCGCCTCGGCGCGACGGAAGAGATCGAAAGTGTGACCGATAGACAGCCTCGCTTTGCTTTCTCGCGGAGGGCGTGAAGCTCCGTGATCTAGATGCATACTGGGCCATGCCACCTTGGCAACTGATGCTATCAGGCGTGGGTGTTGAAAAACTCCCTCT
>Ga0182024_10004073_pt1 | contig 34017 bp, 28 predicted proteins | sample P32metaG_FD_120480 | JGI IMG/M metagenome (GOLD analysis project Ga0182024, IMG submission 120480) | Permafrost microbial communities from Stordalen Mire, Sweden - P3-2 metaG (Illumina Assembly) | ecosystem: Environmental > Terrestrial > Soil > Wetlands > Permafrost | place: Sweden: Stordalen... | reverse complement strand
TAGGCGCTCCGCGTGCTGAAAACCCGCTTATATGAGCATCTACGCAAGATCGAACACGAAAAACGAGCCAACGAACGCAAGACCCTGGTCGGTTCGGGCGATCGCAGCGCACGGATCCGCACGTATAATTTCCCCGACAACCGCGTGACCGATCATCGCATCAACCTGACGCTCCACAAGCTCGATTCGATTTTGGCCGGTAACGTACAGCCGCTGACCGACGCGCTGTTGGACTACGACCGCCAGCAGCAGCGCCAAGCCATGGGGTCGCTCGACTGACGCGGGGCCGGGCGTCGCGTTTCTTCCATGCTCTCCTCGCTCCGGGCCGCTTATGTCGCAGTCGCAAAGCGAAACCTGGACGATCGGCCGGCTGCTGACTTGGACAGCCGACTATCTCAAACAGCACGGCGCCGCGAGTCCGCGGCTCGATGCCGAAGTCCTGTTGGCCATGGCGGCCGGCTGCCAGCGAATCGATCTCTACACGCGGTTTGATGAGCCGGCTCCGGAAACACTGCGGACCAGTTTTCGCGAATTGGTGCGACGGCGAGCCGAGGGAATGCCGGTGGCCTACCTGGTCGGCCGCCGCGAGTTCTATTCGCTGTCTTTTCGCGTCACTCCCGACGTATTGATTCCCCGGCCAGAGACCGAATTCCTGGTGGTCGCCCTGCTCGACCGTCTTCGCGCGCGGCAAGCGGGGGTCGCGGTGAGCGTGGCCGACGTCGGCACCGGCTCGGGCATCATCGCCATCTGCGTGGCCAAATACGTTCCGCAGGCCCAGGTCACGGCGATCGACATCAGTCCCCAGGCACTGGCCGTGGCGCGTGCCAATGCCGAAGATCTGAAGGTTGCCGAGCGGATCGAGCTGGTCGAGGGGGATTTGCTCGCCGGGCTGCCGGCCGAAAGGCGTTTCGATTTCATCGTCTCGAACCCGCCCTACGTCAGTCAGAGCGAATACGAGGGCTTGGCACCCGACGTCAAAAAGTTCGAGCCGCGCGGGGCCTTGGTGGCCGGACCACTCGGAACCGAAGTCATCGAACGCCTGATTCCCGAGGCCCGCGAGCGGCTGACGCCCGGTGGAATGCTCTTGATCGAAATCAGCCCGATGTTAGAACAACCGGTGCGGGCTCTGTTTGAGGCTGGCAAATGCTGGCATCTGGAGCCGACGATCAAGGATTTGGCTGGCCACGCACGGGTGATCGTGGCCCGAGTTTTGTAGGAGCGTAAGGCTAGCGCTCCCACGGCGACCCAACGGATGGGTGAGCGATGGATTGCTTCCGAATCGATGGCCCGGTCGCGCTCTCCGGCAGTGTGCCGGTTGCCGGTTCGAAAAACGCGGCGCTGCCAATCCTGGCGGCTTCACTGTTGGCCGAGGAGCCCGTCGAACTTCGTCGCATTCCCCAACTTGGCGACGTGCGGGTGATGCTAAGGGTGCTTGAGTGCTTGGGTGCCGAAATATCTCCCTGGTATCACGCGGCCGATAGCACGCCGGTCCCCGGCGGCAGCGCCAGTATGCCTGGTGGCAGTGCGCTGGCCCTCTCGGTGCCCGACGATGGGCCGTGCGAAGTTCCCGCGCGGTTGGCTCGGGCGATGCGGGCGAGTTTTTGCGTGCTCGGGCCACTGCTGGCGCGCCGCGGCCGTGGCGTGGTGCCGTTACCGGGGGGCTGCCGGATCGGTCCCCGTCCGATCGATTTACATCTGGCCGGTCTGGCGGCACTCGGAGCCGAGTTGTCGGTCGAGCGCGATCGGGTAGTGGCCAGCGCCGGCCGCTTGCGCGGGGCAACGATCGATCTCACGGGGCCACGCGGTTCGACCGTTACCGGCACCGCCAACATCCTTTCGGCCGCCACGCGCGCACGCGGCAAAACGGTGATACTGGGGGCCGCTTGCGAGCCAGAGATTGTCGATCTGGGGCGATTTCTCGTATCACTCGGCGCGCGGATCGAGGGGCTTGGCAGCCGGGTGATCGAAGTCACCGGCGTCGACGGTTTGGGGGGCACGCGTCATACAGTCATTCCCGACCGGATCGAAGCCGCCACGCTCCTTTTGGCCGGAGCGATTACTGGCCGCTGGGCCTCATCGGCCGAAAGCACGGTACGCTTGACCGGCGTATCGCCCGGCGATTTGGCGCCGGTCTTGGCCGCCCTGAGAGGGATCGGTTTCGATATTGCCGAGGGAGTCGATTGGGTGGCGATTCGCTCCGCCGGGCGACCGCTGCCGGCGCAGCTTGCGGCCGAGCCCCACCCTGGATTGCCGACCGACGTCCAGGCCCAGTTCACCGCTCTGCTGGCGCTGGCGGTCGGCCGCAGCACCGTCCGCGACGACGTCTTTCCGGAGCGGTTTCGCCACGTGGCCCAACTGCGGCGGTTCGGCGCGAGCATCACGGTTCAGGCAGGCACCGCGACGATCGATGGCCGCCACGCCTTGCGCGGCGCGACGGTCGTTGCCTCTGACCTGCGCGCGAGCTCGGCACTGGTGCTGGCCGCTTTGGCCGCCGGCGGCCGTTCGACAGTGCGAGGAATCCATCATCTCGATCGCGGTTACGAATTGCTCGACGCCAAACTGCGCTCTCTGGGCGCCCGGATCGAGCGTGTGACGCAAGAAACCGCCGGCCGGCGTGCCGCTCGCCTGGCGCTGCCCGCCGCTGTGGCCGGTTGATGCTGCCGTTTTCGGTGAATACGTGCCGTCAACCGCCCTTGTAGAGCTTCTGGAACAGCGCGTTCTTGCGCGAAGTGACTGGCCCATCGTTCGCGTCGTCGCGAAGAATCGCGAACATCATCTGATATTTGGCGTCGATGTCGTCGGCATAATGGACCAACAGGGCTTCGGGGGTCATCGGTGGCTTGGGCGATCCCCATTCGGGCAGCCGCTGGTGGGCAACGATGATGTGCTCAAGCCGCAGCAGCGTTTCCGGCGCGAGCGGGAAGGCAGTGGCCGCCTCGCGGACGATGTCGCGACCTTGCAGAATATGCCCGATCAGGTTGCCGGCCGCGGTGTATTCGGCCCCTTGCGGCCGCTCTTCGATTTCGCGCAGCTTGCCGATGTCGTGCAAGATCGCTCCCGCCACGACCAGCCCTCGGTTCAGCCGGGGCTTCAGGTCGGGATAATAATCGTCGTATTTATCGGCCAGATAGACCGCCGTGCGGGTCACACTCAGCACGTGTTCCAACCAGCCGCCGACAAACGCATGATGGTTGTGCGTGGCGGCCGGCAGCGTCAACAGTGCCGCGCGATGGGTCGTGAGAAGTGCGACGGTCAGGTTGCGCAGGGCAGGATCGTCGATTCGCTCCTGGGCGATTGAAAGCAACTCGGCGAACATCGCTTCGCGATCGAAACGCGTCTGTGGCTGGCACAACAGCGGCGAAAAACCGTCGGCGGCGTCGGCATCGCAAACGGGCCGGATCTTGCGAATTTCGAGCTGCGGACCAAAATTGGTTTCGCGGTAGATCGCCCGCATTTTATAAAATGTGCCTGGCTGCCACTGGGTGCGGCAGTCGACACCCCACGGCGAATCGTTCCAGATGGGGAAGTTGACCTCGCGGGCGAAATCGCGGAAGGCGACTTTGAAGTAGGGTTTGCCGTCGCGGGTGGTCAACTCCTCTTTGCCGGTCATCAAGACGAACAGGTCGGCTTCCTGGCCGGTCGTCATCTCGGACAAGGCGACACTCGATCGCGATTTGGCCGAGCGGGTGTCGGCGGCGTCTTCGAACAGCGACTGCTTAGGTGTCATGGCAGCGTCCAAACGAGAATTGGCACGGAAGGGGTGAGCGATTGCCCAATCGTCGCGCGCGGGGACGGGCGCCGTCAAGTGGCGCGGTGGCCGAATCGCGCCGCTACGCCGCAGCCTGGGCCGGGCGGAGACTGAGCCAGCGATCGACAAGCCCGAGCGTGATAATCGCCAGTTGAGCCACGATGAAAATCGCCAACCACTTCGAGATTCCTTCGGTAAAACCGTAGGAATGGAGGCCGACTCCCAGCTCGTTGACGCCAAAGTATGACCAGGCCACGACGGCGTTGCCCCACACGGCCAACATTGCCAGTCCCCGGTCGCGGACCAGGCCGCCCCAGCGAGCGTGCAGGACCAGGGCGTTCCAGGCGACGATCATCAGGGCCCCGTTTTCCTTGGGGTCCCAGCCCCAAAAGCGGCCCCAAGAATCGTCGGCCCACAAACCGCCCAGCACCGTGCCGACAAAACTGAAAAAGATGGCAAAGCAGAGCGTGCCGTAGGTCATGCGGGCGAGCGTGCGGCCCATCTCCGGCGAGCGCGAGCGCGTCGCGGCGCCGTGGAAGATAGAGAAGATCCCCAGCAGCCCGGCGACGAAGGTGGCCGAATAGCCGAGCGTCACGCAAACGACGTGCGTCGCCAGCCAAAACTGGGTGTCGAGCACCGCCTGCAGCACGATCAGCGTGTCGCCGTCGGCGGCCAAAAAGTGGGCAACGAAGAGCGCGCCAAAGCCAGCCACGCTGGCAATCAGGTTGCCGATGCCCAAGCGATAAATCGCCTCCAGCGTCAGGCCGAAAATCATTCCCGCCCAGCCGATGAACACCGTCGCCGAGTAGAGATTGGTCACCGGTGGCCGGCCCGAAATATAAATTCGCGAAACCAGCCCCAGCGTATGGACCGCCAGCGTGAGCACCAAGATCCAAAAGGCCATGCGATTGAGCTGACGGTTCCAGCCGAACCAGGCCAGTACGGTGAGCAGGATGGCGCCCAGATCCAAAATCCAGGCCCAGAAGAACGGCTCGAAATGATTGAACCAGGCTTCGTAGTCGACCTTGGTCAGGTTGCAACCGGGAGGCGGATTGGCGGTCAATTCCTGCTCGTATTTGTCGACGGCCTGGTTGAAATCGTCGACCTTGCCACCGGCGTAGGAGACAAACATCGTCTCCAGCGCGATGGTCGCCGGATTTGGATTTTCGTGCATCGCTTGAGCGGCGTAGGCTAGAACCCAAGCTTTAGGGAACAGTTCCCAGCGCCCTTCGGCGGAGACCGGCGGAACTGACAACGGAACTTGATGACTCGCCAGGTCTTCCGCCTCGCGGAAGGCTGCTTTCAGATCATCGAGGGCGTGTTCAGGTCGAACCTCGGGCGACATGAAGGATGCCATCAGCAGCCGACACAGATTGAGCTTCTTATTCAGATCGAGGAGCTTTTTCTGATAGATGCTCATGGCCGCCGGTTTCACGTTTTCGAGTGCCGTGATCTGCCCGTCGAACTCCTTCAGATGCGGCTGCAACTCGGCAATGGAGTACAAAAACCCTTCCCGCGGTTTGAGATGAAATGTGGCCAGCACTTCGTCATTGACGATCCGCAAAACCCGATGCTTCAGCATTTCCTTGCTGCCGGTGACCATGTCCAACAGCCAGCGGGTTGCCGGATACGTCTTCTCGTCCTCCAGGCTTACCAACGTGGCAGTCCCATCGGCCAGGGGCACCTTGCGTGTCATATCGACCAGTTGGTCTCGGCCGGTCGGGCGCAAGCCCAACTGGCGGCGCCATCGATTGACGTTGGCAAGCAAAAATGCGGTTTCGTCTTTCTCGGGATTGGGGAGCACGCTGATGGCAAGCTCGAGCGGCGGTTCGCCTGGAATCACAAAAGTCTCGTGCGCCGTCGCACTGGTGCCTTGCGGCTTCCAATCGTTCGGAGGATCGTATTGGGGAGAACCGTCGGCAAAATGGACGGACGAGACGAACTTCTGGAACGCCTTGGCCTGGGCGTCAACCGCCGCGGCCGAGCCCGAAAGCTGAAACGACCAGGCCTGCGCCGCCGGCGATTTGGAGTCCTCCGCCGCGGCGCCGGACGAACCCGAGCGGTGGACAACGATCGCCGTCAAGATGCCATTGGCGGCGCCCTTGAACGTCTGGCGGCCCGAAAGAACCAGCAGGGCATTGCGGGCCAGCGTGTCCACCGGCTTGGTGCGCCCTTCGTAGACCAGTGGCAGCTTGCCAAACTCGTAATAGTGAAAATCCCCTTTGACGGGGGCCGGCTGCCGGGCGTGGTTCGTTAACCAGCCAGCCAAAATCACCACCACTGTCGCGGGGACGGCCACGCCGATCAGGCGGGACTGCGAGCGACCGGCGCCGGCCATCGCCTTGCGGCGAGGTTTTTTAGTCCCGGGCACTGCTTCGACGCCGCCATTCGCGTCGTCGGACAATTCCTCGGCGTCGCGGCGGCGAAGGAACCGTGTGAGGGTCAAAGAGAAATGGGCCAACATGCCAGTCGCCACGATCATGCAGCCGACGTAGGGGATCATCCAGCCAATGTTCTTGACCACTTGCAGTGTGGTTGTTTCGGGCGGGCCGGGGTGATATCCGCTCTGGTAAAGCGTGTCGCCCGCGTAACGTAGCGGATTGTTCATCCAAATCTTCACTTCCCGATCGACGTGCTGCGCCGGGTCGATGATCTGCACTCGCGACGAATAGTTGCGGGGTTTATCCGTGCCGTCGTAATCGTCTTTCCGCACGTCGATCAACCGGACGATATACGGTTTGTAATCCCGCTTGAATCGCAAGGAGATCGCGTAGGGCTTGCCGTCAACAACGACCGACTGCGGGGCCAATCCCATGCTCAGCAGGTAAGTTCCGATCGGCGCATCGCTTCCCCTGGTCAGTAACTTTACATAGGCGCTTGCCAGATCGACTTTTTGATCGACGTCGGTCCCGCTGCCCGTTTTCAGTTGCGCGGGGACGAATCGCTTTCCGGCTCCCTCCGTGGCCGGATTGTCGTCTCCCTTGCGCACCGGGCGAAGCTGGGAATTCGGATAGTACTCGAGCACTTTGACGTCGAATGGCAGCAAAGGATTGCGGATCACGCCGGCCACGTCCGACCAGCGAGGTCGAACCACGGTCACGTCTTCGAGCCTCCCCTCAGGCTCGCGGGCGGTTTCCGCCACGTTCTGGCCGGCAGCCGGCTTTTCGGCCGGGCTGGTCACTGCCAGTTCGACGGTGCGGACATCTTGGGCATAGTTCGTCAGCTCGCCTTCGCCCAGTGGCATCATCCCTTCGGAGTGCAGACTGTAGACAACCAACTCGTTGATCATCATCAGCCCCACGCCGGCATGCAAAAGCACGATTCCCGCCCGCTTGCGGAAGACCAAAATGCAACCGGCCAACAGCACCAGGGCTGCCGAAGTCGCTTTGACGAGCTGCCACAAAATGCGCATTGCCGAGGGATCGGGCATCGCGGCCGGGCCGTTGTAAAGTACGACTCCCAAAACGACACCGGCAATCGCGCCGGCCGCGATTAGCAGCCGCCGTTCCCACTTGCGCGCGGCCCCGACTTCCCAAATGCCGTAAAGCAACGACAGCCAGAGCATGGCGAGCGCCGCTTCGACGCCCCCCCACAACCAGCGAACATTGAGGTCCCCCGTTCCTTCGACAATCTCCTTGTCCGAGCCGCCGAGCACGACGAGGCAGGTGATCAAAACGCCGAGGGCAAGCACGGCCAATCCGGACGCCAGCCGCGCACCGCGCGCTTGCACCGTGAACCGCACGCCGTGGGCCGCCAGCAGATTGACCGCCATGGCACTGGCGATCAAGAAACCGCCAGGGAAGTACAATCCGCCCGGCACCGGCCCCAGTTCCGGAAAGAAGACCGGTGGAAAGAAAATCTGCAGCGGAATCCAGGCGAACCAGGCGCGGAAATAAAGGTGCATCACCTCCCAGATATCTTTGTCGACCTGGGCCAGCGTGCCGGCAAAAATCAGCACGATTGCCATCGCGAACAGAGCGACGGTCAGCCGCAAGGATGCCAGGGGGGCCAATACCCGCCGTAACGGGTTGGCTTGCCGAGCACCGGACGGCCGCGCGCGATCCGCCGTTGTTGAACCACTGTCCGCCAGAATGTCACTTACCATCGCCGGCTCCAGAAAAAGGGGCGACCTGTGATCCCATGCCTGCTTGTTTGAGTTTTCCCACCAGCGTGACCAGCGTGGCAGTTCCATCCGTCAGAGGCAATTGCCGTGTGCTGCCGGCCAGCCCTTCCTCGCCGATCGGGCTCAAACTCAATTGGCCGCGCCAACGGTTGATGTTGGCGAGCAAAAATGCCGTCTCGTCTTCTTCAAGTTTGGGAAACGTCGAGACCGCAAGTTCGATCGGCTGCTCCCCGCGAATCTCAAAAGTCTCGTAGCGCATGCTGCTCTTTCCCTGCGGCTGCCAGTCGGCCGGCGGATCGTATTGCGGAGCACCGTCGACAAAACGGACCGAGGAAATGAACTTCTGGAAAGCCTCTTCCTGAGCACCGACCGCGGCGATCGGCCCCGAGAGCTTGAAGAACCAGGCCGCCTCGGTCGGCGCATCCGAGTCTATTGCCGCCGCAGGAGGCGAACCCAACGGTTGGACGACAATCGCCGCCAAGATTCCGTCGACTTCCGGGGGCTGCTCAACAGGCGGAGGCTCCGGCTGCTTGAGCGCGACCGCCTGATAATGCCGCACCTCGTCGACTTGCCCGCAACCGACCGCCGCCAAAAACGCCGGCAGCAGGGCCAGAATTGTCGGCGCGATCGACCAAACCAAAGACCGATTCGATGTTCGACGCAAGGCTGATGCTCGCTGACTGCGGGGTGCTACGGTAACGGACGACGTGCGGCAAATCGGCCGATGCCGCTCGGGCTGCATCGCTATTACTGGGCCGCTTAACTGGGGCGCCGTGGGGGGGAGGCACGCAAAAACAAGAGACCAGGCGCGCGGGGGGAATCGACGAATCGGCCAAATAGCGCTCGCGTCCCTGAATTATAATGGAAGGCCGAGGCCAAAGTACAGATAGCGGCACCGAGCGCGCTCGCCGCCGTTGCCGATTCCAGCCTGTCGCCAGACGCCCGCCGGGTGCGGAAGACGATTATGCGACTTGTAAGCCACTCGCGAGCGGGTGGCCGCTCCGGAAGCCGCTTTCGCTAGCGATAAACGCTGCTGCCGAGCGTCTCGGTCCAGCCGACGACCGGGGTTTCGGGCCCGACGACGAAGATCTCGACGCGCCGATTACGTTTGCGGGCCTGGGCCGTGTCGTTGGGAGAAATCGGTTGGTATTGGGCAAAGCCGGCGATTCCCATCTTGTTTTCCGGCAGCCCTGCCTCGCGCAGGCAATCGACGACGGCGACGGCCCGGCTGGCGCTGAGATGCCAATTGTTGGGGTATTTCGAGCGGGCTTCGCGCCCCTTGATGCCGCGCGCGTCGGTATGGCCGACAACCATGATTTTCAGATCACGTGCCTCGGGAGCCTGAAAGATATCGGCGAATTCGGCGAGCATTTTGCGGGCCGGAGGGTTCAGCCGGGCTTCGCCGCTGTCGAACAGCACGTCGGTGTCGAACTTGCTCACGCCGCTTTCCTCGTCGTAGTGCAGGCTTGGATAGCGGTCGGCCAAGTCAGCCAGCCGACTGCTCAACTCGGCCGGCATGGCATTTTTGCCGAAGCCCTCCTGAGATTCCGAGGCTTCGCGGGGGCGTTTTGAGCTGGCCAGCTTGTGGCGATCCGCCTTGCCGCCGTCGTCGAGCCGGGCCAGATCCTCTTCCGCGCGGATCAACTGGTTTTCGACATTTCGGGTGTGCAGTTTCAGGTTTTCGATTTCGGCCTGCTGCGCACTGGCACGCTCGGCCAGGGTTCGATTTTGCGTCTGCAGATTGTCGTAGCGGCTGCGGGGAATGACTCCCCAGCTTGCCACCCAGGAAGAAGCCGGGTTCGACGCCGAACAACCGGCCAGCAGGACGGCTGTGCCGACCGCCAGCGTCCATCGCCACCGCCGGCCGCTTGGGCACTTTGCGATGTCGCAGGGCACGGTTCGGCGCAGCACGATTCGGCGCTGTGCGCATCGAAACTGTGCGCATCGAAACTGTGCGCATCGAAACTGTGCGCATCGAAACTGTGCGCTTTGAAACTGCGCGGTTTCGTCGAGATTGACGCGTCGACTCCACATGATTCGACTCCTTTCGAATCGCCGGCCCATCAGGGGCCGAGCCACCCGGGCGACCGGCACGATCCATCGGGCACGATCCACCGAGCACATTCCAGGCCCGCCGCAGGCGTTGCGCTGGAGGCGCAGGGGGCGCCCGTGCAACGGCGACCCGGTGGCTTACTTGTTCTCGAACCAACTCAAAATCATATCCATCAGCGAGCTGTTCACGGGATAAGCACCGTTCCAACTCCACATGTTGCGCATCAGATCGAACAGCATGCTGCCACACAGGATCAGGCACAGCAGCAGTGGTACCAACAGCAAAATGTTCCACAGGGCAAAGTTCATGTCGCTGCCGGCCGTCATGGCTGCCATGGTCGGCGCGGGGGCGAGTGTCGTTGTCGGAGGCAGGCTGCCGAGCGAGGGGCCAAGGTCGCCCGACGACATGCCGCCGAGCGAAGGCTCGGCTTCCTCTTCTTCTTCCAGCGCCGTGACGCCGGGGCCGCCGCCGACCATCGTGGTCGATGATTCGTCGAAATCCAACTCGCTATCGAGCGCAATGACCTGTGACCCGCTCGACTCTTCGGTCGCGGCTTCTTCGGCCGGAGTGAGCAGGAAGTCGTCATCGGCTTTGAGCTGCGTGGCGGCTTCGGACAGGTCCTGATCGTCGAGTGTGATCAGGTCGTCCCCACCCAGGTCGAGCGATTCGAGCTTGGAGCCCGCCAATTGCAAATCGTTGCGTTCCAGCGAAAGGCCGCTGTCGCTGGGGTCGATCAACGAGATACCGCTGTCGCTCACACTGCGGGTCACATCGCTGTCGATGCCGCTGCTTCCGAGTCCGAGGACATCGTCGTCCTCGCCAAGTTCCAAGACCGATCCGCCACCATCGCTGGGAGGCTTGGCCGTCACCGGTTTGTCCGACAACGAAACCGTTTCTTCGGGCAAGATCAGGTCTTGTGCCCCGGCCGGCAGAACGTCGGAATCCAACGAGATGCCGCTCTCCGCCGCACTGGGCATGTCCAGATCGAGCGTGTCGAGATCGTCGAACTTGGCGCTCAACCCACTCGAAGGGGCCGGCGGCGCTTCGCCTGGAGCATCCAGCCGCACGTCACTTCCCATCGGCAGATCGAGGTGCAAATCGCTCTCGTCGGACTTGTGCTGGGCAATATGTATATCGCTGGCCGGCGAACTGGGGGCATTCGACTTGCCAATCACCGTGCTCGACGCACCGGCACTCGATGGCTCCAGCCCCAAATCGCTCACCAGGATCGAGTCGGGATCGTCGTCCAATTCGGCGTATTCACCCGAGTCCTCGGGCAGAATGCCCTCGGCCCGCTCCGCAACCAACCGGTCGATTTCCTCGACCTTGAACTTCCAGGTGCCGCCGTCGCGTACCGCATACAGCTCGCGGCGATCGCGCATTTCATTCAGTCGCTCGGGAGTGATCCCCAGCACCTGGGCCGCCTCTTCTGTTTCATAAAACTTACGGGCCATCGCTAAAACTCCTCGGCCGGACTGGCTTTTTTGTGTCGAGCCGTCCAAGGCCGACTTCGCAGCCGCGGCTGGCCAGGGTGGCATGCCGCAGGCCATCGCACTGTTGTCCTACCCGCGCTAATGCTGGTCGATTTGAGAACGAATCTCTCGCGGTAAAGGACTGGTGCCGTTGAATTGTTCCATTTGCAGGTCCCAGTGAAAGTTGCGCACACTCTTCAGCACAATCTCGCCCGCGGCATCGATGTGGTAGACCGCCATGACGTGCAACTCGGGGTCGATCACCACCGTTTGTTGGCGGTTGTCCCCCAGCGAAGTCACTTGGGTCACCAATTGCCCGGAACTGCTGACCGGTGACGCTGCCATTCGCCCCGCAAAAACCGCGTCGGGCTGCACCGTAACCGACAAAACCGCAACGATCAGTCCCGCAAATACAAGCACGCCTGCGGCCGCGATTCTCATGTGAGTCACCACTCCACTCCTTCAAGAGAGAAGCGGAAATCACGGCTTTCGGCGCGGTGCCGGCTCGTCCCACTGGTTAAGAACTTCCCACCGCTTTCAACTGCGAGCGGCAGCCGTTCTTGGCCATGGGTCGATCGATCGGGCACTCACTTCATTCTAAAAGCCGCAATTTCCAATACAAGGAAAATCATCTTGCCAGCGCAATGCCCCGAGAGTGCTGGAAAATGGCAGCGGAGTGTACTGAACCCCCGGCCCCACAACAAGATCAGCCCAGCGGCTAGCGCTCGACCACTACGCCTCGATGCGACGCAGGGCGGTCGCTCGTCGAACCGATCGTTCGCCCCCGGCTGGCCGAAGGAGCCGTGCAGGACGGAAAAAGCGCGCAAAGGGGGATGTTTGCGGAGGTTCGGTAGTGGCAATCCCCGTGCAGCCCGCTACAGCGGAGGGCCGATGGTAGCGGATCAACCGAAAATTCGGTCGCGCCGGGCCTGTTGATAGGCCCGTTTTTCGGCTGCGGTCATGTGGTCGAAATCGGGTTCCGCATCGTCGGCGCCGCCTGGATGGGACTTTGTCTTCTCGGCTGTAATTGCCGTCTTCTGCCCCGCCGTTTTGTCCGGGCAGCCGCATTTCTTTTCGGAGTGCGTGCCGCTGCAGCCGCACGAACCCGAGTTGGCGGCACCAAGAACCGACGCTCCGGCCTGTCCGAGCCGCGAGAGCACGCCATCCAGCGTTTCGCGGAGTACCTGGCTGCTCTTGGTCAAGCCTTGCACCTCTTTGGCCCATAGTTCGATCGGCAGCGTAGCGACGACGCCGCGCCGGCCGACCACGGTCGGAACACTCAGGGCGACGTCGCGGATGCCATACGCGCCCGCCAAAACGCTTGATACGGGAAGGACGGCTTGCCGGTCCAGGGCGATGGCTTCGATCACTTCCTGAATCGCCAGCCCGACGGCGAATCCGGCTCCCCCCTTCTTGGAGATCACTTCGGCGCCCGACCCCTTGGTTCGGCGAAACAGTTCATCGGCCAATTGAGGCGTCCAACCGGCGAAATGTTCCAGCGGCAAACCGGCCACCGTGGCGCTCGACCAGATGGGAACCATGCTATCGCCATGTTCGCCCAAGATCAGCGCTTTGACCTGTGTCGGCGGAACATGGATGGCGGCCGCGATCAGGCTGCGGAAACGGATCGTATCGAGCTGGGTGCCGAGACCGATGACCTGGCTGGTCGGAAGTCCGAGTCGGAGCGCCGCCAGATAGGTCAGCACGTCGACCGGGTTGGAGACCACCACGACCAGCGCGTCTTTTTTGAACCCAACCCGCTTGATTTCGTCCAAAATCCCCACGAACAGATCGACGTTGCGATTCACCAGGTCCAACCGGCTTTCGTTCGGTTTGCGTCGCAGGCCCGCGGTGATGCAGATGACGTCGCTCGAAGGAATGTGTTCATAGCCCCCCGAGGTGATCACCTGGTCGGCGGTCACGCTCGAACCGTGCAACAGGTCGAGGGCCTGTCCGGCGACCAGGTCGGCGTTGACGTCGAGCAGCGCGATTTCGCGGACGATCTTGCCGGTTTGGAGGGCGAACGCGGTGCAGGAACCGACCAATCCGCCGCCGCCGATAATGCTGACTTTCATGGATCGAGTACTCGTTTTAAGGATCGAAGGCAAATCTACAGTTGAGGGCGAAAACCGACGCTTCGCGCGCGGCAGATCTTACTTGCCGCCTTTTGCCAGCGCGGCCAGAACTTGCTCAGTAATCATCTTCACCAATTGCTCCTGAGCGGCCGGAGGAGCCGGGGCAGTCGCGGTCGCGGCTGCCTTGCCCGAGGTGGCCGGCGGGGGTGCGTCGAAGTGCTTGCGCTCGACGCCTGACGACTGCCACGAATCGCGGAAGACGTCGTTGGCGCAGATGTCGCAGTTTTCCATGCCGGGGGCCAGCCGCGCGTCGGTGTAACCCCACTTGGTTTTCAAGTCCAACAGTTCGCGGCTCTTTTGCTCGCCGAGGTATTCGACCCGGCCGAGGCTCTTGGCCAGCATCAACATGCGGCAATAGGCGTCGAGGATCTCGGTCCACCAATAGGCTTTTTCCACCGTCTCGCCATAACTGACCGTGCCGTGGTTGGCCAGAATGATGACATTGGCCTTCTTGACGAACGGGATGATCGTGTCGGCGAAGTGCTGTCCGCCCGGTGTTTCGTACTGGGTAATCGGCACGTCCCCCAAGAAGACTTCGACCTCGGGCAGGACGCACTGAGGAATTGGCTCGCGGGCAATGGCAAAGGCGGTGGCGTGGGGCGGATGGCAATGCACCACGCTCTTCACCTCCGGCCGCTCTTTCATGATCGCCAGGTGAAGCAGGATTTCGCTGGTCCGCTTCCGCTTGCCGGAAAGCTGCTTGCCTTCCATGTCGACGATGCACAGATCGTCGGGCTTGATGAAACCCTTGCAGATCATCGTCGGAGTGCAAAGGACCTGGTTTTCGCTGAGGCGAAATGAGATGTTGCCGTCGTTGCCGGCAGCAAAGCCCTTGGCGTAAATGCGCCGGCCAATGTCGCAGATCTCTTCTTTCAGGCTGTGCAGATTCATAAGTTCCTCGGGTGGGGCAGAAAGTTTTGGTTATCGTTCGGTTTTATGCGGCACGGTGCCGAAATGGATGGCATCGAGCAGCGCGGCGTTGTAAGCGTCGATCGGCTTGGTTGCGGGATAGAAAGGCTGGGTTGCCTCGCCCCCTTCGGTAAAAGCGATGACGTCGTCGTTTCCGGTTCCTAGTTCGTCGTAAACCACCAGCGGCTCGGCCGTGGCCGGCGCCCGGCCCAACAAATTCTCGAGTGAGAGGGGCACCACCACCCGATAGCTCGCCCCGGCCAGGCTGGGGTGCGAGCGACTGAGCGTCACGGTGCCGATCACTTTGCCGATGCGCATGGCTCATTCACTCGAAAAAAACTATCAAAAAACAGGCGGTCGCTCCGCCTTATCCCAGTGGTTCTTTCAGCGCCGGCGGGCACTGGGCCGCCCCGGCGTGCAAAAACTGCTTGACCATTTGTCCCAGTTGAAACAGGCTTCGTCGCGCCGGATCAACGACCAGCAAATTCAGTCCAAGATTTCCAATCGCCTGAGCGACCTCGTCCCGATCGCGCGCCACCGCCGCCCGCACGCCTGGCCGACGATTGGCCAGGCAGCAGGCGACGTCTGGCTTTCCGCTGAGCAGCAGTCCGAGCCGTCCGTCCTTGACCACCGTTTCGGTTAGTTCCGAGACGACGCTCGCGAGTCCAGTTTTTGCCAACCGTTCGATCCCCGCGGCCAGCGGCGCGACCAATCGCAGCAGTGCCGCCGGATCCGACGCTGTGTCGCACACGGCCACGGCCAGCGCCGGTTTGCCAGCGCCCGACGCATCGGCCGAGCGGCTAATCGTAATATTGTGTTGCCGAAGTAAATCGCGGGCGGCCGGTGTCACGACCGCTTTCTTTCCGACCACTACCCTTCGCACACCCGACAGGCGGTCGGCCAGCGTCGACAGACTAATCACGGCTGGCCCGAGCACCAATTGAACCGGCGACGTCTCGACCATCGAGCGCTTTTCGCTCGGTCGCTCGGCGGTGAGCCGGGCGAGGACCTCGCGCACGACCGAATCGATCAGCGTTTTGTCACTCAGGCGGGCGTCGATCGGTTTGGCTTCGGTGTTTGCCATGGTGGGTTAACTGTTGTCTTCGATTCCCAGTACGCTCCAGCGGACCGGAGTCGTTTCGTCTTTGAGCAGTGCCCGGGTGCTGCGGCCATCGCTCGAGAGCAAAACTCGCTCGCCTCGTCCGGCCCCCAGGGTGTCGACCGCGATGACCGGATCGCCATCGATCGTCTTTCCGTCGAATCCGTAGAACTGCACGACCAACAGCTTCGCTCCCACCATCGAGCGATGCTTGACCGTCGCAGTTGCGGTTCCGACAACCAGGCCGACTTGCATAACGACTACCTATTTCTTTCGATTCGCCAATCCCAACCGGGGCGAAAAGCGGCTATTTACCCAAAATCCTCAAGTCGTCGATCAGCGAACAGCGCCGCTCGCGTGTGAACGTCAGTGGCGTGGTGACCCCCTCGCCGGTCGGCGTGGCGATCGAGAACGACAAATAGCCTTCGCCCCCCAAGCCGAGCGAAGCCATGCAGGGTCCATTCTTGACGAACAGGGTGGTGTCCATCGCGCGGCCCATCTTGGTCATGTTGCGGACGTTGTTCGAGTGGATGATGCTGGTGTGGCGATAGCCGTGTTCGGCCTTTTTCGCCTTGGCGATCGCTTCGTCGACGTTGCGAACGCGGACAAAGGGCAAGAACGGCATCATCTGTTCGACCGGCACGAATGGATTGCTTTCGTCCGTTTCGCCGAACACCAGCTCGGTCGTGGCTGGTACCTGTTTGCCAGCCGCGGCGGCCAACTTCGAGGCGTCTTGTCCAATAAAGTCCTTCGCGGCCACGTCGTGCCGGTGATCCCCTTCGCCGACCGTGGCGATGGCCACCTTGGTCAGTGCGGCGATTTCGCGGTCGTTGAGCCGCACGGCACCGGCCCGTTCCATCTCGGTCAACAGGGCATCCATCACCGACTCGACGACAAAGACTTCTTTCTCGGCGATGCAGAGCAGGTTGTTGTCGTAGGAGGCGCCGCGAATCATGGCCTGGGCGGCCCGGGCCAGATCGGCGGTTTCGTCGACGACGACCGGCGGATTGCCCGGTCCGGCCACGATCGCCCGCTTGCTCGACTGCATGGCTGCCTTGGCGACGGCTGGCCCGCCCGTGACGCAAATCAGTTTGATGCCGTGATGCTTGAACAGTGCGGAGGCGGTGTCCAAAGTCGGCTCGGCGATGACGCAGATCAGGTTGTCGATTCCCAGGTCGCGATAGATCGCCTGGTTGAATCGTCGCACTCCCTCGACCGCCACGCGTTTGCCGCTGGGATGCGGATTGACGACCAGCGTATTGCCGCCGGCGATCATGTTCACCGCGTTGCCGGTGATCGTGGGAAGCGAGTGGGTCACCGGCGTAATGGCCCCGATCACGCCGAAGGGGGCGTGTTCGATAATCGCCAGGCCGTGGTCGCCGCTGAAGACTTCGCTGCGCAGAAACTCGACGCCCGGCGTTTTCTCGCCCAGGGTTTTGAGTTTTTCGATTTTATGGGCCAACCGGCCGATCTGCGTTTCTTCCATCTCCATCGTTCCCAGCTCGACCGACTGTTCGATCGAGATGCGGCGGATGTGGTCGATGATTCGCTTGCGGTCTTCGATCGTCCGCTCGCTCAGTCGCTCAAAGGCTTCGGTGGCCGCGGTGACCGCCTCATCGACGCAGGTAAAGATGCCGAAGCGGCCGGAGAAGCCGCGGCCATTGCTGGCCGGCGGGGCACCCGCGCCCAGTTGGGCCAGCACCTGCTCGACGACGCTACGAACGAGTTGTTCAGTGGCTTGCATGGAAGGATTTCGCTATGGAGTGAGGTTCGCTGGATGTTGAGTTAAAAAACTGGTCGATTCGGGTCGCCGCGATGTGGCTCGCTTAGACGTTCTCTTTTTCGCGGTCGAAGATGCATTGCTGATCGACTTGGACCTTGTCGACGATGCCGATGATCACGCAGTCGATGGGCAGATTCTTGGTTTCGGGCGTTGCCCGTGCGCTCGATCCTTGGGTGATCAGTACGAACTCGCCTTCGCCCGCTCCGACCGTGTCGACCGCGACGAAGGTTCGCCCGGTGGTGATCAGGCCTCTGCGCTGGGCGAATTCGAGCCGGTAGGGCTCGACCACGAGCAATTTGTGGCCGACCATCGTCTCGACCTTTTGGGTCGCCACGACTGAGCCGGTGACTTTGGCCACGAACATGATGGATCCTCTGTCTGGAGATTGCCGGCGGACGTTTTCTTTCGTCCGCGCCTTACGAACGATTTGCCTGGGTCGATTCCAACACTTGCTTGGTTTGTCGCGCGACGATGATTTCTTCGTTGGTCGGCAGCACCCACACCTGAGTGCGGCTGGCCGCGGAGCTGATCCGTCCCTCGCTGCGGGTCGTGGCATTGGTGGCCGGGTCGAGTTGGATGCCCAACTCTTCCAGTCCCGCGCAGACGGCGGTCCGGATGTTCACGCCGTTTTCGCCAATGCCGCCGGTAAACACGATCACGTCGGCTCCGCCGAGTTCGACCAGCAGCGCTCCCAAGTAGTTGCGAATGCCGGCCACGAAGACGTCGAGCGCCAGGCGAGCCCGATCGTTGCCAGCCGCGGCGGCCGTTTCCAGATCGCGCACGTCGCCACTCACGCCGCTGAGACCCAGCAGCCCGCTCCGCTCGGCCAGGTCTTCCAACAATTGGTCGAGCGTTTTTCCCAACTTGGCCATCAGCACCGGCAAGGCAAAGGGATCGAAATCCCCCGAGCGGTTGTTATGCGCCAGCCCGGTCTGCGGGCTCATGCCCATCGAAGTCGCCACGCTCACTCCCCCGCGTGCCGCGCACAGGGAGTTGGAGCCCCCCAGGTGGCACGAGATCACTCGCAAGTCGTCGCGGCCCAGCAGTTCGGCAATCCGCTGAACGATAAAACGATGGCTTGCGCCGTGAAAACCGAATCGCTTCACGTGATGCTGTTCGGCCCAATCCCAGGGAATCGGATAGTACTGGTTGCGGTCGGGAATGGTCTGGTGGAAGCCGGTTTCGAAGGCGGCCACCAGCGGAACCTGGGGCAACTTCTCGCGCAGCAGCCGCATCGCCGCGATGTACGGAGGATTATGGGCCGGTGCCACCTGGCTCATCTCCTCCATCGCCTCAAGCACGCCCGCGTCGACCAGCTTCACGCCGCTCAATCGGCCGCCATGCACTGCCTTGAAGCCGATCGCCGCCACCTCGCTCGCGTCGTTGAGGCATCCGATGGCCGGATCCGTCAATTGATCGAGCGTTTGCCGCACGGCCGCGGCGTGGTCGGGCACGTGAGCCGAAAGATCCTGCCGTCCCCGAACGCTTTCGACGAAGCAGCGGCTTTCGGCCGCACCGATCCGTTCGATGCCGCCGCGCGCCAGTTGGCGCTCGTCGGTCATGTCGAACAATCGATACTTGAAGCTGGTCGAACCCAGGTTGGCAACCAAGATTTTCATGGCTAAGCGTGCGCATCCTTTCCGCGGTCTCTCGCGCCTGTTGCACGGGGGTTGGCCGACCACTGGGCCTCGACCCCCCTGCCCCGCAAAACTCACTTACGACAGATAAGCCGCGACCAAGCCGTCGGCCGGGCGAGGAATAATGTGGCTCGAAACGAGTTCGCCGACTTGCGTGGCTGCCGCGGCGCCAGCTTCGACCGCTGCCCGCACGCTTCCCACGTCGCCGCGCACGACGGTCGTGACGTACGCGCCGCCGATGGAGACGCGCTTGATAATTTCCACGTTGGCTGCCTTGGCCATGGCGTCGGTCGCCTCGACCAGGGCAATGAGACCTTTGGTTTCAATCAGTCCGATGGCGTTCATTGAAGTGAAGTCCTTAAGGAAGAATGTTGGCGTAAGCAGCAGGTTGCCCCGCTCGTTAAATTGCAATCGATCAGCCGACGGAAGCGTTCTTGGCGGCCCACTTGCCCGGCAGAACGATGTTCAGATCGTCGTGCGGACGAGGAATGATCTGGACGGCGACGACTTCGCCAATCCGTCCGGCGGCGGCAGCGCCGGCATCGGTCGCGGCCTTCACCGCGGCTACGTCGCCGGTGATGAACCCGGTGACCAGACCGCTACCGACTTTGTCCCAGCCGACGAATTCGACATTCGCGGCTTTCAGCATGGCGTCGGTGGCCTCGACCAGGGCGATGAACCCCTTGGTCTCGATCATGCCGAGCGCTTCGTTAACCTTGGCCATAGTGCACACTCCAAAGTGGAAAAAAGGAAAGTGGGTGGAAAAATTGAAATTCGTTCGTCCGCTTTTGCCTGTCTCTGCTGTCTTTCGCCGGCCCCGCTGTCAGTCAACTTCTCTGTTTTCGGCCCCGTTCGTCATCTCTCGCATCACGTTATCGAAACAGTTCCACGCGCCGGGCATGGTCCAGGTCGGCGGCGTTTCCCTCGTCGGTGTCGAGATGGACTTCGAGCTTGCTCACTTCGTCGGCCCGCACCAGCAGGTTTTCCAAGACCAGGGTGCAACTCGACTCGACCCGCAGCTTCATCCGGTCGCCGTTCTTCACGCCATAGAATTTCGCGTGCTCGAGGTTCATGTGAACGTGCCGCTCCGCCCGGATCACTCCCTGCTTCAGTTCGATCACGCCCTGCGGGCCAACCAGCACGCAGCCGGGCGTTCCCTCGATCTTGCCGCTGGCCCGAACCGGCAAGTCGATCCCCAGCGAAATGCCGTCGGTAAATGCCAGTTCGACCTGGCTGTAGGGACGCGTGGGACCCAAAATCCGCACCGAGGGGAGCATTCTCTTTCGCGGGCCGACCACCATCACGGTCTCTTCCGCCGCGTAAAAGCCGTCCTGGTAGAGCGGCTTCATCGGCGTCAGCTTGGCGCCGCGGCCGAACAGAATCTCGACGTGCTCGTCGCTCAGATGGACATGTCGCGCCGAAACGCTCACCGCCAAATGGGGAGTCGCGTCGGTCGCCAGCAGCTTGCTCGCCACAACTTCGCGGACAATGCGTTCGATCGCCTGGCGATCAATGGCCTGGGCCGTCATGCTCATAGGGTTGTCGGCAATTGAAAAGTGTGGGGTGTCTGGTAACGGGCCGGCGGATCATCGATCGCCGACGGGACTGGTGGCACTGCTTTGTGGAATACTGTTTTCGGCTTCGGTGGGCGGGTTGGCATGCGAGTTCAGGCTGGCGGCCGCAATGCCGCGCTCGGGCTCGGCCACGTGCAGCGTGATGCCCGCGGCGCGCAGCTTGTCGCGCCACTGCGGGGTAATCTCGTTGTCGACGACCAGATGCTGCACGTCTTCCAGTCGAGCGAGGTGGGCCAGGCTTTGGTGTCCGAACTTGGTGCTGTCGGCGACGACGATCGTTTCCTCGGCGGCGCGCATCATCAATCGCTCGGTTTCGACCAGCAGCAGGTTGCTGTTAAAGAAACCGCGCTCGTTGAGCCCGGCCACGCTCAGCACCGTCCGCCGCACATTCAGCCGAGCCAGCATCTCATTGGCATGGGGACCCAGGGTGACGCCGGTCCGGGGATAGACATAGCCGCCTAGCAACACTAGGTCACAGTTCTTATGGGCTGCGAACAGGTTCGCTACCGGCAGAGAATTCGTTACGACCTGCAGCAGCCGGCCCACCAACAATCGCGCCACTTCATACGTCGTGCTGCCGCCGTCCAAGAGCAGCGTGTCGCCGTCCTCAATCAGTTTGACCGCCCGTTGGGCGATCAGCTTCTTCTTGTCCCACTGGGCCGGATCGCGCTCGTCGAAGTCGGGCAATCGCGGCGAGGGACCGGCATAAAACACCCCGCCGTGGGTCCGCTTGGCCACGCCGCTCTCTTCCAAATGGTCGAGATCGCGGCGAATCGTCGACTCGGAGACCTGCAGCACCTCGACCAACTCCGGCAGCGAGGCGAAGCCTCGGCTGCGGACTACTTCGAGCAATTGCTGCCGTCGCTGATCAACGAGCACGGGTAAATCCGCCAAACTGCGAAGGTGGGGATTGCTGGGGTAGATGTAGCGATTGGCTGAGAACATCCTAATTATGACCGACTATGAGACATAAATCAATCATATCGTGACTGAAATCTTTCTGAACATGAATGAAATAATGCATCACCTGTTCCCGTAACGACTTGCGTTTACTCTGGGGTGTCTGGTAAAGGTTTTCCGGTTGTGTGGAACGGATGGAAATGGTGATTTCTTCCATCGGCCCTACACTTTCCCGCCCCGGCCACGACAATCCAACTTCGGTGCGGCCCGTCTCGGCAAGCGTTGCCGGGCGGCGGCGGGAAAAACCAGACTGGAAAGGAAACGGGTCGTCTCGATTGGCCACGATCCTGCAACTCGTCCGCCGGCTCGATAGCTGCCCTGCGGTTTCGCCGCCGGCCGGTTGGCGGCTGCGCCACTACGAAGCCTCGATCGACGTGGATGTCTGGCTAGCTCTGCGCGAGGCCGCGTTTGCCGATAGCCCGATTGCGGTCCGCCGCTGGACGCCGGCCGACTTTGAGCGTGAATTGACGGCCAAATCTTGGTGGCGGCCCGACCTCCTGTGGTTTGTCGAATCGGCCGAAGAAGTCGTCTCCTTGGCCGGCGCCGGTCCGCGCCGCGCGATTGGCACCGCCACACTTGCCTGGCGTGGATCGGCCGGCGGTGGCAAGCCGGTCATTCATTGGCTGGGCGTGTTGCCCGAGTACCGGCGGCGGGGAGTGGGCCGGCTGCTGGTCGCACAACTTGAGCAGATGGTCTGGCATTCGGGCGGGCGCGAGGTGGGACTCGAAACCCACGCGGCCTGGACCGACGCCGTGGCGTTTTATCGCGCCTTGGGATATCGCGAGGCTGCGAGCGGCCGTTAGATCCGGATGGCGGAAAGCGGGCTGGCCCGTAACGGTGCTCGACCCAAAGCCGGTCAACCGATGCGGACGCGGCCGGCCTCGATTGTTACTTTGCCGGCCGCGATCAGCCGCAGCGCTTCGGGATAGGCCACGCACTCGGCGGCAAAGACGCGTGCCGCCAGCCGGTCAGGCGTGTCGTCGTCGAGCACCGGCACGGTGCGCTGCAGGATAATCGGGCCATGATCGTAGACATTGTCGACGAAATGAACCGTGCAGCCACTTACGCGGGCGCCGGCGTCCAGCACCGCCTCGTGGACCCGATGTCCGTAAAATCCCTTTCCGGCAAAGGCGGGAATCAAGGCCGGATGGATGTTGACCACGCGGTTCTCGAAATCGGCCGGAATCAGCAAGTGCTTCAAGAATCCCCCCATGACCACCAGATCGACCCGGGCGGCGCGGCACACGTCGAACACCGCCTGGCTATAGGCCGCCGTGTCGTCGAACGCGCGGCGCTCGACGGCGGTCGTGGGGATCTCGGCCTGGTGGGCAAATCGCAAACCGGTCGCGGCCGGATTGCTCGAAACAACCCGCTCGATGCGCGCATCGAGCTCGGCGGCCTTGATCTTGGCGATCAAGTTGTCCAGTGTCGTTCCTCCGCCCGAAATGAGGACCGCCAATCGCAGCGGATGGCGGGGCTCAAAACAGAAGCTGGGGGCGTGGGCGCTCACTCGCTGACCACCTTGACGTAAAGCTGAACCTCGGCCGGGCCGATCTTGACGGTCTGCGGCTCGACACCGGCCAGCGGGCCCAGTTCGATGCTGACAGCGAGCGTTTCCGACCGGATGTAGGCGGCAAACTGCTCCACCGCGGCCAACACCTCCACGTCGTCGGTCACCAGCCCGATCAGGATGCGGTCGGTGTACTGGCAGTCCATATCGCGACGCGCGCCGGCGATGGCGTGGGTCAGTTCGCGGGCGGTCCCCTCGGCCAAAAGCTCGGGCGTCAATTCGGTCGACAGCACGACCACACCGGCCGGCCCTTGCGCGGCGGCCCAGCCCGGCTTGGCCTGCAAGCGGACCTGCACATCTTCGCTATCGAGTACCACCGGTCCGTCGGACAGCTCGATCGAGACGTGCCCGCCGTGCTCGAGTTGCGCAAAGAGTTTGGCGGCATTGGCGGCGGCCAGCGCCGCTTTGATGGCCGGGAGTCGTTTGCCCAGGCGGGGGCCCAGCCGTTTCAGGTCGGGCAAGATCGTGTAGCTGATGTATTGATCGGCCCGGGACGGGTATTCGACTTCTTTGACATTCAGTTCTTCGGCCACCAGCGCCCGATGTTCTTCCAACCAGGCAAGATGTTCGCGGTCGGACAAAATCACCTCGACCTTGGCCAGCGGCTGGCGGACCTTGAGCTTGGCCGCCATACGGGCCGAACGCCCCTGCGACACGACTTCGCGCACCAGCCGCATGCGGGCCGACAATTCCGGATCGATCGTGCCGCCCGATGATGTTGACACACCGGGCGTGGGAAAGTCGCACCAGTGGACGCTTTCGAGCGCGCGACCCTTGAAGGCAGCGACGGCCAGGTTTTTCCATATCGCCTCGGCCACAAACGGCACGAACGGCGCCACCAACTTGGTCGTCGTCAGCAGACATTCGTAAAGCGTCCAGTGGGCGTCGAGCTTGTCGGGGCTCTCGCGGTCGGCGGCCCAAAAGCGGTCGCGACTGCGGCGCACATACCAGTTGCTCAGCGCGTCGACAAACTCGTTGATCTGTTGGCAGGCGGCGTAGTTATCATAAGCATCCATCCGCTCGATGACGCCGGCGATGGTGCTGCCCAGTTCGCCCAAGATCCAGCGATCGAGCTCGCTTCGTTGGGGGATCGGTCGATAGCCCTGGCCGGCGGAAAGCTCGTCGGCCGATAGCTGCTCGATGTTATCGCTCACGACGGCGCCCACCAGGCGCGCGGCCGGATCGAAGCCGTCGATGTTGGCGTAGATCGTGAAGAAACTGTAGGTGTGCCACAGCCGCAACAGGAATTCGGGAATGCTGTCCTTGATCGCTTGTTCGTTGTAGCGGATCGAGGTCCACGGCGGCTGATTGGCGAAAAAATACCAGCGTAGGGCATCGGCACCATAGCGGTCGAGGATTTCACCCGGCTCGCGGTAGTTCCGCTTGCTCTTCGACATTTTCTGACCGTCTTCGCCCAGCATCAGCCCCAGCACGATGCAATTGCGAAACGGATGAGGCAAGGCCGGAGTGGGCGCATCGGCCGGTTTGTCGCCGGCTGGCAGGGCGCCCGCCGAATCGCCGTCGTCCGACCAGAGCATGGTGCTGGTGGCCAGCAGACTGTAGAACCAGCCGCGCGTTTGATCGATCCCCTCGCTGATGAAATCGGCTGGAAACTGCTGGCGGAATTCCTTGTGTCCGCGGTGCGGATAGCCCCATTGGGCAAACGGCATCGCGCCCGAGTCGAACCAGCAGTCGATCACTTCCGGCACGCGGCGCATCCGCGCGCCGTCCGGGCCGGCGTAGGTGACGGCATCGATATACGGTTTGTGGACTTTCAGATGGTCCGACAGCGCGGGATTGGCGCGCTTGGCGGCGTCCCAAACTTCGGTCCCCTTCACGCCCGGCTTTGCTAACAGTTCACCGTAGCTGCCGACCGCCTCGCGGTAGTCGGGGTCGCGGTCCGAAACCCAAATCGGCAGCGGCGTTCCCCAGTAACGTTCGCGCGAGAGGGCCCAATCGACGTTCGTTTCCAAAAAATTGCCAAACCGGCCGTCGCGAATGTGCTCGGGATGCCAGGCAACTTCCTGGTTGTTGGCCACCATCGCGTCTTTGAATTGGGTGGTTTTGATGAACCAGCTCTTGCGCGGATATTGGATCAGCGGATCCTCTTCGGCCCGCCAACAAAACGGATACTCGTGCAGGTATTGCTCCTGGTGGTAGAGCAATCCACGATGCCGCAGCGCGCGGGCAAGATCCTTGTCGGCCTCTTTGACCCAGCGACCCTGGTAGTCGGGCGCTTCGGCGGTGAATTTTCCGTCGGGACCGACGGCGCAGATCAGTTGGGGTCCTTCGCCCGGCACAAATCGCGATTGCTCGGCCAATAGCACGTCGTAGTCGACTTCGCCGAAGGCCGGTGCCTGATGGACCACTCCAGAGCCACTGTCGACGGTGACGAACTCGGCCGGCACCACGCGCCAGGCAAGGTACTCGCTTGCGCCGGATTTGCCGCCGGGGGCCAACAGCCTTCCCTGCTTGTCGCCGAGCGTCTTGTAGTAATAGTCGAACGGCGGCACATAGCGGCGGCCGACCAGCTTCTCGCCCAGGAATGTCTCGACCACGGTCAGCGGTTTGCCGACTTTTTCGGCCAGAGTTTCCACCAGGGCTTGGGCCAGAATCAGCCGCTGGCCGTCACTGTCTTCGACCAGGGCATATCGGACCTGTGGATGGGCCGCGGCAAACTGGTTGCTGGGCAATGTCCAAGGCGTGGTGGTCCAAACCAGCAGCGACGTTTCCGGTTCGTCCGGCGACTGTTTGACCAGTGGAAAGCGGACGTAAACGCTGGGGTCGGCCACCTCGCGATAGCCTTGTCCCACTTCGCCCGAACTGAGTGCCGTGCCACCTTGTGCCCACCACCAGACGATCTTGTGACCCTGGTAGAGGTGCTGGCGGTCGAACAGATTCTTCAGCGCCCACCAAACGCTTTCGACGTAGCTTTGATGGAACGTGACATAGGCCTGATCGAGGTTGACCCAAAACCCGATCCGCTCGGTCATCACTTCCCACTCGCGGGTATAGCGGAAGACGCTCTCCAGGCAGCGGTGGATGAACGGCTCGATGCCGTAGGCTTCGATTTCGTCCTTGGAGTGGATGCCGAGTTCTTTGCAGACTTCGACTTCGACCGGCAGGCCGTGGGTGTCCCAACCCGCCTTGCGCTCGCACAAAAAACCGCGCATCGTGCGGTAGCGAGGAAACAGGTCCTTGATTGCCCGGGTCAGGCAGTGGGCCGGGTGAGGCAGACCATTGGCCGTGGGCGGACCTTCGTAGAAGACGAATCGTGGCCGGCCGGCGCGGCGGTCGAGCGATTGTTCATAGATCCGGCGATCCTTCCAAAACCGCAGGATTTCGGACTCCAGCAGCGGAAAACGGACAGATCCTTCTACCGGCTCAAACATCGCTCTGGAGGATCTCCTGACACGGGGAACTTGGGCGAAAATGATGAATAGACCACGATAGGGATGGGTTTGCAATTGCCGCCGATCGGCCGCCGGGTTCGCACGCCGCCGATCGTCCGACAGACGTGGTCGCTCGGCCGCTCGCCGGGCGCGCCAAGACGCCAGTGGCGAGCCTCGGGTCAATACGATAAAAGAGAGAGGGACAAACAGTCGGGTTCGCGCGCCCTACGCGCGGCGACCTTTGCCAACCGAGGCCGACTTCAGAACAGACGGACGGGGTCCGAGTGATGGCGGAAGTTCAGTGGTGGTATGCTCGGGAAGACGAACAGCTTGGGCCGTTGTCGCCAGGTGACTTGCGCCGCCTGGTCGCCAGCGGTGGACTTGCGCCGACCGATTTGGTGTGGCGCGAGGGAATGAGCGAATGGGCTCCCGCCGCGCGTATCAAAGGCTTGTTTCCAGAATCGCGCGAACCCGCCGACGAACCGTTGGGGGCGCAGGGCGCGGCTGCACCGCCAGGGTCGTTCCCGGCTTCCGGCGAACCCGGCGCGGGGCAAACGCCCGAGCCGCTCTTTCCGGCCGACTCTTCGCGCGGCGAGATGTTTGCCGGCGAGTTGCCGGCCATCGCTCCGTCGCGACCCACGGCGATCGAATCCGGGCTGTTTCGCACGGTCGAGTCGCCGGACACGGAGACGACGTTCTCGCCCGAGGGGAAACCGGCCCGTCCTCGCCGCTCGCGCATTCCGTTCGTGCTGTTTTTGGCGCGCGGCGTCCTGTGGGGAACGTGTGGTTTGGTGGTGCTGTTGGGCGGGTTGCTGTTCAGCTTATCGCGCATGCGCGGCACTTCGCCGACCGAAGAAGCCGCTTCCGCGACCGTGCTGGGAATGTTCTTTCTCGGCGCGTATGTCGTCGCCCAGGCCGGCGAAAAGGTTTCGCAGCTCGTGCTTTCGTTTCTCGAGCGGCGCCGGGAAGAATAGCCGGCGCACCGGCGACCAGCGTCGCGACCGTCGCTATTTGGCGGCCGCCTTTTTACCGCTGGCTTTTTTGTCGTCGGGCTTTTTTTCGTCGGACTTTTTGTCCTCGGCTTTTGTATCGTCCGATTTCTTGTCGTCGGATGCATCGTCGTCCTTGAAGTCGCCGGCCGTGACGATCACGAGTCGCTTCGGATCGACATATTTCTTGAGGGCCGCGGCCACCGTCTCGGGCGTTTGCTCCTCGATTCTACGTTCCAACTCGGCGTAGTATTTCATCGAGCGGTTCGCATAGAGGTTGTCGGCGAGTACCGCCATCAAATGACTGTCGCTGGTCCGGCCGACCTTCTGATCTTGCAAGAAACCGCTCTTGGCGCGGGCTAACTCCTCGGCGGTGACACCGTCGGCCAGCAACCGCGCGAGCTCTTCGGCCATCGCGGCTTCGAGCTTCTTCAGGTTGGTCGGATTGTAGATCGCATACTGCATCATGCTGCTGCGGCGATCGATCGCGTTGGCCATGAAATTCGAGCCGACGCCGTACGACAACCCCTCCTTTTGCCGGACGCGATCCCCCAGCCGCGACGAGAGAGCGCCGCCGCCAAAGATGAAATTGCCCAGCACCAACGGGGCATAATCGGGATCCGAGTCGCTCATGGCAAAGACCGCGCCGGCAACATAGATGGCATTGGCCTTGTCCGGCGTCAGGATCTGTTGTTTGCCTCCCGGTACCTTGTCGAAGACGACTTGCTCGATGCGCTGATAAGGCTGCTTGGCCTTCCAGCCATCAAGAATCTTATCCAGCAGCGGACGGACTTCGTCTGGTTCGAAATCGCCGACCAGAGCCAGCTCGCCGGCTTGCGCGCCGAGAAAGTCGGTGTAAAGCTTCTGGAAGTCGGAGGCTTTCAGAGCGCTGACTTCTTCGATTTCTTCCTGCGGCGTGGCAATGTAACGCACGTCGTCCTTCGAAAAAGGATTGAGCGTACGCCGCATGCGGACGACGGCCAGGGCTTGCGGATCGGTCAACTGTTCGTCGAGATTGGCCAGACTTTCCCTTTGCATCTCGCCCCACTCTTTGTCCGGCAGCGACGGCTCACGCACGATTTGCCGCAGCAGATCGAGGACGACCGGCAGGTTGTCACGTTTCGTTTCGACCGAAAACGTGATGACTCCCTTGTCTCCGTCGGCACGGATCGTGGCCAGATTCTTGTCGAGGCGATCTTGCAGCTCGCCGCGCGTCAGCTCTTTCGTCCCGCGGGTCATCAGATCGGGCAGCAATTCGCAGGCCGCCCGATAACGTTTCAGACTCTCCTTGGTTCCATACCTCAGATCGAGTTGCAAATGAACCGTCTGGCCGCGCGTCTTTTTCGGCAGCAGCACCCCCTTGATCCCTTTGCCCAGCGAGATCGTCTGGCTGCGGGCGTCGATGTTTTCCGGCGTCGGGTCGAACGATTCGCCCGCCGAGATCGTTTCCCGCGGATGAAAATTGGCAAACAGATCGGATATGGGCGGAGCGGGCGGAATCGTTATGCGATCGGGCATCGGAGTCGGAATGAACATGCCGCTGGTGCGGTTGCTCTGGATCAAATAGGTCGATGCGACGCGGGCGACGTCTTCGGGCGATACCTTTTCAATCCGGTCCCAGTAGAGGAAATAGAGCCGCCAATCCCCTTGCGACGCCCAATTGCTCAGTTGGATGGCCAGCTTGGCGGTGTCGGCGGCCATCAACTCGCGCTGTTTCAGGAATTTCAACCGAGCGCGATCGACCTCTTCGGCGGTGATCTCTTGTTTACCGACCGTTTCGGCCCCTTCCAACATCGCCTTTTCGGCCTCTTCGAGCGAGTCGCCGCGGCGAACCTCCGCGATCAATTCAAACACGCCCGGATCGTGCCAACTGCTGGCGTCGACGCGAATGCTGGTCGCCTTTTTCGTCTCGACCAGCGATTTGTGGAGCCGGCCCGACGGGGCATTGCCCAACACTTCGGTCAGAATATCCAACGCCGCCATGTCGGGATGGGCACCGGCCGGAATGTGGTAGACGGCCCCCACCAATCCCAAATCGCCGACGCGGCGAAGCATGACCGTGCGCTCGCCGTCCTGGGGCGGCTCCTCGGTGTAGGTGCGGTCCAACTTGCGTGTCGGTTTGGGGATCGGACCAAAGTACTGATCGATCAGTTTTAAGGTCTTCTCCTCGTCGAATTTGCCGGCCACCACCAGCATCGCGTTGTCGGGCTGATAGAACTTGTTGTAGAACTCCTTCAGCCGCTCGATCGGCACGCGCTCGATGTCGGTGCGGTTGCCGATCGTCGATTTGCCGTAATTGTGCCATTCGTAGGCCACGGCCAGCAGCCGCTGGTAGAGGAGCACGCCCGGCATGTTCTCGCCGCGCTCGAACTCGTTCCGCACCACCGACATTTCGGAGATCAGGTCCTCGTGGCTGACGTTGCTGTTGACCATTCGGTCGGCTTCGAGTTCCAACGCGAATTCGAGGTTCTCGTCCGTCGCCGGCAACGTCTCGTAATAGTTGGTTCGGTCGACCCAGGTGGTGCCGTTGAACTTGGCCCCGCGCAGTTGCAGGTCCTTGGGAATCTGCGTGTGGGTCGGCGTTCCCTTGAACAGCATGTGCTCCAGCAGATGAGCCATGCCGGTCTCGCCATAGCCCTCGTGGCGCGAACCGACGAAAACCGTCAGATTGACCGTGACCGTCGGTTTGGAATCGTCGGGGCAGATGAGGACTTGCAGCCCGTTGTCCAAAAGGTATTCGCTGAAGCCTTCGATCGTCGTGACCTTGGTGATCGCCCAGGCGGGTCTGGCGCCGGCGGGTCCGATCCAGACCGCTGCCACCAGAGTGCAGAAAATCGCCAATCCTAACGCCCGACGGCGGTCGGCAAACCAAACCATGACAAGCATCCTTTCTTTCGCAGATTCGCCCTCGAAATTCTGAGGTGATGCACGATTATACGCCCGGCGGTCGAAGGCGATAGCCCTGGCTCGCGGCGTGCGCGTGTGCAGTCGTCGCGCAGGCCCCGCGCGCCGGTCCGCCAGCGAGCTAAGCTCGGCTGGCGCTACAGCTTGCATCGCTTGGCGCCGAGCGGTAAACTCTCGTTCCGGCGGCGCGTTTTGCCAGCGCGAGCGGACTGCTCTCTCGGCGGCATCATACGGCGTCTTTTTTTGTTGCTTGCGTACTGCTGGTTTAGCGGTTGACTCGCTGGGCGAGTGACAGGTGAACCGGTTGGACGTGAGGCACGCGCATAAGTAAGGAACCCCCGCCATGCTTCGTTTGTTTGGCCTCTGCTGCGGTAGCTTTTTGATCGCGATGTTGGTCTGGTCCTGCGTTGCCGAGGGACCCTTGGCCCTGCGGCCGGCCGCAGCCATCGATACCCCGGTTCGAGGGACCGACACTCCGTTTTGGCCCCAGTGGCGCGGACCCAATCGCGACGACATCTCGCCCGACACCGGCTTGCTCAAGCAGTGGCCCGAGGAGGGCCCCCCATTGGCTTGGAAGCACGAGGGAATCGGCGCGGGCTTTTCCAGCGTAACGATCGACCACGGCCGCATCTTTACGATGGGCGACCGCGACGACGCCCAATGGGTGTTTGCCCTGGCGCTCGACGATGGCGCCGAATTGTGGAAGGCCAAAGTCGGCGAGCCTTGGGATCCGACCGGCTACAGCGGCCCCCGCTGCTCGCCGACGATCGATGGCGATCTGGTCTATGCCCTGGGCACCCACGGCGATTTGGTCTGTCTCGAAGTGGCCGACGGCCACGAAGTTTGGCGCAAGAACCTTCTGCACGACTTTCAAGGCAAGATGCATTCGGGTTGGGGCTACAGCGAATCGCCACTGATCGATGGCAATAAGCTGGTCTGTACACCCGGTGGTCCAGAGGCGGGAATCGTGGCCCTCGATAAAAAGACCGGCGCCGAAATCTGGCGCGTCGCCATTCCACCGCTCGGCGATCGCGGCAGCGACGGAGCCGCTTATTCCTCGATCGTCATCAGTCATGGTGCCGGGGTGAAACAATACGTCCAGTTGATGGGACGGGGCGTTGTCGGCGTCGAGGCCGAGGCGGGCAAGTTTCTCTGGGGTTACAACCCGGTCGCCAATGCCACCGCCAACATCCCCACGCCGCTGATTCACGACGACTATGTCTTCTGTTCCACCGGTTATGGTGCCGGCGCCGCCCTGCTCGAACTGAAGCCGGCCGACGGTGGCGTGCGGGCCGACGAAGTTTATTTTCTCACCGGCAAGGATCTGCAAAACCATCACGGCGGCATGGTGATGCTAGGCGACTATGTCTATCTCGGCCACGGCCACAATAAATGCGATCCCACGTGTTTGGAATGGAAGACGGGCAAAGTCGTCTGGCGGAAAACCCATGGGCCAGGCAGCGGCACCGGCCACGTCACCTATGCCGACGGCGATCTTTATTTTCGCTATGAGAACGGCATCATGGCGCTCGTGGTCGCCACGTCCAAGGAGTACGAGGAGCGTGGGACATTCCGCATTCCCGGTTCGGCGAAGCCGAGTTGGCCGCACCCGGTCGTCACCGGTGGCAAGCTCTACCTGCGCGACCAGGACACGCTGTTTTGTTACGATGTGCGGAAGAAGGGGTGAGGCTTGAGGCTACAGACTACAGGCTTGAGGCCGGTGGGAGACTAGGGGCTAGACGTTTACGCGGGCGAGGCTTGGCGCGAATTGAATGCGTATTTATTTGTCCTGTGGCCTGTAGCCTGTGGTCTGTAGCCTTCCTCCGGATGGGTGGCCGAGTGGTCTAAGGCGGCAGTCTTGAAAACTGCAGTACGGGAAACTGTACCGGGGGTTCGAATCCCTCCCCATCCGCTTGCCGACGAAACCGGCGTCCGTTAAGCCGACTTCAACGGGCTCTGTCCGCCTACGGTTTTTCGCCGGCCTTCGTCTCGATCGCTTTCCAAAGCGCGTCGGCGATGGCTTGCATTCCTTTGTCGCCGGGGTGGCCGGCGACGCCGGCGTGCTCGATGGTGCGCTCGGATCGGGCGGCGTTCGCCGGATCTCCGCCCAGGGCGCCGATGTCGACATAGATGACGCCGGCTTGGGCCGCGGCCTGCTTCATCAACACGTCCTTCTCCGGATTGTTCCAAAAACAACTGCGGACGACGATTGTCGGATGACTGTTCTCGGCGAGCGTATTGAGCAGGCGGACAAACGCTTCACGATAGTTGGCCTTGGCCTGGTCGCTGTCGAGCGACGGAACGTTTTCGCCGATGGCCACGATCACCAGGTCGGGCTTGAATGCCAGCTCGTCCTTCATGCCGGCCGCGATGTCGTAATTGGGATGCCCACGCTCGAAGTCGGCGATGTTCTTGGCCAGAATCTGCGGCCGCCCGCCCGCCGCTTTGCCGATACGAGCGGCGAGCACGTGGGGATAGTCTTTGTCGAGGGCGCTGGCGGCCATGCCCCAGTTGCCGGTCCAGCCGATCTCGGGCTTCGGTCCGTGCTGCGTGATGCTGTTGCCCAGGAACAGGATTTTGCCGACGCGGAGGTTTTTGAGTTTCAGATCGTTGCCTGCGGCCGGGCTGGATACCAGCGGTGCTTTGGCAGCGGGCGAGTCGGTATCGGCGGCGCGGGCGTAGATGACGGCGAGCAGCGTTGCGGCAAATAGTGACGCGGCAAATAAACTCAGCATCGAAATGCCGGCGGTCGCGCGTGAATTCAGCAGTCGGAGGCGGGTCATGAGATTTCTCGTCGGTCGAGGGGGGGATGGCTGAGTGTGGGAAGCGAGGCGGCGGTTGTTTTGACTTTTTTTTGGGCGCGTGGACTGAATTCGGCGAGCTCAGTCGAGCCGTGCCGGAACGATTATCGCTTGGGCGGGGGCAACTTTAAAGAACCGGCTCGGCCGTGTACGCTGGCCTTTTGTCGACCTCTGGCCTTTGGAGCCTATCCGAAAACCGCCTCAGAGAAGGGGACAGTCCCATTTTGCTCCGAGGACATCCGCAAAATTGGGACAGTCCCATTTTGCTCCGAGGACATCCGCAAAATTGGGACAGTCCCCGGCAGTTTTCGGATAGGTCTTTAGCAGACCTCTGGCCTCTGGCCTGTCTTCAAGCCTCAAGCCTCGCCTCAGCGCGCAAAAAAAAGCGAGCGTTGCCCACAGGGCGAAAGCGAGCGGCGTGAGGCCCGACGCAGGAGGGGCCGAGCGCAAGAACACTGCGCGCAAAAAAACCCGCCCAGGATTGGCTCACCCTGGGCGGGCTATTCTTCTTCAATATGGTTGTGGTCTGGCGAGTTTTCACTTACGTGATTGCAGGCCAGAACGGACGTTCTGAGTCAGACCAAGGACTGTCTCCACATGATGATCTCTTGGACGTTGCCATCCGAGAGATCGGAATCCTTAGAAAGGAGGTGATCCAGCCGCAGGTTCCCCTACGGCTACCTTGTTACGACTTAGTCCCAATCGCGGAGTTCATCTTAGGCGCCTGACCCCTTGCGGTTGTCTCAGCGACTTCGGATGCCCCCCACTTTCGTGGCTTGACGGGCGGTGTGTACAAGGCTCAGGAACACATTCACCGCGGTATGCTGACCCGCGATTACTAGCGATTCCGGCTTCATGCAGGCGAGTT
>Ga0182024_10004072_pt1 | contig 34021 bp, 25 predicted proteins | sample P32metaG_FD_120480 | JGI IMG/M metagenome (GOLD analysis project Ga0182024, IMG submission 120480) | Permafrost microbial communities from Stordalen Mire, Sweden - P3-2 metaG (Illumina Assembly) | ecosystem: Environmental > Terrestrial > Soil > Wetlands > Permafrost | place: Sweden: Stordalen... | reverse complement strand
GAAGAAATCGCACGGATCGCGCTGTTCCTCCTAAGCGATGAATCCATTCCTATGACCGGCGAAGTCATTCGAGCGGACGCGGGATGGGCCGTCACGGGGTAGCTAGCCGCGAATTCCTGCGTGCGTTCAGCCCAGATGCGTGACAGCGGAATATTGTTCAGCTGATCTCCCACCGCAGCGGCACGCCAGGTTTACTCTCGCCGGAAAATCGGATACCTTGCGCTGAACTGGATGACCGCTCCGTCTGACCGTTGATCTTTACTTGGCGCAGTCCAGCCGCTTCCGATTGCGGGAGCTGAATCTCAAAGTCCCAGCGCCCCGCCACCAAAGGTGCGTACCAGCCGGTGTAGTCACCCTTGGATTTTTTGAAACCCAAGAGCGGAGAAGTGAATTCATACTCTGCCATCGGAAGAGTCGGCTGAAAGCTGACGCCGTTTTCGCGGAAGGCGAGGCCCAGCAATTTCGCCGCGCTGTAAAGAGGCCAAGCGTGTGGATGCATATTCATGACCGGATAGTCCGTCCAGCTGAGTCCAGATTCGGCCTGCAGGCTGTGATCGTTCGGTGAGGGTTCCACGAACATCGTCTGGCCGGGATGTTTTGACAGCACCGAGTTGTAGGTGTCGGGACCACTCCATATGCCGTACCAGACGTCCGGGTAAGCCTCCGCATGCAGCGCGAGGCAGTTCTTTTTCCATTCGTCCCAGGCTTGGCTTCCGTCTACGAGAGCCAGCGCCCAGATCAGCGTTCCATTGATGGAGGGCCAGATTCCTCCGTTGGTCATTGTTCCCACTGGGCTAGACATAGTGGGATCACCTTGACTTTGCACGAGAGCGCCGATCGGTGAGGGCTTGCGCACAAGTTCGTTCAGCGAAGTGACCAACACCTTGCGCTGTTCAGGTGTGGCTGCTCCCCCGATGATTGACCAGGGTTGCGGTTCCAGCCATACATGGTCCTCGCCCAACCAACCGAGTTGTGGGCCGAGCCACGCTCGGCGGAACCACCGCCCTTGCCAGCACGCACGGACGGCTTGGCGCTGGGCTTCGGCCCTGGCACGCGCTTGGTCAGCGGCCTTCATGTCCCCGACATAAGCGAGCATGCGCGCATAGTAGTCGAGGACGTAGCTGGCCATGGCAGCGTTCAGGACGCTTTCGGCCTGCTGCCGGACTTCACCGGATGAAACCTCCGACGCCGTCGCTGAGCGGAAGACGACGACCTCGTCGTTCCAATCTCCGTTAGAGAGACGCATGAGTCCGTGCTTCCCCACTCCGATGTCTTGAGTAAGGTGGATATAAGAACGCTGCAGGAGGTCGCGAACCGTCGGGTCAGTGGAGCTTGCCACTTGACGCGGATAGATGGGAATCTTTTCATCAAGAAAATTTCTGTCACGTGTGGCCAGTACATACTCGCTGGCCGACCACAGCAACCACATCTCCTGATCGCTGGGATGGAAAATAGCGGGCATTGGGACACCGCTTCCCACGATGCCGTAAGGAATCGATCCATCCGCTTCTATTTCTTTCAAAGTGTAGCGAATGACCGCGCGAACAATTTCTGGATTGCTGAAGATGAAGGGTAAGGCGTGTTGCAGCGGATCCCGCGCCGCACCCTGAAATCCAATAATGTATTGGTATACGTGACCTTGCGAAAGGATATGTTCGCGGAAGAAGCTGTCGTAGGTAAGATTGCTGCGAAGATAGTAGTTGTGCCAGGAAGTCTCTCGTTCCGCCCACGGCTCCGCGGGCGTGCTGAATCGAACACCATCAGCTTTCCAGGCCGCGCTGGAACGCGACCACAACCCCTCGGGATCAGCCGAGTACTTCGCCACCAAGACGTCAATATCGAATCCTTGCGGTAAATACCCGTACAGGAAAAAAAACGTCCGACTTTCCTGCGGTCGCAGGCTCACATGACGCTCAAGCAACAATGCGCTCGCAAAACCCGTGGAACTGGCATCGTTGTTGAGTTTGGTCGAAAGTCCGGAAGGGTGATCAACGCCACCGCTCCCGAAAAAGGCCGAAGCGTCGGTCGCAAAACCGTCCAAGGGAGCATCGAGCGAGACAAGAAAAGTGCTAGGAGGATTAAGATCTTCCATCGCCGCTCCAGGGGCGAGATCGGGCACAGGCCCGCCAAAAAAACCGGAGGGATTCTTCCTCAGTGAGGCTTGAACTTGTTCCCACGATTGCGTGTCTGCTGGTGCTCGTCCAAGAAATTTCTGGGTTTCGATCAGACCCGCGCGGTTTGGCAATACGCGAAACTCGTGCGCAAAGCGGGCGCCGAATTGACGGCGCAGTTCCGCGGCATTGCCGCTGTGTTGCACGTCCGCTTGCATCCACGAACGATATGAAAACTGAAAATTGTGGCAGCCCCAATATTCGACCCAGCGGAGATTCGCTTCTTGATTGCCGTGGTTCGTAACGGTCACAGCTGAAACCAAAACGGGATCATCACCAAAAGGAGCAAAAATCACCTGATCGATTGCATACTTTTGCCCTCTTACGGTTTTCCGGAAGTAGCCCTCGCCCATAATTCTTTCGAAGGATTCGCCATGTCCGGGATAATACGTACTGAGTACTTGCTCTCCATCGGTGAGGAAGCCGATTCCACCCCCAAAGTGGGCATGCTCCGGGAAGTAATCGTTTAGGAATTTCGGTGAACCCTCGTCCTGGCGAACCTGCACATATCCGTAGTTTGAAACTGCCGCAACCAGGCGATCGTTGCCGACCTGGTGCGTATGGTCGGTGGGACCGCGCCATTGCTTGTGAACGGGAGAAACCGCTTTCGGGTCGGTCACTTGATTGCAAGTGTACCGATAAGCTGGCAGGCCAAACTGATCGGTAATCCATTCGCCAAAATGACCCGAACCGTATGGCTTCGATTCGCTCGCCTGCGCCCCAGACGGGATCGTTGACACACCACTCCGAGGCGCAGAATCACAATTCGGCAACGCGAGTTTGTGGAATGCTCCAACGCCGGCGATCTGAAGAAATTCGCGTCGATTCATGCGAGCGCCTCCAGCATCAAGCCGAATCGTTTCTCCATGAGCGTGTTGGCGCTATCGGCGATTTTTTCAGCGAATACATCGGCGGCAAGAACCGGCATCGCCCGCCCAATCACCACCATATCCTGCCGAAGGGGCTGAATCTGCGGCGGGAGAAACTGGTGCTGAAGCTCGAACTTGTCCATAACATAACCGACGACACAGGTGAAAAGTTCGCGTTGCGCTATGGCGAATTGCCCGTCGTCGGACTTCCACGGTTTCGCCGTATTCATAGGCCGCGCGCCTCTTTGATTTTTTCGACAAACTGCCGTGCGAGATGAGTGATGGAAGAAAAATCGCCGGTTTTTGCGCTTGCGGTCAGATTGCTGCCTACTCCCACTGCCACCGAACCTGCTTTGATCCACTCGCCGACATTAGCCAGAGTTACTCCGCCGGTCGGCATCAACGAAGCCTGAGGAAGCGGCGCTTTTACCGCCTTAACAAACGCCGGCCCGAGAATTTCTCCGGGAAATACCTTCACAATGTCCGCGCCGCACTCCATCGCCTCGAGCACTTCGCGAATGGTCGCAGCTCCCGGCATGTAAGGAATGTTATAGCGATTGCACAGGCGCGCTGTCTGCGGGTTGAGCGCAGGGCTCACCACGAATTGTGCTCCAGCGAGAATGGCCATACGCGCGGTCTCGGGATCGAGAACCGTACCCGCGCCCAGCACAATATTACCTGACAATTTCTTCGCAAGGTGCTCGATGACGCTGGTTGCCCTCGGCACTGTGTAAGTGATTTCCACTGCGCCAACGCCGCCCTGCGCACAAGCGTCAGCGATCCGCTCAGCCTGATCATGACTCTCCGCGCGGATCACGGAAACCAGACCGGAAGCGAGAATTTTTGTTAACGCTTCAATTTTGCCGGTCGGCATAAACGTCATCGCATCTCCCGTTTCGGCGATTCAAATACGATTCGACGAGCGGTTCGCACTTGCGCGCGTAACGCCGCACGACTTCTCCATTCAATGCAACGCCATACCCGTCTTCAAGAATTTTCGTCGGCTGTTGTATTGTGAGCCTGCCTAGAGTAACGATTTAGGTCTCGATTCTCAACCATCTAAAGGCCATTTTGGTGACATCCGTTTGGAGATAATTGAATCGGCTTCTGGCAAAGGAGAAGTCTCAGCCCGGTGAATACTCGCCGGGCGCACTGGACGAAATGACAAAGACCACGGTAACGTTCGACGAAATCATGTTGCGTTTGGCGCCATTCGGTTTCGAGCGGTTTTTGCAGAGCCCGCTACCGCGCGCCTGCATAAAACCGAAAGGGATTCTCGGGCTGGCCGCGAACTTTGGTTTGCATCGAGAACAGGCTTCCGGCGAGCCGATCTCCGCGCGGCGCTTCGGCGGAAGCGGTGGTGACAAACAGGGTGGTGAGACCGGCGCCGCCAAATACGCAGGTGGTGATGTTCTTCACGGGCATTTCAATTACCCGGTCAATCTTTCCGTCCGGCGCAACGCGCACGACACAATTCCCGAAGAAACGGCAGTTCCAGAGAAAACCTTCGGAGTCCACTGTCGAACCGTCGGGAAGTCCGCGCGAGAAACCATCCAGAAAAGGACGTTCATTCGAAATTGCGCCGGTGGATGAATCGTAGTCGTAGACCCAAATGACGTTTGCGAGTGTGTCTCCGAAATAAAAGCGGCGCCGATCCGGACTCCACGCAAGAGTGTTGGAAATTCCAATACCGTTGCGCCAAGAGGTCACCGTGGCGTCTGGATCCACACGAACGAGGATGCCATCTTGTCCGCCGACAGGGCTCGAGGAGCCATCGGTGTTCACGTTGTTTCGCATCGAGCCAAGCCAGAGAGACCCACGCGGATCGCAGCGCGCGTCGTTCAAGCGGACCGTAGGCCACCCGTCGAGCAAGAAAAGGGGATCGTGACGCGCATCGGTAGCAGGCTCCCAGAGAATCACGCGCGAACCTAGGACGACAACCAGCACCTCGTCGCGATCAGTCAACGCGAGAGCTGTGACCGGTTCATGGAAAAGCCAAGTGCGGACAGCGGAGTCCGCCAAATTCAGGCGGTGAATCAAGAAGCGATTGATATCGGTCCAGTAGACGGCATGGTGGGCGGCGTGCCAGACCGCGCCTTCGCCGCAAACGTCACCCGTCGGAGCAACGCAAACCGGAGCCTCGATCATTGCACTCCAATTCCCGCGAGTAAACCGCCATCCACGAGATAATCGCCGCCGGTGCAGAATGCGGAGCGATCGGACAGGAGAAATGCCGCGAGCTCAGCAACTTCTTCGACGGTGCCAACGCGGCCGAGAGGATGTGCGGCCCCAAATCTCTCGATGACTGTTTCAATGGGTAGGTCCGGCGAAAAATGCGCGGCTGAGCGTTCCAGCATGGGAGTGCGAATGGAACCCGGGCTAATGGAGTTGACGCGAATGCGATCGGCGGCGTGGTCCAATGCGAGTGCGCGCGTCAAGCTGTGCAGGCCGCCCTTCGAGGCCGCGTAGGCGGCAACCCCACGCTGGCAGGCGTAGCCTTGAACGGAGGCGAGTACCACGATTGATCCGCCGCCTCGTTTCCTCATTTCCGGAATGCCGAAGTGTGCAAGGAGATAAACGCTGCTGAGATTTACGGCCATGCAGCGGTTCCAGGTTTCAGGATCTGTTTCGACGCAAGTCCCAAACGGATGAAAGGCCGCAGCATTGGCGATGAAATCGATCCCGCCCAACTGCGCGACGGCTTTGGCGACGATGGCTTGGACCTGCTGCGGAACGCTCACGTCGCATAGCTCGACGCGAAGCGCAGAGTGTTTCGCATCGGATATCTGCTGAAGTTCGCGGTTCGCGGCTGCGTCGATGCCACAGGCCACGACGTTCGCTCCGCCCGACGCCAGGCGCATCGCGATAGCGCGGCCAATTCCGGTGGTGCCGGTGACGATGGCAACTTTGTTTTTGAATTCCTTCATGGACGCTCGCTCTCTTTAATTTTTTCTGCCTGCAACGTCTAGCGACTGGACAAGATATAGCTCCCTACATGGGCCGTAGGAATCTTATGCCGGCAGCGAAGGTCCTGAGGAATCTACACCTTTCGTGGCAATATTGAAACCGTCCGGCTCCTAAGCTCTGCGCGGCTGGCAATTGCGAATAGACATGCGCGAACGTTCACTCCGCTAGGCCTGGGGTGGAATCTTGCAACCCGAGCGCCAAGCCACGGAGCTCGGCGAGCCCCTTCAGGCGGCCGACATACGAGTATCCGGGATTGGTTTTCTTGCCGATGTCGTCGGCGAGCAGGTGCCCGTGGTCAGGTCGCATCGGGATTTCATGGTCCGGTCGGTTCGCGCGCCGCCTGCGGGATTCTTCCAGCAATAATTCGCGCACTGCCGCGACCATGTCCGAGCTGCCATGGAGGTGCTCGGCTTCATAGAACGAGCCATCCGCTTCTCGGGTAACCTGGCGCAGGTGCGCAAAATGAATCCGCGGTGCAAATTCGCGGATCATCGCGAGCAAGTCATTGTCCGCGCGCGCTCCGAAAGATCCAACGCAAAACGTCAAGCCATTGAGCCGCTTGTCGGCGCAACTGAAAATGTGGCGCACGTCCTCGGCGGTGGAAACCACGCGCGGCAAACCGAAGAGCGGCCACGGCGGGTCGTCCGGGTGAATGGCGAGCCGGAGGCCAAGCTCTTCCGCGACGGGTACTACTTCCTGCAGGAAGGCGATGAGGGAAGAGCGGAGATCGCTGGGCGTGACTCCTTCCCATTCCGCGCGCGACTCACGAAACGTGCGGCGGTTGTGCGAAGATTCTGCGCCGGGCAGACCCGCGATAATGGCACGCTCGAGTTCGTCCTGTTGCGTCCGGGACATCGCCCCGAAGCGAATACGCGCGGCAGCTACCCGCTCCGGAGCGTAATCGCGTTCCGCACTCGGACGCTCGAGCAGGAACAAGTCGTACGCCGCAAAATCAATCGCATCGAAGCGCAACGCATAGCCTGCGTTGGACAGTTGCCACATTAAATCCGTGCGCGTCCAATCGACAAGCGGCATGAAATTGTAACAGACGATTAGGACGCCGGCTTTGGCAACGGCAGCGAGAGAATCCTTCCATGCGGCGATGTACTGGCGATACGGCCCGGAGCGCAGCTTGATGGAATTGTGAACCGGGATGCTTTCTACGACGGACCAGACCAGGCCCGCAGATTCGATCTGAGCTTTGCGCTTGAGGACTTCGTCCAGAGGCCACGCCTCGCCACGATAGATGTGATGAAGCGCCGTGACGATGCCGGTGGCCCCGGCCTGTCTGATCTGCGTCAACGAAATGGGATCCTGTGGTCCAAACCATCGCCAGGTTTCTTTCATGATCTCCACACGATTTTCATGGGGTAGTTCTGAATGCTGCCTATTTTCCGCCTAGCAGGGGACCGAAATCCACCGTTGCGAGAGAATCTACCACGAATTTCCGACGTGGCCCTGAGACTCGCGCATCGTACGCTTCTCCTGGCTTCCCTACAACGAATTCGCAAGCAAAGTTACCGGCTCGCGTCGTGAGGCGGGGATCGTCAGGGGTGATGCCGAGGCGTCCGCAATAGGCTCACTAACGACAAACTATAGTGTTGCCTTGTGAAAACATTCATCGAGTGAGTTCAATGTGGAAGTTGAACTGTGTTTTCCCTGCAAAAAATCGCTGATCAGAAACGAGGCCTGCGATTGAAATTCTACGAAACCCGGAAAACGGGGCCGCAGGTACGCCTGTTCGACTGTGGGAAGAGTGGCTCCAAAGTAATGGTTTGACATGCTATCAATTTCGGGATCAATCCAGGCCTTCCTGTTGCCCGGCTGCCCGCCCGAATGAACGTAAATCGTTTTCTGGCACTCCGCGCTGGCCACCCACAGTGCGTACTCGACGGCAACGGGAAGTTCTTTGCAGCGGGCGGCGATGGCAAGACCCGCCCCGCCTAGCACAGAACCCACTGGTTCTCGGCGAGCCCGGTGGGGAATGTTTGTAAAATGGATGGGAGATCGTCGGTAACCTGGCCGCGCGTAGTTCGAATAACCGAACGCAAGCGGACAATAAGCAATCTCATCCGTAGTGCTCATCTTCTCCCACACGGCGATGGGATTCAATTCGTGCGCTTCCTTGATTGCGCATTCCCCTAACGTTTTGAGCTGGTGCAGAGCTGATTCGCCAGCTTCCTTACCAACCACCTTGTCTGACCCTGCAGCAAACGGCGTTTCGCCGAAGCTCGTGCACAGCGTAAGGAAGCTGCAAAACGAATCGACCGGCAGCAACGGCGTGGTTACAAATCCTTGTCTCATCCGAGCCAACTCGGAAACCTCTTCCCACGTTGAGGGAACCGTTACCCCTGCGGCCGCTAGCAAATCCGGCCGATATCCGGCTACTTGCGCCGCTGCATCAATCGCGAGCGCCCACTGGTGACCCTGGTAGAAATAGCTTTCGTGTGACGCGCCCACACTTTCGCTGCGTAAGTTGGAGAGAACTGCGGGAGAGATGTAATTGTCCAGTGGAACGAGATAGGCACCTTTTGCAACCGCGCCCATGAATGGATGATCGAGTACCAGCAAATCAAATTCCTCGGCCAGGTGCCGGATCGGTTGGTCGGCGAAACCCTGCAGCGAGCGAGCCTCCCATTCGATACGAACATCGGGATGCGTCTCGGCGAACCGGGCGGCTGTTGCGAGCATCGGAGCAAGACCTCGATCATGCTTCCACGTCATTCCCCGAAGGATTACCACAAGCGACCTCCTCATTCTTGTGTTACGCCGGCGATTAGACCGATACAGCCGGCTCCCGACGGGCATCTGTGCGCCGGCCCCGATCGGTTACGCCTTCTGCAAACACGCGGGAAGGCTCAGCTAGAACCAACCTCTGCCATCGCGGTTCGAGCAGTTAAACGATGTTGGCCTCTTTGACACGAGCGATTTCCTCTTCGTTGTATCCCAACTCGGCAAGAATTTCGTCTCTATGCTCGCCCAAGAGCGGCGGTCTCCGGATCTCGCCCGGTGTCCGGCTAAACTCGATTGGCATTCCTACGGTGCGAAATTTCCCGGCTACCGGGTGCTCAAATTCCACGAGAATTTTGTTGTGCCGCACCTGCGGATCGCGCTCGACATCGGGAAAATGGTTGACAGGGGCGGCCCAGACATCCGCAGCCATGAAGATGTCCATGAGTTCAGCGGTTGTTTTCTTAATGAAACCCTTCTCAAGCTTCCGCTTCACCTCATCCCGCTCTGCGGTAACGTTTCGCGAATCGTTTCCTTCGAACCCCTCCACTCCCACCAATCCAGCAATCTTCTGGAGAGGCATCATAGCCACCGAGATATAGCCATCGAATGTTTTGTAAACCCCCATAGGCGCACCCACGTAGGGATGACCAATGCCGGCAGCGCTGCGCTGCGGTTCGCGGAGTGTGTTGAGATATAGTGTCAACTCTTGTGTCGCCAGATGCATCATCGAATTCAACAAGTTGACATCAACCCTCTGGCCTTTGCCCGAACGCGCTCTCTCAAAAAGAGCCATCAAAACGGCGATCGTGATGTGTAGGCCTGCAGTAAGATCCGCAAGGCCAATTCCGACGGGCACTGGTGGATCACTCGCCGTTCCATTTAACATTAATACCCCTGCAATAGACTGCGCCAACAAATCCTGGCCCGGGCGCTCCCGGTAAGGTCCGTCCTGCCCCCAGCCACAACTCGCACAGTAGATAAGCCCAGGCTGGGTCGCGGACAGTGTTTCGTACCCAAGGCCTAGTCGGTCCATAACACCAGGGCGAAAATTTTCGATCAGTACGTCGGAGGATTTGATGATGCGGAGTGCTATTTCTTTCCCCTCAGCCGCCTTCAAGTCGAGTGTGATGCTTCTCTTCGCGCGATTGAAAGCCAGAAACGACAGGCTCTCCTGTTGGACAAAGGTGTCACCGATAGACCAGCTGCGCGACCATTCTCCACCCCGCGGCTCGATTTTCACGATGTCCGCACCCATGTCTCCCAAGAGTTGGGTCGCACTGGGTCCCTGCACGAGTTGACTAAAGTCCGCGACGCGCAATCCATGAAGCGGTCCCTTCATAATTGTTCATCCTCCTAATTTGCCGACCTGAGCCTTGGGAATTGCCGGCTGAATGTTCGATTAAGCCGGCGCACAAGCCGTGAGTCCGCCGTCGATAACCAGACATTGACCCGTTACCCATGAACTTTCATCACTCGCGAGGTACAGTGCCGCGTTGGCAACGTCGAGGGGGGTTCCCAATCTCCCGAGAGGATGCATCTTCAGCCAGATGGCGCGCAGACCTTCCGGGTTTGCCGCCCGTTCCAGAACTTGCTTGTTCAGCGGTGTATCGATCGTTCCGGGAGCGATGGAGTTAACGCGAATTCCGCTCGCCGCATATTCGCGCGCCATTTGCCTTGTCAAACTGATAATGCCACCCTTGCTCGCCGCATAATGCGGATATCCCGCAAGACCGAGTAATCCTTGCACGGAAGCCATGTTCACGATCGAACCGTACTTGCGCTCGATCATGCCCGGCAAGACGTATTTGGAGGTAAGAAACATGCTGGTGAGATTCACACGGATGATGCGCTCCCAGTCGCTCAGTTCCATTTGATGGCACGGAGCTTCAGAGGCAATTCCCACCACGTTCGCTAATACATCAATTTTTCCGAACTCCCGCAGACCAGCTTCGACTGCTTCCTGGACCTCTACTTGTGACCCGACGTCTGCGCGGTGGAATAGAATGCGGCCACCGTGCGAGAGGATTCTCTCTCTGGTGCTAATGCCCCCTTTTTCGTCTACATCAACGCCAATTATCGAAGCCCCTTCCGCCGCGAACCGTTCGGCGATTGCTTGACCGATGCCGCTCGCCATTGCGGTAACAAGTGCCACACGCTCGTTGAGCCGCATAATTGAGCCTTCCTCTCTCGCTCGGATTATTCGAGACTTGCGCTGGATAACTGTCGGTATCGCTTTCGCTTTAACTATCGTCCAGCTTCGGGTGAACTGCAGCGTATTGCTAAGATCGGCCCATAGCTTTCAGGCGGATTGCCTTGCAATTTTTTACCGGTCAGCACGGTCAGTTCTTCGCCCGGTCCAAGCCCCCTCAAACTCATAGAACCGTACCACAGTGCGATTCGCGCTTTCGCATTTTTTCCCAACACGGTCGAACATGCTGTTGGACGAACCGCGGAATTTAGCTATGCTGCTGTGCTGCGACTCGAGCCGCTAGCTGCTCGAGTATTCTGCTGGATTAGGGGTCGTGACATCCGAATGAAACTGATCGTACGCCTGGATGAATTGGCGGAACAGGTGTCGAGCGGTGCGCGGATTGGAGTTGGCGGGGTACATCTTGCTCGTCTCCCGATCGCTCTCATCGAGTCTGTACTGGCCCTCGGGCGCCGAGATTTTACGTATGTGAGTTGGGGAGGAGGACTGCCGCTCGAATTATTTCTTCAAGCGGACGCTGTCAAGAAGCTCATCTTTTGTTTCTCGAGCTTGGATATCTTAGGATTAGCGCCGCGATTCCGAGAAGCGTTGGAAACCCAGCGGATTGAAGTCGAAGAGTGGACCGCTTTGGCCATGATACAGGCGTTGCACGCCGCCTTCTTCAATCTTCCCGAAATGCCGTTTCAGTTGCCGGTAGGATGCAACTTGATGAGCGTGGGGAACTTTTGGAAGCAGACTGTTTCCCCTTTTACTGGAGAACCCATTGGCCAGGCTCGACGTTTGGATATTGACGTTCTGCTCATTCACGCTCAGAGGGCCGATCGCGAGGGTAACGTGGAAATTCAAGGCGCTCGTGGTTTGGACGTGAGCCTGTTGGGGGCGGCGAAGACGAAACTGTTCACTGTCGAGGAGATCGTTGAGGTTGGTAAGCTCGGAGATGCGCCGAAATCTTACGTGCTACCGCACAGTTTCGTCACGGCACTGTCCTGTGTCCCGATGGGTGCGTATCCAACCTCATGCCTACCTTATTACTCGACCGATTACCGTCGACTAATAAGTTTCGTACGTGAAGAAGACGAGAGCAAGCGATCCAAGACGGTCGAGTCGGCATTGCGTTCAGTGGAAACAGCGCCAACCGACGAGGTATCGAAACCGAGATTTGTTTGCTCCGGGAAGCGGGCGACGTTTCTTCGCCGCGCCGCAAGAGTTCCGGTTCGCGCTCTGACGCCCGAGCGGTTAGCTGATTACGGGTTGACCATTGAAGCCGGAAGTCCGTACACGGTGGACGAGTTCCTGGCGGTGGCACTGGCGCGCGAATACGACAATTCCAGCATTTGTTCTGTCGGGTCGGTTTCTCCGCTCGCCATGGTGTCCTATTTGTTGGCAAAACGACTCCATGCGCCTGGACTGACGCTGATCTCGTTGAATGGTGGGTTCGTTGACGTTGAATCTCATCCCATGTCGTTGACCCTCGCGGAGCCGCTCGACTGGCAAACCGCCAAAGTCTTCTGGGGAGGAGATGAGACCTATCATTGGTACTACCAGACAGGGCGGATCACCCACGAGGTCATCACGGTGGCCCAGGTCGACGTGAACGGACGCACAAACAATGCTTGGATCGAAAGCAAAGGTAAGCGTCTGCGTCTCCCGGGACAAGGCGGAATGGCCGACGTGGCAAACCTTCACAAAAACTTTGTACTTTACCTCACGCGACACTCGCCTGAGCGCTTCGTCGAGGCGGTGTCGTTTTGTTCAGCATCGAGAGGTCTGTTGACAGATGAAGCGCGAGTTCAGGCCGGACTTCAGCCGGGAAAAGTACGGCTGATTTCAAATCTTGGAACTTTTGAATTGGACTTCGCAAGCCAGCGATTTCGGCTCGTCAGCATTCACCCAGGGATAACGCTGGAAGAGGTTCGCCGACAGACGGGCGGTGAATTCTTAGTCGCCGATCCGTTGCCGAGTACCCCAACTCCAAGTCAGGAGCAACTGCAATTGATTCGGCGCGAAATTGACCCCTTTGGGATCCGACAGTTGGAGTTTGTTCCGAGCAAGGCGCGCCTAACGACGATCGAAAGGATTCTAGACGCGGAAGAAGCACTGCTGGAGGAAGTCTTCGAACACGCGCGGTAGTTGATTCCTAGGACGCCAGGAAACTCTGGCGGCTTGTGTCGAGAGGAAAATCCGATGCTTCATCCCGTTTCAGGAGTCCGACGTCTGGTTGAGGGCCTCGATCATCCCGAGTGCGTCGCCGTAGCCCGCGATGGCACGCTGTACGCCGGTGGCGAGGCCGGGCAAATCTATCGAATCTCAGAGGATGGAAAGAACGTCGAGGAGTTCGCCAATACTGGGGGCTTTTGCCTAGGCCTCGCTCTCGACCGTGACGAGAACATCTACGTATGTGATCTGCGCAAGCGAGCGCTAATGAAAGTGACGCAGCAAGGCGCGGTTTCTCTCATCGCTGATTCCGTAAATGGAGTCAAGATCCGAACGCCAAATTTCGGCGTATTCGATTCACAAGGAAATTTGTACTTCAGCGATTCGGGGGAATGGAAGCAAGCGAACGGTGTAGTGTGGCGCCTGTCACATCGAGGGAAGGTGGAACTCTTTGCCGCCGGTCCGTTCCATTTCGCTAACGGCCTGGCGCTCGACGCGCAGGAGCGTTATCTATACGTGGTGGAAAGTAATCTCGATCGTGTGGTCAGAATCGAAATCAAGGCTGACGGAAGTTCAGGCAGGCTGGAAGTGTTTGCGGAGGGGTTGGCGCGCGTCCCAGACGGCATGGCTTTCGACTCGACGGGCAATCTTTACGTGACAACCTACGCCTCCAACTGTATTTATCGGGTTTCAACCGGAGGTCACGTCGAGCTTCTTTGCCAGGATGTGGAGAACTTGCTGCTCTGTCAACCCACCAATTGTGCATTTGGCGGCCCGAACTTTGATCAACTGTACATCTCAAATCTAGGCCGCGACCACATCTCGGTGCTTGACCTCAAAGTCAAGGGCCAACCATTGTGGACCCACCGCGATCGGCGCTAAATAGTGCGTCAGCATCAACCGGCGCAATTCTGTAAAGCGACTGCGCTTTTTAGGCGCCGCACTGTTTGTTGACGGAGTGTTGAATCCAACCGGCCGAATGGCAATTCCCGACAGGGGCACAGGAGTGGTCGAATGGTGACTGCGAAAAAAAATAAATCGTGCATTGAATGCCGCGCGGTTCTGCGACGCGGACGTCCTGGCTGGCTTCTAGCGAATGATCAGATCACCCTTTGTTGCCTTCGAGGCGGCGGTCATCTGGAATCTTTCTACCTTCGAACGGGACCTGCGCCGAACGTGAATCTATTATGGCAGTCGAATTGGCAAACCATCGAGCCGGAGCGCTATTCCAAAAAAAAGCATGGTCGGAGATTTGGCTTTCCACCGGCGGGCAAGTACCTCTCCGGCTATACAGGCCATTCCCTCTGCATCGACTATTTCGGCGCGCCATCTGAGGAAGAGACACTGCTCGGGCTTCCGCTCCACGGCGAAGTTGCCTCCAATCGCTGGACGCTGGTAAAGAAAGGTGTTCAGCGCGGGCTCGGGCAACTGAGGGTGCGCAGCGCGGCGCCGAGTGCCGGACTCATAGTTCAGCGTGATATCACGCTGCGGGAGAACGAATCCGTCGCGTATGTTACTGAAACCATAACTAACGAAACAACGCGCGATCGCTATTTTCAGTGGGCACAGCACACCACGTTTGGTCCGCCGTTTTTGCAAGTGGGTGAAAGTGTTTGCCTGATGCCGGGAACGCGCTCGAAAACCTGGCCGCTCGGCTATGAAGGCAAAGGCGCTCTCGAGAATGATCGTGAGTTTACCTGGCCGAACGCGCCTGCCAATAACGGTAATTTCCTGGATATTTCCCGGCCATTTACCACCAACGGACGCGGCTTCATCGCAACCACGTTGCTGGCCGAAGATCGCGATTCACAATTGGCGTATGTCGCGATATTGAATTGGCGGCTCGGTTTGTTGGCGGGCTATTGTTTTCGGCGTTCTGATTTTCCGTGGGTTGCAAATTGGGAAGAAAACTGTGCCCGCACAGACGCTCCTTGGGGCGGAAAAACTCAAGCGCGCGGTTTAGAGTTCGCGACTTCGCCTCTGCCACTTGGTCTGCGCGACGCAATCCTGAGTGGCCCCCTATTTGGCGTGCCAGCGGTTCGTTGTTTGCCCGCGCGAGGTCTACAGGCCGCTTCGTACGTGATGTTCGTAACCGAGGCACCTCACGCCTGGCGGACGATTACCGGAATTAGGATCCGTGGGAATGCACTAGCGGTGACAGGCCCGAACCCGGAGGAACGAATCGAATTGACGGCTGGAGGGCTACGTGAAATCTGGCCAGATCAAAAACGCGGCAGGAGCACCCAAAAGCAAACGTAGCAGCGCAAGAAGCCACCAAGGCGTGGACGAAACAATATAAGCTACTGGATCGAAGGTGGATGCCGGGGGGAGGCATCCACCTTCGTTCCGTTCGCGCGCTAGAACAGGAACTTCAGTGCGAACTGAATCAACCGCGGGGTGTTGTTCTGCGAAGTTACCGTCCCAAACCCGTTGCCACTCGGCGTCCCGTTATAGCCGGTACCGGGGAATCCGAACTGCACACGGTTAAACGTGTTGAAGAACTCAGTCCGGAATTGCAGACCTAGCTTGTTCTCCGGACCGAAGTTCGTCGTCTTGAAGAGGGCAAAGTCCCAGTTGTTGATTCCGGCCGCACGAAGGCTGGAATCAACGCGGGCTTCCGTACCGTATCCATAGAGCGGCGGTGCGGAAAAGCAGCTGGTGTTAAACCACTCAGCCAACTTCGCCGCCTGGCTTCCTGAGCCTCCGGCACCCTTTGCGCATCCGGAAACTGCGTCTGGCCTGATGTTTGCGATGCCAAGGTTGAGCGATTCGAGGGGAGTTGACGGACCGGCCCAAGTGACCTTGAGCGGAAAACCCTTCTGGAAAGTAGTAACTCCGTCCACGCCCCATCCGGAGACGACCTTGTCCATCGCACCGGAAGCATCCGACATATATCTTTGTCCGTGACCGAATGGCAGATCGTATACATAGCTGATGACTAGGCGCTGAGAGACGTCTTGCGAGGACAAAGAGCGCTCGCCGTTCAGATTGTTGTAGTCCTGCACGGCCCCCACTCCGCCCGTCGAGCTTTCCAGCCAGCTGGTAAGTGTGTCGGTATTGGACATCAACTTTGCGTTGGTGTAAGCCGCAAGGATGCTGCCGCCATTATGGAACCGCTTTGTGGCTGTAAACTGGAACGAATTGTACGAGCTCTCGCAGCAGCCAAAACCGGCTAGGTTGAGATTCACGTACTGAGGGTACGGACGGTCAAACTGCCCAGCAGCGAGCGTTGTAGCAGTAAGTGTACCGTTCGTGGTGCCCGCCAAGGGGTTCGCAACTTTCACGGCAATTGACGGAGTGCAAGGCGTGGTGGTTATGCCGACAAATCCAGGGCACTGCGCCCCTGCCTGCGCAACGAAGTTGTCAGGCACTTGGTCAATGTTCGTGCTGTATTGTTGCAGGTGCACTCCATGAGATCCAGCGTAGGCGGCATCAATGAACCAACCCCAGCCTAGTTGACGCTGGACATCCAGGTTGTACTGCTGAACGTATCCCGGTTTGGGATCTGCATACGGGTTAAGTGTTGGCGAGCCGTTCGCAGCCACGAACGCGGACAAACTCGGCTGCGCATTACGGCCAGGAGGCAGTACGAAGCCTGCAGCTCCGAATGGACCACTCATGTCAGCACAAGTGGGAGTTCCGCCGACCAGAGAGCAGCTGCCGCCGGGGGCGCTGGTGCCGTTGAGGGTGCTGAAAGGGGTGATATATTGGTTCGTTGTTGCGACGTACGGTGTTGAGGCAAGACCAATCACGTCGTTGTCCGGGTTCGCGCCGAAGGAAATGTAATTCGGAATGTAGAATATCCCATATCCGGCGCGAATCACGGTCTTCTGATCCCAGCTATACGCCAAACCGAGCCTGGGGGACCACTGCCTCTTGTCCAGCGGAATGTTGTTGCGGCTGCCGTTTATTCCCGTTTTGACATAAAAAGCATCGCCAGTGCAAGGCGAACCCACAGTCCCGTTGCAACCGGTAACAGCGCCGTTGACGGCAAGGGGACTCCAATATGTCAAGTCATTGAAACGTTCCGACCACGGCCCCTGAAGTTCGTAGCGGATACCCGCGCTGATTGTCAGCTTCTGGGTTATGCGCCACGTGTCCTGACCGTAAAGGGCACGGTAAGTTTGCTTGCCTGCTGTCTGCGCAGGAACTTGGGCGACGCCCTCGGTCTGATTGACGAAATGGCCTGAGTTGTCAGCTAGTCCGAGCAAGAAATCAGCAAAAGGGAAACCGGTGAACGCTGAAGGAGTCAGAGCATTGTCGGTGGTCCAGTTCGTGCTAAAGGCAAACGCGCCAGCGGCGATGTTCGTCTGGACATAGTTGTCATAGCCAACTTCAACCTGGCCGCCGATTGCTATGGTGTGCTTCCCGCGAATCAAGCTCAGTTGCGGCGAGAAGTTGTACTGCGAATTGTGATCCCCGATTACGCTGCCCGGACCCTGCGAAAGGCCAGGGTCGTTTGGAAACGTAAAAGCCGGGGTGGGTGGAGTCCGCAAAGAGGCCGAAAGATCGTTATAGACCGGCCCCCAGCCCAGTTGCGTCAGATCATAATCGGAATTGATGGGCGCACGGGCATATACGAACCGGCTCGCTGCGACGTTGAAATCGAAGATGGTGGTCGTCGAAAACTGATGGTTGAGATCGAGCGCCAGAGCCTTCGAATGATACTTCTCCGCGCATCTGTCGGCGCAAAACCCAGTGCCGAAGGGGTCGGTCGGAAGGTCTGTGAGGCCGTAGTACGTAAAGCGGCCAAACAAACGAGTGGTGCTGTTGATATTGTAGTCCTCACGGGTGACAAACTGGTTCGTGTTTCCACCGATAGACCCGCCGGCCGTAAAGTTGGCTGTAGGCCCGGAAGTCGAGGGAATTACCGGGTAGAGCTTCTTATAAAGGGCGATTGCTGCCGGGTTTCCTTGCGCTGCGGGAATCAGGTTTCCAGGGTAAGCCGTCCGCGCACCCGAAGCCGTGGCCGTCCAGGGATTGTAAATTTGAATTCCTGGTCCGCCGACTGGGCAGGTTCCCGTCGCTGATATGCCAGGGCAGAGCGACGAGAAATCGTAGAAGCCCGCTGCATTCGGCGTGAACATCTGGGGCAGTGGAACGGTATAGATCTCGGGCGAAGCGCCTTGCCGCAATCTAAACTGTTCCCAGCTCGTAAAGAAGAAAAGCTTGTCTTTGAAGTGCGGAACATGCCCGCCAAAGGTGAAGCCATACTGGTTCTGCACATAGGGGGGATTTGTGGCCGAGAAATAGGGTCGGGCATTCAGCACTTTGTTGCGAAGATATTCGTACGCTTCACCGTGATAATCGTTGCTGCCGCTCTTGGTGCTGAAGTTGACGACACCTCCAGAGAACTTGCCCCATTCCGCGCCGACGTTGTTGTACTCGACTTTAAACTCACCGATCGAATCCTGAATCGGAATGATGATCGGCAAATTGATGTAGCCGATGTTCAGCGGCTGTCCGTCCAAGTATTCCGCGCTCTGGTTGGCGAAGGAACCGCCCACTTGATAGTTTCCCCAGCTGAATGGGTTCTGGCCGACTGGAGTGCCGCCCGAACCGCCTTGCGCGATCGCAGCAGGGGACAAAAGAATCAAGTTAAATACGTTGCGACCGTTAAGAGGAATCTCGTTCGTCTTGCGCTCGTCAACGATTTGACCGAGCGTCGCGGAGGTCGGCTGCAGAAGTGGGGTTTCAGCCGTGACTTCGACAGTCTGACTCTGGGCGCCGACTTCCAGCGCAACGTCGATGCGCGTGCCAATTTGCACCTGAACGGTAACATCCGTGCGCTTGACGTGCTTGAAACCAGCCTTATCCACTTCGATCGTGTAAGGACCCGGGTTCAGGTTGACGAACGTATATTGTCCGTCCCCGCCAGTAGTAAAAGTCGCCTTGAAGTCCGTGGTCGAACTGGTCAGCGTGACCACCGCGTCGGGAACTGCAGAACCCGAGGCATCCTGGACTGTACCGGTAATCGACCCGAAAGTGGACTGGGCCGATACCGGCGAGCCCAATAGCATCGCGGCAAGACACAAACAAATTCCCAAAACGAAGGCAGACAGAATCCGATCACACGGCTTAATCATAGGACTTTCTCCTCCCCCAAAGAGAAACGCATTAGGCCCACCCGGCCCACGCCACGAAGTTAGTCACACCGCTGCATGCTCAAACGGGAAATCACGCTAGAGATCGCCCCACGATGGACAACCGAGTTGCGCACACCAAGACACACCCCTACAGACGCTAGAGCTACCCGGAACAAAAAGCTCTATAGATACAACCCATTGATTTTTTCGATACCACCCAGCTGCGCAGCATTTAGCTTCAAGTGCCCTTCTCTTGTCAAGCTAAAAATAACGATTTTCTAAAGACCTTTCGTCAATTCACACAAATCAGCCATGACTCGCGTTACATTTCGCAGTAATATGCTGCGGGGCAGACGTGCCCTTCATCCCTTGCGCGAGTGTCCTGGCTATGCACCGCGCGAACGGTTCAGATTATTTTTTCTGCCGGAAATCTTTAAAGAGACAACCTCATGGAAAGCCGTAGCAATAATCAGGGCGGCCGAAACACTCGCGTCGTCACGCTGAAGGCGGTCGCCGAGCATGTAGGTCTCACACCCGGTACTGTTTCAGCAGTATTGAACAACTCCGCAGCAGCTCGTTCGGTGCCGGAACGCACCAAGAAGCGCGTTCTCGCCGCGGCGCGCGAACTAAATTATCGCCCAAATTACTTGGCCCGTTCGCTACGAGTGCAGCGCACATATACCATCGGGGTGATCACTCGGGATCTGGGCGATGCTTACGCCGCGATGATCATCAGCGGCATCGAACGCTATCTCCGCCAGCACAGCTTTTTCTTTCTGACGGTCGCTCATCACAACGATAAGAAACTGCTGGAGAGTTATTCGCATATTCTTCTGCAACGAGGAGTGGAGGGGCTGATTTCCGTGGACACGTTGCTTGGCGAACCGATGTCTTTGCCCACGATCGCCATCGCGGGTCACCGTCCCGTGGATGGCGTAACCAATATTCTTCTCGATCATCGCCGCGCGGCTCTGCTGGCGCTGCAACATCTGTGCGAACTCGGCCATCGCGAAATTGCCTTCATGAAGGGTCCGCACTACAGTTCGGACTCCACCGATCGCTGGAAAGCCATCTTGCACGTCGCGCAAGATCTCGGCATCGCCGTGCGGCCAGAACTCACCATTCACCTGGAGGGCGACTTGTCCACTCCGGAAGTCGCCTATCCCGCAACGAAGGCATTCCTCTGCAGCCGGAAAATGCCGTTCACGGCGCTCTTCGCTTTTAACGACAATTCCGCATTGGGCGCCATTAGCGCATTCCAGGAAGCCGGACTGCATGTCCCGAACGATGTTTCCGTCGTCGGCTTTGACGACATCAAAATGGCTCCTTACAGCAATCCACCGCTTACGACGGTCCGGCAGCCTCTGCTGAAGATGGGCGAGATCGCCGCGCGATCATTGCTCAACCAAATCAAGAACAACGAAGAGTACGTCGCGGAAATATTGATTGAGCCTGAATTTGTCGTGCGCAAATCAACGGCAAAAGCGTCTTTGCAATTGTCGCCGTGCGGTGCAGAATTGTAGAGCGCCTAGTAGCCGGCGTCAGCAGTTCCCATGGAGTCACGGGAGAGCCCCGATTCGATGCCTATAGCCAATTCGAATGTTGCCCCTGCCGCCGAAGCCCTGCCCGTTTCCACAGATAGGGCGGCCATGGCAATGGTGACCACCCTCTTCTTCATGTGGGGATTTCTCACGTGTCTCAACGATATTTTGATTCCTCACTTGAAGGCCATCTTCGATTTGACGTACGCGAAAGCGATGCTTATCCAGTTCAGCTTTTTCGGCGCGTACTTCATCTTTGCATTGCCGTCCGGGAAATTGATCGAGTGGATTGGTTACAAGAAGGCGATGGTTGGCGGTCTGCTCACCATGGGAGTGGGCGCGCTGCTTTTCGTGCCGGCAGCGAGCGTGCCTTCCTTTCCGTTGTTTCTTGCTGCGTTGATCATTCTTGCCGCAGGCATCACGGTATTGCAGGTTTCTGCAAATCCCTACGTGGCCGTCCTGGGCCCTGAGAGAACGGCCTCAAGCCGCCTGAATTTGACGCAAGCCTTCAACTCACTCGGCACGACGGTGGCGCCGTGGTTTGGCAGCATGCTGATTCTGAGCGGAGCGCCCGTGGCTATGGACGTGATTCGTGGAATGTCAACCGATCAGCTCCAGGCCTACCGCCTGCAGCAGGCGTCTTCCGTCAAGCTGCCCTATCTCGGCTTGGCAATCGCGCTCTTTGTGCTCGGCTTGGTCATTGCGAACTTTAAACTGCCGGTCATCGCCGCCGTTGAACCGCACGGAAAAGTTCACGACTCCATCTGGAAATATCCACGGCTGGTGATGGGCGCGATTGGAATTTTCGTCTATGTGGGCGCGGAAGTGGCAATTGGAAGCATGCTGGTCAATTACATGAGCCAGCCGAACGTTGGCAACATTTCGATCCAGCTAGCCGCGAAATTCGTCTCTCTTTACTGGGGTGGCGCCATGATTGGCCGGTTCATCGGATCGGCCGTGCTGCAAAAAGTGCGCACCGACACAGTACTCGGCTTGTCCGCCCTTACGGCGTTTCTGTTGGTCACTATTTCGATGCTGAGCTTCGGGCATCTGGCCATGTGGAGCATCTTGTTGGTGGGCTTCTTCAATTCGACGATGTTCCCTAGCATTTTCACTCTTTCTATCGAAGGCCTCGGCCCGTTGACAGGAAAAGGCTCGGCCGTGTTGGTCTGCGCCATCGTCGGCGGCGCAATCATTCCGGAGCTTCAAGGCGTGCTCGCGGACCACATCGGCATCCATCACGCGTTCATCTTGCCCGCGCTGTGCTATCTGTACATCGCGTCTTTCGCGTTCAAAAGTAACAAGCCGCACGGGGAAGCGACTGCGCATTCTTGATCGCATACCGACCGCGCGAATCGAAACCTCTGTTTGTCCTCGACGCTGTTGCATCGGAATTCCTATTCCCTCGCTTCGCAATTCGTGTACATTGCTTGCCGTCGTGCGGCAATCCCATTGCGCCGAAGAGCGTCGCGTAATATGGGGAAGTCAGAACTGAAGGTTCGCGAAGCACGGAGCAGGTTACTCGGACATGACCTCAGATTCGTTCTCGATCGGAATTGATTTCGGAGGCACGAATCTGCGGCTGGCGGCCTACACTCCCGCAGCTGGATTTCTGGAAACAATCCAAATGCCCACCCGGCTGCAGGCCGGAAGAGATGCGGTGGTCGCCGATATGTGCGCAGGGATTCGTAAACTCCTCGACCGCTACTCTCCGAAGCTCGCGCTAAAAGGTATCGCCATTGGCTCGCCGGGACCTATCGAATTGCCCGAAGGCCGGCTGCGAAACCTGCCCAATCTCCCGGGCTTCGACGGATTGGAATTGCGTGCGGCTGTGGAGCAAAGCGTGGGCATACCCGTCGTCGTGGAAAATGACGCCAACGTCGCAGCCCTGGCAGAATGTGTCGCAGGCAAGGGGAAAACGCTCGGAATCGATTCCTTGTGCTTTTTGACGCTGGGCACAGGAGTTGGTGGCGGGATCATCTTCCACGGCAAAATCTGGGATGGATTGAACGGAATGGCCGGCGAGGTCGGCCACATTAATATATGGCCGGACGGAGCAGCGTGCGGGTGCGGCGCTCGCGGCTGCCTGGAGCCATTAGCGTCAGCCACCGGAGTGCGCCGCCGAGCCAAGGAAATGATCGCGGCTGGAAAATCGCCGGCGTTGGCAGCGCTGGAAAAAAGCAATTCGGAATTCACGCCTCGCGACGTTGCCGGGCTCGCCACCGCAGGCGACCGTGATGCGCAGAGAATCTTCGACGAGGTTGGGCTTGCCCTGGGCCGCGGCCTCGCGGCGCTCGTCAACACGCTGAACCTGCCCCTCTACGTCGTGGGCGGCGGCTTATCGAGTTCCTGGAATTTATTTTCTCCGGCACTCTTCGAGGAATTGCGCTATCGCAGCTACGTATTCCGCATGACGGACCCCGACAAGTCCGATGCCGCTCGCGGAACCAAGGCGAAAACATACGTCACGCTCACGGAGCTTGGCCCCGAGGCAGGACTCCTCGGCTCGTGCATACTACCGTTCACGGTGTCGCAGAATGGCGCGTAGGCCGAGCATTCCGATCGTTGCCAAACAATGGGGCAGCGTGCTGCAAAACTGCGGCCAGGAAACTGAATGAAACTGAATTCCTATCTGCTCAAGGCCAGCATCGTCGGCGCGCTCGGCGGATTGCTGTTTGGTTTCGATACCGCCGTCATCGCCGGCACCACTCATTCGCTTCAACAAGTCTTCAACCTCTCTGAGTGGTCACTGGGAATTACGGTTTCGATTGCGCTGTGGGGAACTGTCGCCGGCGCGCTCAGTGCGGGTGTCCTTGGTCAGCGCCTGGGGGGACGAAATGCCCTGCGCTTGATGGCGATGTTGTACATCGTTTCCTCCCTCGGCTGTGCCTTCGCCTGGAATTGGCCTGCGCTGGTAATTTTTCGTTTCATCGGAGGACTCGGCATCGGCGGTTCTTCCGTGTTGGCTCCGGTCTATATAGCGGAGTTGGCTCCCGCGACCTTGCGCGGACGGCTCGTGGGAATGTTTCAGATCAACGTGGTGTTGGGAATTCTGCTGGCATATTTTTCGAACTATTGCATTGCCAGGCTTGGAATGGGCGCGTTGGAATGGCGCTGGCAATTGGGCGTCGCCGCGGCCCCGGCGTTCTTATTTCTTGTGATGCTGTTCGGGATTCCGCAGAGCCCTCGCTGGCTAGCCACGCAGCATCGCATTGACGAAGCGCGCAACGTGCTGGCACTTTTACGTACCTCGAATTACGAAGAGGAACTCAAGGACATTGTGGACTCGATTCACTTGGAGAGATCAAAGGGCGACGAGCCGCTATTCCAGCGCAAATTTCGTTACCCTATTTTCGTGGCGATCGCTACCGGAGTGTTCAACCAGCTGGCGGGAATCAACGCGATCCTTTACTACTTGCCTTCCATTTTTATGGCGGCGGGATTCAGTAAATTGTCCGGCGATTTGCAGGCCGTCGCCATCGGCGCAATGAATCTTTTCGCCACGCTGCTGGCCATGACTTTGATTGACAAACTCGGCCGGAAAACCCTACTGCTGATCGGTTCGGCCGGAACGGCGCTCTGTCTATCAGGCGTGGCTATGATTTTTTTCACGCAGCGCAATCAAGACTGGCTGGTCTGGATTTTGGTGGGTTACATCTTTTTTTTCGCTCCGCTTGGCGCGGTCATATGGGTTTATATCGGCGAGATCTTTCCGAATACGGTGCGGTCTAAGGGTCAGGGGCTGGGAAGCTCTTCGCATTGGATCATGAACGCCATCATTTCCGCGCTGTTTCCCGTAGTCGCGAAAACCTCCGGTGCTTACCCCTTCGTTTTTTTTGCGGCCATGATGGTCCTGCAATTCTTCATCGTCTTGTTCTTCTACCCGGAAACCAAAGGATTCACCCTCGAGGAAATGCAACACCGTCTCGGAATTGATTAGCGAATCGTAGGCACGCTTCCGACTCCGCCGTTGCGACGGGATGCGCAAGACGAGACGGCAAAGTCGGCAGCTGTCCGTTTACAGTCGGTCAATGAACGGGGATTTGATTAGTCGCCGGCCGGAGCAATGCTAAGTGAGTGCTTCTGCCAGCGGGAGCCAAACCTGAAACCGAGTCTCGCCAGGTTTCGAGCTAACTTGAATATTACCCCGATGCTTTTTCACGATTCTCTGCACCGTGTCCAGGCCCAGCCCCGTCCCTTGCCCCACACCCTTGGTAGTGAAGAAAGGATCGAACATGTGCGCCTGTACCTCGGGCGAAATTCCCGGACCATTGTCAATAATCTCTACGACGACGGAATTGTCGTCGCGGAACGTTCGAACTTGAAGCTTGCCCTCGCCACCCATGGCATCAATCGCGTTGTCAATGATGTTGGTCCAAACCTGATTCAGCTCGCTGCCAAACGAATTTACGAGAAGTGGAATTTTCTGGTAATCGCGCTCCACCACAACTCCATGCTTGAGCTTGTGATTCAAAATGGTAAGAGTTGTTTCCAGGCTTTTCACGATGTCAACGTTCTGCAGCGGCGTCTGATCCATGTATGTGTATTCTTTGATCGCACGGACCAAGTCGGAAATGCGCGACGTGCCGCTCTCGATTTCGTTCAGCAGAGTCGCAACCTCCACGGAAGCAGCGATCCGGACCAGAGCCGCTCGCGCTGTGTCCGCATCCAAAGTAGCGAATAAGGACTCCAGCGCTTCAGGTTTTACGTTCCTCCGGGCCAGATCCGCCGCCATCTGCCACAAATCGTTCTGGCCGTGACTGCGCAACAACGAATCAATTTGCTCCTCCAAATCGCTCATCGCCAGCGGATCCGGCGGAACGGCGTCGCTTTGCACGAACGCGGTCTCCAGCTTCTCGATTTCTGCTTTCTGCGCCGACGTCAGGTCGCGGCTTCCCAGCTCGTGGCTTGCGTCCCGAATTTTCTTCAAAACGTCCCGCAACTGACTCGCGGCGCGCTTCGCGGCGGAAGCCGGATTATTGAGTTCGTGCGCGAGCCCGGCTGAAAGCTTCCCCAGAGAAGCCAACCGGTCGCGCTGCTGCTCTCGCCGGGTGGTTTCACGAATCCTGTCCGACATCATGCCAACCAGCCGCTGGGCCAATTCAGGCATCTTCTGAACAAGATCGGGAAACAACGACGCCGGATATCGCAATACCCGGCAATCGGTGATTGCTTTACCGCCCACCGTAAACTGCTTCATTCTCGAAAAAGGCAGCACGCCAGTCACGTCTCCCGGCTTGATCGGAATTACGACTGTTTCGCCACCCAATTCGCCGCGCACCTGAAACTGTCCCTCGAGGAAAACAAACATCGCGTCCGCGGGATCGTCCTGCCGGAAGGCCATATCGCCCGCTCTGATATTCATTTCTTGTGATTGGCTGATGAACCAAGCGATCTGATCGTCGGGCAAACCCGCAAACGCCGGCACCTTTAGCAATTCAGATTTTTCGACCATTAGACCTTGCTCAAATATTGATGGATGAATTGAACGGCTACGGATCCTTCGCCGACTCCGGAAGCCACCCTCTTCACGGAACCGTGGCGCACGTCACCCACTGCGAAAAGGCCAGGAACATTCGTCTCCAGCAAGAAAGGATCTCTGTCGAGGCTCCAGCCTTTTGGGCGATCTCCATCTCGAATCAGGTCGGGACCCGTCAAAATAAATCCATGTTCGTCACGCTCGACGAGATTGGCCAGCCAGTCCGTTCGCGGCTGCGCCCCGATGAAAATGAACATCGCACTCGCCGGAACCCGGTCAATCTGGTTGGTGTCCGAACAAAGAAATGAAATCTCTTCGAGATGAGATTCGCCGTGCACTTCGGAGACGCTGGCGTTCGCCCATAACTGGACGTTGGGCCTCTCCTTGATTTGGTCAATCAGGTACTGCGACATCGTGCTAGAAAGAGATTTGCCGCGCACGACGATCACGACGCGCTCAGCGTACTTGGCGAAGTTCATCGCCGCCTGCCCCGCTGAATTCGCGCCACCGATCACGTACACGATTTCGCCCTTGCAGGACAACGCTTCCGTCGAACCGCCACCGTAGTACACGCCCGCGCCCTGCAGCCGGTCGATCCCCGGAGCTTCCAGACGCCGCCACTGCACGCCGGTGGCGATCATCAGCGCGTGGCATGAAATCTCGTTGCCATCCGCCATTTTGATCATGCGATACGGTCCTTCGACGCGCACGCTGAGCGCTTCCTGCGGCGCCAGAATTTCCACGCCAAACCGCTGCGCTTGCACCACGGCGCGACGGGCGAGGTCGCCACCACTAAGCCCCATCGGAAATCCCAGATAATTCTCGATGCGCGAACTCATTCCAGCCTGCCCGCCCGGACCTTCGCGTTCGATCATCACGGTGTGGAGTCCTTCGGATGCGCCGTAGACGGCTGCGGCCAGACCCGCCGGTCCTCCACCGACGATTGCCAAATCATAAAAATTCGTTTGCGCGCGAGTTTGTAATCCGACTTTTTGCGCAACTTGCGATGGAACGCTGTCCAAAAGCTTCGAGCCATCGGGGAAAAGTACAACGGGGAGACTGGCGGCTTCAGGGCCCAGGACTTCCAGGAGACGCTTCGTTTCCGGATCACTCGCCGAGAGTTCAACATCAATCCACTGATAAGGTACGCGATTGCGCGCCAGAAAATCCCGCAGCTCATACGACTTGGGAGACCAGCGCGTCCCCAGCACCCGAATGCCTTCGAATTTCGGCCGGTACGAAGCTCGCCAATCGTCAAGCAGATCGTCCAATTGCGGGTAGAGGTGCTCGATGGGAGGATCCCACGGCTTCAGGAAGAAATAGTTGATGCTCGCCTGATTGATGGCGCCAATCGCCGCGTTTGTGTCGGCATATGCGGTAAGCAGCGCACGCTTGGCGTCCGGAAACATGTGCATTGCTTCTTGCAGAAAGGCCACGCCGTCCATGTGCGGCATTCGTTGGTCGGCAAGCAGCAATGCCACGCTGTCATTACGCAGCTTCAACTGCTTCAACAGCGTGAGCGCCGCCTCGGGAGAATCGCTGCCGATCACGCGGAATTCAAGGCCATATTTTGTACGCAGGTCGCGCTCGATGGCGCGCAGCACATCGGGGTCGTCGTCAACACTTAGCAGAATTGGTTTCGCCATGTTCGGTCCCAGTTTTGATACAGAGAGAGTGTTGGACTACTTGGCCATTTCAACAAGCAGGATGACACAGGCCACTTTTTCACGGTACTGAGGGCCGGCCCATGATACGCAGATGCGCGCAGGGCGGGCCGACGCGCAGGATGTAAACGCTGGGCGGTTAACCAGCATTTAATATACCCGACACTTAACTCCACAGCCGAAGTGCTTTTTGCGCGGACAGAGGTACGAGTCTGACAGCGCTTTAAACAGAGGACGCGCAATTGTTCAGCCGCTCTTTTCGTTTCCGATCTGTCACGAGAGTCTGTGGAACCCAGTTGTGTTGGATGCAGCAATTCGTCGCATAGTCGCAGCCAAACGATCAGCCCCCTGGACGCGAAGAGGCTGTGCCCGAAGGCGCGCCTGATTTCTGGTGCAATGTCGCTAACCAATCTAACTTGATCTTTTGCCGAAACAAGACTCGCTGGTAAGGCGGATGGTTACCGTCCATACGCACGTAATACAAATAAGGACTGTCCGTGATGGACATATAGCTGGAATCCGCCGATTTTGGATCGATGAGCGAAAAATATGTATATGACCAGTTTCCTTCCGGCTCGCGCCGGAGCATTTGATTCTGCGTCATCGCCAGCTCCGGCTTGCTCCAATGGATGAAATCCTGCGAGGTCGTAAAATAGAGGCATTGTGGTCCCCAGCCCGCTGAGCCCTGGTTCCACAGCGTCGCAACAAATAGGTGAGACGCCGGGTGATAGTTGATTCCGGTGGAATAGTCCAAGTAGGGCACCGGCACGCAAACGTGGGCTTTGGGATTTGCCACCGGTGCTCGATCAGGATCCACGAACTCGACGGTGAAGTCTTTGCCGTCCCAGCCGCGCCATGACGCAGGGTCCAGAATATTCGCCGTGCGAATTGCACATGCGCCATCGGGCACGAGGCAGGGCTTCTGGCCTTTTCCCGCGCCGCAATTTGGCGGCCAGGCCCACGAGTAAACCTCATCGTAGTACCACTCGCCAACCTTAATGATGTTCGCATCCACGCTGTAGCCTTCCGGACCCTGATTCACTTCGCATTTTTGCGGAAGGCTGAGGAAGTAGTTTTCCGGCGGTTTGGGTCGCGCAAAATGATAGCCGCCGTCATCGGAGAGGTTGTAGGTGTCCACGTTCTACCAGCAGGTGGCCGTGTCCGGGTTCTGTGCGCACATGCCGGGGTGTTCCCAGCCGTGGTACTCCATGTGCCCGAGCGCCACGATGCGCTTGCCGTCAATGCTGTAAAACGCGTTCAACCATGTGGCGTCGTCAAAATCCGCGATGTTCCCGTCATGCGGAGACTTGTAAACCACCTGGCAATTGTGCTTCGTAGCCTCCCAGCTGGGCCTCAGCCCCGCACGAGTGACGTAGCGCGAGGCAATAAGGTGGACGGTTCCCTTGTAATCTCGGAAGGCACGGACGGCGGCATCCGGAATATCAATCTGCTCGCAGGACTCTTTTGAAGTATCGAAGGCAGAGGCGCGCGGACCGTCAAGTAAATTGGGCGTTGGCGGATCGCCACCGAAGACTGGCTCGAGCGTGCTAACGAATGTCTGCGCGCGCAAAACTTTGTTGGCTCGATCGTCTGGCTGCACAAATGCGTTGAAGCGGCGCCGGAACAGGCTTTGTACCATGCCCTGCTGGCACGCAGCCTCGGGACCGTACCCCAATATCATGATGAGGCCATCGAACATTTCCAAAAGGCGATCGATCTCGATCCATGGAGGGAGCCGGTCTACGTTCAGTTCGCTGAGCTGTTCGAGACCATGCAGCTTCCGGTGCGCGCACGCGCTGTTTATTCCAAGCTTCTCGGAATCAACCCCACGCATGCCAAGGCTTGCGAGTGGCTTGCCGCACTGGATGCCGAGCAAAAAAGGTGACAAACCTTCGGCGCTGATCTCTCGCTTGTTCGGCGGGAAAAACTGAATCTGTCTCTCGCTGCAAGAATTAGCCTCCGCGGTCCCTAAAGACACCATTCTGGTGATTGTAGTATTCCTTCGGGAGCTCTGCAATCCGGCCTCGTGAGCTTCGAGATTCCGCACCGACCGGCATCTCGGGCGCCGCGAGTGTTTTGATACATGTAACTGCATCCGCCCGAGTGCCTCAGCACGATTAACTGAACAGAATCAATGGATTATACCCATACCGCAGACGTCTAGCTTGTTACACTTCTGCAGGTCTCCTCAGACGCGTACCGATAAGCTTCGCGGGAGGTTTCGATGACTCAGGCATCTTTCGCAATCACGAATGCCAACGTGTCTTCGGGTATCACGAAAGTTCAATGGGACAGGTGGGTCAAAGCCTTCCGGCAGTACTTGGTTGAAAATTCAGACACTGCCGAAATTCTGCTCCGCTGGCAAAAAGCGGGCTGCCATCCGAGAACTATCGTTATGTCAATCCTTCAATACGTGAGCGGCTATTCATCCGAGCGACGTGCGCGCCGCAACGAGCATAAGAAGGTCGCCAAGAAGATCATTAGGGCCGGAGTACGGTCTTTCCGGCAGCTCGAAAGGCTATATCTAGTTTATAACCAAGTTGAGGCCGCGAATCGCATCGCTGAGGAGGCAAGACTTGCCCAAGAGATGTTGTCGCGAATCGAGTCTGCTTTCAAGGCGAAACGCCTTGGGGTTAGCAGATCGTGGGCCGACTTGGCGCAGATTGAGGGTTTTGTTGTCGAGGTAACACAGAAACCACCAACGCCTAAAGAGCTCGTGTCCCTCATAAGAGCTGGCCGCGCAGCCGCGGGTCAGAAGGCAGATTCCTGGGAAACCAATCCAGCGAACATCCGAAAGGGACTAAAAACTTTCAAGAAGAATAATCCCCACCAATCTTCACTTTGGACGAACCCATCTCGCCGGCCTTAGGCAATTGTTCTGCCATCGCAGAGGAAACGAAAATGGCGTTTTACTGCTTTTTCCTTTCCCTTTACCGCCTTGTGCAAGGCCTGCTACAACTGTCCCGCAGTCGAAAAAACCAAAATGGCAGCAAAAATTCTTTTCGCTGAGAGGTAATTACCAATGAACTCCGACGATAAGTCAAAAACTCCTGATGTGAGCGAATCGATTCCCGGACCAACCGTTGAAGCGAACGACGCACTGCCTCAAGAGGCTCGCTCTGCTACCCCGGACGTCTCGCGGATAAAACGCAGAGAAAACTTCGATGGAAGCCAGCCTCTCGATTATCCTGGCCATGAAGCGGTCGCACAATTTCTCGCCGCCCCGAAACAATTCAGGCGATTCAAATCCGTGACTGCTCTCGCCAAGCACTTCGATGTTTCGCGAATGACCGTCTACCGTTGGGCTCAGGATCTTGATGTGGCTCGGCGCGTCGACTGGCTCTCGTCACGTAACAGGGTTCTCGGCGATTTCCTTCCACGTCGCGAGTGGGCAGGCATAGTTCAGGCTCAAGTCGCGGCGGCACTGGCTGGTGACATCCGAGCTGCGATTTTTTGTCTGAATCGTGCCTGGCCCGAACCCTCGATATTCGGCACCGCGTCACTCCAGGACGTAATTGAGGGGGCGAATAACGTCGAGATGTTGCTAGAAGAAGATGCAACCTCCGAGTCGGACGAACTCGGTACGGATAAGAAGACTCCTGAAACGGTAGAAGACAAAGACCCGCAAAAGTAAGCGCTCTGGCGCCGGGTCCACCGGTTTGTGGCCACAAGCCACGATCATCGCATCACATCAGGCCAGCTGTCATTCTCGCCGTGCGGCTATCATCTTACCCATCCGCTGTGAGCAGCCATTCGATCGAATTTCCGAATTCCTAACGAATCGAGATATCTCCGCCCGCCAGTTGCTCTTCGCACTCTCCGATTTCCACGCTATATCTCAGTGGAATTTAGATTTTCCTGCCAAACCAAAGGGCCTGCAACTGAGGAGGACATGCTGTCAGCTCTGGAAATTGTCAGCACGGTAAACAGCCCCGTCGACATGTGAAAAAGAGGCCAATTTTTCGCCCCGTGAATTGCACCAGAACTTCCGCTCGGTATGTTCGCTTAGTTAGTCTTGTAATTTCGGGGAGCTGCGGGTTACCTGCTCGCCCAAAGCGTCCGGTACGAAATGAGGATAAATCAGGAGTTTCGTTTTCTCCCGCGATCCTCTATCGCCTTCTCGAGTAGAACCCTAACAAACTCCGAAACGCTGTCATATCCCTCGCGCTCAGCAATTTCCCTAAGAGCCGCGTGTTGATCCGCGCGAAGCCGGACACCAATTTGTTTTTCACGCCGTCGAAATTTCATTTCCGAGCCGCAATTGTATAGCAAGGATCCGAAGACAGAAATGATAAACAGCGATATTTTAGCGCTTGACAAACGTATAGCAAATGGTTAGCATCCAAGCGTAGCTCGCGCCTATGGAGACTCAAGTGAAATATCAGCGTCGTCCACGCAAGCCGGCGTCTAGCCGAAACATTCAAAAGCGCCCCGCTCAGTGTGAGTTCCAGGCTCTTGCCGCTCAGAACGTTCGCTTGGCAAAGCGTTATTGGCCGGGCCGGTTGACGGCCGCCGCCCTTGATAAACTCCGCAAACTAACGTCAGACTTGGGACTTTGTCTGACTCTCGGGGATCTGATGTACCTAGATAGTGGTTGGTACATCACGCACAGTGGCCTCCTGCGTCTAGCGCACCGCAGCGGATGCTCTGGCATGCAAGTCAGAGCAGTTCGCGAGTTCTGCGAACCGTCAGAAGATCGTTGGGTCTTTAAAGCTATTGTTCACAAATCCCCCGACTCGAATGGTTTCGTTGGTTACGGCGACGCCGATCCCTCCAACACGTCTTCCCTCGTCCGAGGCGCCGAAATGCGTGTGGCCGAAACGAGGGCCGTTAATCGCGCCTTGCGCAAGGCCTATGGAATAGGTCTCTGCTCTGTCGAAGAACTCAGCTCACAGGCAGCCTCCATTCCGCCTCTGCACCAGGGAAAAGCGACCTGCCCACCGAACGGCAACGGCGCTGCCAACGGCCAGCCCAGACTGCGGGACAAGCTCTGCCTCCTGATTCGAAAGTACGAACTCGATCCCAACCTGGTGAAGCGCTATGCAGCCGACTTCTGCGGGACGCCAGAACTTCGTGACGCTGGCCGCGATCTCGTCGAGGCGTTTATTTCAACCGTGGGTGAGGAAGCCGCGAAAGATCGTGCCGCACTCGTTTGCAAGTTGAACAGCTACAGTCAGCCTGAGGAGGTGCGGTCATGAAAAGGCATTTTCCGGGTTTACACGCGGACGAAACGCGCGCGAACGATTTTCTGGAAGGCATCTTCCTGGCGCGGGTGGACCGAGCCTATTATCGCTGGCACCCCCAGAAACCTTTTTTTATCCTCAGCTTCTCGGTGCTGGAGCCCAAGGACTTCGCCTCCCGCAAGATTTCGGGCCGTCTTTATTGCACCCAGAAGTCTCTCTGGAAACTGAATTGGTTCCTGCGCGATTTTGGTTATGACCCGGATCTGCTGGGGAGGGACGAAGTGGATGAGAAGGCTCTGCTCGGTCTCACGGGCATTCTACGCACCACTCGCAAGTCATTCGCCGGGCGTACGTTCCTTAACCTCGAAGCGTTTGCACCTTCCGCCGAATGGGACTTCATCTCGAAAGATGCTCGCGAAGGTGTCGTGGCAGGAGACTCGAATGACCTACAGCTTCACGCAGATTAGCCAGTACCTGCGCTGCCCGCGGCAGTATCGATACCGATACCTCGACGGCTGGCGCGAAAAAGAGGATAAGGCGGCAATGATGTTCGGCCGCTGCTTTGAGAACGCTTTGTCTGCTTATTTCGCCCGGGAAGACTCGACTGCAGCGTTCTTCCACGAATGGCGCAAATACCAGGATGCCTCGCTTGCCTATGCCAAGAACGACTGCTGGGATCGGCTCTATCACCAGGGCATTCACCTGCTTGAACGGTTTGCTCAGGATGATCGAGTTCGAATAACACGTCCAAAAGAGAATCTCCAAATAAAGTTAATGCGCTCACTTCCGTCCGGGAGCCAATTCCTCTCTTACCTCGACGCGATCGGTGAACTTGACGGGACGAAATGCATTATCGACTGGAAAACGACGACCTGCCGCTATCCCGAAGAGCCGCAGGGTCTGTTGGCACTCGATCCGCAACTGATCTGTTATTCCTGGATGGCTGGGATTTCCGATGTTGCCCT
>Ga0182024_10004071_pt1 | contig 34022 bp, 24 predicted proteins | sample P32metaG_FD_120480 | JGI IMG/M metagenome (GOLD analysis project Ga0182024, IMG submission 120480) | Permafrost microbial communities from Stordalen Mire, Sweden - P3-2 metaG (Illumina Assembly) | ecosystem: Environmental > Terrestrial > Soil > Wetlands > Permafrost | place: Sweden: Stordalen... | reverse complement strand
TCGACGAAAAGCAGAAAACGATGCGCGTGGAATTTGATTTCACCCGGTTGAACCGTAGCGTGGTGATGGAGCTGCTCCGTAGCGCCGGTATCGACATCGTTGAAGAAGTCCCGCTGGCAGCCCTGCCAGCGCCGGCAGCAGAGCCCGCCGTGCCCTTGCCGCCGAAGTAAATCAGCTGGCAGACAGTCCTCGGCCACGCGCTGACGCAACTAGCGACGAATCGAGTACAAAAGTTTCTGAGCGTCACTCTCACTGACGCCTGAAGCCTGTGCCGCGCCAACTGCCTTTTCCACCTGCGGTTCAACTCTCCTCCGCTTGTTCTCCAATTCACCAGCGTCATGCGACCGCGAAAGTGTGCCGATAGGGCTAATTGAGTGTCTAAGTCGGTCTCGCCAGGAGGACATGGCAAACCCGGACCCTGGAGCGCAATGAAGCCAGTCCTGATGAGAGCTGGGGCCTGCGAGTCGGTGCTCTTTGCGTTAGCCCTACTGTGTGCTCAAGCTCAGAGCACTCAGAGCACCCAGACCGACCTGACTTCCCTGCAGATCGAAGACCTTATGAATGTCGATGTGACTTCGGCCTCCAAGAAGGAACAGAAGCTATCGAGGGTACCGGCGGCCATCTTCGTAATCACGCAGGAGGACATCCGCCGCTCTGGTGCGACCAACATTCCGGACCTGTTGCGGATGGTCCCTGGTCTGGAAGTGGCCCAAATCACGCCTAGCGTATGGGCGGTCAGCGCGCGCGGTTTCAACAGCCAGTATTCCAATAAGCTTCTGGTTTTGATTGACGGGCGCACGGTGTACACACCACTTTTCTCTGGAGTGTACTGGGACGCTCAGGACGTGCCCCTCGACTCCATCGAGCGCATCGAGGTCATTCGCGGACCAGGCGCCACCGTCTGGGGGACGAATGCGGTCAACGGGGTCATCAACATCATGACCAAAATCACCAGGGAAACGCCAGGTGGAATGGCAACAGCGGAGGGAGGGACCCTGGACCACGGATCAGGGATGGTCCGTTACGGGGGCAGGATAGGAGCTCGTGGGTCCTATCGCGCATTCGCAGATGGGTTCGAAATGGGTCCATTCCTGACGCCAGATCACCAGAATGCTCAGGATGATTGGTACCGCTTCCACGGCGGATTCCGGGTCGACGAAGAGGTCTCCGCCAAGGATTCGCTGACCATGGAAGGGGAGGCGGTCCGAGGGAACGCGGGGGAAATGGTAACTACCATTGTCTCCCTGCAGCCGCCTGTAAATGCAAACCTTGACCTGCGCGATCGTTTTTCCGGTTGGAGCTTGCTCGGACGATGGAAGCGTGTGCTGTCACCTGGTTCGGAAACCACGCTCCAGGCCTACTTCGATCGCAGCAACCGTGGCGATACAACCTACGGATACGGCTTGAACACGTTCGATGTCGACTTTCAGCACCACGGAGTCTGGCGTCGACGGCAGGATTTTGTGTGGGGACTGGGTTATCGTCTGAATTCCGACAATAGCGCGCGAGAATTTCGCTTCTCGGTAAATCCACAGGCGCTGACCTATCAGATCTTCAGCTCTTTTGTACAGGACGAGATCGCACTCCGCCCGGATCACCTCTACGTCAGCGTAGGAACTAAGCTCGAGCACAATTACTTCAACGGAACTAACCTGCAACCGACCGCCCGGGTCACGTGGGCCCCAGAAGGTCGAGACATGGTTTGGGCGGCGGTCTCTGGCGCGCAACGAACCCCGTCGCGCGGCGAGACTGCGTTTCGCGAGAATCAAGCGGTGTATCCCGGACCGGACAATCTTCCGATTTTGATCAGCGTGTTTGGAAATCCCGCGCAGAAGAACGAGCACTTGATCGCCACCGAAGCCGGTTTTCGTAGGGCGTGGACGGACAGACTATCGTTCGATTCGGCGCTCTTCTTCAACCAGTATCAGGACCTCCTCTCGGGGGAACCGGGAGCCACGCGCCTGGAGGCGGACCCTGCGCCGGTACATCTGCTCATGCCCATCACTATCGCCAACTTGTTACATGGAGAGACCCATGGTATCGAGGCCTTCGCCAGCCTGAAATTGGCTGACCGATGGACGCTTAGCCCCGGGTACACATTCCTCACCATGCACCTGCACCGGGACGCGACTGGCCTGGATGTGAGCACCGGACCGTCAACCGAAGGAGGCATTCCCAACCAACAGGCTCAGTTGCGCTCGAACGTGAACCTTCCCTGGCATTGGGAGTGGACCACCTCTGCTTATTTTGTGGGACGGCTTGCCGCTCCAAAGATCGCATCGTACACCCGCCTCGACGTCAACCTTGTATGGCACCCGTCGGACAAAATGTCGTTGGGCGTGGTGGGACAGAACTTACTCCAGGATCTTCACCAGGAGTACTCCGACCCCTTCTTGACGGTGACACCAAGCCTGGTCCGCCGCAGTGCTTATGCCAGGCTCACGTGGCGGTTTTAAATGCGCATGACGTTGTCGGATCATGCCGGCAGCGCCCTGGGCGCACGGTCCGCGGGTTCCTTGTCGACTTCGCGGGCCCTTCGTTGGGTGGCGTTGCTCGCGTTTTTTCTCCTCTGGCTGGCAGGGGTTGGGAAAAGAACCGGGGCGCAGACATCCGGCGAAGAATACCGGGTCAAGGCGGCTTTTATTTTTCATTTTGCTCAACTCGTGGACTGGCCTCCGGAGAAGCCGACAGGTACGGACAATTCGCTGGTTCTGTGCACCCTCGGAGAAGACCCGTTTCAGGGGATGCTGGAGGGCACGGTAGCCGGCAAAGCGATCGGGAATCGGATCCTTCGCATTCGGCACCTTGGGGAGCCACAAGAGATGCAGGCCTGCCAGATAATCTTTCTCGGCCGGGCGCAAAGCAAGCGCATTCCTATGTTGGTGGCGACTTTGCACAATGCTCCAGTACTCACGGTGGGCGAGACTGCGGGCTTTCTCGATGCGGGTGGAATGATCGACTTTCTCCTGGAAGACAACAAACTTCGCTTCGAGGTCAATCTCGAGGCAGCCGAATCGGCAGATCTCAAAATCGGATCGCGGTTACTGGTCCTGGCTCAACGGGTGGTGGGAGAAAGCCATGGAAAGTGAGGGCATGATTTTCAGAGATCTTACAATTCGGCGAAAACTTGCTCTGTTGACCCTCACCTCCACCGTCTTTGCGGTCGTTTTGGCTTGTGTGGGATTCGCTATCTACGAGCGACAAAGATTTCATACCGATATTGCAGACGAACTGGCGACGTTGGCCGACACCCTGGGGGCAAACACGGCTGCCTCTCTGGCCTTCAACGATGCCAAGACGGCGCGGGAAATGCTCGCGGCCCTTCGGACCGAACCTCATGTCTTAGGCGCATGCCTGTACGACATTCACGGGCAAATTTTTGCTGAGTATCGCCGCGCCGGCCTGAGCGCTAAATTCAAGATGCCATCGTCGAACCCCGATGGCGCCTACTTCGGAGCAGAGACCATCACCCGGTTCCAAAGCGTATATCTCGAGAAAGACAAGACCGGCTCTATCGCAATCGTTTCCGATCTGAGTGGCATCCGCGCCAGATTTTGGGGATACACCAAGATCGCTATTCTCGTCCTTTTCATTTCCATCCTGGCCACCTACCTGATCTCTGCGCGCCTTCTGCGTATCGTGAGTGACCCGATTGTGCAACTTGCCAAGATAGCGGGGCGGGTTACAGCGGAGGAGAACTACTCGCTGCGGGCAATCGCCCAGAGTAATGACGAAAGCGGAATTCTCGTAAGCTCCTTCAACCAGATGCTGGAGAGAATTGAGCAGAGGGACCTGGCCTTACAGAACGCGAAAGACGAGTTGGAAGAGCGAGTGAAACAGCGCACCGCCGATCTGCAAATAGAGGTGACGGAGCGCATCCGGGCGGAGCATGAAATGCGCCTGGCCAAAGATGCTGCGGAAGTGGCTAACCAGGCCAAGAGCGAATTCCTTGCCAACATGAGCCATGAAATCCGGACGCCGCTCAATGGCGTCATTGGCATGACCGATCTGGCACTGGACACGGAACTTACCGGAGAACAACGAGATTGCCTGGAAACCGTCAAGCTATCCGCCGATTCTCTTCTCGTGGTCATCAATGACATTCTTGACTTCTCCAAGATTGAGGCCGGCAAGATTGAACTGGAAGTGATTGACTTCAATCTGCGCAACTGCGCGGAAGAGGCCTTGAAAACATTCGCCTCGGCCGCGGATGAAAAAGGTCTGGAACTTCTTTGCGACATTGCGCCCGATCTGCCGGAACTGGTAGCGGGAGATCCGGGCCGGCTGCGGCAGATCCTTCTCAATCTGGTCAGTAACGCGATCAAGTTCACGGCTCACGGTGAAGTAGCCCTGAAGGCGCAAATCGATGCCGAGGACCATGACAGTCGAGTCGTCAGGTTTACTGTAGCCGACACCGGCATTGGCATCCCTGAGGAGAAGCAGGTGTTTATCTTCTCTCCCTTTACGCAGGCGGATTCATCGACGACACGCCAGTATGGGGGCACCGGACTTGGGTTAACTATTTCTGCGCGCCTGGTAGCGATGATGGGAGGAAGAATCTGGCTGGAAAGCGAGCCCGGACGGGGCACGCAATTCCATTTCACAGTGCGCTTAAAGGTAAGCAGCAGGACCGCCGAAGCGGACGTCATGGTCCCGCTCGAAACACTGAACGGCCTCAGGATCCTGGTGGTCGACGATAACAAGACCAACCGGCGCATTCTGCACGGGATGCTGACCCGTTGGGGAGCGCAGATAACCTGCGCCGAAAGCGCAAGCGCGGCTTTGTCGGAATTGGACTCGATGTGCAAAGGCGAGCAGCACTATCAACTGGTTCTGACCGACATGCACATGCCGGGCATGGACGGATTTGGATTGGTACAAGAGATCCGCCGCAGACCGGAGATATATCCGGTGACCGTCGTCATGCTCACTTCAGCTGGTCATTCCGGAGACGCGGAGCACTGCCGTGAACTAGGGATTCACTCCTATCTTTATAAGCCTGTCAGAAAGCAGGAATTGCTGGCTACGATTCTGCGGGCGCTCGGTCATCCGCAGACCTCGTTACCCCCGGCCGTTATGCCGGCTGCGCGGCCGGCGCGAGCCACGAGCCTGCACATCCTTCTCGCCGAAGATAACCGCACCAACCAGACCGTGGCTACGCGCATGCTGCAGAAGATGGGGCACACGGTGGCCGTCGCCGGCAACGGTAAGGAAGCCCTCTCGCTGCTTACGACGCATCGTTTTGATTTGATCCTAATGGATATTCAGATGCCGGAGATGGATGGGCTGGCAGCTACCAGGACAATTCGCGAGCGCGAGAGAGAGACGCGACGGCACCTGCCAATTGTTGCTATGACGGCTCACGCGATGAAGGGCGATCGAGAGCGTTGTATCGAAGCCGGGATGGACGGATATGTCTCCAAGCCAATCAGCAGCCATGAGGTCAAAGTAGCGATTGCCGGCGTCCTCGGTCCGCGAGGTGAACCCGCGCCTGTCACCGGCCTGGAAGCTAAGCCATTAGAGGTAGATCAGGAGCCTGCCACGCCGCCTGCTGCGTCCAGCAGGATTGTCTGGAATATGGGCGAGACCCTGGAACGACTCGGCGGCGACGAAAAACTTTTTCACGAGGTCATCGAAATATTCCTGGACGATGTTCCCAAACACATGGCCAGCTTACGGCGGGCTATCGCAGTGGGCGATGCAGAGGCTGTAGAAGGAGCAGCCCACACTCTCAAAGGAGAATTGGGATACCTGGGAATATCCGAGGTTTCGCAAAAGGCACGTGAGCTGGAGGAGTTCGGCAGGAACTCAGATCTTCGATTCGCCGCAGACCTTTACGCGACACTGGCACCTGAGGTTTCCGAACTGCTGACCTCGATGCGCGGCACGATGGGCGCCAATCCCGGCGTGGAAATGGTTGCCGGGCGAGGGCCAATCGAATGACCACGGCCAGCGGAATCAATGGAAATCTCACTGAGTTTCTTCGCCCGGGTAGTGCCTGCAATCGGGTGCTGGTTGCGGAAGACGACGCGATGTTCCGCCGGATACTGCAAAGCTGGCTGGAAAACTGGGGGTACCTGGTTACGATTGCGGAAGACGGCGCAAGAGCCTGGGACATTCTTCAACAGGAGCCCCCGCCTCAACTGCTTATTCTCGATTGGATGATGCCGGCGATTAATGGCCTTGAGTTATGTCGCAAGGTTCGAGAATGTAACCAGACTCCCTACCAATACATACTTCTCGCAACCGCTAGAGACGCGAAGCAGGATCTGGTCAGGGGTTTGGAGGCGGGAGCCGATGACTATCTCACTAAACCCTTCGACAAAAGCGAATTGCAAGCTCGCTTGCGAGCCTGTAATCGAATCCTCACCCTGCAGGACGACCAGATCCGCGCCCAAGTGCAACTTCGTTTTCAGGCGACCCACGATGCGCTGACGGGGGTCTGGAACAGGAGTGAGATTCTGGAGACGTTACGCCGGGAGTTGGAACGTGCAGCCCGCTCCCAAACTGCCACGGGTCTTTTGATGCTTGATATCGATCACTTCAAGAACATCAATGACACCTATGGACATTTGACTGGGGATGTAGTCCTGAGAGAAGTGACACAACGCATTATCAGGGCGGTGCGAGGTTATGACTCAGTAGGGCGCTACGGTGGAGAGGAGTTCGTGATCGTACTCCCCGGTTGCACGCGGGAACAGATTGAACACGGCGCGGAGAGGATTCGCTCCGCCGTGGATGACAGTCCGATCGCCGCGAATGAGTCGACGGTCTCCGTCACCGTCAGTATCGGCGCGGCTGTCACCACGGTGGAGAAACATGGCTTGATCTCGGATACGGAAATGCTTGCAGCCGCGGATAGTGCGCTGTACCGGGCTAAGAAGATCGGGCGCAATCGGACCGTCTTGTCCGATTTTGTGTTCAACGAAATCAGGTAGCTCGTTTGCTCCGCGCGTTCGCGTACCAGATGTTTGCGCTCCCAAACAACAAGCAGGCGAGATTGACCACCGCATTCAGAGCGCCCCTCGAAAACGAACCTGAATATTGGCCGTGCCGGAAATTACAAATCGCGTCGAGCATGCCCAGGTAGACCATGGAACTGCCGGCTACCGCGGTGGCGATGGCCGCGCGCGGATCACTCTTCATCAGCCAATGGCTCGCCAGCCAAAATGTCGCCACGATCCAGAGGATATCGGGCAATAGAAAACACCACTCGAAATCCACCACGTTCGCGGGTAGGTCATGATGATCGTTGCAGAACGAAATCCAGAAAAACACGATGGCCAACGCGGCTATTCGCTGTGTCCAGGCAAAGCGGCGGGCGGGTATGTTCACGTTCACTTCCTCTGCTGATGACAAGACGGATCGTGAAAAGCATCCCTCAGGGGCTAAACAGGCTGCGGAAAAACTCGGTTTGTATCTGGGCACGACTTTAGTCGGGCCGTAGATGATTAAGAATACGTCGGACTTTAGCCCCTGAGGTGCGTCTTTCCTGTCCGTTCCCGAATTTTTCAGCAGCCTGTAAAGCCCCGTTGATGACCGGAATCACTTCCCCCCGACGAGCAGCCGTGATCCCCTGGTGAGTCATGCGACAACGGCGCGGCTCCGACAACCCGGCAGCAGCATTTCGAACTGGTCCGCTGGCAAGGGCTTGCTGAACAAGAAACCTTGGTACGAATGGCAGCCGAGGAGGGCGAGGCAATCCCGCTGCTCCTCTGTTTCCACGCCCTCGGCCAGCACAGACATGCCCAGTGCGGAGCCAAGAGAGATGATGGTTTTCGCAATGGCTCCCCCACGACCACCGTCCAGAATATTCTCCAGGAACGAGCGGTCGATCTTCAACTCGTCCAGCGGAAGTCGCCTGAGGTAGCTCAAGGATGAATACCCAGTGCCAAAATCATCGAGAGAAAACTTTAAGCCGTGTAGCTTCAGTTCCGTCATCTTGGCGATGACTTGCTCTACATCGTCCACCAACACGCTCTCTGTAAGTTCCAGTTTCAGGGTTTTTGGATTAGCCGCCGTCCGATCAAGAACCAGCAGCACCCTTTCCACGAAGTCGGCCTGCCGTACCTGCCGCGCGCTGACATTGACGGCGATGGTGACAGATGCCGTTTCTGGGCTCCCTGCCCATGCGGCGATTTGCTTACATGCAGCTTCTAGCACCCAATCTCCGATGGGCACGATGAGTCCCGTCTGCTCTGCCAAGGGAATGAACTGCCCTGGTGGCAGTATGCCCTTCTCCGGATGGTTCCATCGCACCAGAGCCTCGGCACCAATCACAACACCGTTTTTCAATTGAGGCTGGTAGTAGAGAACGAGCTGATCCGACTGGATCGCCAGGCGAAGATCCTCCTCCATCGCGGCTCGGCTATTCACCGCAGCCTGCAAGCCCGAAGAAAAAAAACGCACCGTATTGTGGCCCGCCGCCTTGGCTTGAAACATGGCAAGTTCGGCCTGCTGTAAGACCTCGTTCAAGTTTGGCTGTTGGTCCGCGAAAATCGTGATTCCTATGCTCGAAGTGCTGCGGTATTCGCGGCCACTCAACAGGTAGGGCTGGCCGACCAGATCGAGGATACTCTCGGCAACCAACTCGGCCTGGGTCGCGGCAAGCTCGGGAACTTCGCTCAACTCTTCGAGCATGACCACAAACTCGTCTCCGCCCAACCGCGCCGCAGTATCGATAGCCCGGAGCCGGGTGCCAAGTCGTCGCGCCATCTCCTTAAGTAGAAGGTCACCGGTGGCATGGCCGAGCGTATCGTTCAAGGTCTTGAAGTTGTCGAGGTCGATGAACAGCAGCGCTCGCAAGCGTTTAATCCGGGCGTTAGCGGTAATGGCTTCGGACAACTTATCCAGCATCATGCGGCGGTTGGGAAGGCCCGTCAACGTATCATAGAAGGCAAGATTCTTGATCTCTTTTTGCGCCGTTACCAGTAGTTGAAACTCGTGTTCCCGTCTTTCGAGTGCCGCCAGCCGCCAGCGCCCCAAAACGGCAGCGCCCGACACGGGCGTTAATCCGCACAGGGTGAGAAACCACCACGAGGAATACCACGGAGTCAGAATACGGAAGGCGAACTCCGCTGTGTGCCCGCTCCACACTCCGTCACCATCCTGCGCTTCGACATCCAGCCGATAGTCTCCGGGTGCCAGTTCTGCAAGCTGTAGTTCTCTTTGAGCAGTCTCGGTCCAGGCGGAATGTACTCCCTTCAGCCGATAGCGAAAGATGACCCCATTTTGGCGGGACGCATTCAGTGCGGAGTATCTTGCAGTCAGAGAGTTCGCATGAATGCTGGAGAAAGGATCGCTCTGCCCTGAAACATCCGTTCTTCCCAGGACAAGTTTGGTGAACACCACTTGCAGTGGGACCTCCCCTACTCGGCGCGGTGACGGCTTGAACCGCGAGAGTCCGGCACTGGTTCCGATCCACACTGTACCGTCCGGCTCCTGGGCAAAAGCGTTCAGGTTGCAGTCGTCCCAGGCCAACCCGTCGTTGGTATCGTAGTGGCTCCAGCGAGAGCCATTCCACACGTCCACGCCACGCTCCGTGCCCGCCCACAAACGTCCGGATGCGTCCAAATCCAAAAAATAGATCAGGCTATCCGAGCCCGGTCTCTGGACAGCCTTCTCCACGGACAAGCCGCCTGGCTGTAGATGGACACGGTCGATCCCTCCTCCGAAGCGATAACCGACCCACATCGTCCCGTCCGAGCCAGCGCCCATGGATAGCACTTCCGTATTGCTCAGGCCATTGTCGCGATTAAAGGTTCTCCAGTGCCCAGCCGATAATGAGAACAATCCGGCGGTGCCCCCTGCCCAGACCGTGCCGTCGCTTCCCTCGGCGACAGCCCAGATGCGGGAGGATGGCACGTCCCGAATGCGCGAAAAATACGCATACGGTGCAATCGCCAAAAATAATCCGTCCTCCGTCGCGGCCCAGAGACGTTGCTCGCGATCAAAGAGCAACGTGTATGCCGCCTTCCCTTCGAGCCCTTGTTGATCGCCAAACCACGTCACCTTCCGTGTCCGGAGATCCAGACGAGCAGCTCCACGTGTTTCGGTACCAAGCCATAGATCCCCGTTGGGAGCCATGCGAACGGCGTGAACCGGGATCCCATCCAGTGCCGGGATTTTCGTCCATCGGATGATGCCGGATGACTGGCGCTCCCCTCGCTGCAGGCCTACTTCCGTTCCCACCCACAGCACTCCGCCGGGCTGGGGCAGAATTTCGTAGACAAGATCGCTTGCCAGTCCGCTTGCCGTCGAGTAACTCTCCCATTCCTGATATCCCCGCCACTGGACCAATCCCCGTCCCGCCAGCCCAAGCCACATGGAGTGCTGCCGATCCTCGAAAGTGGCATACAAATTTCCCCGCAGGCCCGAGGAAGGGCCGATCATTTGCCACCCTTTCTCGTCATGGATCAGCAATCCATCGGGCGACGGCAACAGAACGCGTCCGTCGGCATCGATGTTTGGCGCATTCATGGAAAGGCCCGGAACGGGCGAATCCGGTCTGCGAAACCGGGCCTGGCCGGAGGGCAATACAAACACGCCGAAATTCTGTTCACGCAACCAAAGATTGCCTTCACGATCTCTTCGGATGGTCAGGCTCGCATGATCCGGAAGCCCGCTGTCTCGCCCGAATATGGTTGTCTGGCCATGGCTGAGGCGGCATAGTTCATGACCGCACCCGTACCAGAGCGCGTCGCCTTCCACTAATACGCCGGAGGCGCTTGCATTGGAAGTGCCAGGCGGCTGGGCAAACGTACGTGTTGCGAAACCCTTCTGCCCCGGTTTGGAAGTAAGTTCCACGAGACCAGAGTCCGTGCCGAGAAAGGTGTGCCCTTTTCCATCTGCCTGGATGCCCTGAGCCCAACTGATAGTTTTGAAGTCGCCCTGGAGTTTCTCGAAGCGGTTGCCTTGCAGATGGTAGAGCCCAATCGCGCCTCCCACCAGAAGAGATCCGTCAGGAGCCTCTCCAAAGGCCATTGCCGAGCTAGCCGGAATTCCCTGTGCCAACCCAAAGGCCTCGAAGCGATCGCCATCGAATCGATATATGCCGTTCTCGGTACTGACCCAAAGGAATCCGACGCGATCCTGGTAGATTTGCAACACACCCAGGTTGTTCAGTCCCTCTGTGACACCGAAGCTGCGAAAACTGTACTCCTGCGCGCACATTGCCCCGGACGCCAACAGCATGAAGGCGAGAACAGGCGCGTTTCCCTTCCAGCTCATCGATATGCATATCGGCGATCCTGTCGCTTTAAATCAACAAGACACAGAAAGCTTGCAGTTAGCGAGCCATGGAGAAGGTGGTAACCGGGCAGGGCTATGTGGGATGTGGGTCAGCGCACAGGCAAGCCAGCCTGCTGTTCCCAACGTTGTACAGGCCGTACGCCACTCCCCATAGATAGTTGGCAATGCAAATTCTGGCTAAGCCGCGCGGAGGAGGACATGAGCCATCTGTACGACAAGATAAAAGAGGATTTCCCAGGTCGCAAGAAGTGGGCTGAAAAGTGCGGTTACGCTTTGAATTGGTCTCACTTGTACCGAATGGACCGAGAAATGACATGAAAGACGAAGGCCAAAAACCAACGTAAGTCTTTCAAAATTTGTGGGAAAAAGTGGTGCGCGCGGAGAGATTCGAACTCCCGACCTTCTGGTTCGTAGCCAGACGCTCTATCCAACTGAGCTACGCGCGCATGCGTACCAAGATAGACTACCAAACGGGTTCAAAAACGCCAAATTCCGCGGCCATTATGGCCTCGTTTCTGCATCCAAGGTAATCGATGGCACGCCCTTATTGGACTGGACAGATCTCTCTTTCGCTGGTCAGTTTCGCGGTTGAAATTTATCCCGCGGTTACCTCTACTCGGCCCTTCCAATTTCACCAGATTGACCGGGCGACGGGGGAGCGAATTCACTATCAGAACGTTGCCGCCGACGGTGACGACGCGGACGACTCTGGCGCTGAGCGGAAACGAGGGGGTCTGCATATCGCCTCCGCGGCAGAGCACGATGCAGACAAGCATGTGGTGGAGAAGTCTGACATCGTCAAAGGTTACGAATACGAAAAGGGTAAGTACGCCATCATCGAACCGGATGACCTCAAGCGACTTCGTATCCCCGGCAAAGACACTCTGGAAATCGCCCAGTTTACGCCGGCCAGCGAGCTGATTTCCTCGCTTTATGTGAAGCCTTACTTTGTGGTCCCCAAGAAAGGTCCACAAGCGACGGCCTTCGCTGTAGTGCGTCAGGCGATGTTGGATACAGATATGGTTGGCATGGGTGAAATCGCCTTCGCCGGCCGGGAGCACGTGGTTGCGTTAGCTCCGCCACCCGACCGCAAGCAATTGGGGATGATGCTCTACGTTCTTCGCTTCGCTGAAGAGCTGCGTGATCCCGCTGAGTACTTCGGCAAGATCCCCTCCGTGAAGCTGGATGCCGGTCAACTCAACCTGGCCAAGCAGTTGATCAAGACCTATACTCGTCCGCTGGAACTCGATAAGTTCACCGATAACTATGAAGCAGCGGTGCGCGAGTTGGTGGAGGCCAAGCTGGCCAACAAACCATTGCCTAAGGAAAAACCCGTAAAGGCCCGCGGCAAGGTCGTCGATTTGATGACTGCCCTGCGTCAGAGCCTGGCTGCGAAGGATGTTCCGAAGGCTGCTAAGCCGGGAGCAAACACCGCGCCGGCTAAACGCAAATTGAAAGTTGTGGCCGGCAAGCGCAGTAAGACGGCGTAGCCAGGCCTCTGCATTGCGGCACGGCTTCACAGGCTGCGGAAAAAGGGTGATTTCGAGAAGAGTAGCAGCCCTCAGCGGCTAAAGCCGAATTCATTACACAACAGTTATGTACGGCCTAAAGGCCGTACCCTTCATAGAAGCGAGTTTTTCCGCAGCCTGTTCAGCCGTGCCGCAATGCTGGGCCGATGAGGGCTTCAGCGTCTCTGCGAATTAGGCTTTGCCAATTTAGTCCCGCAGGGACGGCTGAACTTAGCCCAGGACGCCATTCCGGGTTGGAGTTGCAAGCACGATCAGTCCCGCAGGGACGGCTGGAATTAGGCCGCGACGAAATCCTGGACAACCTTCAGCCGTCCCTGCGGGACTTAATCATGTTTCATGGTGTACCCAGGACTAACGTCCTGGGCTAAGTTCAGCCGTCCCTGCGGGACTAATTAGCAAAGCCCTTCGTGCGGAGTTTTTGCTTATCCCGCGGTTATCTCCCTCAGGGCGCTCAGAAAGCGGTCTACTTCTTCTGCCGTGTTGTAGTGTGCCAGCCCCACGCGTAGAAAGCCGCCGTCTTTCTCTACATCGAAGTGTTCGGTGAGGTTGAGGGCGTAGTAGTTGCCGTCCCAGGTAAAGAAGCCCTGGCGTCCGAGCTCGGTTGCCAGTTGCAGTGGCGTATGGCCTGCGATTCGGATGGCGACGGTGGGACACCGGGCGTCGAACCGCTTAGGATCGCTGATGCCATAGAGCGTGAGACCGGGCATCTGCAGGAGCCCGTCAATCAGGCGTTCGACCAAAATACGCTCGTGCCTCTGAATGACCTTCCACGCCGTAAGCAGGCGCGCGCGCCGGGTGGACGCGGCCGGGTCGATGCGACGTCCCAGCTCGGCAAGGTAATCGACGCAAGCAGTGATCCCGGCAATGCACTCGTGGTTCAATGTGCCCCATTCCCAGGAGAGAGGAACCGCGTGGTTATTGGCCGCGATCTTGTAGGGTTGCAGCCGCGTGAGGTGCTCGTGTTTGGCAAACAGCACGCCCATGTGCGGTCCGAAAAATTTGTAAGAGGAGCAAACGAGAAAGTCGCAGTCGAGCGAGCGCACGTCCATCGGGCCGTGCGGCGCGTAATGGACCGCATCGATGTAGGCCATGGCTCCGGCCCGGTGCGCCATACGGACGACTTCCCTTACATCGTTGATGGTTCCCACCGCGTTCGAGGCGTAGCCAACCGCTACCAGCCTGGTCCGGCTGGTGATTTTCCGCGCCAGGTCGTGCATGTCCAGGGTGCAATCCCGATCATGAATCTCGGCCACCCGAACGGTGACGCCTCTTTCCTCCAACGCCAACCAGGGGGAGTAATTGGCATCGTGATCAAGACGAGTCACTACGATCTCATCTCCGGCATTCAGTTCACGGCCAATCGACCGGCTCATGGCAAAGGTGAGTGAGGTCATGTTCGCGCCGAAAACGATCTCTTCCGCATCGCAGGCAAGAAAGTCCGCCATGGCGCTACGAGCGCCGGCAAGCATCGCGTCCGTACGCTGGCTGGTAGCAAAGGCGCCGTCGGTGTTGGCATTGCTGCCGCGCAAATAGTCAGAGATGGCGTCGATCACGGTTTGTGGAACCTGCGTCCCGCCGGGGCCATCGAGAAAAACGACAGGATGGTCGTTGACGGTTTGCGATAAAGAGGGAAATTGGGAGCGGACCCAGCCTAAATCCAGTGAGTCGGCCAGTTCGTTGCGGGTTGCAACGGTGAGGTCATCGGTGGTCATGAGCAACTCGTTCCTTGGTCTGTTAAGGTTCCTATCGAGAGAGTACAGAGTACCTGAGGACGCTGTTGGGCAGGCAACGAATGGGACGCGAACCCTCTCCAAAACGCAGTAAGACGGGGTAAAAATTCTTCCCAGGAGAGGTTTGGGATGGCCGGCAAGACAAAGAAAGCAGCGCAACCTCGCGCGGCAAAATCTGCAACCCGCAGTGGTTCCAAGGCTCCAACGTCTTCCGGACTGGTCGACGAGCAACTTGAACGTTATCGCTCGATGCGTGACTTCAGCAAGACGGCCGAACCAAGTGGCCAGGCAGAGCCGGCGGCGAAGACCGAGTCTCTGCCCTTCGTTATCCAAAAGCACGCTGCCACTCGCCTGCACTACGACTTCCGCCTCGGCTTGCATGGGGTTCTCAAGAGTTGGGCGGTCACCAAAGGGCCGAGTTATGTGCCCGGAGATAAGCGCCTGGCGGTGCAGGTCGAGGATCACCCCATGGAGTACGGAGGCTTCGAAGGGACCATCCCCAAGGGCCAGTACGGGGGCGGTACGGTGATGCTTTGGGATGAAGGCACGTGGGAGCCGGTGGGCGACCCGGACCAGGGGCTGGCTAAGGGCAATCTCAAATTCATTCTTCATGGCAAGAAGCTGCACGGCAAATGGGTGTTGGTGCGCATGGGCGGGAAGGCCGCAAACGAGGCCAAGCCGAATTGGCTGTTGATCAAGGAACATGACGAATACGAACAAAGCGCGGATGACGAGCCGATCACCGAAAAGGAACCCAACAGCGTCCTCACCCAACGGGATATCGAGGCTATTGCCCGGGACGAGGACCATGTATGGCAATCCAATCGGCCAGAAACGTCTACCGGGAGCAAACGCTCCGCGCCAAAATCGGCACGTTCTGCGCCGTTCGCGCCGTCGGAGTTGCCTGGCGAGAAGGAAACTTTGCCGGCATTTATCCCCCCGCAGTTAGCCTCCGAAGCGCCCGCACCCCCGGTAGGCGAGCACTGGGTTCACGAGCTGAAGCTGGACGGCTACCGCATTCAGGCGCACATCGACAAAGCCGGTAAGGTTCGTCTTTACACCCGCAGCGGGCTGGATTGGACGCATCGCATGGCTGTGGTCGCGCGCGAGTTAGGCCGCCTTTCCGTCGAGAGCGCCATCCTGGATGGAGAGGTGGTGGTGCTGGAAGCCAACGGACAGAGCAGCTTTGCCGCCCTGCAGGCAGCCTTTGAGGAGGGCGCGAAACATCCGCTCACCTACTTCATTTTCGACCTGCTGCACCTCAATGGACATAATCTTCGTCAAGAGCCGCTCACGGAGCGCAAGCAAATACTGGCCCAGATGCTTGACAGCCTGGCGGAACATGAGACGGTCCGCTACGGCCAACATATCGAGACCGAAGGCAAGCCGATCTTTGACCACGCCTGCAAGTTAGGCGCCGAAGGCATTGTTTCCAAACGCTCTGACAGCGCGTATTCGTCAGGCCGCAGTAAGTCATGGGTCAAGATCAAGTGCGTTCGCCGGCAGGAGTTTGTCGTCGGAGGCTTCACCAAGCCCAATAATGGAACCGATGGCATTGGCGCCCTCCTGCTGGGGCATTACAACAATAAGAAATTGATCTATGCCGGGCGGACGGGCACCGGTTTCACCCAGATCAGCTCGCGCAAGTTGCGTAAGCAACTGGAAGCTATGCGGCAAACCCAAATGCCCTTCGTAGACGTGCCGGTCTCGGCCGCCAAAGGCGCTGTTTGGGTGCGGCCTGAGCTGGTGGCAGAGGTTCAATTCAGTACCTGGACTGCCGACGATCTGGTGCGGCAAGCCAGCTTCAAAGGTCTGCGGGAAGACAAGAAGGCGACGGAAGTGCATCGTGAGAATCCAGATCCGAGCCTTTCGCAGAAGGCGGCGCCTCGCCAGAAGACGGCAGCACCCGAGAAGGCGCCCGCTCCCGCGCGGCTTGGCTTCAAGGTGACTCATCCGGAAAAGGTGGTCGATCCGCAGACCGGAGTTACCAAACAGGCCTTGATTGACTACTACCTGGCGGTCGCGCCGCTCATGCTACCCCACGTCACCGGCAGGCCCCTCTCCCTGGTCCGATGCCCCAACGGCGCCGGCCAGAAATGCTTTTATCAAAAACATCTGGGACCGGGCATGCCGCCGGGCATTGGCGGGGTCGAGATTCCCGACAGAAAGGGGAAGGGCACCGAGACCTACGTGACCGTGGAAGGTGATCAATCGTTGGCTGGGTTAGCCCAGATGAACGTGCTCGAGATACATCCCTGGCAGTCGACCAACGCCGACCTGGAGCATCCCGACCGCATCATCTTCGATCTTGATCCTGACGAGGCCGTCCCGTGGCCGACGCTTTGTGACGCCGCGCAAGAGGTGCGGGATCGGTTGAAGCAACTGGGACTGCAGAGCTTTGTAAAGACCACCGGCGGTAAAGGGCTGCATGTGGTGGCACCTGTCAAGCCCACGCTCGAGTGGGAGCAGGTAAAAGCGCTGACGCATGAGTTCACGTTGCAGATGGAGAAAGACAATCCCAAGCTCTACATCAGCAAAATGACCAAGGCAGCGCGGACAAATAAGATCTTTGTCGACTACTTGCGTAACGAACGGGAGGCTACGGCGGTAGCTCCCTACTCCAGCCGGGCTCGCCTGGGGATGGCTGCGGCGCTGCCTCTGGAATGGACTGAACTTAAGGGTTCGAAGGCACCTAAGTTTTTGATTGCCCGGTTCGATGAGTGGAAAGACCGGCTACGGAAGGATCCGTGGCGGGCAATGCTGTCGAGTGAACAGGAGATCCCAGCTTCTCTTTTTGCCTAAAGGGCGGCTGGAATTTGCTTCGACCTGGGGTTATGACAGGGGATCTAATGAGCTTCCGCCAGGAGGATCCCAGGTCTCAAACGCGAGACCTGGGGCACCCTTCGTTTTCTTTCTGCAGGTTTTTGCTGGCCGATAGCTAGTAAATGCGGAAGTTCACTTCGATGTTTACTTCCACCGGCACCGGTTTTCCCTGCAGCGTCGCGGGCTTGAACTTATATTGCCTCACTGCTTCGACGGCCTTCTCGTCCAGCCCCATGCCCAGATGGCGGACTACCTGCACCCGCTGCGGGTTGCCTTGTGCGTCCACAATCAAGGAAACTACGCAGACGCCCTGGTACTTTGCCCGGCGGGCCTCGTCAGAGAACTCAGGATCCGGGGCAAACACCAATTGCGGGGCGGAAACGCCGCCACCCACATGGTAGAGGCCTCCACCGTAACCGCCGCCCTCACCGGGGCCGTATCCATTCCCCTTGCCAGACCCGATGCCGCCGCCAGAGCCGGTGCCCATACCCGCACCGCTACCACTGCCGTTTGAGGCCGGACCCACCACGCTGGTCCGCGGGTCCCCCAGGTTGGGCAGATTGGGATTGGGCAGCTGAATATCCTTAGGCATCATGATCGAGGGATCCATCGCCAGCTTGGGATGGTCGTTCACGGTCACCATCGGCGGAACGATCGGTTTCTCCTCAAACTTTGGCAGCTTGCCCTTGGGCGTCTGCAAAATATCGTGGGCGCCGCCGCCACCGCCGCCACCCATCTGCGGCCCCTTGGGGGCAATGGGCATGAATTGCGGCACGTCGATGTTGGTCAGCAGCTGGTTTTTCTTCGCTACTACCTTCTTGACCGCAAGGAAAGCGAATAAGATGGCCGCGATAATGATGACGTGCAGACCGATGGAAATAATGGAGGAGGCCTTACCGCGGTCCTCCTCCATCGGGTCTTTGACGGGAATGGGCGTTGACGTGAGTACGAGTGGGGGGAGCTTCCTGGGATACAGAAGGTCATAAATATTGCCGGCAATCGTCTTCCACGCCGGCTCATCGATGATCTCGGCGAGCAACTTGGGCTCTAAGGGCTCGCGTTGATCCAGCTCCGGAGGTAACAAAACCTGATTGGCCATAGAACCTATGAGAAAAGAGGGCTGGTATGCCTCTCTCCGCCTATCTCCCCATTATGGACGACTCGCGTCCGGCTTGTCGCTCTCCAAGAATACGTAGCCCGTATCGGTTGAAGATCCATTTAAAAGTATTAGACACCTTTTTTGGCCTGGAGGTAAGCAGGGTGTCAACATTTGCGGCAAAGATACAATAGAGTTTTGCCCTTTTCAACTGGAGAGACAATGCCACCCCCGCCCGAACTCAAGGCGACACTCAATCTGCCCCACTCCGACTTCCCCATGAAGGCAAATCTGCCCCAAAGCGAGCCTAAGCGGCTGGCCGCCTGGGAGCAGGACGGAATCTATGAGCAGATCCGCGCCGTGCGCCAGGATGCTCCGAGTTATGTGCTGCACGATGGCCCGCCGTACGCCAATGGGCCGATCCACCTGGGCCACGCGCTGAACAAGTGCCTGAAGGACTTTGTGGTCAAGTCAAAAACTATGGCCGGCTTTAATGCCCCCTACGTGCCTGGATGGGATTGCCACGGCCTGCCCATCGAGATCAAAGTCGACGAACAACTGGGCCGTAAGAAGCTGGAAATGCCGGCGATCGCGGTGCGCCGCGCCTGCCGGGAGTACGCCCAGAAGTATCTTGATCTGCAGCGAACGCAGTTTAAGCGCCTGGGCATTTTCGGGCGGTGGGGACTTCCCTATTCCACCATGACCCCGGAATATGAGTCCAAGATCATCGAGACTTTTTTTCAGTTCTTCGAGAAGGGGTTTGTCTACAAGGGGTTGAAGCCTGTTTTGTGGTGCATGCATGACCGTACCGCGCTCGCCGAGGCGGAAGTCGAGTACGACATGCACACCAGCCCCGGCGTGTACGTGCGTTATCGGCTTACCAGCCCTCCTGAGGGGATCGATGTCCGGTTGACTGGAAAACAGGTCTCGACCATCATCTGGACTACCACGCCGTGGACGCTGCCCGCTTCGCTGGCGGTGGCCTTCCACCCTGATTTCGAATACGTTGCCCTGGAGCAGGATGGGGAGGTTTACATCGTGGCTGAAGCGCTCGCGTCCGCCACCAAGGCGGCGTGCGGACTGGAGCGTGCGCAGGAGATCGCTCGCTTTCCCGGCTCGCGGATGGAGCGCGTTACCTTCGCTCACCCCTTCCTGGATCGGAGCGTGCTGGGCGTGCTGGCCACATACGTTACCACTGACCAGGGAACCGGCGCCGTCCACACTGCGCCCGCGCATGGCGTGGATGACTTTGCAACGGGCACACGCTATGGACTGAGCCAGTTATGCGACGTGGACGACGGTGGTCACCTACGCAACGGACTGCCCGAATATGACGGGATGTTCGTCTTCAAGGCGAATGCCCCGATCATTTCCCTGCTTGCTGTGCGCGGCGCCTTGATGGGACGGCAGGAGATCTATCATTCCTACCCCCATTGCTGGCGCTGCCACCGGCCGGTGATCTTCCGGGCCACAGAGCAGTGGTTTATCAACATGGAGACAGCCATGCCTCATGGGGACGGGTCCGTGACCACGTTCCGCCGGCGGGCGATGGAAGAGATCGATCGGGTGAAATGGGATCCGGCCTGGGGCAAGGAGCGGATCACCAACATGGTGTCTACCCGTCCTGACTGGTGCATCTCGCGCCAGCGGATCTGGGGTGTGCCCATCGCGGTACTTCTTTGTGTCAAATGCGGCCGGCCGCTCAATGATCCGGCGGTCAATCAACGCATCGTCGACCTCTTTGCGAAAGAGGGGGCGGACGCCTGGTATGTGCGCGACGCGGCGGAAATCCTGCCTCCGGGCACCACCTGCGGCTCATGTGGTACCGCCGGCGAGTTCAAGAAGGAGATGGACATTCTCGACGTGTGGTTCGAGAGCGGCGCCAGCCAGGCGGCTGTTCTCGGTCGAGAAAAGGACCTTCCCTGGCCCGCGGATCTTTATATCGAGGGCGGCGATCAGCATCGCGGATGGTTCCAGTCTTCCCTGCTCTGCGCGGTTGGCACTCGTGACGCCGCGCCTTATCGCATGGCCGCCACCTGCGGCTGGACGCTGGACGAGCAGGGGCGCGCCATGTCCAAGAGCCTGGGCAATGGCGTCGATCCGGTCGACATCGCGGAGCGGCTGGGGGCGGAGATCGTTCGTCTCTGGGTGGCCTCGGTCGACTTTCGTGAAGATGTAGCGGCTAGCGAAAACCTGATGCAGCGGGTTTCCGAGACGTACCGTAAGCTGCGGAATACGTTTCGGTTTCTCTTGAGCAATCTCAACGGCTTCGAGCCGGAGAAGCATGCGGTCGCCTGGGAGCGGATGCTTCCGCTCGACCAGTACATGCTTACGCGGACGCGCGAGCTGACGGAAAAGATCCTGGGCTGGTATGACGACTTTGAGTTCCATCGCATTTATCACGCGCTGAATGAATTTGCAGTCGCCGAGCTGAGCCAGTTGTATATTGATGCGGTCAAAGACAGGATTTATACTTTCGCGACCGACAACCCTGCGCGGCGGTCGGCGCAAACTGTTCTATGGATGATTGCCGAGGCACTGGTACGCCTGGTAGCGCCGCTGCTTAGTTTTACCGCGGACGAAATCTGGCACTACATGCCCCAGGTCAGCAACCGGCTGCCCAGCGTGCATCTGGAGCTCTTCCCCAAGCCTGAGAGTCTCGCGCCTGGCTTCGATACGGAGTTCATGAGCGATTGGGCGAGTTTGCTTTCCCTGCGCGACGTGGCCCTGAAGAGCCTGGAGGAGGCGCGCAAAGCAAAGCTGATTGGCAAGGCCCTCGATGCCCGGCTGGTGTTGGAGATCCCGGAGCCAATGAGTGCTCTGCTTGCGCGCTACCAGGGGAGCTTGAAGGAACTATTGAATGTCTCCCAGGTGGAAGTAGTTTCTGGACCGGGGGCCGAGGTCATCGCGACTACGCTGCCGGCCGAGGGCAAGAAATGCGAGCGTTGCTGGAACTACTCCGTGCACGTGGGTGAGGATTGGCGGTGGCCAACGGTTTGTGAGCGGTGTTCGGCGGCGCTCGATGAGATGGGTGAGCCTCCGGAAGAAAGCTGATGAAGATTAGAGATTCCAGAGGTTGGCTTCTGTTACTTTCGCTGATCGTGGTGGTTGCCGATCGGGTAACGAAATGGTTGGCGGCGACACGGATCGAGCTCGGCGATCACGTGGTGGTGATTCCCCACGTGTTCGCCATCAGTCATGTCGAAAATCCCGGTGCGGCATTCAGCTTGTTTAACGATTCGAGTTCTCCGGCTCGAGTGCGCTGGATGTTGCTGCTGTTTTCCCTGTTGGCGGCGGTTGCTGTTCTGGTGGCTTTGCTGAAGCTTGGCCGTCGAGTTACGGCAACCACGGTGGCGCTGGCGCTGATCCTCGGGGGCGCATTGGGGAATGCTTGGGACCGCATGCGGTTCGGGTATGTGATCGATTTTCTCGAGGTACATATCATTCACTATCACTGGCCGGATTTTAATGTTGCCGATTCGGCGATTGTAGTTGGTGGGATTTTGCTCTTCTTTGATGCTTTGTTTATGGGGAAAGAAGAGGCGCCGGTGGGTGAACCGGCTATTCGTAACCATCACGGATAGTTGAGTGGTAACCCTGGGCTGGCGAGGCCACCGGGAGGCGCACTGCAGATCCTTCGGTGGCCTCGTATGTTCAGGTCAGAGCGTCTTCAAGTATTCCTTGGCCTTATCCCACTCGGGAAAGAGCCGCTCTTCTAGTTGAAATTCACGCGGGTGCACGCAGCGCCGCCCTCCGCGGACCTTCACCGGATGCTTCAAGTGCAGCATCTCGTGGTAAAGCAAATACTCCACCGCGTAACGGGGCGTGTTCTTGCGGTCGAAGACCCTGCTGACCACAATCGTGTTGTGCGCCGGATCGTAGTGACCCAGGCTGCGTTTGGCTACGTGCCCACTCCAGGTCAGCAGCGGCCGGCCCATCAACCCATGGAAAAAGCGGTGGTTCAGGCTCTCGAAGACCTCGTCCAGGTTGTAGTGCTGGCCCTGAGGCCCAAGCATCTTCTTACGGCCTCGCGACTGACGGATCAACTCCGTCTGACGGATCACTGCTTCGCTGGAGGTAAACCTGCGATAACGATTGGTTTGTACAGAGTTCAGCGGCTTACGGTACAGCTTGGCCAGCAGAATATGCGCGATCGCGCGCAAAACACTTTCGGGCGCACCCTCCAGCAAGTCGGACAAATGCACATGCACCCGCCCCTCGCGTAATCGGATGGTGGTGTTCAGGCTGGTAAAACGACGGAAACGAACTTCAAGAGTAGGAATCGGAGCGCGCGGCCGAAGGGCCCGGTACTCTTCCGCAAACAGCAAGTGCAATTCGGAAATCACCGCCTTCAAGCCTAGCAGGACTTGGCGCCCTTAACCGTCACCTTTTTTGTTCTTCCTTCTCTCGTTCCTTTTCCTCTTTTTTCTTCTCGGCGATATATTTTTCTTCGTCCGCCAGCATCTTCACGGCCACCTCATGCGCACTCTGGTTGGAATCGATGGCCGTCTTGCGCACGAAATCGTATTGGACGCTGGGTTTTGGCTCGGTCAGGACTTTAGCCCATTCATCGGTCTTGGTAATGATCTCTTTCAGCACCTTGCGCAGATCGGCGTGCTGCTCGTCGTATTGGTCCATGTTGTCCTGAAGATCGTCGGAGAGACGCGTGAACTCATCCAGAAGGTTGTGGATGCGCGCGTTCTTATTCTGCGCGATGGGATCCGCGTTGACGGTATGGATCTCCTGGGCGCGGTCTTCAACGTAGCCCACAAACAGCTTCACCCTCTCCAAGGGCTGGTCTCCAGCCTCCCGGACCGCTTCGGCCTGCTGCTCTGTTAAGGGATCTTTCCTGGACTGGGCAAATACCGGCGCCATGGCCAGCACCATCCAAACGCCCGTGATGGCTACGGTTCTCTTCAAGACTTTATTTCTTGAAGACCTGCATCATCAGTTCGGTCTGCACCTGCTCCAGTTGTTTCAAGGTAGCCTGCAAGACCTGCCGATCGTCATAGGACGCGGCATTGAGGATGCCGGCGAGGCGAAACGATGTATGCCGCATCAACTCCTCAGCATTCTTCATCTTCTTGCCATCTGCGGCGACGCCCATGTGGATCTTTTCCGCATACTTCTGCACTAAATGCAGCGTGGCCGATGCATTATCTTCGTCACCGGATTTAAATTGCTGCCCAGCCAATTCGGTCATGTCGTGCACCAATTCGGCATAGAGAAAGCATTGTTCTCTGGGTTGGGCTTGATCAGCCTTGGCCATAAGCGCCGCCATGGCTTGGGCATCGACAACTCGGTCATCGATGGCGAAGGCGCGGGCGCAGGAAAGGCTGAATGCTAGAGCAGAGACGGCGAGGGTCGTGGCCACGAACCGCATAGGGCACCTCTCGGAGGGCTTACGGAACGCATTACGTTAATGACTTCCACCAAGAGCAACGAGTCGATGCTTGGCTTGCCATTCCTGGTCGGGGAATTTTCCGTCGGCAGCGGTGAGGAACTTGCGGTAATACTCCTGCGCTTGTTTCGACAGATGCAGGCTATCGTATGAGGTTGCCCAAAGGAAGTAAGTAGCTGGAGTCTCTGAAAGGTATTTTGATCGCATGAAAAGAGCGTTCAATGCGACTTGATACTGTTTGTTCTCGGATGCGACGAAAGCCAGCCCGCTCCAGGCGTTTCCATCATCGGGCTTCAGCTTGACGGCTCGCTCAAACACGCCCTGGGCTTGGGGATAAAGCCTCTCCCGGACCAGGTTTTCGCCTTGAGCCGCGAGGATTTCCTCATCGCCCGGGTTGATCGAGGCCAGCCTGGCGTAAATCGGGTCTGCCTTGTCAGGGTGCCCGGACTGGGAATAAGCGTCGGCCAGCATATGGTCGACGGCGCCATTATTCGGCTCCAACTGCCTCAGGGTCTCGAGCACCGGCAACGCCTCGTCATTTTTTTCCTGGGCAAGCAGGGCCGTGGCCAACTGCGCATTCAGCGCCGGATCGCTGGGGTCGCGCCGCAACGCGCTTTTGAGCAGCGGCTCGGCATCGGAGTATTTCTTCTGCTTGATCATCAGCTGGGCCAAGCCGCCCGTCGCCGCCGCCGCTTCGTTGGCGGAGGGTGCCGGATGGCCCGAGAGCAGTCGCTGGTACGCCGTCTGCGCCAGTTCCGTGTCGTCATTGGCTTCGGCAATCTGAGCGGTCAGCAGCAGGTCGGCGGGGGTCTCGGGGCTGAGCTTTAGCGCAGCGACCAGGGCATCCCGGGCAGCTGTCGGATCGCTGGTGCGATCCAGCTTGGCCAACGTCCGGAAAGCCTCCGCCTGGGCAATGGGGCTGGGCGGCTCGGGCGTGAGCAAGGTCGCCTGCTGAATCTGTTCCCGGGCTTCGTCGTATTTGCCCTGATGGGCCAACAATAGCCCCAGCGCCAGGGGTGCTTCGAACTGCTTTGGGTTGGCGACCATGGCTTTGCGATAGTCGGCGGCGGCCGCATCCTGGTGGTTGCCGGCATCCTCAATATAGCCAAGATCAAACAGCGCGCGGGCATCGCCGGGGTTTTGACTGAGGTATTTCACCAGCAGGGGGCGCGCACCCTCGAAATCCTTTTGGTCGATCTTGTTTTCCGCCTCTTCCCTTTGGGGCGGATGCTGCGGTTGGCTTACGCTGTCCGGCGCCCGGGTTCCCGGCGGGAGCTGATTCTGCGCCTGTGCCCTCACTGGGTGGCAGGGCCCCGGCAATAACACCGCGGCCAGAAGGTAGGATAGCGGCCTCATTGCGCTGCCCGCGCCTCTTGCGCCGCCAAAGCAAGCGCGAGCCAATGTCCCGTATGCGAGCCGGGGGTCTGTGACACCTGCTCCGGTGTGCCCGCCGCTACCACCTGGCCGCCGCCGGCACCCGCCTCCGGACCCAGGTCGATCACCCAGTCCGCCGACTTGATTACGTCCAGGTTGTGCTCGATCACTACCAGCGAGCCGCCAGCGTCAATCAGCCGCTTGAATGCGGTCAAGAGCTTACTCACATCGTCAAAATGCAGTCCGGTGGTCGGTTCATCCAGGATGTAGAGCACCCGGCTGCCTGCCTTCGCCGCCCCGTTGTTGGCAGCTCGTCCCATTGCGCTACGGCCCTGAGAGAGATGCGCCGCCAGCTTGACCCTTTGCGCTTCCCCGCCTGAGAGCGTCGTCGCCGATTGGCCCAGGCGAACGTACCCCAGCCCTACCTCGTCCAGGACGGCCAGCTTTTCCAGGATCCGGGTCTGGCCGGTAAAGAACCGCAGGGCCTCTTTCACGGTCAGGTTGAGCACCTCGTGGATGTTCTTCCCCCGGTACTTGATCTCCAGCACGCTGGCTTTGTAGCGGGTTCCATTGCATTCCTCGCAGGGCAGCTCGACGTCGGCCAGGAATTGCATCTCCACAGTAACGGTACCGTCGCCCTCGCACACGTCGCAGCGTCCGCCGGGCACGTTAAAGGAGAAGTGCCCTGCCGCGTATCCCCTGCGCTGGGCTTCGGGCTGGGAGGCGAAAAGCTCCCGAATGGCGTCGAAGGCCTTGATGTAAGTCACCGGATTGGAACGCGGTGTTCGCCCGATCGGCGCCTGGTCGACCAGAACGATATCGTTCAGCCGCTCCGCTCCCTTGAGTTCGCGGTAAAGGTGCGAGGGGTCGCCTCCCTCAGTCTTGCCCAAGGCGTGCGATACCGCGGGGTAAAGCACGTCATGCACCAGGGTGGACTTGCCCGAGCCGGAAACACCAGTAATGCAGACAAGCATGCCCATGGGAATCTCAACATCCAGCCCATTCAGGTTGTGAATGCGGGCGCCCCGCAAAACCAGCTTCTCCCGCATCGGCTCCCGCCGCCGGGTGGGAATTGGAATGGTGAGCTGCCCGCTCAGGTAGCGGCCTGTGAGTGAGTCCGGATTTCTCTCCACCTCATCGATCGTGCCCGACGCCAGAATGCGGCCGCCCAATTCTCCGGCGCCGGGGCCGAGATCGACCAGCCAGTCGGCTGCGCGAATCACATCCGGATCGTGTTCGACCACCAGGATGGTATTGCCCAGGTCTCGCAATTCTTCGAGGATGCGGATCAGCTTGGCCGTATCGCGGCTGTGTAATCCGATGGACGGCTCGTCCAGCACATAGAGAGCGCCCACCAGGCGGGACCCGAGCGAAGTCGCCAATTGGATGCGCTGCGCTTCTCCTCCGGAAAGGGTGGAGGCATGCCGGTCAAGGGTGATGTACTCCAACCCCACGGCGTCGAGGAAATGTAACCGCTGTTGTATCTCGACCAATATGCCGCCGGCTATCTCCTGCTGTTGCGGGGTCAGGGTCAGCCCCTCAAACAGGCGGTGTGCCTCGCGGATGGTGAGGGCGGACACCTCGCAGATATTGAGCCCGTTGATACGAACGGCCCGCGCTTCGGCGCGCAAGCGGGTTCCCTTGCACTCCGGGCACTCTGCGTAACCTCGATACTTGCTTAGCATCACGCGCACGTGCAGCTTGTACTTCTTGCGCTCCAAAAGGGCGAAGAAGCCGTGGACCCCGAGGAAAGCCCCCTGCCCATCCAGCACGAACGACTGCTGCGCCGGCGTCAACTCCCTCCACGGTGTGTCCAGCGGAATGCCATGCTGCATCGCGGCTTTCCTGAGCTCCGATTGGTAGGGGCGGTACTTAGGGCGAGTCCAGGGATCGATGGCGCCGTCATTGAGCGTCTTCTGTTTGTCGGGAATGATCAGGTTGATATCGAAATCAATGGTGTTGCCAAAGCCCTGGCAACGCTCGCAGGCGCCGTACGGATTATTGAACGAGAACAGCCTGGGCTCTGGTTCGCGGTAGATGCGATGGCAGAGCTTGCATTCAAAGGCCTGAGAAAAGCGGAGGCGCTTAGGCTCAGTTTCTTCATGACGCGGAACCGTCTCGAATACGATCTCTCCCGACTCGCGGAACCCGATCTCCGCAGCATCGACGATCCTAGCCCGGTTCTCTGCGGAAACCACCAGGCGATCGACCAGCGCATAGAGCGGCTGGCCGAAGTCGAGGTCGAGGAGAGATTCCGGGGTGGAGAATTCCACAATTTTGCCGTTCTGGTACAGACGGTTGAAACCGCGCGTGCGCAGTTCCGTGAGCCGTTCCTTAAACCCGGCGTTGGGAAGGGTGGGCGAAAGGTTGGAAGGGGCTTTCCCCTTCTTTCGTTTTTTGGGCTCAACCTCGGGCACGACTGCCGGCTTTACGGGAAACAGTGCGTAGAGACGTGTGTCCTCGCCCAGCGCCAGGATGGATGTGGCAATCTCATCCACCGTGTCGCGTCTGACGACTCCACCGCAAACGATGCAGTGTGCAGTGCCGCAGCGCGCAAAGAGCAGACGGAGGTAGTCGTAAATCTCGGTCGCCGTGGCCACCGTGGACCGCGGGTTGCGCGTCGTATTCTTTTGCTTGATTGCGATGGCCGGCGCCAGGCCGTCGATGAGGTCTACGTCCGGCTTCTCGATGCGCTCCAGGAACTGCCGGGCATACGCGGAAAGAGATTCAACGTACCGGCGCTGCCCTTCGGCGTAAATGGTGTCGAAAGCGAGCGAGGATTTGCCCGAACCTGAAACTCCGGAGACCACGGTGAGCAGACCGTGGGTCAGATCGCAGTCGATGTTTTTCAGGTTGTGGGTTCGTGCGCCACGAATGGTGATCTGATCGTTCAATGTCTCAACCGGCGACCTCGCCGTGGACCTCCTCCGTAGGAGCTTCAATCTCCGCTTCAAAGCCCGCTTTGATGCGGGTCAGCATCTCGATCGGGTCGCGCTTCTCCGCTTGCTCGAAGGCGGCGGCGATGTGGCGGGCGAGGTCCGCGAGCATCATGCCCCAGGCTTCGGGTTCCTTCCACACGCCTACACGCATACTGATGTGCTGATCCTGGTGCGCGATCCAAACACGCAGCAACTCGAAGGATTTGGCGTCGGTTCGTGCTGGTTCGGGAACGCGTAGTTGATCGGATTGGGCCATGGTTCACCTTTTCTACTATTGCAGGCGATGTCGGGGCTTACGGGAGAAAATGTCTAGCGCCGGGATGTAGCTTCGATCGGCATCACCTCGGCTGCCCTCGCCGCGGTGGTTGCGCTGTGGCGCCTGGCCCACAGCATGAGCAAAATACCGGCCACGATCGACCCCAGGCTGGCGACCTGCGCATTACTCAAGCCCCAATAGATGCGGGGATTGATGCGGATGAACTCGACCAGGAAACGCGCTCCACCACTCAGCACCAGGTATTCGCCCGTGATCTGACCGGCGGACAACGTACCGGATTTCGTTCCCCGTCGCCACAACCAGGCAGCAATCAGCAAAGCGACCAGTAACTCGTAGATGGGCGTCGGGTGAACCCTCTGGGTAGTCGGAACCAGCCCATTGGGGAAGCTCATGCCCCAGGGCAGATTTGTGGGGATGCCATAATCACCGTCCCCGGAGATCAGACATCCCAGGCGCCCGACACCATAGCCAACCGCGACCGCCGGGGCCGCCAGGTCGAGCATAGCCAAGCCGCCAAGTTTTCCATGCGGGCCCGGGGCCTGCCGTCCTTGCCACAGTAGCACTGCTATCCCCACCAGCAACCCGCCAAACCAGGCGAATCCCGCCCGGTCAAAAAGAACCTGCAGCGGCTGATGCATGAGCAACGTGGGGTCTTCCAGTACATGCCAAAGTTTGGCTCCGACCACGCCGCCGACGGTGGTGTAGGCCGCCACCCCAACTGCGTCCGCGTCGATGCCGTTGCGTTGAAAATTCTTATAAAGCGTCCAGCAGGCACATACCGACGCCAACCACAGGCAGAGGCCAAAAGTGCCAATGGAAAAGTGTCCGATGTGAATGAAGGGGTACATGCCGGCGTCTGTCTTACAGTATAGCCGGGTGCTTTCTCTTGACAGGAATCCGTGGAAGAATGGCTGAGACCATGAGAGAGCACGAGCACGACATGTTGTTCGGTCGCGAGGAGATTGCCGTCCGGGTGGCGGAAATCGGCGCGCAGATTAGCCACGACTTTGCCGGAGAAGCCATCTTGCTGGTAGGAGTGCTGAAGGGCGCCGCCGTTTTTCTCGCTGACCTGGCACGAAGTATCTCGGTCGAGACCACCTTCGACTTTGTGGCCATCTCCAGCTACAAGGGGGTCAAGACCAGCGGTGCGGTAAGATTGATCAAGGATCTGGACACCCCGATCGGGGGTCGAAACGTGATCCTGGTCGAAGACATCCTGGATACCGGCCTGACCTTGGTGTTCCTGCGCAAGTTGTTGCAGCAACACAAACCCAAGACCTTGAAGATTGCCACCTGCCTGGACAAGCCGGCCCGGCGGCTGGAAAAGATCGACGCCGACTACGTCGCCTTTACCATACCCAACCATTTCGTGGTCGGATATGGGATGGATTACCAGGAACGCTTTCGTAACCTGCCCGACATCCGCATATTTAATCCGGATGAGGCACCAAATTCACATTGATCTTTGGCACGATAAGAGCATAGAGTCCCACCGGAGCCTCACCAGGCGAAGGGAGCCTGTTTCATGACCACCAAACTGCTACAGCCGGAGATCGAGCACGACTCTGGATATTTCGACGTTGCTGGATTTGCGTCCGCTGCCTTGGCGAACGCCTCTGCCCTGGCTGCGGTTTTCGATCACACGTTGCTTAAGCCGGAGGCGACGCACGACCAGGTGGTGAAGCTGTGTGAGGAGGCGGCGACCCATCGCTTTGCCTGCGCCATGGTGAACCCCGCGTGGGTTTCGCTGGCCTACTCCGTCATGGTGGGGAGCGGCGTTCCGGTCGGCGTGGTGGTCGGATTCCCGCTGGGCGCCAATCTGGCTACCAGCAAGCGCGAAGAGGCTCTGGCGTTGATCAAACTGGGGGCGCGCGAGCTGGATATGGTCATGAATCTCGGCCTGCTGAAGTCAGGGATGAGAGCGTTGGTGGAACAGGATATTCGCGGCGTGGTGCAGGTGGCCCACGATGCCGGTGCGTTGGTAAAGGTGATTCTGGAAACCTCGTTGCTCAGCGTGGAAGAGAAGCTGCGCGCCTCCGAGCTTGCCCTGGCCGCTGGGGCTGACTTCCTCAAAACCAGCACAGGATTTTCGACTGGGGGCGCTACTCCGGCCGATGTAGCCATCCTGCGCGGCGTAGCCGGCAGTCGGTGTGGGGTTAAGGCTTCCGGAGGGATCCGCACCCTGAGCGATGCGCGCGCGATGCTGGAGGCGGGCGCCACTCGCATCGGAGCGAGTGCTAGTGTTGCGATTCTTCGCCAGTATCAGGACGAAGCTTAGACCCGGTGCTGAAAAACTCTCTGCACGAAGGGCACGGCTTCAGCCGCGCCACAAGAGGGCTTTTACAGGCTGAGGAAAAATTCGGGACCGGACAGGAAAGACGTACCCGTTCGACAAGCTCAGGGCAGGCTCTCAGGGGCTAAAGCCCGACGTATTCTCAATCATTTACGGCACGACTAAAGTCGTGCCCTGATACAAAACCGAGTTTTTCAGCAGCCTCTTCAGCCCTGCGGTACGGTTTTTCGATCATGTTGTGTGGTGACCCGTTTCGAGGATGGAGAAAAGAGTTGATTTGCTCTTATGGGCAGCGCAAAAGCGTACCTCAGCGGCTGAAGCCGTCTCGTGATCAAGGCATTTTCGGCACGGCTGAAGCCGTGCCCTTCGTCCAGAGACTCTTTTCCATCTAGGTTTGAAAGCCGCGTCTTCGGCACAACAGTTGCGGCACGGCTGAAGAGGCTGCTGAAAAACTGGGTTTTGTATCAGGGCACGACTTTAGTCGGGCCGTAAATGATCGAGAATACGTCGGGCTTTAGCCCCTGAGGTACGTCTATCCTGCCCGGGCGCCCGAATTTTTCCGCAGCCTGTAAAGCCGTGCCCTCCGTCGTCAGTTTCGGCAGACGGGAATAATCCATAGCCCGGCGCCCTTCACCATTACACCGGTTTCGCAACCAAATGCTCTATGATGACTCGGTATTTGTATGACTCCTCCTCGCGACCAAGACGATGCAGAGGCCGGTAAAAAACCGGCGCAAACTCTTGCGACGCAATCGTTTGAAGGCGATTACCGTCCCAGTTCAGAGGCTCAGCCCCTACCCGGCTCGATCAGAGTGGATCCGCTGCAGACGGAGTTCCTCATCCGGCTGGCGAACGCCCTCAACACTACCCTCGATCTCCAAACCCTGCTGCACCGTACCGCGGACCTGGTGCGCGCGGTCATCGATTACAAGATCTTCGCCATCCTGCTGCTCAATGAGCGGACCAATGACCTGCGCATGCGGTTTCAAATCGGACATACGCCCGAGGTCGAGCGCTTGCGGATCCGCGTGGGTAAGGGCGTCGTTGGCCGGGCCGCCGAACACCGCGAATCCGTTCTGCTGCAGGATGTAACCCAGGACGACAACTACATCAGCGCTAATCCCGACGTTCGCTCGGAATTGGCGGTCCCGCTGATCGTCAAAAACCGCGTGATCGGCGTGATCGACCTCCAGTCCGAGCAGGCCGGCTATTTTCAACCGGAACACCGCCGTTTGTTGGAACTGACCGCCTCGCGCGTGGGCCAGGCAATCGAGAATGCCCGCCTCTACACCCGCGTGGCCCGGCAGGCGCAAACCCTTGCCGTGCTCAATGAAATCTCGCGGGAAGTGACTTCGATTCTTGATCTCGATCCCCTGCTGGAGCGCATCGGAGAGCTCCTGCGGCGGATCATCGACTACCAGATGTTCAGCATCCTGCTGGTGAATGAGCGGGAGCAGGCGCTGGAGATTCAGTATGCAGTCCGCTTTGGACACCTGGTGCCGCCCGCCGAGACCGTCCCGCTGGATCGGGGCCTGGTGGGAACGGCGGTGCGCGAGCGGCGGCTGATTTACTCCGGAGACGTGCGTAAAGATGCGCGCTACTTCATGGTGAATCCGGAGACTCGCTCGGAAATGGCGGTGCCTCTGCTTTATAAGGGCAAAGTGATCGGCGTGCTCGACCTGGAGCATGTGAAGGTCAACTATTTTAACGAGGATCACCAGCGCACCCTGGTAACCCTCGCGTCGCAGATTGCGGTGGCTATCGAAAACGCGCGGCTGTATAGCCGGGTGGCGCAGCAGGAACAGCGGCTGGAGCACGATCTGGACATGGCGCGCGAAGTACAATTGCGTCTTCTGCCACCGACGCCCGCGCGCAAGCCGTACGCCGAGTTCGCCACCAGGTTTCTGCCTGCGCGGACCATCGGTGGAGACCTCTACGACTTCCTGCCCTACGATGACCAACGCGTCGGCATCGCCATGGGGGATGTCAGCGGCAAGGCGGCTCCTGCGGCGCTTTATGCGGCGCTGATCAGTGGGATCATGCGCGCGGCCACCAGCCAGGCGCTTTCTCCTGCCGCCATGTTGAAACAGCTCAACGACTCTCTGCAGGAACGAAAGATGGATGCGCAATACGTAACCATGGTCTTCGCCGTCTGGAACGATGAGAAACAGACGCTGCAGATCGCCAATGCGGGCGCTGTGCAACCCCTGTTTTGCCGGGGAGGACAAGTGGAAACGGTACAGGCTGAGGGATTTCCGCTGGGGATGTTTAAGGACGTCAGCTACGAGGAATTCACCCTTTCGACACGCCCCGGCGACGCAGTCATCTTCTTCAGCGACGGGATCGTGGACGCGGTGAATGACAAGGAAGAGATGTTCGGCAACGATCGCCTGACCGAGCTGGTGACCAGTCACATCAAATGTTCAGCTCAGGATATGGTGGACGCGATCTACCAGGAGCTCTCCGCCTTCCAGGGTGGGGTCGAGCGCTTCGACGACGAAACTGTCATAGTGCTGAAGGTCCTGCCCGGTCCGCGTTAGGATAAGCCTTGGAGTTTTCATTGACTGACACCCTGAAAATCGAAAAGACCACGGAACGAACCATTCATCCGGTGCGCAACCTGCTCGGTACCCTGCGCCTGCCCGGTGACAAAAGCATCTCCCACCGATACGCCATGCTGTCGGCGATGGCCGAAGGCTCCAGCCGCTTTCATAATTTTTCGACCGGCGCGGATTGCGCCAGCAGTCTGCACTGCATGGCGCAGCTGGGCGCCAAAGTCACTCGTAGCGGAGATTCGGTGGACGTCCAGGGCTGCGCGGGCACGTTCACTCCGCCGGGTGCGGTGCTGGATTGCGGAAATTCCGGTTCCACCATGCGCATGTTGACCGGACTGCTGTCCGCACAGGCGGGCGCGTTCACCCTGGAGGGTGACGCTTCACTCAATCGCAGACCCATGGAACGGGTGAGGAAGCCCTTGCTCGAGATGGGAGCGTCGATCCATCTGAAAGATGGTCACGCGCCAGTCGAGATTGAGGGCGCAAAGCTACACGGGATTGCCTATCGCACGCCGGTACCCAGCGCCCAGGTTAAGACTGCATTGCTCTTTGCCGGATTGCAGGCCGAGGGGACAACTACGGTAAGCGAGGCGGTGCGCACCCGCGATCACGGCGAACTTGCACTGCGCGCTTTTGGCGCGGAGATTCAGCGAACCACTGATACTGTTACCATCGCGGGCGGGCAAAAGCTTCATGCGATCGAGGCCACAGTGCCGGGCGACATGTCCTCGGCGGCGTTCTTCCTGTGTGCGGCT
>Ga0182024_10004070_pt1 | contig 34024 bp, 30 predicted proteins | sample P32metaG_FD_120480 | JGI IMG/M metagenome (GOLD analysis project Ga0182024, IMG submission 120480) | Permafrost microbial communities from Stordalen Mire, Sweden - P3-2 metaG (Illumina Assembly) | ecosystem: Environmental > Terrestrial > Soil > Wetlands > Permafrost | place: Sweden: Stordalen... | reverse complement strand
CTGGTTGGCACCAACATGGCTGGCATGGATGAAATCAACAATCTTCGTCTGATTGAGAACGGTCTGCTTCATGTGCGGTTCGAGTTGCAGCAGGAAGAGCCGAGCTACTTCCGCGTAGCCCGTGAGGCGCACTTGGTGCTTTACCGAGCCATGATCGAGACGTTGAGGGGCTCGGCAAATCTTACGGTTACTGGCCGACGTTCTAAAGATAAAGACCGAAGTCGCAAATACCAGCGAGGGACAGCGCAATGGCAAGAAATTCACCGCTCAGAAATCGCTGGGTGCAAGCAGGCGTGGCGATTTTCCGAACCAGCAGCCTGCGCCGCACCCCAACCTCCGAATGTTAAACTCGAACAGCCGTCAAGCCATGATTATCTCGTTGGGTTTTATGACGCGGTCGCCATGATTCAGACGGAGTGCTTCATGGGACGATTTGTCCACAGTAGATGGAGCGTTGTCGTTGATAACGATATTAAGATGTTGGAGTGGCTGCATGAATGCGTTAGAAACGAGTACGAGCACTTTGTTCCCAAAATTTACATCGCATCAGTGTATAACCTCTTGAAGGCCACAGAGACTTGTCTCCGTGTGTCCGATGACCTGCTCTTTCGCTCGAATAATGTTCTGTTTCACTCGATGCCGCAAAAACGTATGCAGGACTTAATCCAGTCGCTATTGCGAAACATTTTGCGAACAAAATCCGCAACGTGAATACAACGTTATGGAACCAACCAGTCTTACCGGATATGTTGTTCTTGTAATCCTGCTACCCATGCTCGCGGTCGTCAGCAGCATGGTCATCAGCAATAAATTGCAACGTGACTTGAAAATCCGGCGGCCAAATGCGCGGCCTTACCAGTGGGGATATTTTATCGGCTGTATGTGTTTCTGGTTTGCCCCGGCGACATTGGGGCTTTCCGCATTGTGCGGCTGGGGAATCATTAAGCGCCGTCGGTGGGCATGGATAACCATGACGATTCTGACATTGAATCCTCTTGGTTGGATTATCAATGGCATCTACGCAAGTCATCGCTGGCGTGAGTTCGGGGAGGAGCACCAAGCAGCGGCAATGGCTGCCAAACGGGGAGTAGTCGATAGGTCGCGCCGATTCGGTTATGGGATTTTAGCCGTCGTATTCGGAGTGTTAGCTTCTTTGTTTTTGGTCGCAGCGATTGGGATTATCTTTTCTACGCAGCCAACTAGAGACGCGATTTACCTCCTCACTGTTTGCATTTTTATCGTTCCCCTGTTTGGCTTAACCACATACCTTTGCGCCAGAGAGTTGAGGTCCACACGCTCATTTGGAGCGCGAAATTGGAAGGATGCCGTTTTGGAGGCCGACACAATTGATGCGCACGAGATTCCAGGGAAGCCACAGCACGACACGCGCCGTAGCTGGCGGGTCATGCGCAGTGCCGTGGCGTTGCTTTGCGCCGTCGTGGCGGCATTTGCTGGTTATATTGTGTCTAATGACCCGCCAGGAAATTCAAAGACCGAAATCGCGGAATTTGAATCAAGCCTGACGGCATACATTAACGCAGACCCCTACGCTGGCCTGGGGATGCCTGTGCTGCCTCAGGGAATCTGCCCCAATTTCGAGCTTTTATTGAAAGGTTCTCATTTTTATTCACTGGCGGATGAAAAGGGGCAAGCAACTGGTAAACATTACGACCAGATCGAAACGCGGTTGGTCGCTGCGTTCAATAACTTGAGTGAGCGCAATCAATACTTCGCTCAACAATTATTAGAGAAAGATTCGACCGCAAAAGTCGAATGGACGATTGCTCCTAACGTTTTGAAAAGGTTGGGCATCGCCGCCGTTTCGGCAATCGGTGCGTGGTTGGCGGCTTGGCTCTTGATCGTTGCACTTGCTTTGGTGTGGTGGTTTTTTATAGACCGGCTCCGCGACATCGCAGGTGCAGTGAAAGACGGATAAACTCTAACATAGCATTCCGCGTATCCCCAAGGGACGACCGCAGGAGAGGCGTCTTCGAGTGCCCATCATTCAGTTCCATCAGGGCATAGTTCATCTCCAAGCAACCCGGATGCGCCGGGACCCGCAGAATTGAATTTTATTTCACTGCTGGCCTGTTCAGTGGGTCCACTTGGTGCCTTTCACCGGGACAGTTATTAGGGTATTAAACAAGCTTAAGCGCCCGGGGGAATTATCTTTCTCGCAGCGGCCTCGTCTTCGCGCCGAACCATTATTCGAATATGTGGATCGGGATTTCGCAGGTCCGCAACATGGTGAAATAGAACGCCCAATTTGTCTGGAATCCTCGCTGGAATGCCGGCGTCCTTCAAGGGAAGACGCATCTAAATTTCGAGGGACGGTCCGGCGGGCCGTTCCATAACCGTTGAATCAAATCGCCGACTTCCGATCAGTGTGAACCTCTGGTTCCCTCTCCACGCCCGGCGGGGAGAGGGTCAGGGAGAGGGGATTGATTTTGCTCCAACCTTTCGGCTATCCTCGGCGCGTGGATTTCAATCCTCGTGCTCCTGGCCTGCGCCGTCACCAGACCTCCGAAGAGAGGCAATTATGGCGGGCCTTGCGCGCCGGCAGATTTGCCGGATTCAAGTTTCGTCGGCAGCATTCCCTGGGGAGTTTTATTTTGGATTTCTACTGTCCGATGGCGCGTCTTTCCATTGAAATGGACGGCTTTCAACACGGCCTGCCGGCACAAATGAAGGAGGACCAAGCACGAAGGCTGTTCCTCGAGAGCCATGGCATTGAAGAATTGCGATTCTGGAATCATCAGTGGCGCAAAAACCGGAATGGAGTTTTGCTGGAGATCTGGCAGGCGGTTTACCGGCAAACCGGGTGCGTGCAAGTGAAGCGCAAAATCGAAAACCAACGTTTTGTGCCGCCCCAACCTGGTCAGTGTAAGCATCGTTCACCTTGACAGATGTTGGGACCCCTCTCTCCGTCTCTCTCCCCGCCGAGCGGTGAGAGAGGGAAAAATGCGCTGCTCCGGCAGGTTGACGCTTATGGCCGGCTGTTCTTACCTGAAAACAGTCACCCACTTAGGGACGAACGGGATATCTTTGCGAATTTCCGTCATACACAATTGCCGCGATCACGGCTTGCCGCTGGGGGGAATTATTTGTCTCGCAGCGGCCTCGTCTTCGGGCCGAACCATTATTCGAATATGTGCCTCGGGATTTCGCAGGTCCGCAACATGGTGAAATAGCACGCCCAATTTGTCCGGAATCCTCGCTGGAATGTCGGCGTCCTTCAGTTTTTTTACAATCCGATCGGCCTTAAAAATATCGCCGCATCTGAAAACGGTCACCCACTTTGGGACGAACGGGGGAGCTTTGCGAATTTCCGTCATACACAATTGCCGCGATCACTGCTTGCCTCCAGAGGAACCTTCCGCCTCGCGTTCGACCACGCCGTTGGTCATGTGTTCCCGATCTCGTGTGTAAGCCACAAACGCCAGGCACATCTCGTCGGTAGTTTGTTCGCCCCATCGGACGGTGCGCGGCGGATTGGACGGATTGAGCGGATTGCCGGAAGAATTATCATAATGCGCTTCCAAATCCAGCCGCGTGCCTCGCGGAAAATGCAGCGGCTGCTTGAATACGTAGGAGTTTTGCCAATTGAAATCCCAATTGCTCACATGCACCAGCGGCACCACCGTGCCATTGGGCAGCGTCGCCGTGACTTTCATTTCTTTCCCCAACCAGTGCATATGCGGCGTCACGCGATAGGCCGTGACATCCATCGGGGCCGTGATGCTCGCGTGCGCGACATAATTGGACTCTCCCGCAGGGATGCGGATGCCGAGGTTTGCCAGAGGCCACGCGCGTATTCTTTTGTCCACGGGTCCGCGCGCGAAGTAAAGCCCGACTTTGGTGCGGTCCTTCTCCGGCTTGCCCGACTTATGATAATGCACTTGCACGACCAAATCCGCGCCGCGCGGCACCATGCGCCCAACGCCGTCGGGCAGGAAGCTCGGAGTGATTCCCGGCGCCCAGCCTCCAATCATCCCGCTGGAACGAAAGCCCACGCCGCCAAACGCGGTGTAACCGGGACCGGGATCAGCCGCATCCAGTTCGCGGGCTTTTCCGGTCGTATCAAAGTGAACGATGACATGATGGACCACTTTGCGGTTGCCGGGTCGGACTTCCAGCGCGGCGACGTAATGGTCTTCGGTGAACTTGGTCGGAATAACAAAGCAGCGATAGATGTCATTGCCTTCAGCGGAAAGCTCGTAATCCTCGTCCGGTTCCAAAATGACATCGGGCTGGCCAAGCGTCCAACCCTCGGTGAACTTGGGCGTCGGCGGCAAATCAGAGGCATTGCCTTCGGGCGCGCCGGCCTCGGTCCATTCGCGGAAGAGCGCGATTTGGTCGGCGCTCAAATGGCGGTCATTGGCAAATTCGCCAAAGCCCGGCTCCGCTTTCCACGGCGGCATGATCCGGTCGCTGGTCACATGCACGATTTGCTTGGAGCGCTTTTTAACGTCGCCGTAGGTCAGCAGCGAGAACGGCGCGACCTCGCCGGGTCGATGGCAGACCGCGCAATGGTTGAAAACCAGCGGCGCAATGTCTTTATCGAACGTCGGCGCTTCAACTTCCCCGGTGGAATTGGCAATCATGCAGCCGACCGGTTTCGGTTGACTCTTCACCGGCTGGCCTGCGGCGATGGCGTCGAGGGAGGCGCGCAAATCATGTTCAGTGGCTTCGGCGCGGCGCTGGTTCAGGTCTGCGTAAAGATTGTCGATGCGTCCACAATACAGAATGGTTTCGCCCTTGCCGAACACCACCGCTTCGGGCGCAACGGAGGCCCTGGCCTTTTGCACGAGCAAATGCCGCGTGTCCAGCAGCACCGGCGCGCGCAGGCCGTATTGCTGGGCGTGTTTGCGGGCGGCTTCGGGCGTCAAATCCGGGTCCACCTGCACGATATAGAAAGAGAAGTTGGTGTATTCGGCGGCGATGCGATTGATCTCCGGCGCGTAACTGTTGCAGATCGGGCAATCGTGCCAGTAGAAAACCAGCACCGAGCCGGCCTTGGTGCCGAGATCAAATGGATGGCGCGCGATGCCGGAGACGTCGGTGAATTCGGCGGAAGCGTCCGCCGCGCCAAGGGCAAAGCAACTGCCCAGCAAGAGAACAGAACTGATGAGAGCTGAAACCTTCACGCGCCAAGGTTGCACCAGGAAGCTCCCAAATTCAAACATTTAACGGCGCTTAGTCCTCAAACAATTTCGCATCCTTCGATTTGACTCGAAGGCCTGTTTTCTCCGGCGCGGCGGCGAAAGAAACAGCCCCGCCTTCCGCAGTCGCGCCGGCGATGGGATCATTGGAAATCAACAAATTGCCGTCGAGATCGAGATGATCGGTCAATTCGGCCAGGTGCGCTGCGGCGGTGATGAGGACACTCGTTTCGATCATGCAGCCGATCATCGTTTTCAATCCAGCCTTGCGCGCGGCCTGGAGCGTTTCGTATGCGCCGGTGATGCCGCAAGTTTTGATGAGCTTGACGTTGACGCCGTGGTAACTTTGGGCGCAGTCGCCAATATCGCCGGCGTTCTGGCAGGATTCGTCCCCAAACAAAGGCAGCGGCGAACGGCTTTTGAGCCAGACCCTGTCGCGCAACAGCGTGGCGGCGGGCATGGGCTGCTCGACAAATTCAATGTGCTTGTCGCGGGCCAGCCATTCCAGATTGCGCAAGGCTTCCTCCTTGGTCTTCCATCCTTCGTTGGCATCCACGCGCACTGTTCTGTCCGGCGCGACCTCGCGCAAGACGGCCAAATTTTCTCTATCGCCGGGCGAGCCGATTTTGAGTTTGAGAATCGGGTAAGCTGCCGCTTCCGCGACCTTGCGCCGGACCATTTCCGGAGTATCAATGCCAATGCTGAAGGAGGAAAGATGTTTTTTTTCGGTGAAGCCGAGGCCGAGAAAATCATAAACCGCCTTACCAGCCTTGCGTGCCGCGCCATCCACCAGCGCGACGTTTAGAGCGCACTTGGCTGAAGGGTGGTTCGGCGCGACGGTTTCAAGATAGGCCATGCTGCTCGGAATATCGTCAAAGGAAAGTTTGGCCGGGTCAATCAACCGGAGGAATTGCTGAACGGAATCGGCGCTTTGGGCATAGCGCAGGGAAGTGGGCGCTTCGCCAAGTCCGGCGGTGGATTTGTCTTTAAGCCTGACTAGGACGGTAGGCGCAACGTCCCTGCCGCCGCCGGAAGAAGCGCTGCGGGAAATGGCCCAGGTATGTTTGAGTCTCAAATCGCAGGAGAGGAACTCAAGCGTCATAAACCAAAAAGCAAACCGCAAAAACCCCCTCTTTGTCAAGAAGTTAAACCCAAAAATACCGCCGGTTCCGCCTGCTCACCGCAGAGTCGTTAGAAAAAACCCCAAACAAGACGTTCGGCGTTCCCTGCCATGCCATCCGTCAAAGCCATTCATCGAAAATACTTTGGGCAGGGGAATATTTGTCAGTGGAATAAAAAAAAGGCATTTCAGGGATTATTCTGCCCAATATTCCCCTGGCTCTCAGTTTTGTTGCGGCTCTGCCCGCGTTGAGCCTTGCTTACTTCAATCTGCCGTGAAAGAAATCCTCTTCGTAGCGTTGTAATTGTTTGTTCAGCCCTTTGATGTCCGTATCTTGCGGAATGATGTAGGCAGCCCACTCAGGCCGGCGAGGCATTTCGTCGATGGCTTCAAAAAGTGTTCGAAGGCCCTCGGTGGAGAGCGCGCAATTAAGCGCGTTGATCGTTCCCGCTTTGACAGACCCGGCCCACTCGTCCGGCGTCAACAAGGAATTGATCGCAGCCGGTTTGTCACTGGCCAGGCCCAGTTGGGTAGAATACTTGACACAATGGCCCAGGTAGTGATGCGACAAGTGAATCGCCATGACCAGGGAAATCATCTGGTTAAAGTAACCGATCTGGTCGTTCATGATGTCTTCAGTCCAATAACGAGCTTCAACAATATTGGGCGGCGCCGCGGCGGCATCGCTCATGGAAACATGGGAAAAAATCCGGACGTATTGCAGAAAGTAACCCGGTTGGACGCGGTCAATCGCTTTGGCGTGAGCGATGTGATTGATCAGATCAATAAATCCGGCCGAAAGGGAAACCTGACGGAGGACGTGATTGTCTTCGGTGACAGTCAGCGGAGCCACGAGCGGCGAATCCTGCATTTGCAAAGTGACGACCTGCGGGTCCAACTGTTCGCGCAACTCCGGCGGAAGGGCATCGGACAATTCGCGCCCGAGCCGGATCGTCATGCTGAAGCCGTTGCGGTAAACCGACGACGGCGGCGCGACATCTGCCGTTACTGGCCACGCGATGGCCAGAAACAGGATGCAAATGTTGAGCTTTGCGCAGGTTTTCTGATGCACTTCCCCCTGCGTAGCAGTTTTACTGCCATTCCCACAACCCAGAAAGAGACGATAATACCCCACGTAAAGTAGGATTGAATTGCCCGAGAACGCTCCGAAACATGGCATTTGTCGATCTCGTCGCGGTGAAAGTCGCGGACGTTAGCGTCCTACTTTGAATCCTGATTCCGGCAATAAACACCTATTGCGAAAAGTGCGATGCCTGCAATCGCTGCGAGTGCCGGATGATTCGGAAATAAATTCGTGTGCCACATCGCAATCATAAAAATTCTTCCGGCTGGTTGCAATCCGGCGGCCTCAATTGGCCTTCGGTTACCGGGGTTGCTGTTTATTCTTGAGATAAGCAATCAATGCGGCCAATCCGCCGAGCACAAGCATCAAGCGAATGACACGCAGCAAACTGATGATCCACGCAATGCCAATCCCTAATGCGGCCCATTGCACCCACCAATGACCGGGCGAAGTGACGGCGTTGATGATCACCAGAAACAGCAGGATGATCGGCCCTGTAAAGAGGAATTTTACGGCGCGCCATGTTCTCCACATCGTCCACATAATCATTTTCCTTTCATTTTTTGGTTATTGTTGTTTCGTCAGCGGAAGCAAATCAGTGAGGTTCACTTGACGCGACCGTTGCAGAATGTCTCCGGAGTAGCGGCCCTGCATGGAACGGCCGTTTTGCAGCATGGTCGAGAATACGTCCTTTAACTGCCCCGGCGTGAGAGTTCGGCCGCTGGCGTAATACTTCTTGGCTACGTGACCCAGCGCATAAGTGGAGGAGAATGCCACAGCCGAACCGGCCGCATCGCCCAGCAGCCCGCCTATCAATCTTCCGGTCAGTCCTCGCGCAAATCCGCCGATCAATTGCCGGGTGAATCCCTCGAAAACCTGGGACGTAAGCCCAACCCCGACCGTGGCCAGAAAATCCTTGATATGCCCGCGATCCAGCTCGAATCCATAGGCGTGGCCGATTCGATACACCAACCGCATTTGCAGCGGGACGATGGCCATGGTGGCCAGCGTATGCGGCATGACTTCCAATGCGCCGTTCATGATCGAGGCATTTAAGATCATGCTGTCCACTTCCGCTTCGCGGTTCTGGTTCGACACCGGCGGCGCGCCTATGACGGGCGGTGCTTCATAAGCCAGGGTTTGCGCCGTTTGTTGGTGGCTATCCGTGGCGGAAGTTTCCAGATGCAGGGCTTGGTGCAGGTCAGAGAGAAATTTCCTTTCGGCATCCGTCGCTGTTCCGTCGGCATTGCAGACACAAACCGCCATCTCGTAGGCCAGCGACCGCGCCGCTGGGGTTTGAAGCTGGCTGGCGGCCGTCGCCAGGGAAAATTTTCCTCCGAGCACATCCTGATACACCGAAGCCAGATCCAGGCCTTCCTCGGAAAAACCGTTCACGATTTGTTGGATGCGCGCGCGTTCGGTTTCGCTCTGGGCGCCGTCGGCGAAGGCGGCCAGCACACAAACTCCAACGATGGCGCGGTGTTCCTGTTGGTTCGGCGGAAGAGTTTCATTTGACATGACCGGAGTATGATACATTCCGGATTCGGTACCAATTCCAATTGATAACCGATTTTGTAACGGTTGGTTGGACAGTCCGCAGCGCAGCAAGGCCGCATCCAAAGCGAGGATGGACATGGCAACTGAGGGGCAGGGGAATGTTGGTCAGGGGAATATTCCTTGAATTGCTTTTTCCCATTCCCCTGACAAACATTCCTCTGCCCAAACTCTTCCCGAAGTGAAAGAGCGCGAAGAGAAGAAATCTTTCCTCCTGCTTCGTGCCCTTCGTAACTTCGTGGTGAGTCTCCTCCAAATCTTTGTCGCTTGCAGTCCCAATTATGTGTGGTATTGTATGGCCATGTGTACTGACACAAAAGGCAAGCGATGGCTCGAATTAGGCATGAGGATCGGGAGGGCGGGATTCCATCAAGCCCCAACTCGATTTGCGAAAAAAGTCACAGCTCGACAGAGTCTCGCTTTGCCGTTGGGGAGAATTCATTTCCGCGTCGTGGGTTGGCAGCCCAAAAAACGCGGAATTTCCTTCAAGCCAATAACGGTGAATATCGGTGAATATAGGTGGATAACGGTGAATAACGGTAAAAAAAGTTTTTTTTCCGGGCCGCCAAAATCTTCGTGGGCGACGGCGGCGATCGGAGTAGTGATTACTGTTTTGATAAAACGACCGCTGTCAAAGCGATTGCCGCTGTTCAACGGCAAGGTTGCGGTTATGCTCTGCGCCGATGAATAACCACTCGCCAGGCCGAAATTGGGCGGAGCCGAAACGATTCGCGCTGCTGCTGGCGGCGATGGTGTTCATTCCATTCTGGAAAGTGTGGCTGGGCATTGAAACCTTCGGCGTGCGGGATTGGGGCTTGTTCTCCATCCCGGTGGCGACCTTCCACAAGGAATGCTTTTGGCGCGGAGAATGGCCCCTGTGGAATCCATATAGCTGCTGCGGGACGCCCTTCCTGGCGCAATTCAATACCCTCGCCGTGTATCCGCCTTCGCTGCTGTATTTGCTGTTGCCGCTGACATGGTCGCTGCCCGCGTTTTGCCTGTTGCATGTCTTTCTCGGCGGCATGGGAATGTATTTCCTGGCGCAACGCTGGACGAGTTCGCAGGCGGGCGGGGCCCTGGCTGGAGTGGCGTTCGCCTTCAACGGATTGTCGCTGAATTTTCTCATGTGGCCCAGCCATATCGCGACCTTCTCCTGGATGCCTTGGGTGATACTGCTGGTGGAAAGTGGCTGGCGGGACGGCGGAACGAAGATCATGGCGGCGGCGCTGGCGGCGGGAATGCAAATTCTCGGGGGCGGCCCGGAAACAATTGCTTTTACGTGGCTGGTTGTGTTCGCGCTGGCTGCGGTGGAATGCATCAAGCAACCGCGCGCGTTTTGGACGATCGCGCGTCGTCTGGTTGTCATGGGTGCGTTGGGCCTGGCTTTGGCGGCGGCACAACTGCTGCCCACCGCGGACCTGGCGCTCCATTCCCATCGCGACACTCATTACGGACGTTCAGATTGGTCCATGCCGTCGCTGGGTTGGGCCAATTTCCTGGTGCCGATGTTTCAGATGACGCCGATGCAGCAAATTGTCGTGCAACCGGGCCAATACTGGACGACCTCCTACTACGCGGGAATCGGAGTGGTCTTTCTGGCGGGCATTGCGCTATGGCGAAGTCGGCGAAACGGGCGGATTTGGTTGCTGGGCCTGTTGTTGCTGGCAAGTCTTGTGCTGGCGTTAGGGTATAACGGATTTGTTTTCAGGTGGCTGCAGCAGCTTATACCGGCCCTTGGGCTTTTTCGCTTTCCGGTCAAATTCGTCATCTTGACGCTGCTGATGACGCCGTTGCTGGCGGCTTACAGCCTGGCGCAATACGAAAAGCAGCCCAGCGACGGACGTTGCGGCTGCCACGCGGAATTTATCTGGGGCGCGGCCATGCTGGCGTTTGTCGGAGTCATTCTGTGGGTTGCGCGACGCTGGCCGATGGCAAACAGTCCGTGGACCGCCACCGCGGCCAACGGGCTTTGGCGGCTCCTGTTTCTGGCCCTGACTGCGCTGGCGCTTTATTTGTTTGTGAGCCGGCCGCCATGGCGGTCTTGGAGTATCGTGCTACTGTTGGCAGTTTGCTGGCTGGACGTGCTCACGCATGAGCCGTGGCAAAATCCGACCTTGGACCCTTCGGTTTTTCAGCAGGGGCTGGCGGCGCTCACGGCACAGTTCAATCCAGTTCCGAACATTGCGGAATCGCGCCTGATGATGTCGCCCTTTTCGGCGCGGCAGCTCTACTACAACCCGGCTCCGGACATGAAAAACAATTTTCTGCTCAATCGGAGCGTTTTTCTGGCCAATTTGAACCTGCTGGATGATCTGCCGAAGGTGGATGGATTCTTCTCTCTTAACTTGCGGGAGAGTGACAAAGTGCTCTGGCTTTTGGATTCTCGGAGAGGCCCAAAACTGGACAATTTGGAGGACATGTTGTCCGTTTCTCAGACAATTGCGCCGGGCAAGGTCTTTGATTGGGTGCCGCGAACGAATTATATTCCCATTGTCAGCATAGGCCAGGCGCCGATTTATTCCGATGACGGGACGGCTTTTGGGGCCATCGAGGAAGGCGCAAACGACTTTCGGCATATGGTGTATCTGCCTATGGAGGCAAAATCTGCACTCCAAATGGGTGGCCAGCAGGTAAATGCCCGTATTACCGGCAAGAATTTCACGATATTGAGGCAAAGCATCGATGTTGAAACGCCCGCGCCCACGATGCTAGTGCTGTCGCAGGCATACTATCATAATTGGGAAGCCAGCGTGGACGGCACACCGACACCGTTGTGGCGCGCCAATTACGCCTTTCAAGCCGTCCAGGTGCCCGCTGGAAAGCATCGTATCCTATTACTATACAAGGACAAAGCGTTTCGATTGGGATCGGCAATTTCGTTTTTTTCAATTTTGGTTTGCGTAGCGGGCCGGCTAAGCCTGAAAAAGCGGCCAAAGACTGCAGAAGTTAGATTTGACGCAAGTACTTAACGGAGAGGAATTTTAGTGTACAGGCAAGATTGCGAACGTTTTTGCAAATTGGAGATTGCGCCAGAGATGGGTAAGCGTATAAATGTTGGCGTGCTCGTTGCTACACAATGTGTCCTCACGGCTTTGCAAAAGGCAATTCGTGAACATGTCGTACTTATAATAACTCGCCTTTTGCATGGTTCACAGCCGCTGGGAAGAAAGGCAGTGAAATGCAGACCATGAAACATGGGAAGCGGGGGTTTACATTGGTCGAGATAATGATCGTCGTGGCGATTATTGGGTTGCTGGCAGCGATTGCCATCCCCAATTTTGTCAAAGCGCGCACTACATCTCAGACCAATATGTGTATTGACAATCTTCGCATGCTCGATGCAGCGAAGCAGCAATGGGCCCTGGAACACGGGGAAGTCTCGACCAGCATACCGCAAGCGACCGATATTCAGCCCTACCTGGGCCGCGGCAACGGCGAATTGCCGATTTGCCCAATCGATCCGTCGCAAACGTTCACGTCGAGCTACATATTGCAGAATTGTCAAACATCGCCCACTTGCCAGATATTGCCGGCAACACACGTGTTGCCCTAAAGATACCGGCGCCCGGATTGGACAACGTCACGGCGCGACCAGCGCCAGACGCCATGTTGCCAGAAGCAGCGCGGCGAGCAGAAGCAATGCGCCCGCGTTGATCGGGCCGCGTTGCAATCGCTCCGGCGCGATGTAGGCGAGGCCGCATCCGAAGATCGCTCCGGCGACAAATCCGCCGATGTGCGCGACAATGTCGGAGTCGGGACTAAAGCCGATCAAGGCCAGGATCATTGCGCCAGACGCCACCGCCCGAAAGACGAACCGGCCGCCAAAGCGGTACTGACGCCAGAAGGAGAAGGTTTGCACCGTAATCAACCCGAGCGCGCCCATGACCATCCCCGAAGCGCCTAAACTTTGGTGTGGTTCGGAATAGATAGCGAGGTCGGCTAAGTTGCCGACAACTCCTGCCAGGAACGAAGCCAGCAACGCCACGCCCGCGCCATAACGCGCCATGGCCAATCCCATGAGGATAAAACCGGTGGCCGCGTTGGCCATCAGATGCGCCAGGTTGTGGTGCAACGTGATGGCAGTCCAAAGGCGCCACCACTGTCCTTGGCGCACTTTGTCGCTGTCAAGGATGCCCACGCCTCGGACACCGGGAAAGCGGACCGCGCTCCAATAATAGAAGGCCACTATGGCCGCGACCCATCCTATACTGCCCCAATGGAAGAGGAGGTCGGTTTGAGGCAAAGGATGCTTCCACTGCCAGCCGCGATTCTCCAGATGGTATTGTCGCAAAGTGGCCTGAGCGCGGTCGAAATGCTTCGGTTCCACCAGCAGAAACCAGCCGTCGTCCGAGTTGTCAATAATAGCTTCAATTCCCTGGCTCGCGAGCACCAATCCCCACTCCATCGCCCGCCGTTTGGAGCGGGCGGAAATCTTCAAGAGCGCGTCTTCCATACTTAACCCGCCGCGATTTTCGACACCACGCATGAGGCTGCCACCAAACCAAATGTTCCCGTGACGAAACTGGCGGTCCCGTAGTCATCGTCGCACGTCAGACGTCCGGCACAACCCTCGGCGGGCGCCGCGGCCGTTTCGGTCGAAAAAACGCAAGGGACGCCGAAAGGCATCTTGGGATCACGAGCAAATCCATGGTAGTCGCGCAATGTCTGGCGCACTTTTCGCAGGAGAGCGTCATGTGAGGTTTGCGAGAGGTCGGCGACTTCGATGGCCGTTGGATCACGCCGCCCGCCTGCTCCACCCACGGAGATGATCGGTATTTCTTTTTGACGGCAGCGGGCAATCAGCAGGCTCTTGTTCGCCGCCTGGTCAATGGCGTCCAGCACGAAGTCAAATCGACGTTCCAGAATTTCCTCGGCGGTCGTTTCAGTGAAAAATGCCGTGATGGCGCGCACTTCACAGGCGGGATTTATGGCGCGAATGCGCTCGGCCATCACATCTACCTTGGGCCGTCCGATGGAGCCGTCCAAGGCATGCAACTGGCGGTTGATATTGCTGACGCAAACGTCGTCCAAATCCACGAGAGTCAGGCGCCCGACGCCACTGCGCGCCAACGCTTCCGCCGCCCACGAACCCACGCCACCGATGCCGACGACGCATACGCTGGCTTGGAGCAACCGTTGCAGACCGGTGGCGCCATAGAGGCGCGTCACACCGCCAAAGCGCAATTCGTTATCACTCATTCAACCATGCTCATTCCGTGCGCGGCTTGCCCCATTGTTTGTCGGCAAAATCCAAAAAGTACTGCCAATCGAGCTTTGTCATGGAATGTTTGCCCGGGCGAATGAAAAAGCCGAGGTTGCTGTCAATTAATTTATTCGTTTCGGGCATAATTTGCGCCGCCAAACCTTCGACCCCAAGAAGACGATAAACCTTGTCGGCTGACTTGAGCATATCAAATGTGCCCGCGGGATTGGCCCAGGTATCTTCGACGGCTGCGCCTATAAGAACCGACCGCGGCGCGCATAGTGCAATAAGCGCATCCTGGTCAAAAGGCAATCGGTCAGGCTGAGTGTTGAACCTTTTGAATCGAGCACAGAACCAGTGCGGGAAAGCCGTGTTGATTTTTTGCACCGATTCTCCCACGGTTCCGCGGCTGGGCGCGGTTCCGCCGCAACCAGCTTGCAAGGGTATCACCAGTGCGACCCGCTCATCGAATGCCCCCGCCAGAATGGCTGCTTTGCCCAAGCGCGAATGGCCCACCAATGCGATGTGCTTGCTGTTAATATCATTGTCAGTCACCAAATAATCCACCGCCAGTTGCAGTCCCCAGGCCCAGGCCGCGATGGTCCCCCAATCATCCGCTGGTGTAAGAAGTTGATAGATTTCACGCACCCCGCCCACGGCATTGGTGGTGTCCGGTTCAACATCGCCGCAATAAAACGTAACTACCGCGTAACCGCGTTCAATGGACTGTTCCAGTTCCCAAACATGCATATCGGTGCCGCGGCCGGAGTCCATCGCGTGATGATTGGTCACGTACGGGCCAGAGGCCATCCAGGAGGCGGGCAAGGGAACATGAGGGTCATTCACCAGCGTATGATTGCCGTTGAAGTTCATGCCCAGAAATACGGGTGCCGGCCCGGCACGATGGTTGGGAATGACTACGAGCAAACTTATGGCGGGCGCGGCTTTTCCAGGGAGTTGGAGCGTGACCAATCTCAGAGTTGCTTTGCCATCAAAATAATGCGCATCGGTGTAGGTAACCGTTCCATGGGCAACGCCATTCGCCGGAATCGAGCCGTACATGTAAAGCTCAAAAAGCCTCTTTAACTCCGACCGCCGCTCCCCGAACCATTGCAGAGGGGTAGTTATCTTTCGCCCACGCACGGTCGTCAATAAATCGGGCGGTTCGGGATGGGACGGCAGTTCGGTGACATCCGAAACTTTATCGCCTGCGTTGCTGGAGGTACATAGGGCGGCTGTAATCGCAGCCAATAAAACGCGCTTCATTTCGCTAGAATAAAAGGTTTCGCGAAAAGAGCGAGCCGGATCAGTGCCCGAAATATTCAGGAGCATTCCCCGATTTCCACTTGATATTGCAACCTACACTCGGAATTTGCCGCTGCGACACCGGTTTGCCGGCAAGTACGGCATCCATGGATGCGCGCAAATCCCTGCCCGTCACCGGCACGCCGTTGCCGGGACGGCTGTCATCGAACTGGCCGCGATAAGCCAGCTTGCGGTTGGCGTCAAAAAGAAAAATGTCCGGCGTGCAAGCCGCGCGGTAGGCCTTGGCCGTGGCTTGCGGCTCATCGTAAAGATAGGGGAAAGTGTAACCGGCTGACTTGGCCTCCTGCGCCATTTTGGCCGGGCTGTCCTCTGGATGCGTTTGAACATCGTTGGAACTGATCGCCACGATGGCCAGGCCGCGCGGTTGGTAGTCGCGCGCAAATTGCGCCAGGCCGGCCTGGATGTGTTTGACGTAAGGGCAATGGTTGCAGATGAACGTCACCACGAGCGCGGGGGCGGATTTGAAATCGCCCAGCGCGACCATTTTTCCGGCCGTATCCGGCAGCCGAAAATCCGGCGCCGGGGTTCCCAGCGGCAGCATAGTGGATGGAGTCAACGCCATGACCAGAATCTAACGCGCTCCGAACGAGTTTCAAATCTTAAAATCGAGACGTTCAAGTCCAGTCCCGGCACGGAATCGGCAAGCGTCACATATATTTCTTGAGCAAGGGGGCCAAATCGGTCTTGGTCTTGCGCGGCCACAACTTTTTGTCGGTCATAATGGCATTTTTCAATGCATCGTGGCATGGCCAGTTTGGCTCCTCAGGAATCTGCGAAATGACCCGCTTGATGATCGCCTTGGCCTGGCTGGCATTTTTCATGAGGTTGGCCACGATCATTTCCACTGTGACGTGCGCTTCATCAACCTTCCAACAATCGTAATCCGTGATCATCGCCATCGTCGCGTAGGCGATTTCCGCTTCGCGCGCGCACTTGGCCTCTCCAAGATTAGTCATGCCAATGACGTCATAGCCGAGGTTGTGATGGGTGAGCGATTCCGCGCGCGTGCTGAACGCCGGCCCTTCCATGTTGACGTAAACGCCGCCGTTGTGGACGCGCGCGCCTTCGGCCTGGCAGCTTTTGAAAAGCAATTCCCGCAACTCCGGGCAAATCGGGTCCGCAAAGGCCACGTGAGCCACGATACCCCGGCCGAAAAATGTGTGTTCAGCAGATCGCTTGGTTTTATCGATAAATTGGTCCGGCAAAACAATATCGCATGGCGTGTATTTTTCCTGCAACGAACCGACGGCGCTGACGCTGACTATCCAATCGACGCCAAGCTTCTTCATGCCGAAAATGTTGGCGCGATGGTTTAATTCAGCCGGCAGCAGACGATGGCCGCGGCCATGGCGCGGGAGAAATACCACAGCGCGTCCGGCCAATTCGCCGGTGAGGAAATCGTCGGAGGGCGAACCGAATGGTGTCTTCATCTTGACCCATTTTTGGCGGGTCAATCCTTCGATGTGATAAAGCCCGCTGCCGCCAATCAAACCAATGCGATGTTTCGTCATGGGCCTGACCATATACGGACAGCCCCTGATGTTCAAGAATCCCAGATGTTTGGTCAGGATTGACGCTTGGATTTTCCCACCTGCACCGCATAATGATTGCGATGAGCAAACGGTTTTACATCACCACGGCCATTGACTATGCCAACGGCGCGCCCCATTTGGGTCACGCCTATGAAAAGGTCGTGGCGGACGTGATCGCCCGCGCCCACCGCGCCCTGGGTGAGGAAGTTTTTTATCTCACTGGCCTCGATGAGCACGGTCAAAAAGTCCAACAGGCCGCGCAGGCCGAAGGTAAAAGTCCGCAGGAATACTGCGATGCGCTGGCCGCAGATTGGCGCTTGTTCACGACGAAGCTTGGGCTTTCCAACGATGATTTTGTCCGCACCACCGAACCACGGCACAAGGAATTCGTCCAGGCGGTTTTGTCCAAATTGCAAGCCGAAGGGCAATTTTACAAGGCGACTTATAGCGGGTTTTATTCGCCGAGCGCGGAAACATTCTTGACTGAAAAGGACAGGCTGCCCGACGGCAGTTTCGATCCGTCCTGGGGCAAAGTTATCGAATTGAAGGAGGACAATTACTATTTCAAATTGCGCGAGCATCAGGATTGGATCATCAAACACATCGAGTCCAATCCAGGTTTCATCGCGCCGGAATACCGTCGCAACGAAGTTCTCGGTTTCCTGAAAAGCGAGACGCTCGAAGACCTTTGCATTACGCGACCCATTGAACGGCTCAACTGGGGCATTCCAATCCCGTTTGACCCTCGCTTTGTCACCTATGTTTGGTTCGACGCTTTGGTGAATTATACCAGCGTTCCCTTTGCCCATGGCGATCCAGTTCTTTGCCAAGCCCTGCGTGCCGGTAATGCCTCCGCCTTCGAAGTCTGGCCAGCCGATGTGCACCTTATCGGCAAAGACATCCTGAAATTTCACGCGGTATATTGGCCGATTATGCTCAAAGCGATGGGTGTGCCCTTGCCGTGGCAGATTCTGGTTCACGGCTGGTGGCAAAAGGAAGGGGAGAAATTGAGCAAGAGCACCGGCAACGTCGTCGATCCCATCGCTGTTATTGACGAATGGGGCCTGGATGCTTTTCGCTACTACCTCGTGCGTGAATTAGACATCGGCCCGGACGGCAATTGGACCGATACCGGTTTTCGCGCGCGTTACCAATCAGAATTGGCCAACGGCTTGGGCAACTTGGTGAATCGTTCCCTGACGATGATTCAACGGTATCGACAGGGCCGTGTGCCGGGCGGGACAAACCAATTGGCCCGTGAAACAACCGAGACGTGGGAGCGAACGGTTGCGGCCTATCGCGCGAACGAATTGCAGGAAGCTTTGGAACACTGCGGAGCGCTGGTGACGCGGGCTAATCAATATATTGAACAGACCAGCCCGTTTAAAATCGCCAAAGATGGGGCCAAGGCTAGTGAATTAGACAATATACTTTACACACTCGCTGAAGTGTGCCAGACCTTGGGAGTGTTGTTGTGGCCGGTGATACCGGACGCTTCCGAAAAACTGCAGCGACAGCTCGGCCTCAAGAGTGTCAATGCGAGTTTAATTAGGCCACCGTCGCCCCTGCCAGCAGGTCATGCAATAGGAGAAATCTTTCCGTTGTTTCCGCGCAAAGATCAGACTTAGAGACAGAGACCGCGAGGACAACTCAGTGTGTTGCCTCTCAACCTTTCTCCTTATTCTCGATGTTCTCCGGCACCGGGACAACATACCACCTGGGACCCCGCCTAAATCCAGAAGGGCCCGGCTTGTCGCGCATTAGGCCGGTTAAGATGAAATAATTCTCGAGATGCTTGTTAACGATGGCTTCGCCCGCGCCGACCTCAATCATTCCCGGATCCTGATCGGCGCCGAATCCGCCCAAAGCTGCTCCTTTGATGCTCGGAACGTATCCGGGCCATTGGCCATCCATCCACGTATATCCAAAATAAAAAGGATTGGCCACTTCCGCTTGCATTTTTGCCTTCCATTCCAGTCCAAGCTCGGCAAAGAGTTCGCCCGGATTGGCGGCGATTACGATGTCGTCATTGATCATGATCGTTGTGATGCGAACGTCTAAATGCTTGTCTTTGTTGAAGCGTCCCGTGAACTCAAGAGCCGCGTCTTGATGCTTGATGGTGGTGTCGCCTGGCTTCCCGGTTAATGACTTGGCTACTTTCACCGTTTCATAGGCGAGCAGCTCTCCCATTCGTTCCATCGGCGTGTAGTCGGTTATGAAAGGATCAGTCGGACTGGTCTTGCGAGGAACGGTGAATAATGGAGCGACATTGCCGGCTGCGCCGTTGACAAAAAGACAATTAACGCCGTTGCCGAAAGCTTCTTCAACTTTTCTGGCGGCGACCCCGGGGAAATCGGCCGAAATGGCATAGCTGAGGCAAACCACATCTGCGTGACAAGCATAATTCATAATAATGGCGCGGGCCTGGTCATTCGTGTCGTCAACCCGAATGACCCCTACCTCCTGGTCAACCGGCCCAAAAGGAATCCGGTCGGGATTGATCGGGGCATAATGATCATCGCCCATCCATGACTCCCGGGCATGGCCATCCTCACGGATAATCAGGCGCTTAAAACCCAACTGGGGAAAGCTTCTGCGTCCGGCGGAAATCCTGGCCGGGAACATATTTGTCATAGCCATGCCCACCGCCTGGATGACTTGCTTTTCATAGAATGCTTTGAGGTCGCTGTACTCGGGGCCTTTGCCCGGCTTGGATGGCGCAGTGTGGTTATGCGACGCGCAAAGAAGCACCTTGGTCACACCGTATTTTTCCTTGCAGGTCTTCTCCACATTATCGCTTGTGAACACGGCCAAATCGACGGCGACGAAGGCCATGCGTTCACCATTAATTTCCAGGACCAAGCTTCGGGCGTACACTGGATCATGGAAAGGCTCATCCGTGACTGGCGTGATGCTGACCTTCGCCGTTCCGGCCAGAAGCGTTCCCGTCACGCCATAAACTTTATTCGGTAAATTGAGAAGGCCGCAGACGATAAGAATGGCGGGAAGGAATTTTATTATTTTTATAATTGTCGATTTGTTGAAGTCAACCCATAGACGATGGGGCTTTTCTGTATCGGATTGAAGAGAAATTACTTGATCGCGCCGGCCGAAAACATCCCCGAAAGCGGGGATTCGATTTTCCCCATAGCGTCGTTGTTGTGGCAATACATATTCCAAACCGCCTGTATGCTTATGGCGACGATTTCTGATCCGCTGACCTCGCCGCATCCGCCGTCCAGATGGCACGAATTGCTTCCTCATCGCCCAATCCATTCGGAACGGCAGCGCTGGGATTGTTGGCAAAATACCATCGCGTCTCCAGGGAAGTTGCCGTGCGACTGCCGGGCATCTCGAGGTATCCATTCGGATCCGTCTTGCGAACCCAATCCCAGGCGTATTGCAACCACTGGGCGCGGTAATCCTTGTTCTGGTGCGCAAACCAAGTGATTTCATCATAGCCCCACACCCAGTTGGATTTGCCGTTTCCGTTTGGCTTTCCGGGATGTTGGCTGACGCCATAGTTGTCCAATTCCACAAGATAGGGCAGGTGGTCGCATGTCCAACCGCTGAAGGTCCGGCCGCCTTTGCTTTTGTTATAGATGCCGTCTGAAAATCCAATTTTCAAAATCGCTTCATACGGCTTCTCGGGCGTTTCCATGATGCGCAACGGGAACGCATGGAAATCCAGGAGCGGATTCCCCTGATGCATAAGACCGCCTGTGGGGACGTGGCCATTGCACAAGACCATGTGACGACGGGCATGTTTTGCGGCGTAGTCTCGAACAAGCGCGAGCAGGTGCGCCCAATGAACGTTGTCCTCATCGTTTTTATTCATGATTTCAACCTGCCCGAAGTGTATCGCTTCAAAACCGGCATCAATGTAGGAGACGGCCTGATAATAAAACCAAAGCTGGGTTTCAATCCGGCTTACGTCAGGAACCTGGGCGTTCCGGCCCATGGCTCGGCGCTGTTTGGGAGAGGCATAAATCATATTTGTGAAAATAAAATTCCTTTTCTCAGCGGGTTGCCCCAACGCATTGAACACCCAATCTGGAATCGGAATCTGCTCCACGCCCGGACTTACTGTCTCGAAAACACACGCTTCCAAAATCATTTCAGGATCGGCCGCAAGGGCTATTGGAACCTGCTGCCGCGCTCGTTCGATGTTCTGCAAAAAGCGGGCCTCGCCATTCCACAGGCAAAGGCTTCGTCCGACATACTTTGCCCCGATGCTCTTGAGCATCCGAATGCCGTCATCAAGGTCACCCCGGCCATTGAACAGACCTTCCATCGTGATCGCTCTGGAAAGGTAATTCTCCAGCACCCGGCGCGAAATTGTCTTGTCAAAATGATAATTGCGGAACGGTGCCGTGATGGAAGCGGACGAGGTTTCGGTCACAGCCACTTTTGTCAAGTTGCCGTCCTGCGATTGCGCGCCGGTGGTCTCAGCAACGAGCAAGGGCAGGCATATCATTGCCACCATTATTTTCATGTTAAATATTTGACGATCAATTCGCCAGGATATCGTCGATTGGCAATCAACAAGGTCGGGGAAATCGTGCTATTGGTCTCGCACCGGTAACTGGACCTCAGTGGGAATTGTAATCGATAACGGGGCGGAGTCGCGCATCATTCGCGTCGCGGCCCCTGTCAATCGCAAATACCAATCTGTTGGAAGATTTTCGCATGTGACGAAATTTTGTCCGACGGGCACCTGATTGGCGATTTTATAGATGGCCGTGGCCTCGTTGACTTCGTCAAACATGCCAACGAACACGCTGCGGACGCCCAATTGTTTGAAGAGCGCAAACTGGCGCCAATAGAATTCCCCTTTCCGGCGCGGAATAGTAGTCGTTCCTGGAGGTTTGCGCATTAAATTGTCCCACGAAAAGCCCGGGAACGCGGTGGGCATGTAGCCGATTCCCAGAGGTTTTAGCTCGGCCAGATCGGCTTCCCAGCAATTGGTGCGGACAGTGTCCATAGACGCGTTGTCGCGATATCGGCCAGCGTCCCACGGGCTGATCGCGTCAAACATACGATAGACCTTGTTCCAGGCAGCGTCTGTTCGAGACGCGCCCGTCAGCGTGCGCCAATGGGGATCGATGCCGCCAATCAGATAAACCCCGCCGTACTTGGGATCGTCCTTAAAAAATCGAATCAATTCTTCGCCTTGTTCCGGCGTCCATGGACGATCTTTGAAGCCAAGGCCCCACAGCAGCACGACAGGTTTGCCTTTGTGGTGCAGGTAGCGCGAGTCCTCACGCGCCTTCACTTCGTCGCAAAGGAATTTCCAGTCATTGATTACCATCGAGGTCTTGGCAGGCGCCCCGGTAGAAAGATCAAGCATCATGGCCCAGACCCGCCCCTCCCGATGGCACCCTTCGCGCACGTTCGCCAAAACTGTGTTGATATGACGAAAACGCTCCGGGTTTGTGGACTCGCCCACGAACCGGCTGACAAAGACGCCGTCAATGCCATATTGTCGCATCCAGCGGCAATGCAGCAGCACGGGACCTTTGCGATACGCGCTGTAAAGGCGCGCCGCCGAACCGTCCGGCATCTTAAGTCCAGGGACCTCGCACGTATCATTCGCTTCGCATTCGGAAGTATCCGGCCACATGTCCACAGAAAATCTGCCGCCCGGCTCTTCGAGCCCGCTTCCCCAGTGCCCAAAACCAAAGGACTCACCGTCGCAAGGGGTGTTAAACCATCCTTGGTAGCCGCAAAGCACTTTGCCATCCAGGGTTGTGGCGTCGATGTCAGAGCGCGTCGGTCCGGCATAGGGATGAAGCCACGGAGTTTCGGCTTCTTCGCTTAAAGATTCAGCCGCAGGCGCGGCACAGACAAAACCGAGGAAAAGAGCAATTTGAGCCATGTTTGCCCTGGCCAACGTTATGAACACGCTTGGTAATCGTCCCGAGGCCCAGGAGGTAAATCGCATAGTCATGGGATACTAATCAATTCAACAAAGTCTGGTAATCCCCGAAAGAGGGGATGATCATCATCTGTGACCAAGACGCTCGTTTCGAGCAGTTTGGAAGGCAGGCTTCGGTCAATGCCTGGAAAAAATGTTTAATGTTCTTCGTCGAAGAAATTTGAAAGATTTCGCATTCCTGAATTGACAGATTGAAGGATAATGATGATTGCATGTCTAACTTCACACATGCTGGAAATTCTGCGCCGAGAATTCTGGATTGGGCTCACTGCCGCCATGCTGACCTTGAGTGCGGCCGCTGACACATCCGCTGTTTCGGAAACGACAATTTGGTTTGATGCTCCAGCGAAGAATTTTACTGAGTCTCTGCCGCTCGGCAATGGCCGCCTGGGCGCGATGATGATGGGCGGCGTGGATAATGAGCGAATTATCCTCAATGAAAGTTCTGTGTGGTCCGGGTCGCGCCAGGATGCCGATCGTTTGGATGCCTGGAAGGTATTGCCAGAAATTCGCCAATTGTTGCTGGAAGGGAAAAATGTCGAAGCGGAGGGATTGGTAAATGCGAATTTCACGTGCAAGGGTCCGGGTTCGTCGGGCGGCCAATATGGCTGCTACCAGGTTTTGGGAAACCTCCATTTGGCTTTTACAGGTGAAACCAATGCGCCGGTCGAAAATTACCGCCGCGAATTGGATCTTTCCGACGCGGTTGCCCGAATGACTTACGTTCGCGCTGGCATTGTATATCGACGGGAACTTTTTGTCAGCGCGCCGGATGAAACCATCGTTTTGCAGTTGACGGCAAACCGGCCAAAACAAATCTCGTTCGAGGTCCGGCTCGATCGGCCCGAGCGTTTTCAAGCCGTCGCATCCGCAAACAATGAGTTGTTGATGACCGGGCAACTTGATAATGGCGTGGATGGGAAAGGTATTCGTTACGCCGCGCGAGTTCGAGTTTTGCAGCATGGAGGAGAGGTCTCGACGAATGGCGGGATTTTAAGCGTCCGCCGCGCGACCGAGGTAACACTGTTGATTACAGCCGCGACGGATTATCAAGGTTTTGCCGGCCGGCAGACAAAAAATGCTGTCGCGGCATCGCTGGCCGATATGGATAAAGCGGCATCCAGGCCTTACGCGGCACTACGCAATGCCCATATTGCTGATTATCGAAAATATTTCGACCGCGTTTCGCTTGATCTCCAACCAGCGGATGCGGAGGCAGCGGCTAAACCGACGCCGGAACGGACCCAATGGGCCAGCGCGCATGGTGGGGATCCGAACCTGGCGGCGCTGTATTTTAATTTTGGCCGTTATCTCCTGATCTCTTCCTCGAGGCCAGGCGGATTGCCTCCGAACCTCCAAGGCATCTGGGCTGAGGAAATCCATACGCCTTGGACGGGAGATTGGCACTTGGATGTGAATGTCGAGATGAATTACTGGCCTGCCGAACCTTGTAATCTTTCTGATCTGACGGAGCCCTTGTTTGCCCTGATTGCTTCATTGCAGGAACCCGGAGCGAAAACCGCGAAAGCGTATTACAACGCCCGTGGCTGGGTCGCCCACGTTATTACGAATCCATGGGGTTTTACCTCGCCGGGCGAGAGCGCTTCGTGGGGAGTTACCAGCGGGGGGTCGGCATGGCTTTGCCAGCATCTTTGGGATCATTGGCTCTTTACTCGTGACAAAAAATTTCTTGAATGGGCCTATCCGATTTTGAAGGGCGCGGCCCAGTTTTATTCCGACATGCTCATCGAAGAACCGAAGCACCATTACCTTGTTGTGGCGCCCGCTAATTCCCCGGAAAATCATTTCCTGTTGCCCGACGGGCGAGACTCGGCCATTTCGCTGGGAACAACGACGCACGCGCAAATGTTGCGTTACCTCTTCACAGCTTGCATTGAATCGTCAAAAATTCTTCAAGTGGACGAGAGTTTTCGCAATGAGTTGATGGCGGAATATTCACGGCTTTCACCCACACCAATCGGCTCCGACGGACGCGTCATGGAATGGCCGGAAGAATATAAGGAACCTGAGCCGCAACATCGGCACGTATCCCATCTGTGGGGTCTGTATCCCGGTGATGAAATCTCACCTGGCACCACGCCTGAGTTGGCGAAGGCGGCCCGGAAGAGCCTCGAAGTACGGGGCGACGGTGGTGTGGGCTGGTCACTGGCCTACAAAGCAGCGCTATGGGCGAGGCTGGAGGATGGAAACCACGCGTGGCTGCTGGTCCGCAAGGCTCTGCAACCCGCCTACGGAATGGAGATGCGTTACGACAATGGCGGCGGAGTATATCCGAATTTATTTGATGCGTGTCCCCCGTTCCAGATTGACGGCAACTTCGGCATTACGGCAGCCATCGCCGAAATGCTGGTGCAAAGCCAGGAGGGACCAATTCATTTGCTGCCGGCTTTGCCGGAGGAATGGAAAAATGGGAAGGTCGCGGGCTTGCGGGCGCGCGGGGGATTTACCGTTGACATGACGTGGAGCAACGGGCGGTTGAGCGGGGCGGTTATCCGATCAGGAAAATTAGGCGCTTGCCAGGTGGAATATGCCGGGAGAACGGTCCATTTGAGCATTCCGCCCAAGGGCAGCATCCACCTTGATGGTAATCTAAATGAGAATTAACTCCGTTTCCGAACGAATTGGCTGGGTGACGCTTGGAACCGCTGGCGAAAACGGGTGGCGAAATACTGGCTGGAGTTGAAACCGCAGGCGAACGCGATATCGGTGATGGATTGGTTGCCGTTTTCTTTTAACTTGGAAACGGCCAACTCCAGACGGCAGGAGTTCAGAAATTCAACCGGACCGGCGTTGACAATCTCGCGCGTATATTTTGAGAACGCGGTTATTCCCATGCCGCAGTGCTCGGCCATGCGATCAAGGGTCCAGGGTTCACTCACATCAATACGACGCTGCTCCAGATCACGCAAAAATAATTCCACCGTCCTGCGATGCGAAACCAGTTGGATGTCTTCCTGAATTTGCTGTTCGGAAAACACCTCCAGGATTCCAACCAGCAATTGATTCAAGCTCACGGCCAAACGTGAAATGGCGTGCGGCTGGTCCCAGTTCAAGACGGAACGCGCCAAATCCCGGAAGGATTGCGCAATGGCCGGAGTCGATGCCCAGACTGGGCTTTCGTTATGGCGCAGCTTGCGCGTCAACTCAGCCAGGTCCGTTTTGGTCAAGACTACCCAATCAGGCCAGCTCCAGTTTTGATGCGGCCGGCGCACTCCGACGTCAAGGATGAGCCAATGCAAACGGCCGGGACCAATGTTAGGCGCGCCCAGTTTGTGAAGTTGCCATGGGCGCGTAATGATGAACTGACCGGCGCGAAGGTCATAATTCGTTTCGCCAGCGCTGAAAACCATCGAACCAGTTTCGAGAAAGACGATCTCAATGCCCTCATTACGATGCGGGTCCTCGCCCCAATCTTGCGTGCCGCCCGCGTCCCAGAATCCAATGCTATTTAACCCTGGCAGGATGTTCTTCGGAACGGGCCTGCCGGGATAGTGTCCTTTGGTAAGCGCATGAAATTCGATTTTGCCTTCGCGCACCGCCCGCGTTTGCGGCTCGCAGCGGTCAATTCCAAATCGCTCGCGGTGCGTTCGATAGACAGGACGGCTAGACATACTATGTTTAATATTCTTCGCCGCATGATTTTGCAAGAAGTCGTTGCAGCGAATTTGGCAAAATAGAAGTAATCCTGTTTCGGCGGACGTTTTAAACACTTTGAAAAAGTCGATGAGCTTGGTAATTGGATTGGCGATTCTTCTCCTCACGGGCGTGGCGGCGGCGGAGACGGGCAGCACCGGCCCGCATGAGGCCCGGCTGGAGTGGTGGCGTGCGGCGCGATTTGGCATGTTCATTCATTGGGGGCCCGTCAGCCTCACGGGGCAGGAAATCAGTTGGTCGCGTGCCAACTCGAACACCAACTGTCCAAACAACCGCCCGATACCGGTTGCGGTTTACGACAAGCTCTATCACCGATTTGATCCAACAAATTTCGACGCGACAGTAGGGCCCACGATTAGTGAAATTGACCTATCGCTGAAATGAACGCCCCCATGAGCAACCTTGATTGGGCGATTGTCGCCGGCTACTTGCTGGCGGTGGTCGCTCTTGGGGTAGCGGCAGGACGTTGCCGTCGCAAGAGTGAGAGCGGCGGCGAGGGCGGACATTATTTCCTGGCGGGCAATACGCTGGGGTGGCCTGTCATCGGTCTCGCCATGTTTGCGGCCAATATCTCGACGGTCCATCTGGTCAGTCTCGCCGAAGCGGCCTACAAATTCGGCCTCGTATTCGGGAACTTTGAATGGATGGCGGGTTTCACACTCATCCTACTGTCGTTATTTTTTGCGCCTCTCTACTTGCGTTCGCGGGTGGCGACGCTGCCCGATTTTTTGGAACGGCGCTTCAACCGCGGTTGCCGCGACGTTCTGTCTGTCATCTCGTTGTTCTCCGCCATTGTCATTCACATGGGCGTGGCGCTCTACACCGCCGCCTGGGTATTGCAGGGCATTCTTGACTTGTCCGCAGATAAAAGAATCTTCGGTCTCCATCCATTGATGTTGTTTGTGGTTGTGCTGGGCGTATTGACGGGAATTTACACCATGCTCGGCGGGTTGCTCGCCGTCGTATGGACCGAAAGCCTGCAAACTGTCTTGCTTCTGACCGGGGCGATTGTCATCACCGTGACCGGTTTTATCAAAATTGATGGTTGGTCGGAACTGGCGCGTACTCTCGCTTCAAATCCCCATCCGCTTGCCGCTGTGGCTGGAAGCAACGTCACCTGGGGTACCGCAAATTTTCTGGAAATGGCGCGAAGCGCAAAAGATCCCAGCGGCCTGCCCTGGTATTCCATTTTGCTCGGGTACCCGGTTTTGGGAATCTGGTATTGGTGCTGTGATCAAACAATCGTCCAGCGCGTGCTTGCGGCCAAAGACGAAAAAAATGCGCGGCTCGGTCCGCTTTTTTGCGCGTTTTTGAAAATTCTGCCGGTGTTTCTCTTTGTTTTGCCAGGTGTGATTTGCGTCGCGCTGGTCCAAAAGAATTATTTCAACGGCGCCGCCCCGCGGACAGCCGCCGATACCTACACTTTCATGCTCACGCATTTGCTGCCAATCGGTTTGAAAGGCCTTGTGGTCGCCGCCATGCTCGCGGCCGCGATGCAGACCTGTTCGGCCGCGCTCAACTCCACCGCCGCGCTGGTCGCTTACGATTTGTTCAAACGCTATAACCCGGCCCTCAACGATCATCAACTGGTTGGCATCGGCAAAGTTACGACCGTGCTCGGGACGGTTCTGGCCATCGTCGCCTCGCCTTTGTTCGGTCATTACACGACGATTTTTGAAGGTATCAATAAATTGATCTCTTACGTTGCCCCACCCATCACCACCGTCTTTTTGCTCGGGGTTTTTTGGAAGCGCGCTTCGGGCCAATCTGCCTTTATCACCCTCATCTCTGGTATTGGGCTGGGTTTAGTGACATTCTACCTCGACTGGAACAACATTTATCGCGGCGATTTTATGCTGATCGCATTTTGGTTGCTCATCGCGTGTGTCATCGTCATGGTTATTACAACCTTTATATTTCCTGAACCGCTCAAAGCCGAGGCGGAATTGCTCGTTTGGAAGAATTGGCGCGAGCCATTGCGCGCCAACACGTTTGGCAGCGGTCTGGGAGATTATCGTGTGATGGCACTCCTGATATTAGCCGTGTTCGTTACGCTCTATTCTATATTTCGTTGATTATGTCGCCGCCAATTTCAAAATTTCTCTTCGGTATGTTGTGGATTGTGATGCTGGCCGGTTGCCTGACTCAACAGGCGCCCCAGCGTGACGCGTGGGTTACGGGTTTGAAAGTCGAATACGCCGCGCGCTACGAAAATTTGCACGCCCATGTCTGGCCCGCCGTCAACAAAATGATCAAGAAATGTCATATCCAAAATTTTTCCATTCACGAATGCGACATTCATAGCCAGCTTTACCTTTTTGCCTATCTCGAATATACTGGGACGAATTTCGACCTGGACATGAAACGGATGGCGGAAGATCCGGAAACAAAACGTTGGAGGAAGGAAACAGACCCTTGCCAATGGCCCTGCCCGACGCCGCGGCAAAGGCAAAAATCTGGTCCGACACAAATGAGGTTTATTTCCTGAAATGAGTTTATTGCTCAAAGATAAAATCATTCTGCTGACGGGCGGCTCGTGCGGCATTGGACGGGATTGCGCCCGGGCCTACGCGGCCGAGGGAGCGAAAGTTGTCATTGTCGCTTGTGACCAGGCAGGCGTGGCGGAAGCGGCCAAAGAACTTGGGCCGGAGCATCTAGGCATCGTTTGCGATATCACCCGTGATGCAGAAGTCAAAGCCGCCGTCGAAACTGCGATGAAGCGATACAAGCGCCTAGACGCTGTCCACAATAACGCCGGCATTTCCACGCCTTCCAAGCCTTTGCATGAAACGACGGACGCCGAGTGGGATGCGCTTTTTGACGTCAATTTGAAAGGGGTCTTATATACAACCCGTCATGCGTTCCCGGCGCTGCTCGCCAGCAAGGGTTGCATTGTCAATACTTCTTCCCTGGTGGGTGTCATAGGACAGGAGATTCATGCCGCTTACACCGCCAGCAAAGGAGGCGTCAACGCTCTCACAAAATCGATGGCGCTCGATTACGCGAAATTCGGCATTCGCGTCAATGCTGTGTGCCCAGCCGCCGTTTGGACTCCCATGCTCCGGCAATGGTGCGCAGAACAACCCGACCCGGGCTCGACTGAACGCTATCTGAATGAAATTCATCCGCTTGGCTATTGTCCGGAAGGCGGAGCCGTCGCCGACGCGTGCGTCTTCCTGCTTTCGGACAAGGCGCGCTTTATCACGGGTCACATCATGCACGTCAGCGGCGGAGCCGAACTGGGCTATCGCCGCATCCTTCCGTTATGATCCTCAAGGCGTCCATGCGTGACGCGCGCTTTCCCATCGGTCAGGGCCACGGCAGCGATGCGATCCACAAAGATCCAATTTATTCCTACGCCGTTACGGAATTACACGACGACAATGGCCAAAAGGGCGTCGGCCTTGCGTTTACGTTGGGCGAAGGCAACCAGCTTGTTTGCCAGGCGGCAGAATTTTATGCGCGACGGCTGATCGGGAAATCGATTGAAGAAGTCATGGCGGATTTTGGCTCCTTGCAGCGGGCGATGGCGGACGAACAGCAATTGCGCTGGCTTGGCCCGCACAAAGGAGTGGTGCAATTGGCGCTGGCGTCCGTGACGAACGCTTGCTGGGATCTTTGGGCAAAAACCCGCGGACTGCCGCTTTGGAAATTGCTGCTCGAACTTTCGCCGGCACAGATTATCGCAACGGTCGATTTGTCCTATCTCGAAGATGAACTTACGGCCATGGACGCCATGCAAATGATCATTGAGCACACGCCGACTCGTCCATCGCGCGAAGGTATTTTGAAGTCCGGTTATCCTGGCTACGACACTTCCGTCGGCTGGTTTAATTACGCGGATGAGGAGATCCGTGAAAACTGCAAACGTGCTGTGGCCGCGGGCTTTACGGCCATGAAATTAAAGGTTGGCTCACGCGATCCTGAGCGTGACTTGCGCCGCGCAACACTGGTGCGGAACGTGGTCGGCGACAAGCCTCGACTCATGGTGGATGCAAACCAGCAATGGACGCTCCCGCAGGCGATTGATGTTTGTCAGCGGTTGCGCGCCGTCAATCCGTTTTGGATTGAAGAGCCGACCCATCCGGATGATGTGCTCGCGCATAAAACGCTGGTTGATAACATTGCGCCCACCAGGCTCGCACTCGGGGAGCACGTTCCCAACCGCGTCGTGTTTAAGAATTATCTGCAAGCCCGATGCGCGGGTTTCATACAAGTGGATGCCGTCCGGGTCGCCGGGGTCAGCGAATTTTTGGCCGTCAGCTTGCTCTGCCGCAAATTCGCGATTCCGGTAGTCCCGCACGTTGGCGACATGGGCCAGCTCCACCAACACCTGGTCCTATTCAACCACATGGCGCTGGGCCATGCGGTCGTTTTTCTTGAGCACATTCCCCATTTGCGCCGTCACTTTGTGCATCCGTGCCAGGTGGAAGGCGGATTCTATCGTACACCGCAGGATATTGGAGCGAGCTGCGATCTGAAACCGGCGTGACTATTATTGATTCACACGTTCATTTATGGGACCCGGCGCAGTTTCGTTACGCGTGGCTCGATGGATTGCCAACGCTCAACCGCGCATTTCTTCCGATGGATTTTGCAATGCAGACAGCCGGCAACGCGGGCAAAATCATTGTTGTGGAGTCTGGATGCGAACCGGGACAAAGTCTGGCAGAAGTGGATTGGATCACAAGCCTCGCAAAAGGCGAACCGCGCCTAAAAGGAATTGTCGCCCACGCAACCCTGGAAGATGGCGCGCGCGTTTTGGCGGATTTGGAAAAACTGTCAAGCCGTCCCCTGGTTAAAGGCATCCGGCGCAATTTACAGGGAGAACAAGACGAGAACTTTTGCCTGCGTGCCGAATTTGTCGCGGGAGTCAATTTGTTGGCAAACTTTGGCTATACTTTCGACGTCTGTGTCCGTCATGAACAACTGAAGAGCGTTTCGGAGCTGGCGCGACGCGTTCCGCAAGTCACGTTCGTCCTGGACCATCTGGGCAAGCCAGACGTGCGCGGGAAGAAATTCGAGCCCTGGACGGCGGACTTTAGAGCGTTAGCCACATTGCCGAACGTGGTTTGTAAACTTTCCGGTTTGACCACCGAAGCCGACTGGGAAACGTGGCAGGCGTCCGATTTGCAATTCTATTTGAAACAGGCGCTGGACAATTTTGGCTGGGATCGTCTTCTTTTCGGGAGCGATTGGCCGGTGATGACTTTGGCGACAACTTGGAAGCGCTGGCTCACAACGGTGGAGGAGTTGGTATCGTTTGCGAGCTGTGCGGATCGAATCAAGGTGTTTCAAACAAACGCAGAAAGGGTCTATCGTGTTTGACCTCAAAAATAAAACCGCTCTTGTTACAGGCGGGGCTTCAGGCATCGGTGCAGCGATTGCCGAAACGTTGGCCCAAGCCGGCGCGTCGGTTTGGATTGTTGATCGCAACGAAGCGGAAGGCAACGCCGTCGCCAGGCGCATTGGTGCAAAATTCGTTTCGCTCGATGTTGCCAATAGCGATGATTGCGAGCGCGCCGCACTAACCGTAGGAACCCTGGATATTCTGGCGAATGTGGCAGGGATTGGTCACGTCGGAACTTTGCTCGCTACCCGCGCGGAGGACTTGGATCGGTTGTATGCGGTCAACGTGCGCGGTGTGTTTAATTGCTGCAAAGCGTTCGTGCCTGGCATGTTCGAACGGAAATCCGGCAGCGTCATCAACATCGCCTCCATTGCCGGAATCGTAGCCGTGCGCGAGCGCCTCGCCTATACAACGACGAAGTTTGCGGTCGTCGGTTTGACCAAGGCGCTGGCGTTGGATCATTCCCATACTGGCGTACGATTCAATTGCATTTGTCCCGGCCGGGTCGAGACGCCATTTGTGCGCAAGCGGATCAACGAATATCCCGACCCGGAAGCCGCCTATCGCGAGATGGCATCGACTCAACTCAACGGCCGCATGGCCAAGCCCGAGGAAATTGCGGCGGCCGCCTTGTACCTTGCGGCCGATGAAAGCGCGATGGTCACTGGCAGCGCCCTGATGATCGACGGCGGTTGGAGCGCGGGAAAGTAAATTTATGAAAATCATCCGTTGCAAGGATAGCCAAGGAAACATCATTCATGCCGCCCAGCAACCCGACGGCTCCGCCCTGAAGGTTGCCGGCGATATTTACGATTCGCCGGCGGTGACGGCGGAGAGAATCCATCCTGTCAAATTGCTCGCGCCAATCGAAGCGACTTCCATCGTCTGCATTGGATTGAATTATCGGCGGCACGCCGAGGAAACTGGGGCGAAATTTCCGGAGTATCCGGTTGTGTTTTTCAAGGGCCTCAACACCCTTCAGCATCCCGGCGAACCCATTTTGCTGCCGACCCATTTGAAGAGCGATGAAGTGGATTACGAATGCGAACTGGCGGTGGTCATCGGACGAGCCTGCAAAAACGTTTCGCGTCAAAATGCGCTCGACTTTGTTCTCGGTTACACTTGCGCCAACGACGTGAGCGCCCGCGATTGGCAAATCAGGCGCGGCGGCGGACAATGGAGCCGCGGCAAATCGTTTGATACCTTCGCTCCGCTGGGGCCGGTCATGGTGACTCGCGATGAAATTCCCCATCCAAACTCGCTAAGAATCAAGACCGTTCTCAATGGCGAGGTCATGCAGGATTGGAACACGAACATGATTTTCGATGTGCCGGCGCTGATCGAATTTCTAAGCGGCAGCAGCACGCTGCTTCCCGGCACTGTGATCTTGACGGGAACGCCTCACGGCGTTGGCATGGCGCGAAAGCCGCCGCGCTGGCTCAAGCCCGGAGACCAGGTCAGCATCGAAATCGAGAAGATCGGAGTGCTGACCAATCCAGTTTCCGAAGAAATCTAATGGCGAAGTAAAATTGTTAGCGCGAGCCGTTTTGCAGATGCGTTCGGCGAAGAATATTGGACATAGACGCCGCACAGTGGAAAATCGATGATCATTCGTGGAAAACCAGGCGGCGCCGAAACGCCGCCCTTCCGATGCGCGTTCTTGCCGCGCGATTACGGGAGTTTGAGCCGGTAGAATTCCGCGGTGCCGGTGGCGGGAATGGTGTAAGGCGAGGTCGCCGTATTAGTCGTCCACGGTCCGAGGACCGTCGGCGCCTGCTCGAGCACTACGCCAGCGCCGTTTGGCCAGGTTATTGTGGCGCTGCCCGAAGCCAGCGCGATGGAAAGTTGCACCGAAGGATTGATGGTGACGCTGACCGCCGGGCTGGTGTTGGTGCCGGAAGCATTGGCGACGACCAAGGCATAGTTAGTCACCACCGAGACGCTGCTGCTGGGGTCCGTGGCCGTGATTGTTAAGACGGGGTTGGTGGCACCGTCAAGATTGACCCCGTTGGCTTGCCATTGGTACGAGAAAGGCGGAAGGCCTGTAAGCAAGGGTTCGCTGATCGTCAAAACTGTCCCG